>SDBT01018251.1_pt1 | contig 11034 bp, 26 predicted proteins | sample 2277101 | NCBI WGS metagenome assembly SDBT01 (sample SAMN10404973, study PRJNA504765) | marine sediment metagenome | isolation source: marine sediment core GS10_PC15, 103 cmbsf | place: Arctic Ocean: Southern Knipovich Ridge | collected 2010 | reverse complement strand
CGGTGATCGTAAGCGTGGCTCTCGGAACCCCGAGTCCGGACCAGTCGACTGACGTCACCCCCCACGTGGCCAAGACCGCTACCAACGTGAGAACCAGGCTCCATCTAGGTATGTGCATCACGTCCCCCTTTGCGTCTCCAGATTCTATCCCACCATGCCCGGAACGCGCCGCTCCTGTTGCACCTCCAGCACCGGCACGGCGTGGCGTCGACAGGCCCGCTCCTACAGGCACGCAAGAAACGGTTGTTCACTGGGCGCCGTTCACCCTCGGCGGCCTGGATGAGCCGGATGCAATTGTCCCGGATCTCTCTCAGTTCGTCCAGTTTGTCGACCAGTGGTATGGCGCGGTCCATCCGGCCGCCGGGTCCTAGTTCCGCCTCGCTCCTGGATGACGCCTCCAGGCTCACAGCATAACGCTGCGTGTACAGCCCGGCCTGATACAGGTACCCGTACCCACAGCTGCGTGGTCGCCAGTAGAACCCCTTCTGCGCGTCCAGGACCAGGAACCACTCCTCCCCTTTGGGTGGGGGTTGGAAGTCTGCACCCGGACCCTGTGGGATCGGCATCCAACTACCTCGCCGAGCAGGATGACCATGACCACCCCGACCTTTAATAATCGATTTCGTCGGCACGTATGCACCTCGTCTTTCATTTCCACCGGATGCCGTCCCCCTCTGGCTTCCGAAGTTCCTCGGACAGTAATTCTTTCAGCACGGGCCGCTGGAATCCGCGTGGGCGCCCTTCTGGCCACAACATGACGATGTCCGGGTCGATGTTCTCGCCGTCCACCACACCTAGCGCCGTCAGCTCGTGGAACGGGTCGCGGTCATCGCCCGGCGTCACGTGCAACAGCTTCACAGACGGCGTCAGCCCGGCCACGGACTTGAAGACCACGATGTCAGCCCGGATCTCGATCACCCCGTCGCCAGCCGGCTGGAACCACCAAACCCCGTCTTCCCAGGTCGCGTTGCCGGTCCTGACAATCGCCTTGCCAATTGGGTATCCATCGTGATTGACTTGCACAATCAGATCAACATGGGGGAGTTTCAGGCTCTTGACTGTCTCTCCGTAGGTCGGCGTCACCGGAACCCGCATGATGAGCGCGTTGGGGTATTTCTCGACTGGCTCATCCGGGAACACCGGAGGCGGGAGCGGTTGTCTCGCTGGTTTCTTCATCAGTGCACCTCTGAGCTGTCACGTTCCGGACAGTGTCGCATGATGGCCACTACCGACGCTTCGCGGATGGCCCTGTTCAGGGTTCCGCAATCCACCGCCGAACCCACCGAGTCGATAATATCGACAGCCATGTCGATCAGGTCGGTCGCGGTGAGCCCGCGCGCTACCGCCTTTGTAATCATCCAATCGGTGTGCTCTCGAGCGGACTGGGTCGGCGGATTGACCACGTAGTCGTCGTGGGGGTCGCCGCAGTCCTGTTGCGGCCGGTCGTGGCGCGGGCATGGTTGCTGGCCCTCTGGTCCGTCACACATCGCGGTCTCCTCTTGGGATAGGCACACCACCAAACGTAGAGAGGTAAGCCCCGGTGTCTTTCATGTTGGAGAGCGGAACATCTCGGATGACCGCTTTCGCCAGCCGGCCAAACACGTGATAGGGCTCAGGACAGGCGAAGCACTCGAATGTGCGACTCGTGGGCGCCCGGTAAGTCGTCGACTGCCCAGGCAGCCTTAGCGGTTGCGTGGCCTTCATGATTCACACAAGCCTAGCGGTTTTGCGCGCCCAGCGCCAGCCTTTCCAACTCAGCGACCGCCGTCCGGGCAATGCTCTTGCCGACTTCGTCCGACACCTCGTGGTCCACGAACACGCAGATACAGATGGTCAGCCGGGGCGGTTTCGTGTTGGCCATCCGCTCACCCGTGCCACGGCAATACCGGCAGTCGGGCTTCGGATCGAGTAATGCTTCCTCAGCTCAGTCAGTGTCATCGGCCTTGCACCTCCCTGACAACGAAATGCACCGGCGCTGGGCTCGTTCGCCTGGCTACGAAAACATCCCCACGGCAAATACCCAGGTTCCTTTCGAACGGATTTAGTCGTGCCGCCGTGTTCCGAACGCGCACGAAGACGTTCTGCGCGCTGTCGTGTGACTCGATTGCTTGCGCCATGGCCCATGTGTCCGGAATGCCGTTGTAGAACTGCTCCCTGGTGATTGGGTTCCAAACCATGACGCGGTCGCCCGGCATTAGATTACCCACGGTAATGGTGGCCGTGAAGGACTCCGACTGTCCCTCTTGAACAACGGCCCCCGAGTCGTCACCCACGCCCCCTATTTCGAAGCACCTCGTCCATTCGGCCAGTAGAGCGCGCGGGTCCAGCGCCCCCGATGCGAGCACTCCCGCACCCAAGAAACAAAACAGGCGCCGCGATGGCAGGAGCACCCTCATCCCATGACCTCCATGACGATAAGTGTCATGCCGGCGATGACCGTCGCCATGACCAGCGCCGTCGTGATCGACACGGTGATCCCCACGAGCGCCTTTACACACCACCAACCGATCAATCATTATCTCCGCCTTTCGCATACCAGTCCTCAGCCCGCAACAGGAACGGCGCCCACTGGAGATAGTCGGCCCGTGTGCGTGGATCTCGATAGAACTGGAGGTAGTCGCCCGGCGTGTACGCGCTGGCGTTGAACAGGCTGGCGGCCGGCACCGTTACGGACGCCGCAACGTCTTCGTTGTCGCCCCACCTTTGATACCGCTTGCGCTCACGCAGCCAGCGGTACGAGCCGGCTCTCCGTCGTGGCATCCACTGCGCCATCTTGGCCACCATGCCGGGGCCGGGGTCGCCGTACGGGCTCCACTTACCCGTTTTCGCTTTCCTTTCGTCCCAGTATGCCCAGTCTTTCCAGCTCGTCGTGTGTCCTTTCAATTTCCGCGACTTCGGCCTGATACAAAGACACCATGGGCGTGTCGCCCACTATCCTTCGAATAGGGCCATGCCGTTCTCGTCTCTTCACGAACCTGGTCTTGAGTCCTCCGGGAGTGTCGCGTGTGCGTCTAGTCATGGTCTTCGGAAGGATGGGAATGGGCGCGGGTCGCACTGCTCGCACAGCCCGTTCTCGAGCGGCGCCAGCCCGTAGCAAGCCCGGCACGTCGGGTCGGACTCGGGCCGTGGAACCGCCGCGAGTAGCCGGTGCTGTTCCTCGAGCATGGCCGCCGCTTCCTCCAGGATGTCCATCCGCGCGCTGGGCGGACCGTGCGTCACGTGACCCGGCCCGGAGCTCACCGGCCAGCCAGAGCGGATCTTTCCGGCGCCGGTCCAGCGCTGCCCTGACAAGGCCCCGGACTACGGCTCTGTGCCTGGAACGCACCGTTGATCTGCGTGGCGGGAACGGCGTCGGGTTGCAGTCGCATGCTCCCATGTCGAACGGGATCGGGGCCGGACCTCGATAGCCGGCGCATTGGATGCTGTGCTGAAGAGCTTCCTGATCGTCGCCTCGCCCGTCTCCTTCGGATCTCTGAAGCGCACGCATCGCCTTGTGCAGCAAGTCACATGCACCGCCGACCGTGCGAACGCTGCTGTCCAAGTAGTTGTGAATCTCCACCGCCACGGACCCACCGGCCTTCGTGAAGTCGCTCGGTCGAGCCCTCATGGCGTCGCCGTCCCACGGTGGTCCGGAAGTTCCATCTCTCGTATGGACTTCCCCAGTGACTTGACCGAGATGATGCCGGTCGGATCAGCCAGTGACCGCGTCGGCATACACGAGAGATACACCTCGACAGGGTCGACAACCTGGAGACCGAACTTCGGCCGTTCGATAATGGCCTTAATGGTGTTCGGCTTCGAGCCTGGCACCAACACGAACCCCACGAATGCGACCGCTTGCCCCATATGATTGCACTGCATCTAGCCTCCCATCTTGTCGAGTTGACGAGCCACGGCCCGAATGAACTGCTGGCGGCCGGCATAGTCACAACACACCGCCGCGTGGAGCAACGGCTCGTCGAAGTACTTCTGGTCCGTCAACCAGTCGACCAACTGACTGGCGCGCAGAATAGTGGATGCCGCGTCGCCGGCCACCTCGTCTTCCTGAGCACTCACGCGCCACCCCGGCGGCTGTTTCTCTGCCGCGTCCAAAATATCAGCCGATCGACCGCCGATGTATCCCTTCCACGTGGCGTAGTCCAGCTTCGTGAACCCGGCCGGCTCCTCCTGCTCTGTCTTTCGGGTCACCCGCCGTTTGTCCGCCTCATCCCGTTCCCGCTCGGCCTTCCACTCGGCCCGACGCGTGAGCGCCCTGACTGCCATGCCGGATGGGGCGTCTGTCGCACCTGCCAGCGTCTGGCATACCGCCAGCCACCGTTCGAACTCCGCCGTTTGACCGGTCGCCTTCAGTTGTGACGCATGGCCAGCGATGAGGGGATAGACCGACGCGATGGCGTCGACTGCCCTGAGCGGCTTGCGTGGCGCACGGGTCCGTGAATGCAACCGAGACACCCAAGCCGGATCGATGTGGTCCTCAGCCTCTCTTCGTGCGTCCGCCTGCTGCCTCCCTGACCGGTTCAACAAGCGGCGGCGGCGGCGCGCCCGAACACACGCGGCGTTGCATTGATCTTCGAACGAGTGCCCGCAATCGGCGGTTGGCGCCGGACGGCGCGGTCCCCTTGTGCCCTTCATTCTGACTCCTTGCCCTTCATGGCGGCGATGGCCGCCACCGAACCATGTCCCACGCCATGACACACCGGGCAGTCGGCTTCCGTCATCTCCGCGATGACCTTCAGGGCCTTCTGGGCGTCCCCGTCGTCATCGAACCTCGGCGCTGGTTCGCCACGCTGGATTGCCTTGCGCCTGAGCACGCTTCGGCTTTCCATTTTCTTCGGCCGGCACGTGGTCCACTTGGAATGCGGTGCTATGCAACCGGGCAGACAGGGTGAGGGTTTCATCGTGCTGGGCATCAACAGCTCCGTTCCTGATCCGCGTGAATGGACCTCAGATACTTCGCCCAGTGCATCCACACGCCACGGTGCCAGAACCCCCACTCTCGGCGTGCAGGGCCGACCAGCACGAGCGTCCAGCACGCCGGGACACCCTCTGGCAGTATGAGTTGGTGGATGTGCTCAGGAGGGAACGCGCGGAACCATGGGGCCGTATAGAGCTGTCGCTGAGTTGCTTCTGAAGCCAAGCCTTCGGCGGGCCGTTCGATGTCACTGTAAATCATCTCGATGTAACGTGTCATATCTAGCCGGGCTGGTGTCACCTCGATGTAGCTCCCCCAGAGACCGATACTGACGAACCCCTTTGGATGGTCATGCAGGTCTCTCGCCCAATCGTCCGCGATGAACTTGTGGATGTATACCGCCCGACCACCCCACAGCCTCAGCAGCCGCCAGCGATGCATGTAGGTCGGACACCGGCCGCCACCGTTAATCTCTTCGTGCCGAAACAACCAGTTAATCAGGCGCATAGCGCTCTGTCCGCCCTCTCTTTTCGTCGCGCTCGGTCCGCCCGAATCTCAGCCGGACCCAACCGGTGAACCTTCTTTGGCCCCAAGACAAGGACGCAGACCGCCTTGCCGTCGCCCCGAAAGGACGTCACCCGTAGCCGCGCGTCGCCGTATCTGAACACGGAACCGAGGCACAGCCGATCGCGTGCGCGCTTGTTCGCACCATCCGCGATGATGGGCGCCCGGCCGATGTAGCGTTCCAGCTCGAGGCACGCGCTGATATTGGAGAACTCGACGGCCGTGGCGTACAGCCGTTCATAACCGTCGTCGAGCAAGCACTTGGACAGCCGGGACGTGTGATTCCCCAACCGCTCCAGCGCGTCCATGTCACCTAATTCCCACTTGAACCCACGGGCCGCGACGTGACAGACTTCGTACAGCTGATGATTGAATAGTGCCCACGAATGCGGCTGACCGCCCGCACTTCTCCAGGCCAGCCAGACGAACTCAACGACCGGTGACATTTTGCTCACTTGCACCTCTCATGGTTGGCCAGCCGCGAAGTCTCGCGTCTTCAGCTTGACGATCAGTCGTGCTCCCTTCTTGTCAAACAGGGTCTCTACCGGCCGTCCTACCAGTCCCTCAGCCATGCAATCTGACCCCGCCATCTTAGATCGGAGTCCGGCCCTCACCCAATCGGTCGCCACACCGAGAGGCGCCTCGCCGAACGACGGCACGCATTCGAGCCCGAGCTTGCAGCACACGTCGCGCACGTTCTCCTCAGCGAGCCACCACTCGCCCACCTTGACGTCGAACACGATCAGCTGCTTGTCCTGTCGGTAGCCGCCGCCTTTCTGGATGCCGGCGCCGTATCCTTCACCGTAGATGACGATGGTCTCCAATAGGAGCGTTGTCGTATCGAACGACTCCCGCATCTTGTCCGGCGTGACATTCAGCCTCAGCCACTCCACGAGATCGGCTGGTATCTGGGACTGCTGCGACTTGCCGGCAAACTGGAACCGCTGCTCTATCGGATCCCAGACACACCGGATGTTTGTGCCGTTGACCTTCTCCGTCCAGTGCCACGTCTTGAGCGCCCCGTAGATGCGGTTCTTCAGCACCAACGGCTCACGCAATCGGTGTGTCCTGTCGTCGCGCTCGAACAGGGTCTCTATTTTATGGTACTGCGTAGGGTCGTCTTCTTGGGTCATCATGTCCTCACGTCCTCACCAGGCGTTTACCGGACGCCTTGCCGTGTCGCCACCCGACTGCGTAGACCTCCATATGGGTCATCCCGAGCAAGTACTCGGGCACGCCAGCTTCGACGTGCTCCATCCGACATTCCGGCCTGAAGTAGCGCCGGTTCCCTGACGTCAGAAACCGCCGGCCGCAGCCGCAGAGGCACGTTCGCCCGCCCGGCGCCTGTCTCAGTCTTGACCCTACCAACTTAGAACCTCCGAATGGCGTCGTGTGCACGAACGGTGTGCGTGCCAAGTTCCGGGTCATTCATCTTGACGACGTAGGACCAGCGTGACCCGCCCGCCTTGTGGAGCACCCAGCCGATGCTCTCGACGTTGCCGGTCACCCACCGCGCGCCGGCAACCGGGCCAACCAAGTGCACCTCGGCCTTCTCGCCTGGCATGATGACCGGTGCGGCGGTCGGTCCCAGGTACGCCGCAGCGTCGACTGAGCCACGGGCCACGGCCGCGTTTAGCAGGGCCTCAACCGTGCTTACTGCCGCCCCGAAGTGCGCGCTACCGGCGTTCCGGCACGCCTCCATAACATGGTCGTCGATGTACGTATACGCCGTCCGATGGCACCACTTGCCGAGGTCGCTCACTGGTTGACCGTCCATCTGACCGGCTACCTGACCGCCCGTCGCCGTCGCCGGGTCCATCCCACTGTCCGAACTGGAGTTATCCAATCTGCACCCCCGTGATTGACCGGCTATTGTGACGCGCCTCGTGGCGCCCTTCCCGGACTGGCCCCAGTATCGCACACCAGGACATGAATGTCCAGACCTTTACGTCGGGAGTGTTTCCTTGGTCTTCGTTAGGGTCTCACCTCATACCAACTCAGCCCCGACGTTCGGTCCCGCTCCACGCACTGGACGTCATACCCTGCCTTCCGGAGATCGCTGATCCGGCCGGTGTATTTTAGACTGATCCCAGCGAGCGTCTTGTTGCTCACGCGGCGGTTCTGGAAGAGGAGTGCCAATATCTCCGCACACTGCCGGGACAGGCGTCCTTTCTCGACGGGTGGCGCCGTCGTGGGACCGGCCGCGATCGGGGCGTCGGCAAAGAAGTCCATTGTCCGTTGTTGCGTCATCTTGGTCTCCGTGTCGGGATGTCGTCCATCAGCAGCCCCCAACGGTCACGAGGACCAGCAGGGCGCTCAAGACTCCGCCCAGCACTGGAATCGCCACGAGGAGAATTAACGCCGATCCCTCGATCTCGACTGTCCGTTCATGGAACTTCATCGTCGTCTCCTCAAGAATCGGGCTCCCCCGAGCAGTCTCCCTTGGCGCCGAATCCGGCCGGCTGAACGAATGGGACTCATCCGACCACTTCTTTTCCGCCGGTGTGATCGATAGGAGCTCCGGCACTGGCGGCAGCCTGGTTTTCGGTCGCTTTCCTGGCGTCCTTCGCGGGGCGCACGATGTCCGGCCGCAGTCGATGCGACACCATCCCCTCCTGGCAGTCCGGGTCTGACCAGTGCACCTCGAACACATAGAGCCGAGAGGTCGGGGTGCCGGACGCGCCGACATCCGTGACGACGCTTCCGCCGGTCGGATGGACGGATTCTCCATCAAGCAGACGGATCACGTCTGACGCTCGAGCCACTATGAAGCGGCGCTTCCCCAGACGCTGATCCCCGTCGTGTGGTCTGAGCACGTGGAGCTCGACGTCCCGCCCTGACTTGGTGACCGCGAAGGGGTGGGCCTCGACCGGCATCTCGACGTCGGTCTGCACACAGGTCAGCCCTTCGAAGTCCAGCTTGAACCGTTCGACGCGCCAATTAGTCTCCAACGGCATCGTCGTCGCCCCCGGCTTCCATCCGCGCGATAGACGCCGCAACCCGCCTGTGGGATTCGGCGAGCATCGCTTCGCCCAAGTCGAACGACGTCTTTGCAATCGTGTCGGGTGGAACATCCCCCGCAGTCGAAAAGATGGCGTCGGCCTTGGCGCACCGGACGGCGTACCCGACCTGGATACCCAGCATGGCTTCACAGGCGAACAGGTTGCGCCACCGGGTGTCGTAGTCGGTCCCTGGCTCGGCCATCACATTTTCGTCGACCCGCTCGGACATCTCACTAAGCGCGGCGACCGTTCCCTTGGACACCTCACGAAGCCCGGCGGCCGTTCCATCGACCACGCCCCGCAGAATGGCCATCAGCTCAATCATCGGAGATTCCAAGCCGTAAGCGGCTCCCATTCGGGCCTCGAGTTGGGATATCCGATCGCGCACGGCCTTGGCCTTACGGTCGGACCCTATTCCCAGGTCGGGCACGTCCCCCTGAAGAGCGCTCCGAATCAGGTGCGCCAAGTCCTGGACGGCCTGACTATCCCCACACAACCTGATGGCCAGCCCGGCGACACGATCGAGACGTTCCTGAATCTCTTCTGTTTTAGTTGGCATGATTCTTGTTTACCCCTCACATGGCGCCCACGAGTCGCCCCGGCCGCACATCCCTGCCTCGGTCATCTTGAGTCGGAAGTCTTGCCTGTCCAGGGTGGACTCACCGGCGACCCACATCAACCACGCCGCAGCCACCACGATGATGAGCACGATCGGCCACGCCGGATGTTTGTGCTTCGCCTCCGTGAACTCGGACAGTATGCCGTCTTCCAGCGGACCCGCGGGGCCTATCGGGACTTCTCCCTCCCGGATGACCCGGTTCGGTGGCGCAGTGGGGAGCGGGCGATACACCTCGATCGCCCTGAGTTTGCCGAAACCCCGACAGACATCGCAGCCCATCATCACGCCGGACAGATCCTTTCCCGTGCCGTCACACTCTTCACAGTCCAGAACGATCGTTCTTCCGCTTCGCCCCGGCGCCCACTGAAGCTCGCTCAGCCGCCTAGTGCTGTCCACTTCTAGTGACATTTTCCCTCCCATCCGCGCGATCACTTCGGTCGGCTCACTTGCTCGGCGGCCACGGTGCGCCCCCGGATTTACCTTTCGTCCCCCGTTCGTTCCCGCGTTCGCCCACGTCAAGACCCTTTGTTTTCAACAACTTAGACGGAGCATTGCGCTCACGGAACGCCGCCCATGTTCGCCTCATGTCGTCCGTCGTGCGATATTCCGACAGGGTCACCACGACATATGGAGTATTCCATGGGCATCCGACGAAACTGATGGTCAGTTGTTCGCCCCCAGTGACCTCCAGGCGAGTCGTGCGGCACGACCGCCACCCCGTGACGGCCACCACGTCCATGTCGCCAAGGAAGCGCCTCCAGACGACGCTGAACAGCGCGCGTCCGGCTTTCCGGAGGAGTCGCCACGTGAAGAACGTGACGATCATGACGACGGCCAGACTGCCTATCGACACGACGTCCAGGCCACCGATCACAGGCCGCTCCCCTCTCGGCGGCGACGCTCGACAGCGAAGTCGGCAGCCGCAGCGGCGGCGTCCCCGTTCAGGCCGCCGGCCAGCGCGGCTACGTAGAACCGGTCCCACGCCCTGGATTCTTCTGAGCAGTCGTGCCACGCCCTCATGCCGACTCCGACTCCGACCATGGCGAATGCGGCGACGATCGCGGCTAGAATTTCCATACTCATTGGTTCCTCCGTATGAAGTCCCTGACGGCCGGATAGCGACGCTTAGCCCACATGGCGGCCAGCTCGACGCCGAACCCCAGCATGATGACGGTGAAGACAATCATTCCGGGGCTCACACTGGTTTCTCCTCGGCGACCCTGATGGCGTTGCTCAGGTTGCAGTACACCCTGTATAGCTCCATCCGGATGTTGTCGTCGATTATCTGTGTGGGGGACCGGTCAGGTCGTCGGGAGACCCCGCACGACTTACATGCCCGTCCGCTAATGCTAATATCTGGAGACAGCTCGGCCGTGTAGTCCGTGATCGCCTGAGCAATGTCTCGCAGTCCCTGCAACCGCGTCTGATGATCGTGCATGTCATTCCTCTAAAAATAGCGGCCCGTACATGCAATTATTCGCCATGCGGACGTACTCAGTGCTCAACTCGATCCCGATGAAGGCGCGGCCCAGCCTGAGCGCGACAACGCCGGTGGTCCCGCTGCCGCAGAAGGGGTCGAGCACGGTCTGTGGCACGCGTGGCCAGTTCTCGGCGCCATCGGGGTGCATCTCCACCACCGGCCACGGTCCATCGCCGTCTAGTCCGGGACACGAGCAGGAGGGGGACCAGCCGGTGGTCCGGTGCTCGCGCTGTTCCATTTTTCCAGAATTGTAATCACCGCGCCATGACATCGTTCCGCTCGCTGCCCTCCCAGGACCACCGCCCGTGCTCACTACTCGACCCGCCTCCACCACCCGCACCCACGGCGCCCCACACGCCCGGCACTGGCCCCGCTCGGACGTGCCCGCCTTGATGCAGGGGGTGACAAGCGACATGGGGAAGGTGTTCCCAGTGATAAAGACACGCCCGTTACGCCT
>SDBT01018250.1_pt1 | contig 11035 bp, 19 predicted proteins | sample 2277101 | NCBI WGS metagenome assembly SDBT01 (sample SAMN10404973, study PRJNA504765) | marine sediment metagenome | isolation source: marine sediment core GS10_PC15, 103 cmbsf | place: Arctic Ocean: Southern Knipovich Ridge | collected 2010 | reverse complement strand
AATGAACAGCAAAAAACAGCCAAAGTGATCGCAATTGGATCCGGCAAAGTATTACAAAATGGAGATCATGTAGAGTGGGACTGTCACCCTGATGACGTTATTATTTACAACCAATTTGCCGGGAACGAAGTTGAAGACGAAGATGGCAAGAAATTTAAGCTCATTTCGCAAGACGATGTTTGGGCAATTATGACAAGGGGATAATGGAACAATTTAAACAAAATTTACTTAGAAGCTTTAAGCAAGTCAAAAATGAAAGAGTGGAGAACGCAAAATGTTCCGCTTGTGGGCAAAAAGGTTTAAATCGGCAGAGTTCGGTTACTTGGAATGCGGTGGGGAGTTTTTTAAAATGCCATGCCTGTGGGCATGTGGAAACAGTAAACGGAGGTAAGAATGGCTAAGATGTTGAAGTTTGATGAGGAAGCTCGGCGTTTGATTTTGCGAGGGGTAGACCAACTCGCCCGAGCAGTTGGAGTAACGATGGGGCCAAAGGGTAAGAACGTAGTTCTAGGCCACGCAATGGGTTCCCCAACCATCATCAATGACGGCGTAACAATTGCCAGAGAAATCGACCTCAAGGATCCATTCGAGGACTTAGGGGCCCAGTTAGTCAAGGAAGTAGCCAGCAAGACAAACGATATGGCTGGGGACGGAACAACTACCGCAACAGTTCTTGCTCATGCCATACTGCGGGAAGGCAACAAGCATGTGGTGGCTGGCGTAAGTCCCATGTATCTCAAGCGAGGAATTCTTAAAGCGGCAGACAAGATTTGCGATGAGCTTGATAAAATTAGCACCCCTGTCTCGAAGTCACATGAAATCGCACAGGTCGGGGCAATCTCAGCCAACAATGATACTGAGATTGGAAAAATCATCGCTGACGGCATGGAGAAGGTTGGCAATGATGGCGTAATTACCATTGAAGAATCACACAGCTCGGATACCTATGTGGATGTAACTGAAGGCTTTCAATTCGATCAGGGTTACATGAATCCGTACTTCGTGACCAATGAAGAGCGTATGGACTGCGTATACGAGGATATCAAAATTCTAGTGGTCGAAAAGGCTGTCAACGATCTCAAGAAGTTTCTACCCATCCTTGAGCATACTCACAGCAAGAACCAGCCGTTGCTAATCATAGCCGAGGACGTATCTCCGGAAGTCCTTGCCACGATGGTACTCAATAAGGTTCGGAGCGGTGTTAAGTGCGTTGCGGTAAAGGCTCCGGGTTATGGAGATCGTAGAGTTGACAACCTTCGTGATATTGCCGCCCTAATCGGAGCTACGATTATTTCTCCCGACGTGGGTATTGATATTGATAAGTTCGAGGAAGACCACTTCGGCTCCGCAAAAAAAGTCACCATTGACCGTGGGTTTACTACCATTGTCGAAGGTGGGGGGAGTAAGGAAGCCATTGATGAACGTATTAAGACGGTGAAACACTTAATCAAGGATGCCACCGATTATGACGCTGGTAAACTTAAAGAACGGCTGTCGAAGCTGTCTGGTGGCGTGGCTGTACTAAATGTGGGTGCGGCTACTGAAGTTGAGATGAAAGAAAAGAAAGCTCGGGTTGAAGATGCCCTGAGCGCCACTAAAGCCGCAGTACAGCAGGGCATTGTTCCCGGTGGTGGAGTTGCCCTAATTCGTGCGAGGAGCGCCCTAGCAAGTCTCAAACTCAAGGGCGAAGAGAAGATTGGCGCTGACATTGTTTACAATGCCGTCGAGGCTCCTCTAAAGAAGATTGCTGAGAATGCTGGTGAAAAACCCGATGTAGCCGTGTCCGTTACCGAGGGTGCTACAGGTGCCTATGGCTACAATGCGGCAAAAGGCGATTACGAAGATTTGATTAAGGCTGGTGTTGTGGATCCTACAAAGGTCACAAAGTCAGCCCTCAGGAACGCCGCTTCGGTTGCCTCGATGATTTTGACTACGGAATGTCTGATTGTCGAAGAGCCTCAGAGCGAAAGAAGCAATGACATGGGTGGCCCACCTCCGGGCATGATGTAAAATTTAGTTAATGGCTCCGTAGCTCAATTGGATAGAGCATCGCTTTTCTAAAGCGAGGGTTACAGGTTCGAGTCCTGTCGGAGTCACCATTTTGAGGAAACAATGGCAAAAGAAAAAATAATTATACCCGGAAGATGGCTCAGACGAATTTCCCTAGAACTCGATGGATACAGTCTTTACAAGATTGATCGCATCCAGAGAGTTGAGGGTAGTGAAGATTTAGTTTGGCATGACATCGTAACCTACCATGCTGACAAGAGGGCATTTTCCGTGGACGTGGAACGCTTTTCAAACCTATCGTCCCTTCAGGGAGTTCCCGTTGTTGATAATGAAAAGGAAATTAAATTCCTTGAAAAGACACTCAAAACCGTAAGAGTTCTCCACGATAAAAAAGTGGAAGACAAGAAAACCAAGGAAGAGAAGAAGAAGAAAAGAATTGAGAAGAATTACGCTCAAGACATTCAGACTACGCTATGAGCCTCTGGATTAACAGGTGGGAATGTAATATGTGCGGCGAGCAAATGAACGTTCAGGGCGGCATGGTCGGTACAGTGTGGATGGGGCCCGAGGATTCAATTCCGTGTCCCAATAAAGAATGTGACGCAATATGGTCGGACAACTTCACCAACATGGGGAGCGCCGTACTAGTCAGTCCGGTTGCTCCAGCAAATGAATAATATGCGGGTGTGGTGAAATGGCAGACACGCTAGATTTAGATTCTAGTGCTTCGGCGTGGGGGTTCAAGTCCCTCCACCCGCACCAATTTAAATGGGGGAGAGTATGAGCGAGAATAAATCGGCAAGTCCTTTTAGCAATTCTGATTTAGCGTTACCCACAGAGAGAGAAGAGGTTATCGCTTGGGCACGTCATTACTGGAGGGTACATCCATTCATAGCGGTTTGGATTGACGAGATCGTGAGCCAAGTATACTCAGACTTCGAAATTACTGGGAAGGCTGGGGCAAAGCCGGAAGATGTACTCAAGTACCAGAAGCAGTTCATGAACGATGAGGGCAAGTTTAAATATTTACAAGAGGCATGCTCGTTAGGTATAGAACTCAATGTCGTCGGAGAGGCTTTTCCCTATTGCGAACTTGACGAGGAAAAAGGCGAGTGGGCTAGTCTTATCTTACAAAACCCCGACTATATTCAGGTTCGCAGGGGAAGTTCGGGCACGGTGGACATTTCCCTGAGTGCCGACGACGAACTCAAGAGACTAATTAAGTCCAAGGATAAAAAGGATTTGAAGCTCGTAAAAAAAATACCTAAGAAGATTTTGTCGTACATTAAAGCTGGCAAGCCAATCCCACTTTCGCCCATGTTTATCTCCCACTTGGCGGTCAAGAAGTCTGTATCGGACGTGCGTGGGACTTCGAGGCTTGTTAGGTATTTCAAGATACTTATGCACGAAGATAAGTTGAGAGAAGAAAATTACAACGAAGTCGCCGCAAAGGGTGGCGGGGAAGTGGCACCTTGGGGTAGAGAGTTGCTTCGAGAGATACGAAGAGAAACCAGCACGAAAACCTTCGAGGAAGGCCTGAAACGTCAAAGGAAAATGATTGAAAACTGGATACTGAGGAAGATCCTAAAGCCTTATGGCAGAATTCATGACATCAAAAGCCCTATTAAGATTAAGTGGAACAACCAGATCGACGTAGGCAAAATCAGAGAAGTACTGAATAATGATTAAAGTGAATTTTCACAACCTTGGAGACTTCGACAAGGGCTTTGAGGTTTACGCCGGAGAAAGCGAAGACGGCCTATCAGAAACAGCTATTCACGACCCGCAAGCTTGGTTTAAGGCTTGGGATCTTAAGAAGTGTAAGAAAGCAATACTAAAAAAAATGCACAAGCAAACTGGTAAAGAATATGTCGAAGCCGCTTGGTAAAGGAAAATAATGCGATTACGATTGTTAAAATTAAATTTGAGAGTTACTACGGGAGTGTAGGAGAACTGGCATATCCGGCTGATTCAAAATCAGTTGTCTGTGGGTTCGACCCCCACCACTCCCATAAAGGCGAGTGGTGAAACTGGCAAACACAGCAGACTTAAAATCTGCCGCTTCGGCTTACGGGTTCGAGCCCCGTCTCGCCTACCATTTTTTAAATAACCAAAAGGAGAGTAGGGTATGTGGATAGGCATCCTTGTACTGAGCGTCATTATAATCCTCATAGCTTACGGTGTTAGCTGTAGCGTTTGGGGATACCCATTAGTTCATTATAAACTATTTAAAGGTGCCCCTCGTCCTATCGAAAATAAGGCCCAACCAGAATGTAAGGATTTAGTCCACACATATGGTTACGAGGGGCGAGAGTACTCCAAGATCAAGGCTCTCAATCGGGTTAGGGGTGTTTTTCAATGCTCCACAACTGGCGAGGAACGTAAGCTGGCTGATCTCAACTGGGAGTGCAAAACGCAGTCATGGTATTACCACGACTATAACGCCCGAGAGAAAGAAGATTTACTGGAAAACGTAAAGAAGTTTGAAAACGAACACTGGGAAGTGTCGTCTAAGTGATCGTAGTTCATGTTGAAATGTGGCCCAAAGGTGATGAGAAAAGAAAATACCACTTGGGTACTGCCAAGATAGCCAACGATAAAACTGGGACTGGCGCAACCGGAAACTACAAGGCAACCCTATCCAGAAAGGGTAGTCCGAATTCAATCTGGAAAACAGTGAACGTAAAAGGTTTTCCGAGGAAGAGGTTGCTGACTTGGGATTTGGTGTACCGGGTATTGAGAGAAGCTATAGGGGGACGCAATGAACAGTGAATATGATGGGCCATTCAAACCGAAGCCAAGAACTTCAAGCATGCGGCAGAAGGAATGGGCTCACGACAATAGGCTCTACGAGTTCAGAACCCCCGATGGAGAGATTTATCAAGACAGGATCCAGAGGCGAGCCAGAGATATTCTACTAAAGGACATCTCGCCGGACTGGCCCAAGGCGGTGGATTATGGAATTCGAAGAGGTGTTTTCCTAGATAAAGTAGAAAAGCAGGGGAAGAACGACTTTGGAAAGATGGTAACTGATTACGACGACGAGACTTTTTTGATAAAAGTTCAGTGCGTAAATGACGATGGGGAACCTGTAAATTGCCTTTGTATTCACGACTGGGAAGAGCAGGAGTTCTACACAAAAGGCAGTTACCTCAAGAGAATGGCGGGTTGCTTTGGCGGTTGGAAACCCGGCAATTGGTACAGGCGATTAGTATCTGTGGTGAGTAAGAAATAATATGCGGTTGTGGTGAAATGGCAGACACGCATCCCTAAGGAGGATGTGCTCGCAAGGGCGTGGAGGTTCAAGTCCTCTCAACCGCACCAACTTTGAGAATAAGATGTTCCTAACCATATACGAGAAAGAAAACGCCCTTCGAGATGCGCTTCGCTCAGTGGAAGGCTTGGGCGGGGGGAGTGGGAGTGATTTCCATAGAGATGTGTCCCGTCACACCTTTAATGGCAGGAAGCCAGAATTGAGACGATGGGTTGTTGAGAGATTTTCTCCCGCCAAAGAACTTGTGGGTGAGGACGATAAATTCCCGGTGGAGGAATAATGGATTACGGAAAAGCAAAAGTTGATGCTAAAACGGTTGAGATGGATACGTTCATGTCTATCCGCAAGGGAGAGAGCGTCCTTAAAAGTGCTCGCCAATGGGAGACAGACCCCAAGAAAGACCAACGCCTTGCAAAGCACCAATGCAAGGCCTGTTTTTATTTAGTGGGGAAACTTGGTGGGGCGATGATGACTACTCAGCCATGTGCTATCTGTGGCGAAGATCAGATGTACGGGAGTACATGTACGGATAAGCTATGCAAACCCTGTGGAGAGAAGCACGAACTCTGCGTCTTCTGTGGCGGCGACATCAAGTTGAGGCCCGAAAGAAAGTTGGAGATATGAAATATCTATTAATGCTGTTATTAGCCTTGACCATTCCGCTAAAGGCGAATGACAGCCGGGTAATAGCGGAAGCTGAGGATTTCATAAATACCTTCTATCAGAACAAGACTTACGACGGCTCCAAGTACCCGAAGAAAATTGAGGTTTTATTTCATGACACAGAAAGCGAAGAAGTCGTCATGTTTGCCTCGTATGATCTTCCCATTTTTGATAAGAACGGCTACTTCCTTAGGTTAGAATCTATCGAGAACTTCGTCCTCATGAGAACTGACGCCGGGGGAAATTACAGTATGTATTGCCTATGCGATTATACAACGGCCCTGAGGTCGCCCGAGAAACATGATTTTAAGAATATTGAGAAAATTAAACAAGCGATAGTTAATAAAAAATACAAGGAGACTAGTGGGAATAATGGATTACAATGAAGTGTGGACGCACAAAGATAACAATTGCGATATGAAAATTTTGAGGAGAAATCAGGACGGTTCCATTGAAATTACATTTGACTTTGGACTAAACCCAAGAAGAACCTACCAATATCAAAAATCATATATTGAAGAACACTATAAAAGCGCTGGCTACAAATCTACTTGGAGCGTGAGCGACAAACTTACACAATTTGGTTCAGAGGGGCAGACAGCAGATGTTAACAAAGAAGCAGGGGCCACAGCCTGAGCCGGGACAAGTGTGGAGGATTGACCAAAATTGGGTAGATCTTGAGAAGGGTTCCTACGAGATTGCCGCAGATGGCGTGGGGCAGTTGTTCGTAATCGTCAGGCGTTGTGATGATAATACTGGAAAAACAGATAGGATTACCAGAGTAACACTAACCAAACGTTTTAAACTTGTTTCCAAAAAGAACTTCATCTCAAGGTTTCTGAGGTGGGTTTTTCGAAAGGATTAGTATGAGTGTCGTAAATGATAAAGCTTATTTCTTCATGATCGAAAATCAGATCCGTAAGAAGTTCCCTGTGTACGAAGTGAATTCTTCCTACACAGTCGCAGAAGAAGTCCTTAAGGACTCCGGAATCACCTTTGACGAGCTGAAGGATTACCCAGTCGAGGGATACTACTACAAGAGCCAAGATCTTAAAGACTACTTCAAAATCATGCGTAACCTTCAGGAGAATTCGGCAATCCGTGGAAGAGTTGACCAAGACGCCTCAAGCTTCAAGGTTCTAAAGAAACTCACAGACTCCGATTTATTTGGTCATGTGGTTTCAGACAAGCATCGTGGGGAGTCAATCCTACCTAGACGATATGACATTGTTGCCCTTACCATGCGGGACGAGAGCATTTTTAATCTCAACTCTACACGGCCTTGGACATTGATTGAAGTCATCGAAAACCTCCACAAGCATGCCTCTGGGAACCCTAATCTAGTTGAGCTGGCCTACCTGACCAAAGACAGGGAGTGCTTAGTCTCTGCGGTTGAAACCAATATCATGTACCGTGACGTGGTGAGGACTAAGGGGATATCTAGCCCTCCAGACTGGCAAGTGAATCCAGAAGTAGAGAAGATGGGTGCCGCCGTGATAGAAGAATACAACAGGCTTTTTGATCTCGGACTTCTCATTCCTACATTCAAGAATAAAAGCGCCCTCTCCTCAAAACCAGAACGGCCTAAGATTGCCGCAGTAGGTGAAGTAATCCAGACAAAGGAATGGTATAGCTGGAGAACTAATTGGAAGGGTGACGTGTCAGAGCATTACACGAAAGAACTACCCACCACCGAACTTGAAATAGCAAAGGGTCGTAGGGGTGAAGGTAATATTTTCAACGGTAACGACGAAGAGGAAGAGTCTTGAGCACTACAGGCCTGAACTTCATGGGGCAGTTCTGGGGGTGTCTCGGCATTCCTAACCACACACGGGCATTTGCCAACTCCTTAATGGATAACTTCGTTGACGTTAATCTAATTCCCATCATGCCCAATCAGAACAATGATCGATACGGCATTGAGGGAAGGTTGGCAACAAAGTTAGATAATCCAAACCTCAACAAAGATTACCCCACGTTGCTATTCTGGTATCCAAACACTTATAAGCAACTACTCGACCCAGTTCCAAGCGGTCAGCCTAAAATTGGCTACTACATCTTTGAGTACACCAAAATGCCGCCCATGTATGTTGAAGAGATAAATAGGCTCGATGCAATTTGTACCGCTTCAAAATGGGGCGCAGAGGTCTTGAAGAACAACGGGGTTACGGTTCCAATCCATGTGGTTCCGGGTGGCGTAGATCATAGCGTATTCAATTCCTCCAAGCGCAATCTGGATCCTAAAAAATTCCGCTTCCTCCACATGGGCAAAGCCGAGAAGCGCAAAGGAACCATCCTAATCATCAAGGCGTTTAATAAGGCGTTCAAGGGTGACAGGAAAATCCGTCTTTCATTATATATAGACAATCCACACATGAGGGAGTTCGATGCAGATGTATTTCTTCACAACATTGCCGATGAAGCCGACCTCGAACATCCCGTAACCAACATTGACGTACAGCACTTTCAAGAAGATTTGGTGTCCATCTACAACGCTCACCATGCTTCCGTCTTTGCCAGTCGTGCGGAGGGAATTGGCCTGTCCATCGTGGAATCAATGGCGTGTGGAATGCCCGTGATCACTACATATAATTCTGGGATAACGGAATATGCCACGGACGACAACGCAATTTTAATTAAAGACCTGAAAGAAGAGCCCGTGCACGACACTCACTTCTTCCCCAATCAAGGCGAATATGGAACTTGGAATAGCGCTTCGGTTGACCAGATAGCTGAGAAAATGCGCTGGGTCTATGATAATTACGATCAGGCTAAATTGATTGGGGAAAGAGCCGAAAAAGACATGAAAGACAATTATCAATGGAATCAAGCGGCTCAAAAGTTTTGGGGAGTGGTGAACGAAAAAGTTCTAAGTTAATCTAAATACTTTATATAAATGTCTTATAGTGAACGTAGATTAATCTGGGAGGAATTCATAATATTAAATTGATATTCTTTCCAGATTTTTTTTGCGTAAATTAAATGAATTAAGAAATACAGTGGAATTATTTGATATTATATAGATATGGCAGATACCGTAAAACAATTAGATAAAGATATAATCTGGTCAATTAAAAAATTCTTAGCTTTTGCCTTGAGACATAAGCCCTTTTTTTATAAGGTGAAACTCGATAAAGAAGGCTTTGCTGATCTGACTTTTACGTTAAAAGCTCTAAACCGAAATAAGAAGCTCGAAGTGACCAAGGAGCAACTTATTGATATATGCAGACATCATTCGGGTGGCATATTTAAGCTGGATCTCGAAAGAGATAAAATTAAGGCCAAAGACGGTCACAGCGTAATATATAATATGAACATCCCCGATGGATATATTGAGGCAACCGAAATACCCGGTCAGCTCCATTGTGCCATTCATAGAGATGATATCAAGCACATGAACAAGCTGAAAGGCCTCACCCTAGCTAACAAGCAGATTATCTTATCGAAAGAACTCCCTGTAGCGGAGAAGAATTGCTTGATTATAACAATAGATTCTAACAAGGCTCGCCGCAAAAAGGTGAAGTTCTACCAGAATCACACTAATTACTTTTCACGTTTCGTCCCTCTAGATTTTGTGACCATACATGTTTAATGTTTATGATGTCGTTGTTGATTACTGTTTAAAAAATCGCAATGACGTTTTCCAAAAGTATGTTGAAGAAGAACGCCAATGGACTCAGGCAACGCTTGACAAGTGGAAGCTTGGGTTTTTTCCGGCGAATGACATACTCAGTTTGAAAGTTATTACCCGGAACAACGGGGGATCCGAGGACGATCTTGAAGACGCTTATATAATTAATAAAAAACGGAATTGGTCAATCTTTTCCGACAGGCTTATTTTCCCGGTATTTGACGTGTGGCACAAAGCAATTGCCATAACGGGGAGAACTTTACAAGACGATGTTAAGCCTAAATATTTTAATACATTCTACGAAAAAGGGAAAAATCTGTACGGTTTGAATTTTGCGATTGAAGAGATTATAAAGCAAAAAAGAGCCTATGTTTTCGAAGGAAACGCAGATGTAGTCATGTCCCATCAGTATGGAATCACCAATTCTCTGTGCTGTATGGGAACAACCTTTTCCGAAGACCATTTCAACCTATTATCCCGATATGCCAAAGATATTGTCCTTATCTTTGACAACGACGCAGGCGGTCAGGGAGCTTTAGGCAGATTTAATGAAAAAGGGATAGATAGGGGCAAGACGGAAACAAATGTCTATCGCTGTACGTTGAAAGACGAGCAACTGAATGACTTTCTTGACGCCGAGGGTGAGAAGATTAAGGACGCAGATGAGTTCTTAAAAAGTTTTGGCGGTGAGAAATTCTTGGATATGATCAACGCAACGATTAGTAACCGGGCGCTTCAGGAGCGATATAGGGCTATAAAGCCTAAAAAATCTAAAAAATAGGACGGTGAATGTGTAGTGGCTAAACGATACATGTCGGAAGATGAATATCGCATACAGCAAGATAAATACAAGTTTCTTTCCGTAGATCCATCCATCTTGGCTTCCGTGATTGATGATAGAAATGGCTCGGGGGACATGGAAGATGATGAGGAAACCAAACGATTAAAGCAAGAATTAAGAGAAAAGCTTTGGAAAATGGTAGAAAAGAAGATTTCCAAGGTTTGCACAGTACGTCAAAGAGAGGCCATTAACCTCTTCTTAAAGTCAAAAAAACAGGAGCATATGGGGGAAATTCTCGGTATTTCCCAAGAAGCCGCCAATGTACGAATTAAATTAGGCCTCGAAAGACTCACAAAATCCTGCAATGAAGACCAAGAAATCATAGAAATATTTAAAAAACTACATACTTTATAATAATTTAATTAACCCATCGCTCCCTGCGGTGGGTTTTTTAATTACGATTAGTTAATCAAAACTCCGTAAAACGCCCTATTTTTTATAAAAATATAGTTTATTAAACAGCTTATACCCATTTCAAGGAGTGCACAGATATGCCCAATAAAATCAGTAAAATCGAACAGAATTATGAAGCCATTGACTTCACGGAGTTAGTGGATGATCTCAAGCTCGCAGATTACGAAGAGATGAATAACGCAGAATTCGCCTTAGCCAAGTA
>SDBT01018249.1_pt1 | contig 11035 bp, 19 predicted proteins | sample 2277101 | NCBI WGS metagenome assembly SDBT01 (sample SAMN10404973, study PRJNA504765) | marine sediment metagenome | isolation source: marine sediment core GS10_PC15, 103 cmbsf | place: Arctic Ocean: Southern Knipovich Ridge | collected 2010 | reverse complement strand
GGTCGCTCGATGAACTATTCTCCGCCGACCCTCTTTCTATAACGAACGACGAACTCGACATCATGGTTGCCGAGCAACGGGAGAAGCGCCACCTCTGGGCAAAGGAGGAGGCCGCCTCTCAGGCAGAGGGCCGTGCCCGAAGGCCATCGGCCTACAAGGATGCTCCAGAGACAGGAAAGATCAAACTCAGTGATCTTGACCTCCTTACAAAGAAAGGAGCGAACAGTGAGTAGAACCTTTCAACTCATTCACTACAGGTCAAAGCTAGGAACGCCAACGGCAGGCCGTGGTCAGATCTTCTCCGAAAACGAAGTTGAGTCCATGTTCGTGGCTCTAGGAAAAGCGATGGGAGAGCTAAAGAAGGGAGAAGAACTCTGCATAACTGTTAATGTGGACAATGAGCCATGAAGTGCCCTTCCTGCAAAAGCACTGCGAGCGCCGTCAAGGACAGCCGGCCTGCTGACCAAGACATGATTCGCCGGCGGCGAGAATGTCTGAATTGCTCGTTCCGTTGGAGTACCTACGAGACAACTACGCTGGACTTTGTAATGTCGCCGAGTCAGATACAGCGACTCCTTGGAAACCTGTCAAGTCTAGTTCAAGAGGTCGGAAAGGTTTGTGACGACATTAGAAAGAGCCAAGGAGAAAGCGATGAAAAATCTTGACCACCTTGAGGGAAACGCCTCATTCTCTAAGAAGTCCCCAGGACTTCAAATACTCTACGACACCGTATCGACAGGCTACCTAAAAGAATGTGCCAGAAAGTACGAACTCGCCATCGTTGATGGATGGACTCCCAAGAAGCAGAGCGTCCATCTTTTCTTCGGCCTCATCACTCACTCCGCGCGGGAAGCCTACGATAACGCCACAATAAAAGATGGCGGCGATCACGATGCTGGTATTCGTGCGGCGGTTCTCCATTGTTTAGAGGCCGCAGGTTCTCGAAGGGACGTTCTAATCTGTAAGGAATGCGGTGCGGTAAATGAACCGGCAGCGAAGATAGGAGTTGAGAAAGTCACCTTGAACGACTCCAAAGGCGAGTTCAAGGGAGTTTTAGATATGTGGGTTTGCCTAGCCTGTAACTCCACTGATCTAAAGTTGAAGAGGGACCACTTCTTCCCCTGGGAGAGCGACGACAAGAACAAGAACCTCCGCACTCTAATCCGCACGATGGTCTGGTACTTCGATCACTACGAGGACGACCCGGCCAAGACCATCAAGCTAGCCAGCGGTGAGCCAGCAGTGGAACTTTGGTTCCGCTTCGAGCTTGATTTGCATTCAAAGAATGGTGAACAGTTTGTTCTAACCGGCCACTTGGATCGGCTCGTTGAATTCTCCAAAAAGAATTGGTTCGCCGACCTCAAAACTACCAAAAACACAATCAATCAGAATTACTTTGAACAGTTCACTCCCGACAACCAGATGTACTTTTACCTCGTCGGGAGTAAGATTGTATTTAAGGATGAAATCGCTGGCGGAATCATTGACGCCGCACAAGTCGCAATACACTTCTCAAAGTTCCAACGAGGCATGATCCAACTAACCTCCGGTCAGATGGAAGAATGGCTCAAGGACATTAAGATCTGGATAAAGCAAGCGGAATCTTATGCCGAAGCCGGCTACTGGCCCATGAATGACAAAGCCTGTCACCACTACGGCGGCTGTCCTTTCCGTGGGGTCTGTAACAAAGATCCAAAGTCCCGAACGGCCTACTTGAAGACCAGCTTCGTTCAGAGAAACTGGGACCCCTCAGTTAAGAGGGGGATTTGATGTCTAACAAAAACCCCATGCAAAGTATGTTGTTGCAAATCTTTTTCGGCAGCCTCAAAGTATGGATCAAAGAAGATCCCGAGAAGGCGATTGTCGAACTGGACAAGGCTATCGCTGCACTAAAGGACTCGTGATGCCGAAACGAAACCTCAACAACCACTACTCTAACAAAGTCCGAGGCAATTCCCCTTTAGAGACTGTTCGTCGGGAATGCCTGACTTGTCAAAATGACTTTCTCGCCCAAGGCAAACTCAATCGAATGTGTTATGAGTGCAAGCGCGCACGAGTTGACATTCCCATACGAGGTCGCCATGAAAGAAACATTAGGGAGGACAATGCCAACGCACTTTGTCGCGCTTTGATTGGACTCCCTCCAGGTAAAGAAAGGATACAGTGGTAATGGACCTAAACCTTAAAGACAGCCAGTTGGAGGCTATAATTTCCAAGGCGATCTTGGACTCTCTGACGACCGAAACGCGTGAGCAACTTATCACAACCGCAGTTACGGACATCCTTCAGAAGCCCGAGAATGCTGGTCGCTCCGGAGAAAAGAGGTCGCGTCTTCAGATCATGTTCGACCGGCAAGTCGAGTTCTTGGCCGAGAAGCTCATCCGAGAACAACTGGGCGAGGACTCTATGTTCAGAACGAAGGTCAAGGTGCTGTTGAGGGACGTGAGCGAGAAGCTGTTCGATGACAAAGAGAAGCGCCCGCTACTCATTGACAAGATGGTCGAGACGATCATCAAGGGCTTGAACCCAAGGGAGTATTGAGTGGTGAAAACCCTCGTTTTCGACACCGAAACCACCGGGTTCGCGAAGTTCAAATCGTCACCCAGTGATCCCAAGCAACCACACCTCGTCCAACTGGCGACTCTCACCACTAGCTACGACGAGATTCTCAGCGAGTGGAACACCATCGTTTACTGTCCCATTGACATTCCAGAGGGTGCCGCTAGAGTCCACGGCATCACCACCGATGAGTCCAGAAGCCGAGGCGCCTCACTAAGCGCTGTGGTAGCCAAGTTCGACTCCCTCTTAGAGGGGATTGATCGAGTCGTTTGCCACAACATTCGATTTGACATGAAGGTGATCCTCGCCGCCTACCACCGAGCAAAACTCTCTTCCGCCAAGCTACTCTCAGTGCCGGCGTTCTGCACAATGCAAACTGCAACCCCCATCCTAAAGCTCCCTTCGTCCCACGGGCTCTACAAATGGCCCACCTTGACCGAAGCCTACAAGCACCTCGTGGATGAGGCTGGCTTTGGTGGGGCGCATTCCGCCGACGCCGACACGATGGCTTGCTGGAAAGTGTTGAGGGCACTAGAGTCGAAGGGAGTGGTGATGCGATGACAGAGCTAGAAGTTCGTTGCTGCTGCCACCCAGCAAAGCTACTCGGTTGGCTAGAAGTGCCAGCAAGCAAAACACGCATAGGACAGGAATTCAACTTCCATGCAGCCAATAGCGAGATCATCAGCTTGAAAGTTGGCAGATACTATTTGAGTGCCATGGATCGTTTAGAGGATTCTTTGCGACCTCTTGGCGATCAGTATGGCCTAGCACTGAAGTCCGACGGCAAAGAAAAAGAGATCCAAAAGATAATTGGTTTCCGCAAGAATGGAGGTGGCGATGCCACAAGGAACAAAACACCAGTCTAAGAAGACAACGAAGCTTCTAAATCTCGGCGATAGTGGTTCCGGCAAGACCGGGGCACTGGCCTGTCTCCTAAAGGCGGGTTACAGAGTGATCGTCGTGGACTTCGACAACGGCCTGGACATTCTAATCAATCTTCTTCGGGACGATAAGGAGTCCTTGGAGCGACTCTACTATGAAACCTTCACGGATAATATGAAGGCAGTAGAGGGCCACGTTCTTCCAGTTGGGATGCCCACTGCATTCTCAGGAGCGATGAATGGACTAACTCGTTGGAAGTTTCCTGTTGAACCGGGAAGCGACGAGACCTATGACCTCGGCAACATTTCCTCTTGGGATGAGAACACTGTCGTTGTCATCGACTCTCTTGGCTTTTGTGGCGAGGCAGCTCTCCGCTTGGTCCGTCAACTCAACAAGAATCAACTTGAAAAATTTGTTTCTCAGCCAGACTACGGACAAGCCATGAGCCGAATTGAAGGAATGCTACAGCTTCTCTACTCCGACAGCGTGGAGTGCAACGTCATTGTCAACAGCCACATTACCTATCTTGAAGATGTAATGAAAGGATCTCTTAAAGGAATGCCTCGCGCCCTTGGCAGCAAGCTACCGCCAAAGGTCGGAGGATATTTCAACTCCATTATCAGAACATCCTCTGAAGGCACTGGCAAGTCGAGCAAACGCACCATCCGAACAGTGTCAGAGGTTGGACTAGAGTTAAAAGTCCCCGTTGCGCCGGGAGTGATTCCAGAAACACTTCCACTAGAAAGTGGTCTCTTGACCATCTTTAAGACTCTCCAGTCAGCCGACTGGGTAGAAGAACCGGAGTAATCTTGGGATGATGCTTCGGGAGTTTTCACCAAAGAAAGGAAGTACCAATGCCACCAGAGGCAAACTTTAGTACGCTTCTCAGCAAGCAGATTGATTCTGTCGAGAGGCCAAAGCTCTTTCCAATCGGAAACTACAGTGCCCTCGTAACAGGGCACGAAACCGGCAAGACGACAAAGAAGGGCACCGACTTCGTAGCGTTCGGCATCAAGCTGACCTCACCGCAGGAAGACGTGAACGCGGAAGAGTTTGAGGCCGCGGGCGGAATGGAAAAACTCCAAGACCGCCGCGACATTCAACTCACCTTCTACGTCACGGAGGATGCTCTGTATCGTCTCCGTGCGTTCTTGGAGAACAGCCTTGAACTCAGCTGTGATGGACGGGCCTTCGACACCGTGATTCCGGAGGCAACCAACTGTCCTCTAACAGTCAAGATTAGGCACTCTCCTGCACGGAAGGAAGGCGAGTTCTGGATGGACATAGAGGACACCGCAATCGCAAGCTGATCCTTGGAGGGGGCTCCGGCCCCCTCCCTTCTTCTGCGGGAGTGGAAATGAAATTACGACGCGTAGAGCCTGGGCTGTATGAAGCCCATTCAGGCACGAAACACTTCATTGTCAAAAGAACCACGACCGGCGGATACGTTCGGAGTGGCACTGGGCGCGAAGCAGTCGATGTCAAAGTTCCACTAAACATTTTGTGGAAAGTCTACTTGAACGGAAATCGCGTTACGAACTTTCTAACTCTCCCTGCTGCACGTCGTTGGATTGCGGAGCAAGAGTGATGCCAGTCTCTTACGAATTCCACCAAATTCCAGTCGCTGACGTAATCGTTGGAAAGAACCGCCAAAGAAAAGAATTTAGTAAGTTAAAAGAACTAAAGGATTCCATCGCCAGGAACGGCCTCCTCCACCCAATCATTCTAACTCGAAAGAATGAGCTAGTCGCTGGTGAAAGACGCTGGCGCGCGTTCAAAGAACTAAAGATGGAAATGATCCCAGTTCACTACCTAGATGAACTGGACGAGTACGAAGCGAAAGCCATCGAGCTAGAGGAAAACATCAAGCGGGTTGACTTCACCTGGAAAGAAACCTGCTTGGCCGTCGAAGAGTACCATAGGCTACGACAAGCTCGCGAAGAGAGATGGACTCACGACCACACCTCCGAGATCATTGGCCTTTCTCCTAGCTACATCGGACAGCTACTGCAAGTAGCAAGGGCGCTACAAAGTGGCGATAAGAGAGTCGCTGCGGCAGAGAACATCCGTGCCGCTTACAACGTAATCAAGCGCAAGCATCGTCGCATTGTAGAGACTGAGATTACACAGCTTGATTTCGACACCAAAAAAGATAAGAAGGAGAAGAAGGAGAAGAAGGATGAAATCATCCAAGACGTTTCGGTTGAAGACTTTATCGAGTGGGCACCTCATTACGAAGGTCGTAAGTTCAATTTCATTCACTGCGACTTTCCCTATGGAATTGGCTACGATAGTACAAGCTATCCAGGTTCCTCCACTTGGGACAAGTATGATGACTCTCCAGAAATATACGAAGCACTACTCCGAACCCTCCTCGAAAACACCGGGCGGCTTTTATATTCGAGCGCTCATATTATGTTCTGGTTCTCCATGCACAACTACCAAAGGACCCTGGATCTTTTCGACGAGTACCACATTCCAGTTAATCCCTTTCCTCTTCTTTGGCACAAGGACAAAGGAATAATTCCCGATCCAAAGCGAGGCCCAAGGCGTCAATACGAAACTGCCTTTTTTGCGTCTTTAGGGGATCGCCAAGTCATTAAGTCCCCCGCTAACATCATCTATTCTCCCGTCAAGAAGCGGGATCACATTTCTACGAAGCCGAAGCCAGTGCTGGAACACTTCTTCCAGATGTTCGTTGACGACCTGACGGAGATACTCGACCCGACCTGCGGTGGTGGTTCCGCACTAGCAGCCGCAAAGGTCTTGGGAGCAAAGCGAGTCATCGGACTCGACATCAGCGAAGAACGTGCCGATGCAGCATTCTCAGCAGTGAAGGGAGCGAGGAAAAAGTAATGCGCTGCGGCTCAGTCGGCCCGTCCGACGCCAAGCTACTGTTAATAGGAGAGGCCCCCGGTTCTGAAGAAGAGCGCCGGGGCGAGCCCTTTGTTGGCGAAAGCGGAAAGGAACTGACAAAGTGCCTACGGGAAGCCGGCATCGACCGCGCAGAGTGTTACCTGACGAACGTCTTCCACGACCGTCCGCCAGGAAATAAGTTCCATGACGCATGGTGTCGGGGGAAGAAGGAAGTCTCCGAGGCGTACTTGGAAACCAGGCCAAGGCTGAAAGAGCTATATCCTGGCTTTGATTGGCCCAACACTTACACCTGGGCTCCTGTGTCCACTGGCAAATACGTTATGCCACAGCACCTGGGAGAGTTGCCTCGCCTCTATGCAGAGATCAAAAACGTCAAGCCAAATCTCGTCGTCACCCTCGGCGGGACTCCCACATGGGCACTCCTTGGAGTTGGCGGCATCAGCAAGCTCCGTGGGACGGTCGTGGAGTCTTCGAAGATCCCTGGCCAGAAAGTCCTTCCAACGTGGCACCCGGCCTATATTCAAAGAGTCTGGAACGATCGAGTCACCCTCGTGATGGACTTGACGAAAGCAAAAGGGGAGATGGAATTCCCAGACATCCGCCGGCCCTCAAGAAAGATCTGGGTTCTCCCCACGATCCAAGACATATATACATTCTCTCATAACTACATTGAAAGCTGTAGTCTCTTAGCCTTCGACACTGAAACAGCACATAAGCAAATAACGTGTATCAGCTTCGCTCCGAACAAGGACATTGCCATAGTAGTGCCCTTCGTTGATAGATCAAAGCCTGATTATAACTATTGGGAAAAGGCTGAAGACGAAGCCGCTGCTTGGGCATGGGTTCGTGACATGCTTGCGCTCCCGATGCCCAAGCTGGCACAGAACGGCCTTTACGATCTCCAATACCTGTGGTGGGTCCACGGCATTCCAGTCTTTAATTATTTCGAGGACACTATGCTCCTCCATCATTCCCTCTTTATTGAATTGAAGAAAGACCTTGGGTTCCTCGGCTCTATCTACACAGATGAGAGCAGCTGGAAACTCATGCGACCCCGTGCGAAAGACATGGTAGAGAAGAAGGACGATTGAGTTATGGTAAGCACAGACGAAGTTACTATCTGTGAAGGGGCGAAGCTATTTCGGCAGAGCGACATCTTGGATGGCTCTATTCCAGAGCCGAATTCTGGCTGTTGGCTTTGGTTAGGCGCACGAAGTCCAGGCGGCTACGGACACATAAGAGTCGCTGGGATTCTCTGGATGGCCCACAGATTATCCTATGAAGCATTCATTGGCTCTATTCCAGAGAGAAGGGAGCTTGACCATAAATGTCGAGTCAGATCGTGCGTTAATCCAGAACACTTACAGATAGTCACCAGGGGAGAGAATGCTCTGCTTGGTGAAACAGGAAAGGTAACTGGAGCAATGAACAGAGCCAAAACTCACTGTAAACGTGGACATCCTCTCAGCGGCAATAATTTATATATTTATCGAGATGGAAGAGATTGTAAGATTTGTCGGAGGAGCAGAAGATGACTGATAAAATGCTAGTTCCAAGACTGTTGTTCAGACTTTGGCTCCTCTTAATGCTGCCTGTAACTCTCACTGGAACGGTATTATTCCTTCTAATAAGGCCGATTACTATTGGTTGGGAAGCAGGAGAAAGATGGTTTCGGATGGCGGGACTAGCAGTGGTGAAAGACGATAAAGCAAGGAGAACATGATGGAAAACAGCTATACACAAGGCCAGCTTGCAAAGATCATCAACCTCTTAACAAAGATCGTCGGGCTGATGGAGCCGAAAGAAATAGACTTTCGCACGTCGGAAGACATCAAGACGGAAGACAGGGATTTACCAACAATTACTGCCGGCCTCCTTTCGGCGAAAAGCACTCCCGGCGTCGAGGGCACCATCGACCAGAAGCATCCAGATTCAAAGTCTCACTTCCTCGAAGGAGTGTGTCCGCGATGTAGAAGCAACAAGCTAGACACAGATTTTATTTCGGAAACCATTCCAGGAAGTCCTGGGGAGAAACGAAGAAAACGTAGCACAACTACTTGTCCCGCGTGCGGATGGGAAGTCCAAGTGGAGGAGTCTTTTTGATGAAATTCATTCGCGCGGTCCTTGAGTCGCCTTACGCGGGGGAGGTTGAAAAGAACCGGCGATTTGCCATTTCATGTATGAGGGATATGCTAGCAAGAGGGGAAGCCCCCTTTGTTCCGCACTTGCTCTACCCCCAAGCCCTCCAGCGTTACAACGAGGAGGCCAGGCAGAAGGGAATTCAAGCCGGTCAGGTTTGGACAGAAGTGGGAGAGATCTGCGCTGTCTATCTGGACTACGGATTAACCGAGGGAATGATTCAAGGCATTGCCAAAGCCGAAAGCCGAGGCATCCTTGTGGAAAGGAGAACTCTTTGGCCCAAATAATCGAGTGGCAACCAATTGAGACTGCACCACGTGACGGTACTTACATATTGTTAGGAGCACCCAGCGGCTATACAACCACACCGCTACGAGTCGAAGTTGCAAAGTATGATGCTGAATTTCGCCCGAGACAGCCTTGGGTGGATTACGCTGGCGATAGCTTTACGGATGGCGGAGAAAACCCAACATGCTGGATGCCTCTGCCAGATTAAGAGAGGAAGGAGCCATGTGGAAACCAATCAAGACCGCGCCAAAGGACGGTACTGTGTGCCACGTCAAGCGTGTTTACGAAGGTCGCATTGTCGCTTTGGGACACGCTTACTTCGGCACCTTAAAAGTGGATTATCCAGAGCCAGAAGGCGCTTTGGACTGGGTGCCAATGGAGTCGCATACCTATCGCGACATTTGGGTACTCAAAGGAGGTAAGTATTTATTTCCAGATCCAACACACTGGATGCCAGGAGCTAGCTGATGACTAAAATAAAAGTCAAGGTCATGGTAGCCTGTCCCGATTGTAAAGGGTCTGGCATTGACCAGATGGATGCGAGCATGTTCTGTCCACTCTGCGATGGAAAGAAGGTTCTCCCAATGAAGGATGTTCCTTCTACAATCAGGCATGACTATGGCTCAGATAATTGACACCGCAAATCTATCACAGACCAAAGATGATCTCCCGCTTTTAGTTCGGGAGCTTGTCTACTGTGGTCTGGACTCTTGCGTGACGCATGAGGTCCACGGGAAGATCCATTCACAACTCGACGAAGAGACTCAAATAATCTACGACTTCGAAAGGGCTTTACAGGCCCCCGTCCTTGACATGATGCTCCGTGGGATCTTGACGGATTCGTATGAGGTCGCCCGGCTGCTCGACATCTACAAGAAGCGCCGCGACCGAATCTACTACATAGTCCAGAGGTTTGCAGAGGTGATTTGGGAGAAAGAACTCAACCCGAATTCCCCGAAGCAACTCATGGAGATATTCTACACTTACATGAACATCCCCCCTGTCTACATCTTTGATAAGGGAAAGCGGAGGATCTCGGTGAACCGAGAGGCTCTTGAACAAATAATGACCTACCGCTATGCGAGGCCACTGGCGAATTCAGTGCTTGCATATCGGGGGATGACCAAGAAGATAGGAGTGCTGAACAGTGGTATTGACGACGACAAAAGAATGCGGTTCTCCTATAATATTGGCGGAACTAACACTGGTAGATTCAGTTGTAACGAGAACGTATTTGGCGGTGGTACGAACGGACAGAATATTACTGATGAATTACGAAGAATATTTGTGGCGGACGAGGGCAAGAAGCTTGCCTACTTCGACCTCGAACAAGCTGAAAGTCGTTTCACTGCCTATGTTAGTGGAGAAGAAAAGTACATTGATGCGTGCGAGTCTGGCGACCTCCACGTTTCCGTAGCGCGGGACATCTGGCCGGACTTAGACTGGTCGCCGAACCGCGAGCCCGACCATGACAAACGAGTTGCAGAAGAGAAGTTCTTCCGTCACTGGACCTATCGCGACTTGGCAAAGCGCGGCGGTCACCTAACCAACTACATGGGAACGGCAGTGTCCAACGCGAAGGCGCTCAACATCAGCCAGGAGATGATGGCCCGCTTCCAGTTCACCTATTTCGATTCCTTCCCTGGCATCCGACGCTACCACGGCGACATGGCGAGGGAGCTAAACATCAGCGCCATCATTACGACTCCTATGGGACGCAAGAGACTCTTCTTCGGGCGCAACTACGCCGACGATGTTCTTCGCAAGGCGGTAGCCTACCAGCCTCAGAGCGGCGTTGGGGATTTATTGAATTTGGGAATGTGGAAGGTCTGGAAGCACCTTTGCCTCAGCGGAGAGGTTGAACTCTTGGGCCAACTCCACGACGCCATTCTAATCATGTATCAGGATGATCCATTTACTGAGAAGTGGATCATCAACCGAGTCACAGAGCTAATGACCATCCCAGTCCTAGTAAAAGACACGAAGCTCCGCGACTCCCGCGAGCGCACAATGATAATCCCGGTGGAAGCCGCAGTCGGTTGGAACTGGGCAAAGTATAATGAAAAAGGAAATCCCGATGGACTTTTGAAATATGGGAAGCTGCAAAAGAGGCAGCGAATCGTCTCACCTTCCACTGATCTTTTGGCGAGGCTAATGTAGGAGAACAGGATGAAGCAAAAGAGGGGTCGCCGAGACTTCTTAATCGGGGCATCTGCACTAACGGCAACCAGCGTATTACCATTGAAGGCCAGAGCAAAACAAATGGCTAAGAAGAGAATACTTAGTGATT
>SDBT01018248.1_pt1 | contig 11036 bp, 10 predicted proteins | sample 2277101 | NCBI WGS metagenome assembly SDBT01 (sample SAMN10404973, study PRJNA504765) | marine sediment metagenome | isolation source: marine sediment core GS10_PC15, 103 cmbsf | place: Arctic Ocean: Southern Knipovich Ridge | collected 2010 | reverse complement strand
TGGTGCTCCGACCGGGATTCGAACCCGGGTCTTCGGCTCGAAAGGCCGAAATACTTAACCTGACTATACTATCGGAGCCTAAACAGGGCATCAACCAAATAAAACATACTTACGTTTTAACTTTTCTACATCAGAAGGATATCTTCGCCGAAGATGGTGTTCCGTCTATGACCTTCTCCGCGGCAACACTCACCTTATCGACGTACTTTTCATCCGTGTAGACTCGAAGGATGTTTATGAAGCCCTTAAGAACATCAAAAACCGAGGAAATATCACTTAACCGTAAGGGAATCTTTTCTCCAGTTCGGGTCTTCTGGAAAACAGGGATTTCCATTGGCTCAAGCAAATCAGAATGATGATAGGGCACCGAAGGCACTGTTGGCACATCAATCACAATAAAGTGGGGTTCAACTCCTGCCTCTGAGGCGATTTTGTTTCTCAGCTGATCTCGAACCTCGTCAACGCTGAAAATACTGGGCACCAGCTTCTCTTTCACATGAAACGTTCTGTCATAGACACATTTGATGAGCTTACGCCTCTCCAAGTCCTCCATAATTCCTCTAGATTTTTTGCATTCCTTCAGTTTAGTCCAAACAGTGTAATCATTTAAGGCAATATAATCTTCGGGAGAATCAAACTCTACCAAACCCAGTTCATCTTTTGCTTCTTCCATAGCTGAAGCAAGCATTATCTGAGCGGCTCTCCCAACACGGTGGAAATAGATGCTTTTAAACGATTCAAACCTCGCCAAAACAAAAGATTCCAGAGCTGAGAGCGCTCCCACATCAACAGCAAGGTTTTCGCCAAGAACATCCAACATGTGAATGAGACGAAAGATATCAACATACCCATACTCTGCCCCAGTGTGATAAGTATCCCTCACCACAAAATCAAGCTTGTCAACATCCACAGTACTATGGATAATCTGATCCAAGAAAGCCTTCCCTTGCCTTCGCAGTTCCCCAACCGCAAGTTTTCCTATCGCATCAGGGTCATATCCTACTCCGCTGATAATATCCCGTAGCTCAGACTTTTGGATAATCCATCGCGTCATATCTTCATGAGTTTTGTTCAAAAACTTCACAAGCAGATGCTCAAAAACATGAGAGAATGGGCCATGACCCACATCATGAAGAAGAGACGCCATTCTGACCATTTGAACCTCCTCTTCCGAAAGAAGCTGAGAAATATTCTGGTTTTCCGCTACTTTACCCGCTAAATGCATAACCCCAATGGAGTGCTCAAAGCGAGTGTGATTTGCTCCTGAATACACAAACTCCGACCCAGCCAACTGCCTTAGACGGTGAAGCCTCTGAACAGGATAAGAGTCGATAAGCTGCTTCTCCGCTTCAGTAATGTAAACATAGCCATGAACGGGGTCTTTGATCTCTCCCCAGTATCGTCGCATATGGAACGTTTCTCCTTAACTTTGTCAATCTTGAGCATTATTATTTAAGGTAATCGATCAGTTACCAAAACTTTGGAGACGTCTCCACCTTTGTTTTCTTGCAAAATCCCCTTTTTTTAGAGCCTTACGACAAAGGTCATTTTTAACCAAAACGGTCTTTAGATTTTTTTGTTGTGTCACAGTCGTTACATGGTTGGTTCATATTTGTACAGAAATGATTTGTTATCGGACAGATAGTTATTTTTGTTTTCAACCAGAGCTGAAGTCCTTCATTTATTGCTTTGGAAACGTCCCCTTCCACAGAAGCGGCCAATTGTAAGAGTTTGTTATCCACCTGAATATTTACAGCAGCCAACGTTTTTCCACAACCGAATACCCTTAGTTATTATTGAACCGTTTTAACTTGTATGAAAAACAAATTCATATCCAGAGTAACAATTCATATTCAGAATCAGATAAACATAGAAGAAACAGGAAAAACCTTTAGGAACTGGCTGTTACCTAAAGATGGAGACATCACACTATTCTTCCACAACTCCCCCTTTTTTAATAAAATAACTGTCAGATTTTAACAAACGAAGAAATACAGCTCGCAATAAACACTGGTAAACGAAAAAGTGTGATCTTTTCAAATTTCATGTACGAAACAGGCGCACGAGTGAATGAGGCTGAAAGACTCGAATGGACAGATATCAACAAAGAACAAAATCAGGTAACAGTTAAATCATCAAAAAACGGTAATGCACAAACATTCCAGATTTCAAAGCAACTGATAGATTGGCTACTGAGTTTGCCAAAGAAACAAAAAGCAGTGTTTCCGAAAATGGCAAAAGGCTCTTGACAGGTTGCTTTTCGTTTACGATTGAGAACATTAGCAAAAATAGACGATAATCCAAGACTAGAAAAAATACACTATCATACCTTAAGACACTCTAAAGCTCTTAGAGAATTTGACAAAACCCACAACATACTACGAGTGAAAAGAATCTTAGGTCACAAATCAATATTGACTACCCAACGATATGTTGAACTCTATGAGGAGCTCTACGAAAACAGACCTAGAGAAACTATTTGCGAAATAGCTTTAAACGTTCAAGAGGCAAAAAAACTGATGGAACTTGGATTCAAATATGAAACAGGCGAATATAATGACGGCGGAAAACTATTCTACAAATATAAGTAATTGCAAAAATATATTGGTAATCGATCATTAAAGGATAGAGGCTGAACTGTACAGTGAAAAAGAGAGGAATTTTCATCTGCATCGAAGGTCTTGACGGAAGCGGAAAAACAACTCACGCCCACAGACTTGTACGAAACCTGCAAGAGAAAGGATTCGACGCCGTATACACTACTGAACCGAGTCGAGGAGAACTAGGGAAATTCATACGGGGAACTATTCTGGAAGCAAAGAAACGGGTACCAAGACTTGTAGAAGCTTTTCTTTTTGCGGTTGACCGCGTTGAACACTTTGAAAAAGATGTGAAACCAGCATTGAACGAAGGAAAGATTGTGGTTTCTGACCGGTGCGTCTACTCGTCCCTTGCTTATCAGGGGGCGGCGGGACTCGACCTAGAATGGATCGAAAAAATCAACAGGTTCGCGCTTCCGCCAGATTTGGCGGTATACATTGATGTCCCGCCCGAGGTTGTTGTAAAGAGAATACGGCGGAAGAAGTCAGTCATGGAAAGGCTCGGGACTCAACGGAGAGTTAAAGAGGTTTACATGAAATTCGTGGATAACGGAAAACTTGTGTCTATTGACGGGGATAGAAAAAAAGCTGAAGTAGAACAGAACATTCTGAAGCTGATGCTGGAGTTTCTGCAGAACAAAGCTTGACCAGATGGTTCTTTTCTTAAACTATGTATCTTTGGTTCGGTTTTTCTAAGTCCTTAATGAGTTCCATGGCTTGCTTAGGCACTGTTATATCCTTTAATGGAATTCCTTTGATGAGCGTCCAAGGAGTCTGTTCAGCTAAGGTTGTAAGTATATGATCTTCCCCAAAACACTGTTTTGATATATCATAAACGAGGGAACGGACTTCAGCCTCTGAAACGTGCCCCAACGCGTGAAGGTACTCGTGAGTTAATATGCTGTAGACGAAGGCATTCACAAGCTTCTTAGATTTTGTTACAACTTCGACGATGTTAACCAGACTTCTGTTCAGAACGATGTTGTTTGTGCCCAGCTGATGGTATGCACCCAGATGAAGAGGCAGATCATCCAAGAAGAGTAGCATACCCAATCTGTGCTTGCCTAAAGAAAATTTAACGGTGTCCTTAATTATCTCCCAAACTCCGCTGAATCCTTCAGCTTCATCAATCCTCAAGCGGTAACTTTCAACCTTGGGCAACTTGCTTTCTGCCTTTGGTTCTTCGTCATTTACGAGACTATCTGGCTGAAACTCAGCTGAAAACAACCTTGTTATGTGCATTATTATTTTCCAGAATCTTCTTGTTATTTATACATTTCACTTTTTAGTGCCATCATATCATATCTGCGTGGTTTGGTAACTAACCCTTTCTGTTTGTTGCCCACTAAACCTGTGCGCCCGAAACAGTTTGAACCCAAGAACAAAGGCAACCAGCACAATAGCTGCACTAATAAGGAAAGCCACATTTAATCCGGCAAATTGGGCGATAAGACCGCCAACTAGAGGACCTGGAATCCTTGCGATGCTTCCCACAGATTGGGTGACTCCTAATATGCCGCCCTGTTCGTCTGAAGCTGGGCAGAACCGTGTTTAATGTGCCGATGCCGGACGATATCAAAGTGATGGAAACAACAAAGACTGCAATACTAGGAAATAGAGGCATAACCAGCATCCCAAGCGCCATTAGCAATGACGCAAAAACCATGAGGTTCTCCTCGCCCCACCTTTTTGTCAATTTTCCAATTAATAGACCCTGAAGAACAATCTGCACTACTCCAATATACATGAAAAAGTAGGACATCTCAAGCTCCGCAAAACCAAAAAAGGCTATACCGAGCAACGGCACTATGACCGGTATAGCTGAAAACGCAAAAGTTATGATAAACAGGATTACGAAAACGGTTCCTATCAACGGTTTTGTTAGAGCAGATGCCAGCCTACGCCAATAGCCATCAGAGTTCGTTTGGATACTTGAAGCAGCTTTGGCGTTTGACTCGGGCAGGAAAAAGAATGCAAAAAGAAAGTTTACACCAGTCAGAACAGCGGCTACGATGCCGAGCGTCAAGAACCCGTAGATGCTAAGGAATCCTCCTAGTGCAGGTCCGATTATGAATCCTGCCCCATGGGCTGCACCCACCTTGCCTAGTCCCGCCGCCCTCTCATTTTCGCTAGTCATATCGGTTATATATGCTTGGGCTACGGCTGATTCTGTAGCCATCCCAGCTGTGATTCGTGAGAGCAGGAGCAAAGGGAAGGAATTTGCTAGGGCGAATCCAATGAAACTTATGGCTGAAAAAAATATGGATAACAGGATAACTGGTCTTCTTCCCACCTTGTCGGACAACCGCCCTAAGAGAGGAGCGAAGATGAACTGCATCAGAGAAAATGAGCCAATTAGAAGTCCTAGCGCCAAGGCTCCAGCCCCCGCAGTTTCTGGGTGGAATGGCAAGATGGGAATAATCATGCCGAACCCAATCATGTCTATGAATGTTGTCATCACGATTACAAAATAAGGAGAAATTCCTAGTTTACGATGTATGTTCGCTTTTGGCTTAGTGTTGTCGTCCATGGTGCTGCTTTCCGTAAAACGCAAAATGTTTCAATCTCATTTAAACATATCATTTTAAGTATTAACCTTCAAAGAAGAAATGATGAAATGGAGGGTTCGTTGTTTTTCTCAATTCTTAATGCAACTTCGGAGCCACAATTATATCAATTGTCGATGTCACAACTCGTCACTTACGTTTAACATATTCAACGAAAAAGCTATTTATGTCGATAATCCTCATGTAAAAAACAGGTAAATGTGTGCAAATTATGACTCGATTGGTAATAACTAGTGTGGAATCAATTGGCAACCGGCTTATAGTTCGTTTTAGTTGTACTGGGTCGTTCAAGAAATTTTTTAAAGAAAAACGTGTTTTTTGCGGAATATAACACATCTATTGAAGGTGTCCCTGAAGCTGTCTTGGTTATTCCTTGTCTGGGAACTGTTTGTCCCGTAGCATGGGCTAATCAGGCAGACGTTTACGTTGACACAATTGACGAAACCTTTTTGCATGCACTCCCAAAAGTTAAGAGGACTCTCCAACAGTTTTATCCAAAAATTAGGTTCCGCGGCAACATACATGCCAAGAACATTATCAAATCAGATGTCACTAATAATTCAAAGAGCATGATGCTATTCAGTGGCGGCCTAGATTCGCTGACAACTTATGTAAGGCATAAAACCGAAAAACCCATTCTGGTAAGCATCCATGGCACAGACTTGCATTCCGATAATTTTGAAGCATGGAATACGCTTGTGGATTCATTAAAGGCTTTTTCTAACAAGACTGACTCCAAGCTTATGCTTATACGAAGCAACTTTCGGTCTGTAGTCCATGATTTGCTACTTAATGTAAGTTACGATAGGTATGTTCCCGTTTCTTGGTATTATGGCGTTAGCCATGGTTTGGCGTTACTTAGTTTGTGTGCCCCCATAGCGTTTAAAGAAAAAGTTGGAAAACTCTACATCGCATCATCAGACGATGAAGATCACTTGATGCCTTTGGGTTCTCACCCAGATATTGATAATAATGTTGAGTGGACTGGAACAAAAGTTGTGCATGATGGATGCGAGTTGACTCGACAAGATAAAATTGGAGTGATTGCAGATTACATAAAAACTGAAGGTCGTCTCTATATTCGTTTTTGTTTTCAGTTAAATCAAGGAGATAATTGTAGTCGCTGCGAAAAATGTGGCAGAACTATTGTTGGTCTAGAATTGGATGGCATCGACCCAAACGAATGTGGTTACGTTGTTAAAGCGGATACATTTCCGTGGATAAAACAGAACTTGATGGATGGAAAATGGCTCACAGATGATAACCTGTATCTGTGGGAAGATATTCAGCGTTACGCTAGACTTAGTTTTTCCATAAAAAAGAAGCAAAAGAATTAATTGATTGGTTGAAAAATGCGAACCTTGAAGCGATTTTACAGAAGCAAAAAGAGAATAAAAAGATTCAAAATAAATTGTTTATTAAATTTAGCAAATATCTTCCGAATCCACTGTACATAAGCATTAAAAAGATTTTGTTGCAGGCATCCCATACACACTGGTATTTCTAAATACCCCTTCATCTAAAATCTTCTGACTTTTTGTTTTTGACTTTTGAGTCCAAAACAGAACCAAAATTTCCTTTGTTGGTTTCTTGTCTGTTGTTCACACTCACACGGTTAGCAATGTATCCTCTTCAGGTCAGTTTCCTCATCATCTAAAAAAGGCATCTCGAATAAACCACAAATCACAATATTAAAAATAATCCGGTCTATTTTACGCCAACTTTCTCGAAATTCACCAAAAATAAAGGAGTTAGCTGCATCCGAGAGAGTTCAACATTTATTTGCTTAACCATAAAATCGGTTAAGTCATCTAATGGAACACGCTGCGTTCCCCTTTCGTGACGAATCCGCAACTCAAAGCCGCTTTTTTGGAATATAAAACGGAGCACCTGATAATCGAACTTTAATGGAATCCGTTTACTCTTTTCTCGGATAATGTGATAGCGGACAACAAAGAAAAAATCTAAAGTTTCCAGTTCTTTTTTGACAATGCTCTTCAGGTATTGATCAAGTTCATTCTGGTCCAAAAAATTGAAATCGAAGCCGTCAGCCACGCCGAACTCGAAACCGACCTCGCACTTCTGTTTCAAATAGGGTGTTACGGCATCTAAATCAAAGGTTTCATGATTCAGACGATGAAACACGCAGAGAATCGCCTGTTGAATGCTCTTCGTTGAGTCCTGATACTGAAAGAGGGCTATAGCGTGAATGTTTTCGGGAAAATTTTCGTAACGTCCAAGCAACGTAAACGCCTTTCGTTCTGGACTATACTATTTTTTCATATTCCGTATCTTTTCAAGAGTCTCAAGGAGAGTCAACAAGGTTGCTCCAAGTGTCTTCAGTTTTGTTGCGTCCGTTTCTTCTACAAGCTGTTTCTCGATCTCCTGAATTTTCCCCAAGATTGTTGACTCTAAACTGGAGAAAACGGGGGCTTCAGTAACTTCTGGTTCTGGCTCCCCTGCTCGCACAATTATTACACGTTTTTGGCAACTAGCACACCAAAGGTCTCCGCTCCTCAATTTGAAGATTGGCGAAGAACAGGCTGGGCAGGCATGTTCCGTGAGGGTGGCTCCCTGCTTAAGCAAATCTGCCATAATCTTGATGTTTTTTGAATTTTTAGGCACATTGAACCCTTCTGAACAAACTTTACATGTAGAATATATTTTTGCTGCAGGTTAATTAACTATCTATCGCCTGTTTCACGTTGAGGCTGAATCGCCAAATGAATGTATAAATCGTCGCTTATTTATAGGATAAGAATAAATAGGTTACATCTCGTTTAAGCATTTCTAACAGTTGGCTCAGACTTGTTTATCATAAATATTCAAAATGGGAATGTTTTTGATGAAAAAAATTATGACCATCATCTTCTGGAACCAACTGCGACAGATGACATGGTGTTTGTGGCGGAAGAACTTCACCTTATTGCATACAGGTAACACACACAACGAAAAACAAAATGCTATTAACTAAAAAACTCAAACATAAAAATACCCGCAGATTACTGATTAATTATACTTAAGTTCAAGGATAACAAACGCAATTACTATGGTATTTTCTGGTGTTCTTTGACTAATATGTAACTTGAATAAAAATCAATTCTAGTTATAATTCACACTTGAGTATGGGAACAACACATTTGTCGAGAAAGGACGGAATGAGTACTTTTATTTTGAGAAAAAGGTAACAATTCAAGTGACTACGTTCAAAAATCATTTTCATTGTTAAATGTACATAGAACTAAGTTACAATCACTGTTACTAATGGCTTAACAAAGCATACTGAATGACGACAAATCTTATTCAACTAAAAACACTATGTAATTCGAGAGTATCTTGCTGGTAGTAAAATTTTAAAGGTTTCAAACAGGAGCCTTTAGCTAATCAGCTTGAATACGCTTGAAGGCAGTATCCCAATCTAAAACTAGCTTATCTCCCCCTGATGGCAGTTTTATTACAGGTTGGGATACTACTTTCTAAATTCATAATAATAAATAACTAATACAAGAACAGCTATGCAATTAGCTAGTACATGAGATATAGGTGAATTATACTAGTAATTCTAACGCCTTTTTGTAAGGTTTAATTCCTTTCTTTCTCTCCAGAAAACAGTAACATTAGCTTGTATTTTGAAGCAGTCTCTTCTTAGCTAGGATAGCAACAAAAGTAACAACCAGGAATAATGGAAGAATAATCCATGAAGGAAACTCTGGGATAGAATCTATGTTTTGTTCAACTATAATTGTGTAGTTTTGAACATTTGATACCATAGCCAAACAATATGTTCCAAAACTGTCATTGATATATAATATGCCATCTAGAACATCAGAACCAATATTAACTGCTCCGTCAACTCTCTTATTAAATGATTCAACAGTTTCAACATTTATAATAAAAGTTGATGAGTTAAAATCAATATTAGGTACACATTCCCATATTACTCTCCACTCAACATGTTCGCATGTAAAAGACTCCGTTGTATGATATCCAAGATTTTCACCAGAAAACCTTGCTACTTCTATCCAATTCTCTGACGAAGCAAAAGCAACACCTGACATAGAACCCAATAAAAATAGAGAAAACAATACTGCAATGATAACTGCCTTTCTTTCCCCCACTACAGGCACCAACAATGCCTTAGTTAACAGAATGGATAAGGATTTTTGTCAAGAAACATTGACCACTAATTTATAAATTAATTTGAACTTAGTCAAGAAACCTTGACCAAACAGTTGACTAAGAGCTTAATACACCTACGAAAACTTTGGATTGATCATTTAATCAACTGATTAAATATCTCCCGCAATCCGAAATCTAACTTCCGATTTCTACTTTCTCCATTTTAGGAATACGTAGAAGTATGTAATAAAACTCTATGGAAGATAATTCAAGAAAAAGTGAAAGATGGTTATCTCGGGTTTGGGTTAAAATTTAGCCCCAAACCCACACATGCATATACGTGTCCTTGTGATAAAAAAGCAATTTTTGTAGCTTATTATTTCTAGCGAGTAAATCCCATATTTGTAATTTTTTTCGTTATGTATGATTTACATCTATTGATGAACAACTTGGATTACTACCTGTCCCTTTTTGTTGCCTTCCTCAACATAACGATGTGCTTTGGCCATTTGTTCAAAGGGAAATCTTTTGTCAATAAACGCTTTTAGTTTTCCTTCTTCTATGAGATTTTTTACTTCTCTCAGATCTTTACTTCTTTCAGGTAGAATTGCCAAATTTACTTTTTTGTTTCCAAATAATTTAGTCCAGAGCATTTGACCAACCTGTCTCATTTTGAAACTGGTTAAAACATAGCGTCCGTTTGGATTGAGAGAGTTTTTAACCTTGGAAAAAGGTGTTTTACCTAATCCCCCAAAAACAATATCATAAGTCTCACCATTTTCTGTAAAATCCTCATTTGTGTAATCAATAACATGGTCTGCTCCTAAGGATTTGACGAAATCTAATCGTGGGGTTCCACATACTCCAGTAACATTTGCACCATATTGGGATTTAGCCAGTTGTACTGTAGCTGATCCTATTCCTCCAGAGGCACCATTAATCAGAATTTTTTGCCCTTGTTGAAGATCTACCTTATCTCTAAGCAAAGTTAAAGCCATTATTCCTCCATAAGGCATTACAGCAGCTTCTTCAAAAGTCATATTGGATGGTTTTAATGAAAGTATCCCATCTTCAGGCATAGTTAAGTATTCAGCATAAGCTTTCATGTTTTGACCAGTATACCCAAAAACTTGGTCTCCTTCCTTAAACATTGTTACATCTTTGCCTACAGATTCAATTTGACCAGAAAATTCGGCTCCTAAGATATTTTTTCGGGGTTTTCTAATACCGAATGCCATTCTAGCAATTAACCAGAATAGGAAAGGCATTGCAAATTTTTTAGGTGAAATGTTTTTAATATTTCTCGCTATTAAATCTCCATAATCAATTGTTACCGCAAAGACTCGTATCAACATCTCATTGTTCTTTGGAGTTGGTTTGTCAACTTCTGTCAGTTTAAGAACTTCAGGAGGGCCAAATTCTTCATAGATAATTGCTTTCATTTTTTTATTTTTATTTTCATTATTGCTCATTTTTTCCACCATATTTTCAACTTTGTGCCCGTACTTTTCGAACATAGAATCGTATTATCAATGAATATATTGCAAAAATTAAGTGAATGATAAAGAGGATAATTAGTAACACCAGAGCGACTTCATTAGAAATCCACTGCACTAGAAATCTAAGAAAATCCGGCAATACGTCTGCAAAATAAACAAATTCAAATGGGAAAATCTGAATGAGCCAAACAATAGCAAAAGTCGCAAAGAAGAGTCCCCCATAAGTATCTAGGTCACGTGAGGGGTGTTTT
>SDBT01018247.1_pt1 | contig 11036 bp, 10 predicted proteins | sample 2277101 | NCBI WGS metagenome assembly SDBT01 (sample SAMN10404973, study PRJNA504765) | marine sediment metagenome | isolation source: marine sediment core GS10_PC15, 103 cmbsf | place: Arctic Ocean: Southern Knipovich Ridge | collected 2010 | reverse complement strand
GTCATCCCCCTGAATTTGCTGGGCAAAAGGCAACAGTTCATTGGTCAGCTCCATCAGAGCACTGACAGTGGTATTCAATCCCATCTGCTCAATGTCCTGGGTCACCGCCATAATTGTCTGATGAGTCTTGCGGCGTATGGCCCGCTGCTGGTCATTTAGCTGGGTCTCCAGATGGTTGGGCCAGTCGGCAGTAAACTTATCCCCAGTCCCCGTCGCCAGCCGCCATACCCGCTGGAGGAACCGGTGGGCTCCCTCCACGCCCTGATCACTCCACTCTGCGTCCTGGTCGGGCGGCCCGACGAACAGGATGAAGACCCGCCCCGTATCGGCACCATAGTGCTGGTTTATTTCGTCAGGAGTCACCACGTTGCCCTTGGACTTGCTCATCTTGGCGCCGTCTTTGTATATCATTCCCTGGGTAAATAGCTCCGAGAATGGTTCGGGAAAACTCACATCGCCCAGATCGTAGAGGACCTTGGTGATGAACCGGGCATATAGCAGGTGGCGAACCGCGTGCTCAATACCACCCACATACTTGTCCACCGGCAGCCAATAATCGGCCTCTTCGCGACGGAAAGGGACGTCATCAGCCTGGGGGCTGGCGTAGCGCAGGTAGTACCAGGATGAATCTACAAAAGTGGTCATGGTATCGGTCTCGCGATTAGCCACTTCCCCGCACTGGGGGCAGACCGCATCCACGAAATCGCGCACACGAGCCAGGGGCGACTCGCCGGTGGGCCTAAACTCGGCATCGGTAGGTAGCAGGACAGGAAGCTGCTCTTCGGGCACCGGCACCTCACCGCACTCACTGCAGTATGTCACCGGAATAGGACAGCCCCAGTAGCGCTGGCGGGAGATGAGCCAGTCGCGCAGCCGATAGTTGACGTCCCGATGGCCAATGTCCTGCTCCTCCAGATAGTCGGCAATCGCCTCCTGGGCCTGCTCACTGGGCATACCGGTGAATTGCTCACAGTTGACCTGGATGCCCGGCTCTTCGTAGGCTTCAGTCATCATCGCCCCATCCAGGTTCTCGCCAGGTGGGTTGATAACTACCTTGACAGGAATCTGGTACTGGCGGGCGAATTCCAGATCGCGCTGGTCATGAGCGGGCACGGCCATAATCGCGCCAGTGCCATACTCCATTACCACATAATTGGTCACCCAGATAGGAATGCGCTCGCCAGTCAGCGGATGTACGACGTAACTACCGATAAAGACGCCCTCTTTTTCAACATCGGTCATCTCGCGAGCCCGTTCGCCGGCTATCAACACCCGACTTACGAAATCTTCAACTATCTGCTCATACTCCGTGCCCGAGGTCAGCTCATCCACCAGGGGATGCTCCGGGGCCAGCGCCATAAAGGTGATGCCGTAGATAGTGTCAATACGGGTGGTAAAGACTTCAATGAAATCATCCCGGCCGTCCAGTTGGAGTTTGAAACTGACACCCTCCGAGCGGCCAATCCAGTTCTCCTGCATCACCCGCACCCGCTCTGGCCAGTTATCCAGTAGCTCCAGGTCATCTAACAGCCGCTGGGCATACTTGGTTATAGCGAAAAACCATTGGCCGGGCGCCGGCCGCAACTCCACCGGTGTCCCACAACGCTCACACACCGCCCCGTCCAGTTCCTCGTTAGCTAATACCGTCTGGCACGAGGGACACCAGTTGACCGTCGCCTCACCGCGATAAGCCAGACCGTTTTCGTATAGTTTGAGGAATAACCATTGTGTCCACTTGTAATAGTCGGGCGAGGAAGTATTGACCTCCCGTGACCAGTCAAAGCTCAGGCCCAACGCATCCAACTGCGCCCTCATTTGCTTAATACAATCTTGGGTCCACTGGGCGGGATGTATCTGGCGCTCAATGGCGGCATTCTCCGCCGGCATACCAAAAGCATCCCAGCCCATAGGATGCATCACATTGTAGCCCTGCATATGCTTGTACCGGGCCACTACATCCCCAATAATATAATTGCGCACATGGCCCATGTGCAGCTCCCCGGACGGATAAGGGAACATATCCAGGTAGTAGAACTTCTCCTGATCGCTGCGAGGGGTAGTCTTAAACAGCTCCCGCTGTTGCCATATTTCCTGCCACTTGGGTTCAATATTGGCGAAATCGTACTTCTCAGCCACAGTGTAAACTCCTTACTAAAGGGAAAGCTACTAACTGCCTGTCACAGTAAGTTTACCACATTTGCGCCAAAGATTGAAGGGCTTGGGGCCACGGATAGGAGAGAACTTCGTTGATCACTTCGGCTGGAGAGGGTATACTATTGCTAATAGAGAGTGGGTCGGGTGGTCGCGCCAGCCGGTGAGGCTGGTGAGATGCGAGGTGAAAGTGAACAGGGCCGTGAGGGATATGCGAACGGGCTGGCTAACAGGCATAATGTTGGCAGTGGTGCTCATTCTCCTATCGCCCGCCTCCGCCGGCGCGAATGGAGCATTATACAACCAAACTTGCTCCAGCGGGTATACTATATGTGGTATGTGAGAATCTGGCATTGGGGCAGTTCAAGCCATTCCTCACTCGCGCCGATGGAGGATTTGCAGCGGCGGTGGCGAAGACAGTGTTGTGGAACGGGATTTGCACGAGTCGCTCTACGTATACGTGGGAGTCTTGCTTTGGGGCAGCTCAAGAGGTCCCTGACCCGCGCCGAGGAATCGTCTTCGTTGTGAGAGGGGCAGTCCATTGGGGAGGTGGTTGCCGTTCTGGAGAGGAACATTCAAAAGGGTGGTTGGCCCCGGTGTCCCAGCGGACGCCGTGACGAGCAGTCTAGCGTCTAATCAGCCTGCTGTCAGGAACTGTAATAAGATGGGCACCCACACCGTCTTGCACGTCGCATCGTGATCTGTTATAATCGTAAAATGGTCGCCCCGGCCACGCGGGGTTGGCGCCAGCCACCGATGGTTGGGGAATGACGCCTAACTATCCCCCGCAAGGTGCAGGTTTGTATCGTGGCACCACCGCGGGAGGATAAGGCAGGAGGTTGTTGCATGAAAAGTGCATTGTTCTACAGCATCAGCCGGGACTCCGACAGCGCGAGGACGTTACTCTTGGACCTCTGCACAGTGCTTAGGCTCACGGGCGACCAGCGCGAGGCTTGCCTCAGCGCCATATGTGATCTGGCGGAGAGGGCCATGACACGAGCGCAGAGGCGCAAGACCTCGGAGCGCCTGGCACTAGACCAAGACATCCACAGGGTCGACGCGGCGGCCGCTATTGCGGCCTTAGAGTTCCTGGCTCGGCAACTCTCCGGTGAGGAATTCGCCGCCGACTCCACCGAAGACTTGTCTGCAGATTTGCAGGAATCTGCGATAGCGCACGAGATTGACATCAGTGATGCCGACATTCTAGTGTTCGCTGAGCTCCTAACAACACTCCGCGAGAGGGTCGTACCCGACTATAAGAAGATCAGGAGTCGAAAGGCGCATACTACTGGCGTGTTGCCATCGCTAACATCATTCGGGACGACCGTTGAACTGCGCGCGATAATAGAGGACACGTTCCGAGTTGGAATGTCTGCGGACGAATACGAGCCTGAGATAACGGGCTTGGTGCCAGTGGTATCCGTTAGACTTACGACGGACACCGGACTGGCCGATGAGTTCTGTTTCCAGGCCTCTGCCGAAGAGTTCGATGTGCTGATTGAGGCTCTGAAAGCCGCTCAGAAGGACTTGAAGAAGATCGAGCTCCGTGCAAACAGTAGTTCGCCGATCAAACCACCAGAGAAGGATGTGTCATAATGAGGCGCGCTATGACGTACCTGAGTCAGACTGATACGGGAGAAATAGTAGACGCTCGCGCCGTCTTTCGAGCGGGGGAGATCTATGGGCTATCCTGGGGAATCACATACGGAGTCGCGTTTGGCCTATCCCTGGTAAGGGGTGAGGATGTTACGAATAATCTCATCGAGAGAGAAAAGCTCACGCAGCAGCTGCCGCAGTTGGGACACGTGATGCCCCTCTCGGTCGATGAACTAACCCAGTGGCACTCGAAGGCCTTTCTGACGGCTCGCGTTGACGATCTCCTGGCCAGGCCGGTAGAACAACAAGTCATCGCCCCAGAACTTGACTCACTGTATAGCTTCGAGAGCGAATATGAGAGGGGTGAGGTAGTTGGCTTCGTCTTGGTTCATGATCTGATCCAGCCCATCCTTGAAGCCCATGGGGCGCTGCGCCGAGTATTTGGCGAAGGCGTTAGTATGTTTCTACAATTGCACAGTGACCCGGAAGAAGACTTCAAGGGGCTGTTTATCTTGGTGCAGACCAACTTATCCGACGACGAAGCTCTCGACCTCTTGGACAGATTCGATGACGAATACTGGCTCGACGTGGATAGCTCGGTTGCAGAGCTGCTCGGTGTGGATGTGGAGGATGCGGACTCTACTGGGGCCACGCGCACATGAGCTTCGACTGGCATCTTTACATCCAACAGGCTGCTGTATTGCTTGTTCGGTATGACCAGAATACATCCTTGAGAGAAGCAAGTCTCCGCACGTCGATAAGCCGAGCCTATTATGGTGCTTTCTGTCTGGCCAGAAATCATCTCGCGGCGACGGGCGTACGCATTCCCAAGACCGATGTCCACACGTTTGTGCGGAACGCCCACCGACGATCTGGGACCAAGGCGGGCAAGGTGATTGCTATACAATTACGGAGACTCCGTCGCAGGAGAAATGGAGCGGACTACCGTGACACGATGACTGTTCGCCCTGGGCATGCAAGGAAAGCGTACGGTCAGGCAATGAACGTAGTGCGAGAACTAGAGAAATGAGGCGCGATTCCGGAGGCGGGGCCGCCGCCCTCCCACAGCAGCCCGTGCACTTGCTCGTTCATTTACACTGATTCGCCCATCGGGTATAATATAAATGGAGAGTGGGTCGGGTGGTCGCGCCAGCCTTAAAGGCTGGTGAGGAAAGTCCGAGCTCCATAGGGCAGGGCGCTGGCGAAATGCCAGGCGGAGTGATCCGCGGAAAGTGGCACAGAAACTACACCGCCGATGGCCCCTCGCGGGCACAGGCAAGGGTGAAATGGTGGGGTAAGAGCCCACCAGCGTCGGGGTGACCCGGCGGCTGGCTAAACCCCGCTCGGAGCAAGGCCCAATAGGGGAGCGCCCCGGCTACCAGCTTGGCTGCATTGCAGCCCCGCGTGGTAGGCCGGGAAGAGCTGGCCCGGCTTGTAGCTCCCGGGTAGGCCGCTAGTGGGGGCTGGTAACAGCCCTCCCAGATAAATGATCACCAGCCGCCCTACGGCGGCTACAAAACTCGGCTTATAGACTCACTTTCCAGGACTTATAGGCCCGTTTGGGGGCCTATAAGTCAGAGCGTTGAGAAAAGGGGGCCTAGTTACCCACTTATAGGCTCATTTCCCCGACTTTTGTGCCTCTGTGAGTTTGTGGGGTAAGGGCAGATTCTCTGGCTGGCACTGGGCAGCACATCACCGAAAAGGGAGTGTGTGCTGCGATGTGTACGGCCCAGCTGTATGAAGAGTTTCTGTCGTATCTGGATCTGGAGCGAGGGTACAGTCCACTGACGGTAAGCTCCTACCGGTCGGACTTCCGAGTTTTCCTTCGCTATTTGAAGGAGACGGGAAAGGAGGCTATAGTGGAGAAGATCGACCGGCAGGGGATCCGGCAGTCCATCGCCTGGCTCCGCAAGGAGCAACTCAAGCCCAGCAGCATAGCCCGGCGGCTAAACTCACTGCGTTCGTTCTGGAACTACTTGCGGGACAACGGCTACGTACAGCGGGATCCGTTCCTGGACATCTCAGTTCCCAAGCGCACCATATCTGTGCCGGCCTATCTATCGGTCCAGGAGTGTAAGGCCCTGCTGGCAGCCAGCGAACGCCAACACTTAGTCTTTCTGGCTTTCCAAGACAAAGCCATATTGAGTGTGCTTGTATTCACGGGCATAAGAAGGGCGGAGCTGCTTGGTTTGCGGCTTGACGCAGTGGACCTGGCGCAAGGCACGCTACTAATTCACAAAGGCAAGGGCGGAAAGGCTCGCATGCTTCCTTTGTGCGAGCAAGCTGTAAGGGCGCTGAGCGATTGGCTGGAGCTCAGACCCCCCTGCCCGCATGACCACCTGTTTAGCTCCAGAAGCCCCCGGCCGCTGGGAGTCAAGGGCCTGATGGGGGCGTTGCGCAGAGCGCTGGCGAACGCCAACATTGATCGTGGGACAGTTACGCTCCACACGCTACGCCACAGCTTCGCCTGTCTAATGCTCCCGGGCGGGTGCGACCTGTTCTCGCTGTCGCAACTGCTGGGTCACTCACGACTGGACACGACTGCCATCTACCTGCATACTAACGTCGAAGACTTGCGCCGATCGGTGGCTAAGCATCCTCTCAACGGGGCTTGACGAGGGATTGGCCTGGGGCTTGTCTCCTTGGTCTTTGACTGCCATGATTGAGGCCAGTGCACTGACAGCAGCGGTCTTGCTGCGCAGGTCAGCATGCAGATAGCGCGCCGTGGAAGAGATGTCAGTGTGGCCCATTAGCTCCTGAACAGTTCGCAGGTCAGTGCCGCTACGAATTAACAGTGTAGCAAATGAGTGGCGCAAGCTGTGGATAGTGTAGCCTCGGTCCTGCAGTCCCGTATCGCGCAGCCAGCGGCACATCATACGCTGCAGGGCGCGAGAGCGCAGTCGCTTTCGCGCCTTATTCAGGAATAATGCCAGGCAGTCAGTCTCAGCTCGGACCTGGAGGTGTGCCAAAAGCGCCTCGCGCAGAACTGATGGGATGGGCATGAGGCGCTCTTTGCTGCCCTTACCACGAACCCGGACGCCAGCCAAGTCATGCTCGAGGTGTGATATCCAGATCAATAAGCTCGGCCTTACGCACCCCCGTCAGTGCGAAAGTCAGCAGTATTGCCCTCTCCTGGGCTCCCCTCGTGACTGCCTCCAGGCATCGGATATCTCGAGGCGGGACCCAAACGGGCAACGGTTTCTCTCGTCGGGGTCGGGGGACAGCTTCCACCGGGTTGTGGCTGATCTATGTGGACCCCATTGTCAAGACAGGCATAGCGCGTTTTTTAAGATACATATTGGTAACCTTGCTGGGGCTTGAGAGGGATGTTGGCTGTGCCCATCCCTGCCCCCCGAGGGGGGCAGAACAGCTCACTGAGACAGAATAGAGCTCCCCGGGCGTGCAGTAATCCAAGGCCTGATGCAGGCGACGGTGATTGTAGAAGTCAAAGTACCGGGACAACCCCTACCGTGCCTCCCGCGGGCTGCCGTAATCGTGCAGATATACTTCCTCGTACTTCACCGTCCACCACAGGCGCTCGACGAAGATATTGTCCCTCGCCCGCCCTTTACCGTCCATGCTGATGCTCACCCCGGCCTCTTGGAGCAGAGCGACCCATTGCGGACTGGTGAATTGGCTGCCCTGGTCGCTGTTGCAGATCTCGGGGGTGGCCAGCTGCAACACCTGCCCCATCGCCCCCAGCACGAACCCCACCTCCAGGGTCTGATCCAGCTCCCAACTGACCACGTAGCGCGAGTGCCAGTCCAGCACCGGATGAGCCGCTACCGATGCTGCGCCAGAGTTTCACCTTAGAGGCTGATAGCCGAGACCTGCGCATAACCACGCCCCTTTTGGGCCCCCATCAGGCCACTAATGCCGCCGTGGCTTATGCGGTCCTCCAGGTGCTGGCAACTTGTGGCTTCTCCGTGGATGACCACCAGTTTGTACAGAGCATCGCTGCTGTCACCTGTCCCGGCCGAATACAGATAGTAGCTGCTCGGCCCTGGCTGGTCCTGGACTGCGCCCACAATCGCGTGTCAGCCGCCGCCCTGGCCGCCACTTTGCCCCGCCACCTGAGCTACGACAAACTGGTTTCAGTCCTGGGTGTATCCGCCGATAAGGATGGGGAAGGAATCATTGCCGAACTCGGGGAAATTTTATGTGGCCTGGTTCCTGCGGCGTTGCAGATCGCTACCATTGCGGTCGATAACTGGGATTCTGCCGCAGAACATGCCAGAGCGCTGGCTACATTGTGCCGCCGCATTGGCGAAACTGCAAGCAATCCACGGCCCTGGACAATTGTAGCCGAGCTACTCAAACGACCCTACGACGAAGAGTCCAGGTACGATGAGCTGACGGCACGTGCTCACGATCTGGTGGAAGAACAGGAACAACTGCTTGCAATCGTTGCCTATCTAGGCGCTACGCTACAGGCAGGGGTCACTCCGGTGAAAGCTGCCTATGGCCACCTGAGTATTGTGCCGTACATCGAGACTATGCTACGCAATACGCCAGCGTATACATACATCGTTGTGCCTTTCCTCGTCCAATATTGGGAGCGGACCATCGATCAGGCAGCATTCAGGTTCCGGCAACCGAGACATGTCAAGCACCGCTTGGCAGAGGCACAGGGACAATCCGTGGCGCGGCTGGCACCAGAACAACAATGCTTCGGTTCAGGATGCCTTAGCTCACGGCCACACGCTTGGCTTTACCGGAGGGACCGACAATCACTGTGGATGGCCGGGGCGGGCGCATGCCCATTGTGAGGGTGCTGGTCTCCATCCTCCGTGCAGCGTTATTCTGACTGGGGTCTGGGCCGAAAGAATTGAGCGCCAGAGCATCTTTGAGGCGCTGTACGACCGTCACACCTGGGCTGTCTGGGATACCCGCGCTCTGGTCTGGTTTACGGTCAATGACATACTGGGCGGTGGAGAATTGGAAATGAAGGCCGGAGAGCCATTGAAAGCACGCATCAAGCTCAGCGCTGAGGCTCCCTTACAGTCTGTCGAGATTGTAAGCGAAGGCGAAAGCGTTTGGATCGATTCCTTCACCGAAATGGACATCGACGTCGAGGTTCCTCTGGGGCAAGCACAAACCTCGGCCTATTTTTACCTACGCGCCCTTCAGCGTGACGGCACTATCATTTACGCCAGCCCGGTGTTTGTGGCGGTCTCAGACAGCCGGAGAACTGACGGATGATTTGCGGAGGCGAGACCTCCCGGCGCTTGTCCCCCAGACTCTTGCGCATCGGTACCCAGAACGAAGTGGCGTCAATGAGCTGCACTTTGCCCCGCCGCGGTTCGTCCTTGCGGTTCGACAGCCCCCAGACATAGGTAGCAATGCCGGTATTGTAGAAGGGCTGTTCGGGCAGAGCGATGATCGCTTCGAGCCAGTCATTCTCCAGAATCCAGCGCCGAATCTCGCTCTTGCCGCCGCCAGCGTCACCAGTGAACAAAGGGAAACCGTTCATGATAATGGCAATGCGTGCACCTCCCTCGTCTGGCGCGTTCATCCGGGCAAGCATATGCTGGAGAAAAAGAAGCTGACCGTCGCTGATCCGCGGCAGACCCGCGCCAAACCGCCCCGCGTAGCCCTGGTCATGCTCCGCTTGGACCGCCGCCTTGTCCATCTTCCAATCCTTGCCGTAGGGGGGATTAGCCAGGAGGTAATCGAAGGTCTGGCCAGCTAACGGATCATTGGAAAACGTACTGCCCAGCTTGATATTGCCTGCGTCGTGACCTTCCGGAGTCTTCATAAGCAAGTCGGACTTGCACACTGCCCAGGTCTCGGGGTTGACCTCCTGCCCATAGAGAAAAATCTCCGCGTTAGGATTCTTCTGTAGGATCCATTCTTTCGCTATGGTGAGCATACCACCCGTTCCACAACAAGGGTCGCAAATCTTTCAGACGATGTGGTTTTGCTTGAGCATGTCCTGATCGCGGGAGAGCAGCAGATTCGTCATCAGGCGGACGACTTCGCGTGGCGTAAAGTGTTCTCCAGGGTTTTCGTCGAGCGCCTCGTTGAAGCGCCGGATGAGTTCCTCGAAGATCAGACCCATCACATGATTTGAAACCTGGTCGGGATGTAGGTCTACTGTACTCAAACGCTCCATCACAAGGAAAAGCAGGTTGTTTCCGTCGAGCTCTGTTATGGTATTGTCGAACTTAAACTTGCCGATAACCTGGCGCATATTCTCGCTGAAGCCACCGATGTAGTTGCGGAGATTCGCTGCGATGTTGGGCGCGTCATTCAGGAGTGTCTCGAAGTCATAGCGGGAGGTGTTGTAGAATGCAAAGCCGGAGGCTTTCCGGAGCAGAGGGTCCAGGTTCTGGAACTCGCCCTTGTACTTGGCGGAAGCATCCAGCGCTTTCTGCCGGGTGGGTTTCAACACGCAATCGATCCGGCGCAATACGGTAAGGGGGAGTATGACATCCTGGTATTTGCCCCGCTCGAATACGTCCCGAATCAGGTCCGCAGTGCCCCAGATAAAGCCCGCTATCTGGCCGAAGTTCTCCGTGCTTCACCTACCCTTGAACGCGCTCCGAACGCCTCTGAACCCGCCACGAGCGACAATTGATGGGAACCTGCCTGGTCACTGACCGTGCAACGCCACTTGCTCAGAGGCAGGCCCATACTGGCTGGCTAAATGGTCACGCTGGTCGAAGACTGGTTTAACCAGCAGCCCGACCCCGAAGAAGCCCGCCGCTATGTTTACTCCGTGCACCCTCTGGGGCGCATTGCTACCGTCGAAGAGGTTGGCGAGGCTGCTGCCTTCCTGGCTAGTGACGCGGCTTCCTTCATTACCGGCATTGCCCTGCCGGTGGACGGAGCCGTTACCCTCGGCTATTGATTAAGGAGACATTACGATGACCGTCAGCAGAGGCACACTGAAGGTTGCCCTGGTTGGTGGGCCGATGTACGACCGGCTCTACACTCGCCTTCCGGATTTCGAAAAGCAGACTGGCTGGCAGGTAGAGATCGGCTTTCAAGGACCTCACCCTGCGCTCAATGACCACATAGCCGAGGTCTATTCGAGCGGCACCGGGCAGTACGATCTCATCTCCACGCACACCAAATACGCACCCAGCCAGGCCCAGTGGCTCCATCCTCTCGATGACTGGATTGCCGAGGAGGAGATCACCGAGTTTGCCGCATCAGTTGTCGAACTGGCCACAATTGAGGGCAAATTGTATGGGCTGCCGCGTAACATTGACGTGCGCCTGCTCTACCACCGCACTGACTGGGTGGGCGAAGAGGGGCCGCAGACGGGGGACGAGCTGGCCGAG
>SDBT01018246.1_pt1 | contig 11037 bp, 5 predicted proteins | sample 2277101 | NCBI WGS metagenome assembly SDBT01 (sample SAMN10404973, study PRJNA504765) | marine sediment metagenome | isolation source: marine sediment core GS10_PC15, 103 cmbsf | place: Arctic Ocean: Southern Knipovich Ridge | collected 2010 | reverse complement strand
ACGGGTGGCGTCGCGAGCAGGCGCTGGCCCCCGAACGGTGGGGTGTTGCGGCCAAACGGCATAAAATAGCAGCGACATCGGGAGGCCATGGCCTCGTGCCCCGATGGGCGCGAGCCTGCTTCCCCCTCTACGCGTAGTAATCCACGCCGCCCAAGGGGGTCCAGATGAAGCCTCGCAGTGCTGCCGTCATCTTTTTCACTCTCACCGCGCTCTTTCTCATGTCGGGTGTCGCTCCCGCCGCAGCTCCTGCGGCCGCTGCTCCCGCCGCTGGCCCCACGGCTGGGCCCGCCACCCCAGCTCCCGCCGCCCCCGCGCAGGAACAACGACTCTTCGCGATCGAGGACATCTTCGAGCTCGCTCGCGTGGGGGATCCCCGTATCAGCCCGGAGGGGGATTGGGTCGCTTACACGGTTTCCAAGACGAGCCTGGAGAAGGAAAGCTCCGACACCGACATCTGGATGGCGCCGCTCGATGGCGGCGAGCCCGTCCGCCTGACCACGAGCGATAAGTCGGAATCCAGCCCGCGCTGGAGCCCTGACGGCAAGTACCTGGCCTTTCTATCGAGCCGCGATGGCACCAAGACGCAGGTCTGGTTGCTGCCGCGCATGGGTGGCGAGGCCTCCCGCCTCACTGAATACAAGACCGGCGTTTCTTCCTTCGTCTGGTCTCCGGACAGCTCGCGCCTAGCCGTCGTCGTCCGCGACGAGGACCCGGAGGAGAAGACCGAAAAGGATGAAGGCGAGAGCGACGTCCCGAAGCCGATCGTCGTCACCAGGCTGCAGTTCAAGCGCGATGGCATCGGCTACCTGAACGACCTGAAGAGCCACATCTATGTCTTCGACCTGGACAGCAAGGAAAGCGTTCAGATCACGGAAGGCTCCTACGATGATGGCTCACCGGTGTGGTCGCCGGACGGCACGACGATCGCCTTCGTCAGCAATCGCAGCGAAGAGCCCGACGCCAACGAGAACTCGGACATCTTCGTGGTAGCCGCAGAGGCCGGGGCGGAGCCGCGCAAGCTGACCAACTACGAGGGCAGCGACTCCTCGCCCGCCTTCACGCCCGACGGCACCCAAATTGTGTTCGTGCAAGGCGGTGACCCGGCAGACGTTTGGTATGACACCAGCGATCTGGCCGTCGTCTCGGTGGCCGGCGGCGACGCGCGACTTCTCGCCCCCGATCTCGATCGCAACGTTCGGCGTCCGACCATGACGGCCGATGAAACGGGGATCTTCTTCGTTGTCGAAGACCGCACCAACAATCATCTGGCCCGGATGGCCCTTGGCGGTGGAGCGGTCGAGCCGGTCATGGCGGGGGAGCGCAGCATCAGCAGCTTCGATGTATCCAAGGGCGGCGAGATCGTGGTGCTCGAGAGCCAGACGCACTACCCGTCCGAGATTTCCAAGGTCGTGGGTAGTGACCTTGTACGGTTGACGCACGTCAACGACGAGCTCCTCGCCGGCATCAACCTGGCGCCGGTGAAGCGTCTCGAGGCCACCAGCGCCGACGGCACCATCATTGACTTCTTCCTCACGCTGCCGCCGGGTTTCGTCGAAGGCGAGCCGATTCCCACCCTGCTGCGCATTCACGGCGGGCCGGTGTCGCAGTTTTCCAACAGCTTCAGCCAGGAATGGCAGATCCTCGCGGCGCATGGATACGCCGTGGTGGCGGCCAACCCGCGCGGCTCTTCCGGCCGCGGCCGTGACTTCAGCTACGCCCTCTTTGCCGACTGGGGCAACAAGGATTTCCAGGATGTGATGGCCGCGGTCGACAAGACGATCGAGATGGGGGTGGCCGATCCCGACCGGCTCGGCGTTGGCGGCTGGAGCTATGGCGGCATCCTGACCAACTACGTCATCACGCAGACGGGCCGCTTCAAGGGAGCGATCTCGGGCGCCAGCGAGGTCAACTACACCGCCAATTACGGCCACGATCACTACCAGCGCCAGTGGGTCGACGAGCTCGGCTACCCCTGGGAGAACACCGAGCTGTGGATCCGGCTGTCGCCCTTCTTCAAGGTCGACCAGGTGACCACGCCGACGCTGGTCATGTGCGGGCAGCTCGACTGGAATGTGCCGCTGCAGAACTCCGAGCAGCTCTACCAGGCGCTGCGCAAGCTCGGCATCGAGACCGAGCTGGTGATCTATCCAGGCCAGGGTCATGGCATCCGGCGGCCCAGCTACCAGGTGGACCGCTACGAACGCTACCTGGATTGGTACGACAAGTACGTGAAAGGTGAGGAGAGCTAGACGATGCCGCAGTCCCTACGACGCTCGACGATGATAGCGAAGCTGAGTTGGCTGACTTGTTTCATTCTTGTGGCGAGCGTGCTCGCGCCGGCTGTCGCCTCGCCTTCCAGCGCGGCGGCCTCAGTGCTCTCAACCACCGGGTCCCAGGAATCGGAGAAGAAAGCGGTTCTCGCGGCTGTGCAGAAGCTCTTCGACGCCATGAAGGCAGGCGATGCTGAAAAGGCCGCTGAAGTTCTCGTGATCGAGGGTCAGTTCCTTTCCGTTCGCCCTGGTGAGAGCGAGGACGCGACCGTCATCCGGGCCCAGAGCAATGAGGTCTTCCTGGAACAGCTCGCCGGAGCCGAGAACGAGTGGCTCGAGCGCATGTGGGATGCCGAAGTGAAGATCCACGGCAATCTCGCCATGGTCTGGACTCCCTACGACTTCCACCGCGACGGTGAGTTCAGCCACTGTGGCATCGACGCGCTCGACCTGATCAAGGTGGACGGGACCTGGAAGGTAGCGGGCGGAACCTACACAGTGGAGCCCGAGGGTTGCGGCGACAGCCCGCTCGGCCCGCCGAGCGCCGAGGGCAAGCGTCACCTGAGAATTGACGACTCCTTTGCCATCGAGTGGGTGGGCTCGCCGCGAATCAGCCCGGAAGGCGAGTGGGTCGCGTACACGGTGAGCACGACATCGCTGAAGGAGAACAAGAGCGAAACCCGCATTTGGATGGTTCCCGCCGCAGGTGGCGATCCGATTCCGATGACCGGCAAGGGCAGCTCGGCGAGCCGGCCGCGCTGGAGCCCCGATGGCAAGTATCTTTCGTTCCTCGCGAGCCGGGGAGAAGGGAAGACGCAGGTTTGGGTCCTGGATCGACGTGGCGGCGAGGCCGCGCAGCGCACCGATGAGAAGCTCGATGTGTCCTCGTACGACTGGTCGCCCGACAGCACCCGTCTGCTGTTGGTCATGAAGGATCCTGAGCCCGACGAGAGGGAGGGCGAGAGCGACGGAGAATCCGGCAAGGGCGAAGACAGCAAGGTCCCCGACCCCTGGGTCGTGGACCGGCTGCAGTTCAAGCAGGACTACGTCGGCTACCTCGACCGCCGTCGCAACCATATCTATGTGTTCGACGTGGCCGAGAAGAAGACGGTGCAGATTACCTCGGGTGACTATGACGACTCGTCGCCCGTTTGGTCGCCCGACGGCACGACAATCGCCTTTGTGAGCAACCGCACCGAGGAGCCCGACGCCAACTACAACAGCGACGTCTGGCTGGTCGACGCCGACAACACCGACAAGGGCAAGACGCTCGTGCAGGTTACCCAGGGCCCTGAGTCCGATACCTCGCCGGCATGGCTGCCGGATGGGAGTCGCCTCGTCTATGTCACGACGATACGTCCCGAGATCGGCGACTACCAGCAGCCCGAGCTGGCCATCATCGGGATCGACGGTGAGGGCAAGCACGTTCTGACCGCGGGTCTCGACCGCAATGTCGGAGGCCCGCAGGTCTCCGCCGATGGCGCAACGATCTACTTCGGCCTCGAAGACAGTGGCGCGCAGCACCTCGCCTCGATTCCGACCGACAGCAGTGATACCAGCTTGGCCGGCGTCACCCGCGTCATCGGCGGGCAGCGCCGGGTTGGCGCTGCACATCTGGGCAATGACGGCATGGTCGCGGCGGTGATCAGCGAGCCCCACATGCCGGGGAATCTGTTCGCCCACGACCCCGACGGCGACCTGCGCCTGCTCACTCGCAACAACGACAAGCTGCTGGCCGGTATCCAGCTCGGAGAGGTCGAAGACGTCAGGTTCAACAGTGCTGACGGCACCGAGGTCGAGGCGTTCATCGTCAAACCACCCTCGTTCAATGCCAACATGCGCTATCCGACGATCCTGTGGATCCATGGTGGGCCCATGGCTCAGTACGACTTCAGCTTCGATTTCGACAGCCAGTTGATGGCCGCCAAAGGCTACGTCGTGGTCATGCCCAACCCACGCGGCTCCACCGGCTACGGGCAGGAGTTCGAGCTCGGCATCTGGAAAGATTGGGGCAACGTCGACACACAGGATGTGCTCGCCGCGGTCGATCACGCCGTCGAGCTCGGCTATTCCGACCCGGATCGGCTCGGCGTCGGCGGCTGGTCCTACGGGGGCATCCTGACCAACTACGTGATTACGTCCACCGAGCAGTTCAAGGCAGCCGTCTCCGGTGCCAGCGGTGCTTTGTGGGTGGCCAACTACGGCCACGATCAATACCAGCGCTGGTACGAAATTGAGTTCGGCCTGCCCTGGGAGAATCGTGAGACCTGGGAGCGGTTGTCGCCGTTCAACAAGGTGACCAACATCACGACGCCGACGATGTGGGTCGGTGGAGAGAAAGACTGGAACGTTCCCATCCAGAACTCGGAGCAGATGTACCAGTCGATGAAGCGCCTCGGCCGGGAGACCATTCTGGTCGTCTACCCGGACCAGCACCACGGCATCAACCTGCCGGTCTATTCCAAGGACCTGCTCGAGCGCATCATCGGCTGGTACGACAAGTATCTGAAGCCGGAGTAGGGAGAGGAAGCACGCAGCGAAGAAGCACGCAGCAACACTCATTGGCAGCAGGGCAGTTCACATCACGATCATCGGGAGTGCCGTAACAGCACGCCCGGGGAGGCTGAGGTCATGGCTCGATTGTCGAAGCTCTTCGTTCTCGTCATCGTCACCTTGCTGTTGGTGCTGCCCGTGCCGCCGGCGAGCGGCGCGTTGGCGCAGGAGCCGATGCAGGAGCAGGAGGCAGCCGAATGGCGGCCGCAGGAGGGATACATCCTGCCGCCGCAGAATATTCAGGAGCTATTCGAGCGTGACCCCTGGTCCGCCAGCCTGAACAACCTCAGCCCTGACGGCGACCACTTCATCGTGCCCCTGTCGGATCCGAGGTCTTCGCTCGAGAAGATGTCGAAGGAGACGTACCGTCTCGCCGGCCTCGAGTTTCGGCCGCAAACCAACCGCGAGTGGCGCCTCGATACCTATGGCAACGTTGGACTTCAGGTCTACTCCCTCGCGGCGCGGGCCTTCCTCGACATCGACCTGCCGGACGACACGTTCGTTTCCGACTTCGTCTGGTCTCCCGAGGGCGACCAGGTTGCGTTCCTCGCTCACCTGCCGGAGCGGACCGAGGTCTGGGTCGCGAACGTCCACATGGGCACCGCAGAATCGCTCTCGAATGCCCCAGTTAACGCCACCATCGCGGCGCGTGGCCGCTTCGGTGGCAGCGCCAGCAACCTCGTACAGTGGACGCCCGATGGCGAGGTGATCACACTGCTGGTGCCCGGCGACCGAGGTCCCGAGCCCATCGCCAGCCGCGTGCCCAGTGGCCCGGTGATCCAGAGCACTCGCGAGAAGGAAACAATCACCCGAACGATTCCGTTTCTGCTGCGAAACGAGGGTGATGCGGCGCTGTTCGAGTACTACACGACCAGCCAGATCGCAGAGCTGGCGCCGGGGCAGGAACCAAGGCTTCTCGGCGAGCCCGGCATGTTCACCTTCGTGAGTGTCAGCCCCGACGGCGAGAACCTGCTGACCACCCGCATCGAGCGGCCCTTCTCGTACATCGCCGGGTACACTGGCTTCCCGCAGAAGACCGAAGTGCGGGACAACGATGGGAGTGTGCTATCGACAGTCTTCGACAGGCCGCTGCGTGAAGGCAGCAGTCGTGGCGACGACGGTGGCAACGATCCCCGCGAGCTCAGCTGGCGGCCGGATGGCAAGGGCCTGACCTTCTTGCAGCGCGAGCCACGCGAGGAAGGCGATGATGCCGACGCTGCGGACGACGCGGACAATGCTGGTGCCGCGGGGGCTCAGGCCACCGAGGAGGCAGCCGGCGAGGACGAGCCCCGCATGGACCGCGTCATGTTCTTGGACGCGCCCTTCCAGATGGGTGAGGCCGAGGTCGTGGCCGAAAGCGAGGAGCGACTCAGCGACCACAGCTACAGCCTCGATGGCGGGCATCTGTTCGTCACGCTCACCAAGGACGGCGACCGCGCTCTGGCGACCTGGACGCTCGCGAATAACGGGCTATCGACCGGTGACCCCGACATACTCGTCGACTATTACGATCCCGAGGATCTACTCGAGTTGCCGGGTGATCTGTTGACCTCGAGCACCTCCAACGGCATCGACTACGCCCTGATGTCGAGCGCCGGCACCGAGGTGTATCTCCAGGGCCCGGGCTACTCTGAGGACTATCGTCCCACCCCGTTCATCGACAGCATGGCCCTCGCCGACCAAGCTACCGAGCGCATCTTCGAGGGCTCGAAGCAGAGCTTCGAGCGGCCGCTGGTGCCGCTCGACCCTGACCTCCAGCAAATCATCGTGAGGCGTGAGGCTCGTAACGATTTCCCCGACTGCTTCCTGTGGCGCCGCGACGGTTCCATGGTCAACCTCACGAACAACTTCGATCCGTTCCCGGAGATCACGGCGGCTCGGCGCATCGACTACGAGTTTGAGCGCCGTGACGGGGTGAAAATCCGCGGGCGGCTCTCCCTGCCGCTCGACTACGTTGTTGGCACGCGGGTGCCGGCTGTCTTCTGGACCTATCCGCGTGAGTACGATTCGGTGAAGGAGTACGAGCAGGCTGCCATCCGCTCGCACAATCTGAACTCGCACTTTTCGTTGAGCTTCCGCAGCAACTCGGAGGTTTGGCTAACGCAGGGCTATGCCCTGGTGGTGCCCGACATCCCCATCATCGGCCAGCCGTACAACGACAAGTACGTTCAGCACCTGGTGGACGGCATGTACGCGGCCATTCGCCACGTCGACCAGATGGGCTACATCGACATCGACAAGCTCGGCCACGGTGGACACAGCTACGGGGCCTTCGCCACCGCCAACATCCTGGCGCGGGCACCGTTCTTCAAGGCCGGCATCGCCGGCGACGGCGCCTACAACCGCAGCCTCACGCCGACCGGCTTCCAGTCGGAGCGGCGCGACATTTGGGAGGCGCCGCACATCTACGTCGAGATGTCGCCGTTTTTCGTCGCCGACCAGATCGACACGCCGCTGCTCATGTACCACGGGATGGACGACAACAATACGGGCACCTGGCCGATCCAGTCCGACCGCATGATCCACGCCTTGACGGCGCTCGGTAAGACGGCGGTGCTGTACAGGTATCCGTACGAGTCGCATGCTCCGCGCGCCGTCGAGCAACAGCTCGACCTGTGGGCACGCTGGCTGGAGTGGTTCGATACGTACGTCAAGGACGTGGACCAGGAAGAGCTGACCGACGAGGCGGGGCAAGAGTAGCTCGCGTCAGCTCCGGGGAGCCCACGTCACTGGCAGATGGAATCGGCGGCGCCGGCGAACGCCTCTCTGCGGGGCTGACCGGCCTCGTCTGCATGTGGACTTGACCGTTATCGGTGTTGTGCCTATTATATCGGAATACGATATAGCGGAACCCGGTATAGTACTCCACGACCCTGACGGGAACCGCGGCTCCCCCGGAGGTACTGATGACGAACGTGGCAGCGAATCCCGAGGAACTGCTCCCCCTCACGCCCCGTGTTTTCCACATCCTCCTGGCCTTGGTCGATGGGCCCGAGCACGGCTACCAGATCATGAAGGAAGTCGAGGCGCGCAGTGGCGGCAAGGTGCGCATCGGACCAGGGACGCTGTACGAAGGGGTGCAACGCCTGGTGAAGAACGGCCTGATCGAGGAGTCTGCCGAGCGACCCGAGGCGGAGCTCGACGATCAACGGCGCCGCTACTATCAGCTCACTGATCTCGGTCAGCAAACGCTCGAGGCCGAGGCCGATCGATTGGCCGATCTTGTCGGCTTTGCACGCAGCAAGAAGCTGGTTAGCAAGGGGCGGGCGTCATGAGCGCGCCGGGCCATGGCGGCGCGTGGCGGGGATGGTCTGATTGGGTCTTCAGCGGACTCCTGGTGCTGCTGTACCCGAGGTCGTTCCGGGCCGCGTACGCCGGGGAGATGGCCCAAGTCTTTCGCGATCGCCGTCGCGAGCTGTGGCGGGACCGTGGCCTTTGGGGTGCGTTTCTGCTCTGGCGCCGTACCTTGGGGGACATTTTGGCGAGCGGGTTGCGGATCCGGGCACGGGCGCTGCGTGACAGGCTGGGCGGCGCGCGGCACGAACCGAATGCCTCTCCAGGTTCAGGTTCTCCGCACCGCAGCGGGGGTCTGGGCACGTGCGTGCAGGACGTCATGTACGGGTTCCGCTCCTTGCGGAAGTCGCCGGGATTCACCCTCGCCGCGATCCTCACGCTGGCGCTGGGCATCGGCGCCAACACGGCGATCTTCAGCTTCGTCAATGGAATCGTCCTCCAGCCGCTCCCCTACGCTGATCCCGATCGCCTGGTAAACATCTGGCCGGGCCATGTCTTCAGCAAGGACCTGTTCGAGGACTTTCGCGAGGGAACCAGCTCGTTTAGCGAGCTATCGACCTTCGAAACCTGCCTATTCACGCTGGTCGGAGATGGCGAGCCGGAGGAGGTCAGCGGCGGTGAGGTGAGCACCAACCACTTCGACGTTCTCGGCGTTCAGCCTGCGCATGGACGTGCGTTCCGCAGCGATGAGGAGGTGCCCGGCCAGGGGGACGTGGTGATTCTCAGCCACTCCTTGTGGCAGCGAAGGTTCGGAAGCAGCACGGACGTGATCGGCCAAGAAGTGAGCATCAGCGGGCCGGGAGATTCGTCCCGGACCGTAATCGGAGTGATGCCGGCCGAGTATCGGCCGATCGACGGCGAAGCTGAGCTCTGGGTTCCGATGACGATCGACCGTTCTGATTTCCCGGACTATTCGGGCACAGCTCGGTACATGGTGGCCGCAAGGCTCGCTCCAGGTGTCAGCCTGGATGCAGCTCGTGCCGAGGTCCGAGCGCTCGTCGAGCGGTTGGTGACGGAGCACCAGTGGCTCAAAGATGATGTCCACCTGACCGCTGACGTGGCTCTGGCGCACGAGGCGCTCGTAGGAGACATTGAGCCCACCTTGTGGATTCTGCTGGCTTCCGTGGCTTGTGTTCTGCTGATCGCCTGCACCAACGTGGCCAATCTCTCGCTGGCACGGGGTAGTGCCCGGCGCCGTGAGCTCGGAATCAGAGCCGCGCTTGGCGCGGGTCGATCACGCCTGCTCCGACAGCTCCTCACCGAGAGTCTCGTTTTGGGTGTCTTGGGTGGCGCCGCGGGTCTTCTGATCGCCGCCTGGACGCTTTCGGTTCTGACCGGTCTTCTCCCCAGCGGTATTCCGAGAGTCGAGGAGATAGGCATCGACACGCGGGTCCTCGGCTACACCCTCGGAATCTCGGTGTTGGCGAGCCTGATCTTCGGTCTGCTGCCGGCATTGCGGACCACTCGGGTCGACCCTCAAAAGTCGCTTGACGAGGTTAGGGTGCGGACATCCCTCGGCGCTTCCCACCACCTTCTCAACAAGGGCCTAGTAGTTGCGGAGATAGCACTTTCCGTGGTGCTTGTCGTCGGCGCCGGTCTGATGATCAGGAGCATGTCGAACCTGACGTCTGTGGCGCCAGGCTTCGAGCCGGCCGGTGTCGTGACGATTGCCCTGAGCCCCCCGGATACACGCTATCCGAACGGCGAGGCAGTGCGCGGGTTCTACCGCGAGGTAACCGAACGGCTAGCCGCCGTACCTGGGGTCACCTCGGTGGGAGGGATCCACCTACTTCCCCTGACGTTAGGGAACTGGGGCCTACTGTATGAGGCCGAAGACAACATCGTTGCCGAGGACGTCCAGCTACCACGCGCTAACTTTCGCATCATCACGCCCGGGTACTTTCGGACCATGGGAATCCCGATTGTGCGGGGCAGAGACTTCACCGACGAAGACGTGCTGCTCAATCCCGATGCCTACGGAACCAATGAGGCTGCCGAGGCCATCATCGTGAACCAGACGATGGCCCGGCAGCTATGGCCCGGCCAGAATCCGATCGGAAAAGAAATCTGCATCGGCTGCCGATTCAGCGAGAACCCTCCGGGGACCCCGGTGGTAGGGGTTGTTCAAGACATCCACCAGCACCGGCTCGACATGGAGCCCAGGGCAGAGATGTATGTGCCCCACGCCCAGGCCAGCGTCTCGCGCATGTACACGATGGTGCGAGTCGAGGGCCCCCCGACGGCTCGACTACCGCTTCTCAAGGATGCGATTTGGTCGGTCGATGCAGAAGTGCCGATCGCGTCGGCGCGGCCCCTGTCGGAGGTCGTTCGCCGCTCGTATGCCGATCCGCGTTTCTACACTCTCATGATCAGCGCCTTTGCACTGATCGCCCTGGCGCTAGGAGCCATCGGCGTGTACGGGGTGGTGTCCTACATCGTCAGCCAACGCACGCAGGAGATCGGTGTGCGCATGGCCCTCGGTGCCGACCGGACAGCAGTTCAGCGTGCGGTCTTGCTCAGCGGCCTGGGGCCGGTCTTCCTGGGCGTCGCTTTGGGATTGATGGGGGCCTTCGCCGCCACCCGGGTGATGTCCAGCCTGCTGTTCGAGGTCACGGTCACGGACCCGATGACATTTGCAGGGGTTGCCGCCTTTCTGATGGTGGTGGCGGCCGTCGCCTGCTACTTGCCGGCACGGCGCGCAAGCAGGGTCGATCCGATGACTGCCCTGCGACTGGAGTAAGTGGCTAATGGGGTTTCGCCTACTGTGGCGCTTGCCCCCGTTCCTGCTTCCACTCCTCTAGCTGGCCGATGTAGCGCTCGAGCTCGCCGTAAAGAGAGCCACCGGCGAAGATGTTGCGCAGGGAGATCTGCCGGTAGTAGATGGCCTCGCCGGTGCTGATGTCGTAGAGCCTCAGATAAC
>SDBT01018245.1_pt1 | contig 11037 bp, 10 predicted proteins | sample 2277101 | NCBI WGS metagenome assembly SDBT01 (sample SAMN10404973, study PRJNA504765) | marine sediment metagenome | isolation source: marine sediment core GS10_PC15, 103 cmbsf | place: Arctic Ocean: Southern Knipovich Ridge | collected 2010 | reverse complement strand
ACAGAAAATTACAGATGTTAATCCTGTCTTTGAGATAGAAGCGGTAACCCGCCGGTTAAGTATAACCGGATAGTGCCAGGACCGGACCGGTATGCCCCGCCATCACCGGTGTGAACGGGGTCAGGTATACTTCCGCACAGTTTAACCGTGCAGTTGCTATATCTCTGAGTTTCTCACCATTCTCGATATTGTCAGTATAGTGAACAATCAGGTGCACCGGTTTATTGGTATCAAGATATTCTTCCAAAATCTCAGCCAGTTTTTCCATGGCTTTCTGGTTCCCTCTGGCTTTGCTGATGTTTTCCACCTTTCCCGTATTATTGACCATGCCGATGATTGGTTTTATCTGAAGCAAGTCACCGATTACGGCTGCCTTAGGGGCTCGCCCGCTCTTTATTATATATTTTAATGTCTCCATGGCAATCACGAACTTTACTTTTGGAATCATGTCCCGGGCAGTCCGGACTACCTCGGGAAGGCTTTTGCCTGCCCTGGCGGCGCACGCCGCTTCCAGGACAATAAATCCCAGGGCGCCGGCTGCAGTTCGGCTGTCAATAACCTCGATATTAAGAGAAGGATTATCCGCCCTGACTATTTCTACGGCTTGAAAAGCCGATTCGTAAACGGCACTGAGTCCCCTGGAAACGACAATGCAGATAATACTGTCGGTAGATTTGCCCAAATCCTGATAGATTTCCGCAAAATCCCCAATACTGGGGACACTGGTAGTGAAATTCTTCATCTCCGGAAATATTCTCCAGAATTCAGCGGGTGTTATGTTTACCTGGTCTCGATACGACTTGCCATCAATAACGAGGTTTATTGGTACCTCGCGTATGCCATATTCCTTGATCAGCTCAGCCGGCAAACAGTTTACAGTGTCAGTTACAATACCTACGTTAGACACGGCGCACCCCCTTTTATTTGTTGAATTATACCACCATTAACGGCTATTTTCATCGTTCTTTAACCGCACCTTTGCTTCGCCGATAATTACCGGTTCACCGTTCTGATTGCGGCACAAAATCTCGCAACTAATCAGGTTGTGGTCATCACTTCTTTCGACCCTGCTTATCTTGCCGTGTATCGTTAAAGTATCGCCGGGGCGGGCGGGGTTTTTAAATCTTACGTTGAGCCTGCTGCCGGACAGCCAGCTTTTTCCGAAAGCGGTCGTCATCATCTGCGAAACATAGGCTAAAATGAGCATGCCGTGGGCAACAGTGCCGCCGAGAGGGGTCTTTCGGGCGAACTCCGCGTCTATATGTATCGGATTAAAGTCGCGGCTGGCATCAGCATAAAGGTTGATATTCTCCTGTGAAACAACCCTTATTATCTCGGGCAGGTTCATCCCCTCATATAACTCAGATAATCGCAGCCCCGACTCCATTTCCATTACACTCCGCTTTTATTAATCGTTCTGGGGTAATATAAAACTGGTTTTTCCTGATAACACTGCTTTCTGTTTCTGGTTGAAAACATCAAGGTCAATTGTCATAAGGTGCAATTTGCCTCGCTCTTGCTTCCGGCTGACACTGGCGTGGCAGGTGATAGTGTCTTTAATACGTACTGAGTCAATAAACTCTATTTCCTGAGAAACATGAATGGCTCCCCCCGGCAGTGATATGCTCTCCAGGAGCGACGCCATTGCCAGGGCGGCTATTGCCATCGGTGGAACAAGTTCCGAATCCTGATACAGCCGACTGGTTTCATCCACTGCCCGGAGGTAGGCGGCTACCATTTGGGCGTCTAACCGGTAACTGGCGGGACGGAATTCGTAGCCGGTCTCTAATTGCGCATATTCTATCTTATGTCTTTCCGGCATAGGTCTCCATCCTGTCTTTGCTGCCACGAATTGCTCATTGCCTCTTTCTGGCACACGTGGTGACAGCTATAAGGGCAGTTCCTGCGTTAATAAAATGCCTAGATTGTATAGGTATCATATTATAAAGTTAGAGTAGAAATGTCAAGTTGGAATGTTCCTCTTTTTATTGCCGCTTGATGCAGTATCCTCTATTTTGCGCCGGTATATCAATCTCAAAAGCTGCGGTTGCTTGCGTTATGCCTTTACGGTACACTTTTAAGCAACTGGTGCGCAAATTGAAGTGTGCTTTGCGAAAGTAACGGGTTGAGGTTGAATTATGCAACTGGGTTCTCCAGGCGCAATCAGTACGGATGTGCTAATAATTGGTGGCGGTGGCGCCGGACTCAGGGCGGCTATCGAAGCCAGGGAATATGGGGTCGATGTGCTGATGGTCTCCCGCTCCCGGGTTGGCTTTGGCAGTAACACCACCATCTCCGGTGGGGCTTTTGCGGCAGTCACGGGACAGGCAGAGTACGGCGGGACTAACCGGGATTCAACGGAAAAGCATCTGCTCGATACCATCTCTGGGGGCTGTTTTTTAAATGACCAGGCTTTGACCGAGATTATGGTTCGTGGTGCCGGGCAGCAGGTTGAAGACCTGTATCGATTCGGAGTCAGGTATACTAATGTAGCGGAGTCTCCCTGGATAGAATTGTCAAAAGACCCGGGCCATCGTTTTATGAGGCTGATTTATGGCCGGAAATCCTTCGGTACCGATTTTACGCTTCCCCTGCGGCAGTACGCACTGAAGCAAGGCGTGAATTTCCTGGAGGGTATTCTGATAACCAGGTTATTGAAGAAGCATGATGAAGTGGTGGGAGCCGTTGGTGTAAATATGAGCGGGCAAGTCTTCGTTTTCTCCGCATTGAGAACCATCTTAGCTACCGGTGGACCGGGGCAGGTGTATTTACGCACGGATAATGCCGCCGGTGCTACGGGAGATGGCTACGCCCTCGCCTATGAAGTCGGCGCGAAACTCCAGGACATGGAATTCGTGCAGTTTTATCCTACCGGTCTGGGTTCCGGTACACCGGCTGTATTTTACGAATGCCTTCTTTTAGAAACCGGGGGAAAGCTCCTGAACCGTCATGGGGAAGATATTGTCGTGAAGCATAACCTGACTGACCCCATGAAGCTGACCAGAGACCGCCTCAGTCGGGCAATAGCCAGAGAGTTAGCCGATGATATGGGTTTCGGTGACAGGATAGCCCTCGATATGAGCGACGTTTCGGCGGATAAAATGAAGATGCTTCAACCAATACTGCCCAAAGGGGCTTCTCGCGGGATACGCCGATTTTTAGTGGCGCCGACGGTGCACTTCCAGATGGGCGGCGTGAAGATAAACGAAAAGGCGGAGACATCTGTCCGTGGTCTCTATGCCGCCGGGGAAGTTTGCGCTGGTATTCACGGCGCTAACCGCCTTTCCGGAAATGCATTGACCGAAGTTTGGGTCTTTGGCGCCATTAGCGGTCGGGAGGCTGCCCGCAGTGCCAGAGAGACCGGCCGGGAACACCTGCCTGAAGACGAGATAGCTGCGGAAACAGGCAGACTGGAACAGGTAGTTGATACTAAAAATAGAGAGAAGGCAGGAAAGCTGCACCAGTCTCTTAAAGAAACCATGTGGAGGCATGCCGGAATAATCCGGGATGCGCCGTCATTGAAGCAGGCATTAGGGGAAGTGGCTGACCTGAAGGAACGACATGGCCATATCTCCATAACCAGCGGGCAGGATTTGCATAATGCTTTAAGATTAAACAGTATGCTGACGGTGGCCGAGATGATATGCCGTGCCGCTCTTTACCGGAGTGAAAGCCGGGGCGCGCATTATCGGCGGGACTACGATAAGCAGAAAGACGAAAAGTGGCTGTGTAACGTGCTTTTACGCAGGAAAGATGAACGGATGGTGGTAAGTACCGAGCCGGTAAAGTTGACCAGGTTCTTACCACAGGGGCAAGCTTCGCAACTAAAGATGTAAGATTATATCAGAATATATTTAGTGTTGCAGAAAGGAGGACAGGTTGTATCGAAATATTCTGGTTCCATTGGATGGCTCACCGCTGGCTGAGTGCGTTCTTCCCCACGTGGAAGCAATTGCGCGTGGCAGCGATAATCCCAATATTATCTTTATGCGCGTAATTGAGATGCCCGCCGGTATGTACACTGATCTTAGTGAATACCAGCGGACGCAGGTCAAGGTAAATAAGATAGAAGAGGCTAAGAAATATTTTGAAGGGCTGATGTCCCAGATTGAATATGAAGGAATAACTGTAAAATGTGAGGTTATCTTTGCAAAAATAGGCGAGGGCATCGCCGAATACGCCAGCCGGAACGGAATAGACCTGATCGTTATCGCCACTCACGGACACACCGGGATAATCGGCCTGGTCTGGGGAAGTATCGCTGACCAGGTTCTCAATACTTCCAGCTTGCCGGTTTTGATGATACGTCCTTCGGGTTATGTACCGACTGCGTAATAGCAGGTGCGCCAACAAGCGGTTCCTGCCGGATATTTAATACGGCCACAAACTTGACATAATATAGTAACTTCGGATGTCAGGACGGCAGGCGGTCTTGAGGTTTGTACATAGTTGTTCAAACAGAGATTAATGAGCCACGAATTGTTTAACCAGGTCTACCGTTTTAACTACATTCAGGTTCTGGAACAGTAAAGTAAAGCGATCCTCCAGTATTCCCCTGATTTTGCTGAGATTTTCTTCAGGGATATTCCATATCTCCTTCTTGAAATCGCCAAATCCCTTCTTTCGTGTTTTGTAAAGGAATTGCTCATCTGTCTCGCCTTCTTTTCTCTCACTGGCGTATTTAACGGCAAGACTCCGGTATATTTCGTTTAACAGCTCCCCGGGGAAATGAGGGCTGTCATAGATGATGTTTTGGAATCCGGTGGCCAGATGCACCTCCAGCGCATTTACTTTGGCAAACATACCAAACGCCTCATCCGGCAGTGTGGAGGCACCGTGCTGAACAGCGCCGCCCATACCAAATTCCTCCCGTGCCGCTCTGGAAAGTTCCCCCAGGGTTTGGAAATCAAGTTTAACCTTGGCGATTGACCCGTCAGGTAAGACAACTCCGCCATGTGTTGTTCCGGTTTGCACACTGATTTTTGAGATTCCCTTGATGTTTGCGCCCAGATGGTGGGCATACCCTGTCATAAAAGCACGCAGGTCCTCCACTGTGCTGTTTCCCTTACCTATTTCCCCAATCTCACCGCCAATAGAGATGGTTATGCCTTCAGGCTCTATATCCCGTATGAATTTAGTCATATCCGCGGTGACAATACAGTTATTCTCCTGCTGCTCAGCCAGGGTTGGTTTTTCCAAATCTACCAGCGTGGAGGCATCAATATCAATATTCAGAAAGCCGGCATTCACTGCCTCCCGGATAAGCTCCCTGATTTCATTCAGTTCCTTTTCCGGTTCCGAGCTGAATTTGCGTCTATTTATCTGGAAGTGGTCGCCCTGAATAAAAACAGGACCCCGGAATCCTTCCCTTATTGCCGCCGCTAGTATGCAGACAGTGTACTCACCCGGCCTTTGTCCGGTATAGCCTATCTCAGAGCGTGCAATCTCGAAGATGAAAGCGCCAACTTTATCTTTCAGAGCCGCTTTGAAGACCGACCTTGCGGTATGGTAGGTGATGCCGCGTATATTTATTGCCGGGACGGTTATGTTGTGATATTGCCCTTTACCGGCGGCTTCATATAATTCTTGAATACTTGCCGGATAAATTCCCAGGTTGGAGGCTAATTCCCGGATTAGATTTTGACTTCGCTCCTTGACCTGATTATCGGAGCCGAAGACAGCATCAGCCACGAGTGCGTCGACTTTCTCCGGCGGCAGGGGGATACCCTTATTTACCCTGTCTATCAAATCGCTTCCGAAAGGGTTTGAATCTTCTAACATATCATTTCTCCGCACTGTTGCCTAGAATAGTCCGGCGTCCGTTATACCGGTCAACATCATACTGCGTCGTAATGTTAACTAAACTCGGTCTTCCTGCAATGTCCTTTAACGGACAGGCAGTAATCCTGCCATTTTTATAACATACCATCTTCCCAAAATCCTTTTTTACCACCAGATCGACGGCAGCGATACCAAAATACCTTCCCATTCTCCTGTCATAAGCACATGGAGCGCCGCCGCGTTGCAGGTGGCTCAGGACAACACTTCGAGAATCCAGCTCTGCAACCTGTTCAATTTCCGTAGCTAAAAAGTCGCCGATGCCGCCAAGGGCTTTATGTCCGAAGCCATCCACACCTTTATCTTTGGTAAACTCGGTGCCTCCTTTTGGCTTGGCTCCTTCCGCCACCACAATGATGTCATACCTGGACCCGGCTCTTCTTCCCTCCACGACCAGCTCATTGACTTTTTCAATAGAAAAATCGTGCTCCGGAATCAAGATGATAAAGGCGCCACTGGCTTCTCCCCCCTCCAGGGCCAGCCAGCCGGCATGTCTCCCCATGGTTTCCACCACGAATATTCTTTTATGAGAACCGGCAGTAGTCCTTAACCGGTCAACTTCTTCGATGATAACGTTTAAAGCCGTCTCAAATCCCAGTGTGTAATCGGTGAAGGGCAGGTCTTTGTCAATTGTTTTGGGGATGCCGACAACGTTTACGCCGGCTTGTTCCAGTTTGGCGGCGACACCCAGGGTATCGTCTCCGCCGATGGCAATAATCGCGTCCAATCCCAGCTTTTCGATATTGTTTAGCATCGTTTTTGACTGGTCATTTTGGGGGTTATAGGGGTTTGTTCGCGAGGTGCCCAGAAAGGTCCCGCCGTATCTATCCCAGGTCCTGACTATCTCCTGATTCAGCGGAACGATATAGCCCTGACTTGCCGGATTTGCCGGTTCAGCACTTATCAGACCCTTCCAGCCATCCCGAATTCCTATGACCTCGTACTGGGTTCCCCTTTCCCACTCCAGGCGCTCATCCAGAGCCGTTTTGACAACCCACTTAAGAGCCGGATTCAGCCCGGCACAGTCGCCGCCACCGGTAAGAATGCCTATTCTGCTTTTTTTCATGTTGTTGGCTAAATTATAGAGTTTGATTAATATGTTGTCAATAACATCCGCAAAAGGTTCTGTTTATTTTTGGTTGGTCATATTTTTGTCAAACCTCACCCCATTAATGTTTGGGGAACCCTCCCCCTTTATCCCCCTCCCTTCACAAGGGAGGGGGAGTTATATATAAGAGAGGCTCCGCCTCTCTTTGACTCTTCTTTCAATCCCTCTCTATCTCCCTTTATTAAAGGGAGAGGCTTACGTTTCCCCCTTTGCAAAAGGGGGACTAAGGGGGATTTTCATGATGCGAGGGTGGCAGGGTGGGAAAAGGTATTCCAGAAAAGGGGGAAAAGGAGGAAGGGTGTGAATCCCCGCTTAAACGCTCCCTTGATGGATATCCTCTTCCACTGGAGCGGGGGAGAGATTATAAAAGGGGGCTTCACCCTTCTTAGCCGCCCTTGGTAAAAGTTTATTTAGTAAGGGGATTAAAAGGGGCGAAGCCCCTTTAAGAAATACTCTTCCCTCTCCCCTTATGAAGGGGAGAGGGATAAAGGGTGAGGGGTTAGCAGAGGACAACCATGATTGAGTAAAAGGGTATTGCGTGTATCGCACCTGTCTGGATACCGGTATATCATCTTGGAGTTCTGCTTATTTCTGTATTTTATTCCCACATGAACATCGGGAAAAATCACACAGAATCACCATTATATCTCCATAATTCCTTCACATTATTGGTTTATCATGATAATGATAGGTTCAAAAGGACCAGTCAAAATGTTGAAAGGAAGGAGGTATTAAAATGAGGAAAAGGACAAAAATGCTGATAGCCATCCTGGCACTGGCCGGTACTATGGTGATCTCTTTTGGTGGTGCTGCCCTGGCACACGGTCCGTGGGATGCTGATGACGAGGCGACGCAGGACTACGGACAGATGGGGTGGGGTCACCACCATGGGGGCGGAGCTATCTGGTCCGAAGATGTAGGTGACCTGCTGGGTCTTACCGCGGAGGAGATTTTAGCTCAGCGACAGGAAGATAAGAGCCTGGTGGAAATTGCGGCGGCTCAGGGAGTTAGCGAGGATACTCTTGTCGAGGCAATTCTTGCCGCCAGGGCTGACACCGTTCAGCAGAGAATAGATGCCGGTTTCTGTACTGAAGAGCGGGCTGACGAGATGCTGGAGTGGGTGGAGCAGAACGTGCGCCAGGCGGTAAACCGGACAGACTTCGGTCCTTCTGAGGATGGCGCATACTGTGATGGTTCCGGCTGGACTGGCAAAGGAATGGGCTACGGTCATGGTGGTATGCATCAGTCGGGTGGTATGCATCGGTCTGGTGGCATGCTTGGAGGGGGAATGGGTTTCAGCTAAGTTGGCGAAATACCCATTACTTCTAGGAGAGGCAGACCCAGGTCTGCCTCTCTTTGTTTGACAATTTAGCCCCAAATAGTGAGATACTATTATGAGAATAACGTGTAGGAAATATCCGTTATGCCATTAACGAAAATCCTGGTAGTTGATGACGAAAAGAAAATTGTCGATATCGTCAAAGCGTATCTGGAAAGAGAGGGCTATCAGGTCGTTGTTGCCTATGACGGCAGGTTGGCCCTTGAGATAGCCCATGGGCAGTCCCCGGACCTGGTAATCCTTGACCTGATGCTCCCCGAGGTAACGGGGTGGGACGTATGCCGTACCCTCCGCAAGGAATCTGACATTCCCATTATTATGCTGACGGCACGTGACGATACCACTGACAAGATAGTGGGCCTGGAGCTGGGAGCGGACGATTATGTGACCAAGCCCTTTGACCCCAAGGAATTAGTATCGAGGGTAAAAGCTGTACTCCGGCGGTCTGAAGGCAGAACGGTGACAAAGGGAGTGCTGAATATAGCTGATTTGAGTATTGACGTTGAAAAGCGGCAGGTGCATCGTGGTGATGCTGCGATTGAACTGACCGCACTGGAATTTGAACTCCTCAGGGTTCTGGCGGAAAGCCCCGGCCGTGTTTACAGTCGAATGCAGTTATTGGACCGGGTTCAGGGTGATGCCTACGAGGGGTACGAACGTACTGTTGACAGTCATATTAAGAATTTACGTAAAAAGATTGAGCCTGACCCGGAGCACCCCAGATATATAATTACGGTTTACGGGGCAGGCTACAAGCTGGAGGAAAAGCAGGGTGCGTAGTTTAACCTGGAAACTCGGCGGCGCTCTCCTTCTGATGGTGGTGCTATCGGTGGGGCTAACGGCGTATCTGTCCAACCTGAGCACTAACCGTGAATTTCGCGAGTATATTTCACACAGCGGTATGATGTATGCCTATCGTGTGGAAGATGGTCTAATTCGATTTTATTCGCAGGGACAGAGCTGGGACAATGTACAGGTGGTACTCGGGGGCATGCTGGTGTCTGAAAATGACCGGTTAGTCGTCGCTGATAGCTCTGGAGAGATAGTTGGCGATACCGCAAAAGAATGGCTGGGGGGAGATGCGGGGAGGGTCGGCCTGGAAAATGGTACATCTATCATTGTCTCCGGACGTGAAGTGGGTAAACTCTACCTGATGTCTTCTGGAACGGGGGCTGGTGCGGGACGTATGCGGGGAATGATGGGTGCGGGTTCGCCAATGATGGATATTGCCGAGCAGGATTTTCTTCGCCGTATAAACAATTCCCTGTGGATTGCCGGCCTGATAGCGGCGGCGGCGGCTCTGCTATTGGGCTTGATTCTGACGCGTCAGATTACCCGACCGGTTCGCGCCCTTACCGGTGGTGCCCGCCAGATAGCTAAAGGTGCTCTTCATCACCGGGTGGAGGTAAGTTCGAAAGATGAACTCGGTGAGCTGGCACATTCTTTTAACATGATGGCTGCCAGCCTGGATAGAAGTGAACAGGCACGGCGGCGACTTCTAGCCGATATAGCTCACGAATTGCGTACGCCGCTGACGGTTATTGAGGGAACCGTAAACGGGATTATTGATGGTGTCTTTGAGCCGGACCGGGAACACCTGGGTTCAATAAAGGAACAGACGGCGCTGCTCACCCAGTTAATTGGCGAGTTGCGAGACATCTCACTGGCTGAATCGGGCCAGTTGAAGCTGGAACTGGCTCCCACCAATATTGTCGAGCTGGTCCAGCGAAAGTTGTCACAGGCAGAACTGGCGGCTAGTGAAAAGAATGTTCGGCTTAAACTTAATATCACCACGGAAGTGCCTGATATTGACGTTGACCCCACCCGGATGGAACAGGTCATAGCCAATCTGATGGCCAACGCCGTTCGGCATACACCAGCCGGGGGGAGCATCACAATCTCTATAGCGGCAGTAGCCGTTGATGCCAATCACAGTGTCGATAAACCCAGTCTGATAATCTCAGTTGCCGACACCGGAGAGGGGATTGCCCCGGAGCACCTGCCAAACATCTTTGAACGCTTCTACAGGGTCGAGGATTCCCGGTCCCGAGGTGAAGGTGGCGCCGGACTGGGGCTGGCTATTGTTAAGCAGATGGTCCAGGCACATGGTGGCAGGGTCTGGGCGGAAAGCGAACCGGGCAAGGGAAGTATCTTCTATATTGCGCTCCCTATCAGCAGTCTGTAATTTGGTCAATTGGCATTATCCCAAGAGGCTTACTGTGCCCAATGTGCAGAAAATTATACTTTTCAGGGCAATGCTACAGAGAATGGCTATTGATTTAACCTTTAATCTGATGTATCATTCTAATGTGCCATTCATAAAGTGGTCATTTGGAAAATATTTTTGACGCTGAAGTGGATATTTGGCAGGCCTTGTATTGACATGTTCACCACATTAACATATATTGAGGAGTAATTTATGACTTTATCTAATCGGTATGATATTAAAGACCCTTCTCTGGCTGATGCCGGCAAGCAGCGGATTGAGTGGGCAGCTCGTGAGATGCCCGTGGTGAGGCTAATCGGTAAGCGGTTCTCCACAGCGAAGCCGTTTGCTGGTATCCGGATTTCGGGCTGCCTTCACATTACGACGGAAACGGCAAATCTGGCTTTAGCCTTGAAAGAGGGGGGTGCGGATGTTGTCCTCTGTGCTTCCAACCCGTTGAGCACCCAGGATGACGTAGCTGCCGCATTGGTAGACATGGGCATTCCTACTTATGCCATTAAGGGAGAAGATGACATAACATATTAC
>SDBT01018244.1_pt1 | contig 11038 bp, 16 predicted proteins | sample 2277101 | NCBI WGS metagenome assembly SDBT01 (sample SAMN10404973, study PRJNA504765) | marine sediment metagenome | isolation source: marine sediment core GS10_PC15, 103 cmbsf | place: Arctic Ocean: Southern Knipovich Ridge | collected 2010 | reverse complement strand
CCATTTATATGTTGTCCAAGTTGGTAAAAGTCTAAGATGCTCCCCTTTTGCATTTGTATAATGGGAATCTTCTTTTTGTCCATAAACACTTTTGTAACCTTTATCTAAAACTACCAAAGGTGTCATTTCTTGATCATCTGCATTAAAATCACCACATATGATATATTTTGCATTTCTTGAACCACAGATATCATCAATCCTACTAAATATGGTTTTTATTTGTTTCATCCTGATTTCATGATTTTTCTTTTTGGATTTCATATGAGTCATTGTGACAATAACTTTATTACCAATAACAGTATCATTCAATAGGAGATGGACCGATACAGGGTTTGATCTATACAATGACCAAACGGATAATACAAATCTACTTTCCCTATAGAAAATTGCCACCCCATCACCTAACTTAGTTTTGGTTGAATTATACCACTCTTTATCGAAAAAGTTCTCATATACTGTCTGTGCAAATTCAGTGTCTCCGCTAACAACTTTTTCAAAATCCTGTAATACACGATATGGGTTATTACTATCTTTTTGTGAATAGATCGAATTATATCCTCTTTTATGAAACTCTTCCTTGAATTGGTCATAATGGTTACATTCAGCTAAACAGAAAATGTCTGGATCGTAAGATGTAATAATGTTAACAATCTGTGGAAATCTATTAATCCATGTTAGAAGATGTCCTTTATTGGGATAAAGTTTTGTAAAGTTTCCGCCGTTGGCTAATACATCGGCAAGAATGTTGAAAGATAATACTTTTAGTTCTTTGGCCATTGCTAAATAATTTACGTTTAACAAAATTATCAAAAACAGTAAATACATCAATCAATTTTTTTTGGTTAAAGCGATAAGATCGAAATAGGTTTATGAATTTGTCTATAAATCAAACAATGATTTTCTTATAGATGATCCTTACACCAAGCATATATTTAGTAGAATTGGGCGGTAATGGTGATCCGGAATGCCATTCTCTTATATCAAACAGTATAGCCCTACCTATTTCCGGTTTAACTCGGTAGGATATATTTTTATTTTCTTTGCAAAAATAAAAATACGTTCCGCCAGTACAATCATTCGGATCTTCCGGCCGACTCAAATTATTGAGATAAATAGCGAGTTTGTATATGCAACACGATAAATCATTATTATCTTTATTATTGTCTTTGTGAATTTTGATGTGTCTACTTTGGTGACGAGACATGGTTATTTTATTTGAATGAGAATTTAATATAAACTCATGATTTTCTCGAATAATTCTCCTTGGAAGATTGTCCCGGATTATTGACCATATATGATCAGATAACTCAGACATTTCCTTAATCTCTTGATAGTACGTTTCGTTTTCTGCTGCCTGATCAATAATATCCATAAACTCCCTACATTGAGTTTTGGTTAACAATTGATCTATAATAAAGGATTTATATTTTGTATGAGTAACTTCCTCAACCATTATTCAATTTATTATATAACAAAGAAAATTTATTTTGATCGTGACAAAAGTAAGTGTGTACTGAACCTTAAAGTTGTAAAACCAAACCACAATTATTAGGATTTATGCTATAATTAAGTATAGTGTAATTACATTGAGAACCAGCATCTTTAAATTTTAACGGTCTCGAATTAGACATAAATGCGTAGATTGCCGAAATTTACAAAAAACAAATCCGATGCTAACTCCGACAGTTAATATACATAAATTTATGACACCATTTCTGATCACGGTAATATAGTTATTACGCGTTGTGTCTTCCTTTTCTTTTAGTTTAGTAGTAACATAAGAGTTAAGTCGATCTTTATACTCTGAATAAGCTGGATAATCTTCGTGATTTTCGTATAAATTTTCTTTCCAGGGTGGCAATAGTAATCCTGAACCATCAGATAAATGTAAAAAACATTCCTTCATTAACGTAAATGGTTCTAATATTTTGGTTGCAAATGTATGTTGATCATTATTTGATGGTGGATTTAATTCGCTATCATTTTCACTGTCATCGGCTTGTTGTTCTGTAGTACGTTGATCCCAGTTTTTTTTGTTCCAATCCATTTTATAATTAATTTAATTAATCAACTTGTCTTTATATTAAATGACCAGAAATAAAAAATTGATTATGATACATTCATAATTAGAAGGACACAATATATATGTCCAGTAATATAATGTCTGAGTTAGAATTAATGAAAGATGAATACAATAAGATATATTTAGAAGTCAAACGGCTTGAACATGTAGAACGAAATAGAACTAGTAAACAATTTATGGACGATTTTAAACAAACGTGTCATTCGCTAGCCAATTACTTTCTTGAGAAAGATCCTGCAAATCCACTAGCAAATGTTGGAAAATGTGCGGCAGAATCCATTTCACATGATGTAATACGTGATTATAATACACCACCAGAAAAATTATGGATTCCTTTATTATTGAATTCTATCGCAGGTGGATGTTCTGTGGGAACAGTGAACATCCGTTATGATCCTATAAAAGACCAGCAAAGTATATGTTTAATTTGTAATAAATATTTTAATAAGCATGATCTATGTAGAATTCCTGATTGTGAACATTTATTTCATGCAAAATGCATATGTGGATTGCAAAATCCTGGTGATTCGTTGGTTTGTCCGATATGTGGAACACTAATTACAGATAGAGTATAATCAACTGGAAAAAATTGGAATCAAAATGATGACACAAGATCTTTTGATACTACGAGTAATATCACTGATAATGTCGCTTGAAGCGTACAAAAGACGAGTGCAACTACTTGAAGCAGCTCTTAACCATGCTGACATTGGACCCATTTAAAGCTAATATGCTAAATACTAAACAATAATATTGTAATGGGTCTTGATTTTTCATCGTTATATTCAGAAGATTATAAGAATAGAATTTATAATCCGTACGATTTATACACATCAATCTTTACTGGATTGTTTAAAACAGCCCCATATAATCTGTCATGGGTTTATTTCTTCAGTGGATTTGACCCTAAGAAGAATCAAATGTCTATACTACTGACATTTGTTTATGGTATTCTTATAGGTGTTATTTCAGGACGAGAAAATTATATGTATCAGATTACTAATTAAAATTTATTTACGTTGTTTTATTTCATTTTATTTGTAATTTTATCAATCTCATACTTAATGTCTATATTGGTATATTTGCCTGCGACCATTAACCCAAAATCTCCTAAATAGTAATTAATAGAATCTCCAATCTTGAGGTAAAATATATTACGCAAAGCAACATCATCATGTATTAAATTGACTACTTGTAAACATTTGAATGCCATAGTCAAATCAGCATGAAGCACATTGAGATTGATTATCTGTTTGAATCCATCCAAACTTCCACTCATCAGAGGATATATCATGACATATGTTTCTTTAGAACCTTTAATTGTTCCATTTCTAGTAACTTGTGGTCCCTCAATTGATAAATTAAGTCTTTTTATTAAATTCTTAAGACCCATCGGATTAAGTGATGTAATATCATGCAATGTGATGTTACCAACATACATTACATATGGCAATAGCAAATTAGAGTCACGACATTCACTTAATTTATTTATTGTGTTATATTCTTTTTTCCCTTCATTCGATCTGATCCATTTTAGTGCAACTGATTGATTATTCAATTTTCCTTTAAACACATGAGAAGTCGACCCACTTCCAAGATAGCCAGTATATGTCCAATTATTTATAATTTTTGCTTTAGGCTTCGGTTTAAATTTATATTCAGAACATGCTTTTTCTAATTTTTTATAGGTTGGCCCATCAGTTTTAATTTTCCGTCCTGTTTTGGGGTTAATATTTTTATTTTTCAACCATTGTTTACACTGGATTTTTGTAGCGAATGGATCCATTATTATATGTCAAATATATTTTAAGTTTACGAATTAATTACGTCAAAGTATTAATTCCCCTATTATAATATTTTAGTACACATTTTTCCAATCGTTTATTATATTCTTCTCTAGTAATTAATACATTATACCAGTAATATTCTGGATTTACCACATTTAACCAGCCTCTTGGTTCTATTATTTTAATGGGACTTTCGCGTTGCTGTCTAATTATTTTGTCCCATTCTTCTGACGTTTTGTAACTAGGGTCATTATAACGTTGCTCATTTATAGCCCGCATTTTTGCATACCATCTGCGAGGGGGTACTTTATACTTAAAGTCAGGTACCTGACCCAATCTTGGATGTTTCTTTATTGTCATTTTTACATTACCCGACAAATTACTACCAGAATTGGCTGATTCAGACTCTCCATTGCCGGATAGTGCGTATGCTAATGCTAAAATCCCGCCCCCTAATAAAATGTATTCTCGATTCATATCTTGATTATTAATATAACAAGACAAAATAATTAATCACAATTATTTTGCCTTATTTTATTAATCACATTCCGGTGGGTGTCTATCTTCAGATTGTTGTAGTGAATGTTGGACACATAAATATTTATTATTAATTATTTGTAATCCCGCCACGATTTGTATTCTGCCAATTGATTCTTAAATACATTTTTATATGGAGACGGGCTGTATAAAGATAAATAAGCCATGTTTGCCACATCAACTAGCTTCCAATTAGGAAATTCTGCATCTGGATTAAGGACCAACTTATGATTCTTAAGAAAATTAATGTTACGAGCATTACGTATATATTCATAACCAACATTTAATGCGATATCTTTAGATTTACGAAAACATACATTTTCAAGGGTAATTGGGTCTCTTTGCTTGTGGTGACATTTATTTCCCATAAATAATTTGCAATAGCGTGTAATACTATACTACTATAGTATAATTATTTTAAAACAACTTAGAAATAAAGTATATCTAAAAATGTATCAGTGAAGTTAATATATTATCATTAATGAAAATCTATTCAATCCACTTATTTTATTGTTCAGAGAATAGCAGTCATCCAGTGTTGTTATTTGAGGCTTGTAATTATGACGACATAAACCGATTTAACATCATAGGTAGAAATACTTTGTATGAAACATGTAAATTTATCAGCCGAACTGTGGCGCAGCGTATAAACCCATCAAAGTCTCATACTGTATATCACGAGGAATATGATTATCGATGCCATGCATTAAAACTACGTGGTGTATGTTGTACAATAATTAGTGATTTGGATTATAAACCAACCAGGATATTATTTGAATTAGCTAATAACTTAATCAAAGAAATAATAGGATCGTCATTAATGGAAAGATTGTCAGGATCGAGAGATATTACTAAAATAATAAAATCGTCAGAATTTGGTAACACTTTCAATAAAAAATTAGACAAATATTTGTCTGAGTATCAGGATCCTGGGACAGTAGATAAAATAGCTGCTATTAACAAAGAGTTAGAAAAAGCTCGAGAAATATTAACACAATCTATCGACCAATTATGTGATAGAGGTGAAACACTTAACCATTTAATAGATACGTCTAATGATCTTTCTTTCCAAAGTAAAAAATTCCTAGATGAAACAAATAAACTTAATAAATGTTGCGTAATATTGTAAAATTAAATATTAAAATAATACTATAATGGATGCACCACACGAGCTAATAAGTATTATTAAATCACGATTACCCAAATGGGGCGAAAGATTTGTATTTGAATGGACCACAAAACATGCAAATATTAGTAATAAATGGAATGTACCGTTTCGCAGCGGTTATGAATATCCATGGAATGATGTAGGATTTTTAGGCACCAATCCGGAATACGACAAACTATATCCAGAATGGAATTCCGACAAAATTGCAGAAGAGTTACAAATTATATTTAACGATTTTGAAACTACTTATGATAAGCAAGTTTTAGATGGATATCATACGTTTGATATCAAAAATAATGACATTATCATTTCCCTATTTTGGTGTAGTTAATTCAAATGTTTGGTCCAAGAGAATTATCATTAATATATTCATAGTTCAAATGAACAAAGAATAATATGGTTTGTAATCAGAAAAAATTGAAATTACATTCTTCAGATATCAATTAGCAAAATTAGAAAATATCGAAAATGAATGCGGAAGCACGGAAATGTTATTTTTGCAAAAATAAATTAATAGAAATTGGATTCTATCAACTTAATTGTAAACTTTGTGATGCCTATGCATGTTGCATAGATTGTTATTATGTTGGTAAAGAATATATCAGATCGGGTAAAAAAATCAAATGTGATAATTGCAAGAAAGGCCTTTCATATTTACCGTATTATAAAGTGCCGGGATTTTATGGTACTGGTCCCACAGCCTTGGCGGATGTTGTATATTTTAAAATAGATAGTCATTGGCCGAAGAGGTTTATGTATTGGGGTAATAAGGTTGAATTAAATTTAGAAAAAATTATGGATATTAAATGGTATGGTAATAAGGTTGTATTAAATTTAGAAAAAATTATGGATGTCAAATGGGGATTATATTATAAAATAGAATTTACAGACTATGATTATAAAAAATTTAACAGCGCAACTGAACCATGGATCCATTATATTTCTACATGGATATGTTCGGATAACGATTCATCAACATACCCTACAAATGTTAATCGTGTGAATGATATTAATAACGATAAAGTATTATTATATAATTATGAACATGATGTAACTGATAAAGATGAAGTAATTGGGTTTTATATGCATTTTTAGATTTCAATATCATAGAAATCAACCTCATTCATCTTCACTGGACTAATTTTAGAATATGTATTACGTCTAAATAACGGATTGTGACTTAATTTACGACCTAATATATTATTTAATCTCCATTCAGCATATTGGTTTAATAATTCTTTTTGCACCCATCTATGAGGCACAGGAGCATATAAAGCCAAATAGGCGATGTTACCGACATCTGTGATTGTCCATTTGGAAAATGTTTCTTGTGGTGACAAAATAGTAATTGGTAATTTTGATAAAAACTGTCGGTCTTCACAATGTTGTTTATAATATAAATTTGCATATTTTGCCTGCATTTCTAAAGGTTTTGTATGAATATTAGTAATATCAATAGTAATACATGCGTTATTATCATCATGGCCAAACAGCTCTTTAAAACAATCAGCCCCCATTATATATATATGTATGTATATATTATACATATAAAAAATTGAACTTAAAGGGAGCTAGCTTAACTGGATAAAGTATAAATACACTAATATAACCAACCAAGATCAATTTGTGTAACAATGTGTGACAAAGATTATTCACTTAGTCAAATAGTAGACTTACCAATAGAAGACCTAGTTATTAGAACATATGGCAGAATTGTTCGAATTGGCAAAAGATCAGATTTTTGGTTCTTAAAATTACGTACGGGAACATGTGTAGATGATGTGCAAGTAATTATGAAGAAAGATAAATTAGAATTACCACCAACTATGTATAGTACATTACAATTCACGGCTGAAATTAAAAAAAGTCCAGATGGAAAAACAACTGAATTACATGTATTGGATGTGCTGTTTTATGGACCGTTTGACCCGGAAGATGTTCAAATAGATAGTAAAATGGCTCCAGAATTATTGAGAAAAAGGGAATCTCAAAGACTATTGACAAAAAAATATCAAACAATTATATATGCTTATCAACAAATTGAAGAATATTTACATAAAGTATCACGTGAATGTGGGTTGTTGAAAGTAAGAGCTCCATTTATAACATTCAGCGATTGTGAAGGTGGTGGAGAAACATTCGAACTTAAATCAGCGATTAAAGACTTCTTTAAGCAACCAGCTTATTTGACAGTATCAGGCCAAGTAGACGAAGAAACAGTCACATCCAGATTGCTTACACCAACATATATCTTTGGTCCATCATTTAGGTCGGATCCATCGGTAACTAGATGGCATGCATGTGAATTTTATCATTATGAACCGGAGATTCCATTTATTACATTAGATGGATTAATGGATTTAGAAGAAAGAATAATTAAAAGTATGTTGGGTTATGTTTTGCATGATTCTAAATTAATGAAATGTCTGCAAGTTTTGAAATCAGACACCATTTCCTTGGGAAAAGTATGTGAATCCGAATTTTTTAGAGTTTCCTATACCGAAGCTATTAAAATACTACAAGAACACCATCATCGAATAAAATTTGATGTCTTTCCGAAATGGGGTTGTGATTTAGGTAAAGAGCATGAACGGTATTTATGTGAGGAACATTTCGAGAGACCAACTTTTGTATATGGTTATCCATCTGAAATTAAATCTTTCTATATGTTACAATGTAAACCGTTTATCGATCATGACGTATCAGATGAACCATTACAAACATGTGAGGGAGTTGATCTATTAGTGCCCGGAATTGGTGAATTATGTGGAGGATCTATCAGAGAACATCGATATGATGTTTTAATCGATCTGATGTCTCGTAAAGGATTAGATCTCAAGGATTATGAAGAGTATTTGTCTCTTCGTAAACAAGGTACATTTCCACATGGTGGATTTGGAATGGGTTTTGACCGCTTTATCATGTGGATTTTAGGAATAACACACATTAGGGATGTGGTTCCATTTCCAAGATATTATAAATGTTAATTAATTTATATTATTAATGACTTATTTTGATAAAAGAGAAAGAACTAAATCCAGATATACATTATTGGTCTATTTTAAATGAATATTTATTACCATAAACGAAAATTTATCTAGAAAAAATTGATTTATCTGGTTATAAATAATTTGTTATGGTCATTAACAAAACCAAAATGACAAGTATTGATCCTAATGTTCAAAAGAGAGGTGCTATTCTGTTTTGGAATGGATTTGGATTTCAATCACCCGGTGTAGGTGTAGGCGATGTTTTTGCTCTAGCCTACACAAAAGATTTATCAAATGAACAGGTAAATAATATAAGAAGTCTATCAGGTGCTTCTACATTTGCGCATAATGATTGGATAGGCCATCCATATATAACCATCCATTGGACAGAATATAACAAACACGTCGCTGTCTTCAATGCAATGCTAGAGTTGGGAATATCTTTCAAGACTACTGGTAATCTAAAAACATACTTTCATGCAACTAAAGATAATCAATATTCTAGGCAAATAGAAGAAATTAAGGCAATCCAACAGTTTGATAAAAATAAAAAACTGTTTGACATATCCCTTATCGATTATATAGATTTAATCCCAGGCAATGGTAGAAATTGGCTAAAAGAATGGAATTGGGTAACAACAGAAGGTAAAAATTTTTGCAAGCAATTGAGAAGAGAATTACGTAAAAAACCGTACAATTTGAATAGCAAGGATAACTATTTGAATTGGGATATCTTTAAGAATTATAATCCAAATACACTCCAAAGTATTGTCCCCGAAGTTGTAGATTCATCTCCATCAGAATCAGAAATTCAGGATTCTCCTTCCCCTTTAGTAAGCCAAGACGAAGATGAAATGTCAGACGACAATATCTGTATGATATGTATGGATAATGTAGCTAATACAATGGTGTTACCGTGTGAACATTGCGTTGTATGTACAGAATGCTCGGTTCGATTGAGAGATACTGCTGACAAAGAAACATGTGTTAGGTGTAGACGCCGTATAGCTCATATTTTAGAATAATATATTAAAAAATTGAAAAAAAATATGATTTGAAAATATAATTCGAAAAAATAGCTTATAAAAGACACGATGGCTGAGTGTATTTACTGTGGGGACGGTATATACGGCGACCCTAGTCAATGTGACACTTGTACTACAGACGGTGAAAATGATGTATATTGTTCCATCTGCATAGAGGAATGTGATTTGTGTTTTGATACGGGCTGTATGGGATGTGGTACAATTAATAATTGTGATATATGTTACAATAATTTATGTGAAAATTGTATGGGTTCTACATACTGTCCAAAATGTGACCGGTGTTATTATTGTAGTGATTGTCTGGCCGAATACAATGGTATGTGCCCGGAATGCTATGGCGACGCTTCTGACTAAGATTTATGACTAATATACTTAATTATTATATTAGTCATAAATGTTTATTTACTATCTTTTCTCAACAATTTTCAATAATATTAATTTATCGTTTTTAGATAAAAATTACATATACCACAAATTTGGTAAAAAAAAAATATAATACTATATATTAACTTAAAAATAAAAGTCGTATTATCGCATAATCCTAAAAGGACTTAAAGATAAGGCGACGTTAAGAGATCGTGTACGAATATGACTTAGTAAATGGTACTTGCAGCAATCTCTGGTACAGAACAGACTTGCAAATTTGACAGACTTGCAAATTTGACAACCACGAAGGTACCTAGCCAAAGCGTATGACTTAAGATCTCATCTCCAATTGGAGGCGCAGGTTCGAACCCTGCCGTACGCATAATTGGGTCCTCGCAGCAAAAAACAATATAATTTTTTATAGGACCCAGTAGTGTGCGATCCAAGAAGATCCTGTCGCACACAAAAATGTATCTCGTTTTGGTACAAACAGCAACCATAAATTTATGTCAACGAGTACATACAGCAATATCTATTAAGTAAAAAAGCTGTACTCAGGACATACTTGTGAGTCAGATTCTGTTTATAGTGATATCAGCCCTGTTGTACCAGGAATATTCTAAAAACGGAGTCACGGAGTCACGTATTCAGTTTGATCTTCCAAGAAAAATAAATAAAAAAAATTAGAATACACACAGCAAAATAATTAAAAAAAAATAATAAAATATGTGATATTGGTACTCACAGCAATCCAATGATTATATCATTTATAGTACCTAGAATCACTAGCTTTTGCACTCTTCGGAGTTCAGGAGCGTATTGTCCTTCAAAGGACAGTACCATAGTGTTTCCGATCGTTTTGGCGCCAGAAAACAGCATGACTGTACGATTGTGAATGGCATGGACCCAGCAGGTCGAAAGACTACAATAATGTAGTTGTCCCGGCTGATGTGAGTCGTTCAGGACTGATTGTCCTTGAAACACTTTAATTTGTATAATAGTGATGACTCGTCGACAGTCGTAAAATAGTCGACATTATAACACACAACTGTGTGTAGTAT
>SDBT01018243.1_pt1 | contig 11038 bp, 10 predicted proteins | sample 2277101 | NCBI WGS metagenome assembly SDBT01 (sample SAMN10404973, study PRJNA504765) | marine sediment metagenome | isolation source: marine sediment core GS10_PC15, 103 cmbsf | place: Arctic Ocean: Southern Knipovich Ridge | collected 2010 | reverse complement strand
ATATAGATCTAAAAGTTTATCGGTGTCTTTGAAGGCTCTCATTTTTAATTCTTCATAGACTCTGAGTCCTTTAGAATTTAATTTAGTTTCAAAATATAAGCAGCCAAGTTTAAATAAAATATTGTTATCTTTTGGACAAAGTTTATAGACGATTTCATATTCTTTTAGCTCATCGGTTTTTAAATCTAGTTTGTTGTAGTTTTTAGCAAGTTGTAGATGAATCCAAGGATCGTTTGGGGCATAGTCATTTAATACTCTAAATTCTTCAATAGCTATTTTTATGCAAGATAGATATTTTTGCTCTAATTGTTCTTTTTGATTTTTTGAAAAAAATATTTTATCTTTAGCGTTTTTATATAAAGAAAAAAGAGCTGTATAGATGTTTGTCAAAGATGTATGTACTTCTAGATCTGTTGGAGTTATTTTTAGCTGATTTAGATGTTCTAAAATAGCTGCAATTAAAAGAGATTCTTTAAATTTAAATACGTCTTCTTTTATTAAAAATGATTCAAGTTTTTTAAAAATTTTAAAAACAATTTTTGGAAATTTCAATAGTTCATGTTCATTTAGATTTTCTGTGAGCTTCAAAGCTGCTAAAGCTATTGTTAAATGATGCTCAGCAGAGCCGATTGGAATCGATAAAGCTCTTTTACAAACTTTAATAAAATGATCTTTTAGGTTAGTTAACTGCTCTGGTTTTTTAGATTGAAAATAAAAAAGTAAAACAAGGTAGGTAAAACTTGTTAAAAACATGCTAGCTAATACAAGAGCTAAGATAACAGATGAGCTAAAAACTGAAAACAATAGAGCAAACAATAACATTTCAAGTAAAAAAAGAGAAAAAAAACTGATATTAAAAATAAAAAAAGATTTTATAATTTTTTTTAATTGCTTGGTTGTTTGATTATAATTTTTATTAGCTTTTTTTTGAAAAAAAACCTGATTGAATCTATAAACCTCACTACCTAAGTGAATGTTCACTTTTGCACCTTTAATATGTTTTATATATTTATGCTTGCAAAAATTTGATATTTTGAAAAGAGAAAATCTAAGACATCTAAAAATCTTTTTTTAAATGTTCAAATTTATTTGTTTAAATTTAGATTCCGGTATCAACCATGTAATTTATAACTCTTTGAGAAACCCCTGCTTCTTGAAGTCTATTTATTTGCGCTTGAGATAAGTTATATGTGGTTTTTGTTTCTTGAATATATCTTATAACTGTATCATCACTAACTCCGCCTTGAGATAACTTGATAATATCATTAATAGTAAGAGGCTCTTTTCTATCCATTCTTTCAGCTGTTCGGGGAGATGTTTTTTCCATGATTTTTCTATCTTGTTCATCTAAAGCGGCACCAACAAGAGCGCCCGATGCTGCTCCAGCTCCAGCAGCAGCTCCAACGCCTCCGCCTGCTATAGCGCCAACTCCTGCTCCTACTCCTGCTCCAACTACAGCGCCTGAAGCAGTTTTGCTCTCACAGCCAACTACGATTAATCCAATTACACATAAAATGAGATATATTTTTTTCATGTTTTTTTTGCCTCCAAAACTTATAAAATATCATAATTTTAACATAAAATTATATGCTGTTTTAAGAATAATGAATAATACTAATTAATTAAAATGTCTAGTTTTAAAATTAGAGAGTTTCTTTGTAGCGATAACCGATTCCTCTAACCGTTTCAATAAGAGAATGAGTTCCAAGTTTTTTTCTAAGTGAAGCTATATGAACATCTATGTTTCTATCGACAATAAATGCGTCATCGTTGTTGATATCCTCTAAAAGCTGAGATCTAGATAAAACTTGATTTTTATGCGAAAGAAGTCTTTTTAATATACCGAATTCAGACAATGTAAGAGGAATCTCTTTTTGCCCTTTCCTTAAAATATATTTATCAACTTCCAAAGTAAAATCTGAAAAAACTATATTTTTCAATATTTTTGAGCTCTCTTTTCTTCTTCTAAGGATTGCTTTAATTTTTGAAAATAAAATTTTTACAGAAAATGGTTTAGTAATATAATCGTCAGCACCGAGCTCTAACCCTAAAACGATATCCAGCTCTTCATTTTTTTCTGAAAGAATAATTAAAGGAGTTCTTTTTAACTCAGATGAATTTTTTATTTTTCTTACAATATCAAATCCATTTTGTCCTGGCAGCCAAATATCTAAGATAACTAAATCTGGTTTTTCTCTTTCAATAGCTCTAAATCCATTGATGCCATCTACTTCAACATGAAGTTGATAGTCCAAGTTTTCTGCTTGTAATTTTATAAGCGCTGCTGAATTTTCTTCATCTTCTATTAACAGGATACGTTTTTTTTGACTCATATGCTCCTCAAAGCTATTATACCACCGATATATATTAGAATAAATTGGAAGTTTTTAAAAAAAAAGGAAAAAATTAAGAAATTGTTAAATTTTTAAAAATAACAGAAAAAATTAAGCAACTTTTTTATCACTTATAACGATTTCAGCGACTTTTTTGGTTTTTTCAGATGTTTCGTCATCAGGTTTTTCACTATGCTTTGGTATTAAGTTTTTGTATTTAAGATATTCTTCAGTATTTAGAGCATTATTGATATCCAATACCTTTTTTATCATTGCAGGCGGAATGTTTCTATATCTTGGTGTAATATTTACAGCAATATTTGAGAAAAGTCCAGCTGCCATCAAATGGTCATATAAAGATACAGGTATCAATTTCGCTATATTTAAAAATGGAATCACCATTAATGGAACGTTTATAACTATGAATTTGAGTGTCTCAGCGATTGTTTTGGCTTTAGCCTCTTTTTTTATAGTAGCGAAAAGATCTATTATTTCTTGTTTATTTTTTTCTGAAACTTCTTTATTATCTTTAATAAACTCAAGAGTTTTTATTAGAGTCTCTTTTGTTACAATAGATCCTAATCTCTCATTTTTTGATTCGGTTGCATTTTTAATCTCTTCTATAACCATTATTTTTCTTATATCTTCTAATATCTCTTCTTCCTTAACTTCTTTTGAAGCTTCTAGTTCTTCTTTTATTTTTTTGAAAATTTCAGCTTGCTCTTTTTCAAAGTTTTTGTTGTTTTTTGTAATCCAATCAATAATTTTTCCTTTAGACATGTTACCAATTTTAAATTTGAGACTCTCTCTTTCATCTGTGTCTAAAGATAATTTATTTTTCAAAAAGTTAAAAATATCTTCTGCATTTTCTACATTAATCTTTTTTATCTTTTTGTATTGATCATAAGATTTTTTGAGGTTATAAGCGTTTACGCTCACCATTAAACCTCCGAAAATACCCATTACAACGATAGTTATTGGAGCGTTTATTAAGCCGGCAGCTGTTAAAAGACCCATTGTAATAACAGAGATAGAGCATAAAACGTTAAGCATAGATATCATCATCTCTTTGTTATCATTAATCTTTCTATTATTTATCATGCTAGTGATAGACTCACCTAATTGATATATACCAGAAGCTATAAGCAGAGCTCCTGTTGGATATGCTAGGCATCCTAGCAGAGTTGCAAACCATGGGGCATGTATCATTGTAAGCGGCATTAAAATGAAGAGTGCAGTATTTATAATATCATTTAGGTTACTCTCTAAAAATAGATTACTTTTTAAAAGCTGAATAGCATCTAAGTAATGCTTTGCTTTTTCAGATTTTTTAGCAGCTATTTTTAAAGCAGCATATAATGAGAAGGTTGTCAAACCAACACTCATAAGTGGAATAGCGATAGAAGCTGGTATTCCTGGAATTGCAAGTGTAGTTAGATAAGGTATTCCAAAGTGAGGTAAAATAGCGCCAACTCCAATAATTCCGGCGAGAAGTCCAATTGTTAAAGCGGTGAGAAGAAATTTTACATAAGTTTTATTCGCATTTGGTTTGGCTTTAAGCTGCTTGATATTATGATTAGCGGTTAGCCCAGGTATTTTATCTATTAGAGAATCTATAGAAATGCTGCCTTCTCGATGCACACCTCGAATATCAATAATTTTGGAAGCAATAGGGTCTAGTATTTTAGAGGTTTCCTTCTTATTAATAATTGGTAGACGAGTTCTAAAATAACCATATATAAATTTTGTTATACGATTAAATTGTTTTAGGCTTTTTGTTGAGACCATCAAATCTTTATCTGAAGATTTGATTTTAAATTCCTTATTCTTTGGGAATTTTTCAGAATCATCTTTAAAGACTTGTTCTAGCTCTTCTTTTAGAGAGTTTACTGAAGTCTCAGATAAATCTGTGCCTTTTAAAACATCGCCATTATTAATTAAAGAGATTTTATCAATTGCTAAATTCTTTATTTTGCCTTCTTCATCCAAAGAGCATTTCAAGTGAAAGCTAGAATCAAGGGCTCTAGTAGATGCGCCGGATATGGATGCTGATTTTGCTTCGCTAACACTCATTGTTATTACTTCCTATTAATTTACTATCGTATAGTTGCAATATCGCTAATAATGCTATTATATAGTAAGAAATCGTTTAAGTCAATGTAATTAATTGTTGAAATGACCCGATTAAAGCATTTTATTGATAAATGGCTTACAGCAAGAATGGGCGCTTCTTAAGGGGGGAGCGTAGTATAAAATATTTGAAACATAATATTAATTATTTAGTTTTAGTCTATTATGTAAGAAGCGAAAAAAACTACGAGAGAAGGTAAAAAAAACCGAAAAACATCATGTTTTCCGGTTTTTTATGCGCTAGTTATTTTAAAGTATTAAAAATCAAGTCTTGCAGTGATATTTAATCCGTGGAAATTTAGATTACTTATATCTGTTGCAGAACCATCAATTGTAGAGCTTAAATAATTTTGATTCCAAATATATTGAAGCTCATATCCTGCAAAGATATCAAAATGCCAATGATTATTATCAAAATAAGAACCCCAATTTAAACCTAAAAGCAGTTCAGCAAAAGGAGTTATATTATGAGTGTTATTTGCTTTTGCAGTTATTTCACTGCTAGGGTCCTTGATAGTTGAATTTAAGTTTGATACTTTTTGATATAGTAAAGAACCTGCAGCTTTTCCTATAATACTAAAATCACAGCCAAGTAGCCATTTTGAATATATTCCAGCTCTAGGTCCTATTAGCCAAGAATCTGATTTTACTACACTTTGAACGTTGGATGTTGCATTAATTTCAGTAAATGTAAAAGATTGATCTAACCATCCGCCTTTTATTCCAAAAAATGGATTAAAAATCAGTTTGGTGCCTCTATATTCATATCTAGATAATTCAAGATCTAATAAGTCATATTTTATTTTCCATTTAGATGTAATAGTATTTGGTAAAAGAGCAAGAGTGCTTGGCCATTGACTAGTAAATGCTAATGCCCAAGAAGGTCTATCTTTAGAGAAATTAATCGTCGGATGAAATCTAGTATACTCTATATAAGCTGTCCAATTATCATAATTTAAATTATAGCCAATCCCTGCTTTGAATCCTGCTTTAAAACCGGATTTCATATCGAGTCTTTCAGATCTTGTAACGCCGGTTATTGCGTTATGAAAGCTGCCTAGTCTCAATCCTTGATCATAAGGTTCCCAATATATTAATGAGCCTGTTACAAAAACATCCCAAGATCCACAAACATTGATTCTAGCGCTTTGGTTATAAGCGGAGAGAGTTGGGCAAGGCGGAGTCTCGCAACCGCAAGGAGCGCATTCGCACTCATCTTTTGGTGGACAATTGTTTTGATTAGCGAATAGATTGGTAATAGCTAAAATAGCGAAAGTTACTATAAACATGAATTTTGTTTTCATTATAGATATACCTTTTAGTTATATTTTTTTAGTTAAAAATCAAACCTTGCTGTGATATTTAAACCATGTAAAGTTAGTTTGCCTGAATCAATATTTGAATTTAACGAAAGTATTCTGTTCTTTATTATCATATTTTGATTCCATAAAACCTGTAGCTCATATCCTGCTGAGATATCAAAATGCCAATAATTTTTATCAAAATAAGATTCCCAGTTAAACCCAAGAAGCATTTCAACAATAGGAGAGACGACAAAGTCATCATTAATTTTCATGTTCTGAAAAGATGCGTGCATATTATGGAATTTTTGATAATTTAAACTTCCCGCCGCTTTTCCATTAAGAGAAAAACCTTTGCCAAGGAGCCATTTTGTATAAACACCAATTCTAGGACCTATTAACCAGGAATCAGATTTTATTGTGTTAGAAATAGAAGATGAACTAAATATAGCTCTAAAAGTAAAGGATTGATCTATAACGCCTCCTTTTAATCCCCAAAATGGACTGAAAATAAGCTTTTGGCTACGATATTCTGAGCGAGAAAGTTCTAGATCTAGAATATCTAAGTCTATTTTTAAATTTGCTTGATATTCATTGGCAAGATCGTTTGAATCAAACCAATAAATTGTTTGGCTAGTTGCCCAAGAAGGTCTTGTCTTTGAAAAACTATTCTTAGAATGATAGTGGGTGTATTCTACATAGGTAGTCCAATCATCATATTGCAGGTTGTATCCAAGCCCTACTTTAAAACCAGGGTCAAATGTATAAGTGATGTTAACCGCTTCCTGTCTTGTTGGATTTGATTGATCGTTTTTTAATAAATAAAGGTAAAATCCTTGTTCTAAAGCTTCCCAATATATAAATGAGCCTGTTACAAAAGCACCTTTTGCTTTACAAACACCAACCCTTGCGCTTTGATTATAACTGGATGATTCAGGAGGTTTTGGGATGTCGCATGAGCAAGGCGTTGGACATTTAGGTTTAGTTTTGCAGTTTTCATGTCTAGCGTGTGCAGTAGACATAGCTAATATAGCTAAAAAAATTATAGATAAATGTTTTAAAGCTTTCATTGTTGTCCTACTTTGGAATTTTAAGTTTTTGTCCCACTACGATGAGATCGTTATCTAAATCATTTAGATGTTTTATTGAATCCACTGTTACGTTATTAATTTTTGCAATTTTCTCGAGTGAGTCTTTAGCTCTAACTTTATAAATTACATAGTTTGAGCTATTAGATTTTATCGTTTTTACAATATCTTCTAGGGTGGTCTTAACTTTAGCTATATCTTCTAATCTAGAGTTTTGTTTTAAAATAATCTTTTCAAGTTCATTTATTTTGTCCTTGTGTTGGGTAAGAGCTAAGGTCGTTTCATTTGCATGATTTGACAAAGTTGAAAAATTAGAATTCAAACTATGTGATTTGGTTTCAAATAAGGAAATTTTATTTTCCATTTCACTAAAGAGTTTTGTGAGATTTTCAATTTTTAACTGAAGTTTTTCTAAATGTTGCTGTTTTAAATTTTGAGTTGCATCTTCTTGATGTTTAACTTTGCCATCAACTATTTGCATCTCTGTATGAAAGCAATTAATATCGTGTCTTAAATCATCTAGATTTGTTTGGAGTTCATGCAGCGTTAGCTCCAATTGGTGCTTTTCTTCTTTAGGTGAAGATTTCATAGGAGAGCATGCGCTTAAAGATATTGCTAAAATAGCAATTGAGAAAATTTTTGTTGTTTTCATGAGTTATCTTTGCTTTTCAAATATTTTAAATTCACCACGTCTATTTAAATGCCAGTCTTGCGAAGTATGGCCCATTACAAGAGGTTTTTCTCTTCCATATGATATTGTGTAAATTTTGTTAAAATCTACGCCATGCTTTATTAAAAGAACTCTTAAATGATTAGATCTTCTAGTTCCAAGCGCCATGTTATATGCAGCAGATGCTCTTTCATCGCAATGTCCTTCAATATTTAAATAGACATTTGAGTTTTTTTTCATATAATTTGCAATTTTCTGAATGATGATTAAATCTTCTTTATCTCTGAGTACATGATCATCTGTTAGAAAATGCACCTTTTTAAAAATAGATGCTAAATGAGAAGGTGTTATAAAATTATCAAAACCAGGAACGCCGCCTTCTCCAAAACTTTCTTTTGGTTGAGCAAAGTTCTTATCTGATGAGGAAAAACCACCTTTTAAATCTCTTTCATTTAATGGAATAAAATCCTCGTCATCCGGTCCTTTAAAATCTTCTTCATTTTGCACCCAGTATGAATTAGAGTCTTTACCCCAAAGAGAATTCATTCCCTTTTGTAAGTATCTACTTGCCGTTTTCACGTTTTCCCAAGTACTTGAAGATCTTTCACAACTTGTTAAAACAAGAAGTGAAAATATAAAAAATAAAGTAAATATTTTTTTCATAAATTGCCCTTAAGTTTTCCCTTTTATTTATTTTTAGGGTTCAAAAGAAGGAAATCTTTTTTTTCCTTCGTCTTTTGTAATTTTTACAGCTTCTTTTTGATTAATATTTATTAAATATAGCTCTGTCTCATTTGCATCTTCTGTGTTGAATATAAGATGTAGATTGTCTTTTGCCCAAAAAGGATTTTCTTTGTTCTTAGTTCCATGAGTTAGTTGCCATTCTTCGTTTTTTTCAAAGTCATATATACATATTTGCCTGATGTTATTAATTTTAGCACTAAAAGCTAATTTTTTACCATCTTTCGACCAAGATGGTGTTACATTTTCTCTATTTTTTTTAGTAATTAAATGTGCAACAGGTCTTTTTCTTGTATAAACATTATCTGAAATAGCAATTACATATATTCTAACACCGCCATCTTTATCAGATACAAACGCAAGTTTTTGACCATCCGGAGAAAATGTTGGAGATGCTTGTGTAGATCTTGGATAAGAAAAAAGCTGAAGAGGTTTTCCAATTGGCAGAAAGTTATCATCAAAATGTTGTAAAAATAGATCTGGGCCTCCTGCTGCATCAGAGATAAAAGCTAGTTTATCTCCATTTTTTGAAATAGAGGGAAGTAGCTGATTACCTCTTAATTTTATAATTGGCCGACTCTCTTTTGGATTGGCAAATGATCCTTTATGAATTTTTGGAGGACCATTTAAATATGAGATATAAAGATATTCATTTTTGCTATTTGGAATAAAAAGTGGATGGACTAAATAGCTATTTTGATCTGTTAATTTTTTTGCATTTTCACCATCGATATCCGAGATCCATATTTCAGATTGCCATTTAAGATTTTTTTTAAGTTCGTTTTTTGATCTAACCGAATATAATATTTTCGATGAAAAAATACCTTTTTGTCCAAATAAGATCTCTTGAATATTATCACAAAGTGAGTGAATTTTCACTCTGTCGATGTTTAAATTACCAGAAAGTTCTAATTCAAATGTTTTTAAAATATTATTATTTGCATTATATACAAAAGTTTTTAGAGTTTTTTTTATCGCTTGAGATTTAACGACGATCGCTACTTTTTTATTGTTCCAAAAAGATGAATCAAATGCTATGTCTGTATCGAAGTGTGATATTTTAAAATCATTTTGATATTCAGTTTTTAAAACTTTTGTAAAACCACTATTATCTAAATCAAATTTCAAAACTTTCGCTAAATTTTCTAAATAAGAGTTTTCAAATTCAGAGCCTTCATTGAAAATTTTTGAGAGATATAAAGGCTTTATCGAGTTTTTTGTAGACAAAGATACTTCTATTTCTGCATTTGCAAAAATAGAGTTTAAAAAAACAGAGCTTGCTAATGTAAATAAAATATAGATTTTTTTGAAGCTAATCATTTTTAAAAATCACAATTAGTTTTTGCTTTTCTTGAAATACTTTTTCCATATTTTTAAATGATATCTCATATAAGCTATTTTTTAAATAACTTTGATTTATTTCGCTTTTTGAATCCAAAATCAAAACATCTGTTATTTTTCCTTCTGGGTGTATTATAAACGAAATTCTTACTTCACCATATTCGGGAAGATTTAAATTGTCTTGCAGCTCTTTTACCAAAATCTGTTTAAATTTAGAAAAATTATCAAATGAGGCCTCTTCAATTTTTTGATCAAAGCTCAAGGGCTTTACTTTTTTAGGTATTCTAAGATCAGATGTTTTTATGATCTCTTTTTTATCATCTAAGTCATTTATTTGTTTTTCTAGTTTATCTAAAAGAGATAAGTATTTTTGGTTATCGATAGGAGCTGCCTTTTTTAGAGCTGTTTTTTTTTGAATAGGAGTTTTTTTTACTGGAATGGGTCTTGTGGGGGCTTTTTTTATAAAAGTTTGTTTTGCTATAGGTTTTATCTCCGGCTTTAATATAATATTATTTATTATTAAACTTTGTTTTTTTTGTTTTTTTAAAGATCTAAATGGAATCACTAAACATAAAATGACTATTATGTGAAAAAGTATAACTCTATAGATTGTTTTTTTATTGATCTTAAATAGATTGGGTCTTCTTTTCATAAATCTTAAAATTTTTTAATCAGGCTGCAAAACAACATCTAGCTTTTCAAATCCTGCGAGCTCTACTAGATTTTTAATGGATTGATATGAGCCAAATGTAGCTTTTTTATCATGATATAACTGTGGAATTTGATTGGGATTTGATCTTTTTTTTTCTTTTAAGAGATCTTGTAGCTCTAGAAGAGTCACTAATCTATTATTTATCAATATAGAATTATCTTCTTTTACCTTTAAAATAATTGTAGTTTGTTCAATGTTTTTATCGCTTTTAGCAGAGCCTTCAGCCAAATTTATATGATCTACTTCTAAAAGAGGAGCTATTAAAATAAATGAAATTAATACAACAAAAACAACATCAATAAGAGGTGTTAAATTAATTAAATTTTCATCGAGCTCACTAGAGCTTTGTAGAAACTTTTTTTTTCTCATATATTATTTTACATCAACGCTTCTATATTGCATTTCTAAAGTTGTTATTAATCCATGTGAAAAATGTAACATGTCGCTTCTAAAATTTTTTATCCAATTCTTCAAATAGTTATATGCAATAAGAGCTGGTATGGCAACCATAAGGCCCACAACTGTTGTAGAGAGAGCCATAGAAAGACCAGATAATATACTAGTATTGTTATTCAATAAAGACTGAGTTTGAAGTGAATTAAAAGTTATTAAAATCCCCCAAACTGTACCTAAAAGCCCTAAAAATGGCCCTAAAGTTACAACTGTAGGAAGTATAAATAAATTTTTTTCTAAAAGTTTTGTCTGTTTTAAAATTTCAACAT
>SDBT01018242.1_pt1 | contig 11040 bp, 21 predicted proteins | sample 2277101 | NCBI WGS metagenome assembly SDBT01 (sample SAMN10404973, study PRJNA504765) | marine sediment metagenome | isolation source: marine sediment core GS10_PC15, 103 cmbsf | place: Arctic Ocean: Southern Knipovich Ridge | collected 2010 | reverse complement strand
ACTAAAGACTGGCAGGCAGTGTCACGCCATCGCAATCTATTGTATGAAGTTGGGCATCACCGAGCCATTGGAAGAAAGGGTCAAGACGTTTGCAGGCGCAGGCATATTGATAAGAGGACTACAAAGGAGATTGAAGTATGGCAAGACAGGGTAAACTGATTGTCTGCGCTAAATGTGGTAAGTCTGATGGCACTCTGACTAGAGTTGTTGATGGTAGACCTGACCAACCTGATCGCTATATCCACTTGTTCAAAGCAATGTGCAGTGACAATGTACCTAAGGGTAAGCGTCTACTCAACCGACAGGAGCGGAGACATGCGAAGTGATCAAGATAAGATTTCTTGTAGCTATGGCAGCGTTCTGGTCAACACTAATTCTCGTGTTCCAATGTGCCTCAAGTATGGAATAACTAATGGTTAGTCCCAGACCAAGTGCAATTCGTAAGAGAATACTGAAACAGCGGGGTGTTGAACTAAAGAAACACTCACGTAAGCCCACTCATGTTGCTGACCTACCATCCCCATACAGCAAGACCAAGCACATGCAGTTGGTGGAGCATCAGCAGGGTCAACGCCTTGAACACCTCATATACAAAGGTACAATCTATGTGGTTGGGAAGAGGCTAGGCATCAGTCCCTCGACTGTCAGCAAGTGGAGGAAGGTGATTGATGCAGCATTCTTCCAACAGTTCAATGAAGGAGAGAAATGAATATCATAGAAGTAGGAGATGAGATAACTACACACGCGGGCAACAAGGTACAGGTAAACAGGGTAGAATCTGGTAAGCACGGTCTACTGGTTGAAGGTGTATTCAGGGGGTATGAAGATCAGTGGTACGGCAGTTACCATCCGCACGAGTTGCCACCATGTGAGGTATCATATCAGTGGTACGGGTGGATAATGAGAGCTAGTACTACACTACCTAATGGTGCTCAAATAGGATGCTTGTCTTGGGGAGTCCCGATATTTAAGCCTTCAGCAGGTAGCCGTACCATTGAGGATCTTGATCTTGAGTGGGAGCGCACACTCGAGACCATGAGACTTGAACAGATGTCAGGCACACACACTCCTGACAACACTCTCCAGTCCCGTCCCTTCACGGAGCAGTCAAGGCCAGATGTCTTGTGAATACATATAGTAAAGGAGAGAGATAATGAGAGAGATAAAGTTCAGGGTCTACAATAAAACTCAGGCGAAGATGTCGGCTCCGTTCACGTTGATAGATTTGATGTGTGTCGAGGTTCCCTTACTCTCAGGCAGTGTAATGACCGATGAGATAGAATGGCTGCAATACACCGGCCTCAAGGACAAGAACGGGGTGGAGATATACGAGGGGGATGTGATGCGTTGGCATAACAGCCTAGTCCCTAAAGGTGCAGACCCTACTGCCCTATCTACTGTAAGGTGGAGTAACAGGTATGCAATGTTTGACGGTATCCGTAGAACAGGTGAAGTCATTGGTAATAAGTATGAGAATCCAGAGTTGGTAAAGGATAATGTATAGTGTCCTCTATCGACAATGTAGAGCAGTTCAGACTATGGAGTCCCCCATACAGACCTGACGATCTCATAGAAGATGGTCTACTATTCCCAGGTGCAGCACTCATGATGTTTGGTGCAGCAGGCTCTTGGAAAACTATGGGAGGCATCCACCTCGCATCATGCCTAGCCAAAGGCATACCCTGGTTTGGGCTGAAGACCTCCACTGCTACTGTACTCTTACATCAGGCTGAGCTAACAAAATCTAAACAGAAAGACAGAGTATTCAAGTATCTCAACAACAACCAGGGCAAGTCACCCAACCTGTTTTACTATACAGTGGAGGATGAGAATGTCTTTGTTGACACTACTGTAGGCATGTCACTACTAGAGAAGCACATTGATGAGGTCAGGCGCAGGGCACATGACACCAGCCTTCCCATTGTAGTAATCTTAGACCCCCTCAAACATTACATGAAGGGTCACATCAGTGACGAGTACGAGGTCAACAAGTTCCAACGCAACCTCGACCCCATCAGAAAAGGAAAGGCTGTTGCTTTTGTCATCATCCACCACGCCAGACTAACACGAGTGGATGGTGGTGGCGCAGTTGTGGATCTAGGGGCAGAGGAAATCATGGGCAGCAGCTACTGGAACAACTGGATGGACACTATAGTTAGACTGAAGATAACTAATCCTTTCAGCGGCAGCAACCGTATCCTTACTTCATTCGGTAAGCATAGAAACTCAGAAGATTTCCACCCCTCCTTTACTATTGAATGGAACCGCAGCACCCTCACACCCGAAGTAGTAGATAGAGAGATAGTAGTTGAAGATGACCCCACCATCAGAGATCTGACATAAGAATAACATATTAAAATATGTATATAGTAATTACTAATCTATGTATAATTTATTATATGAATACTATACCATGTGAATCTAGAGCTTGACAACAACACCGTACTTGTGGTAAAATGTATTACATGATGATAGGAGGTGACTAGGAAAGCTAATGAATAGGAAGTAACCAAGTGAAAGGAAGGTAGGTGATGGAGACAACAATATACAGAGACACAGAAGGTAAGCTAACAGTTTCAGTCTCAGGAACAGAATCTCCTGCGGCTGTGACACTCGGGTATCAGCTGGTAATACGGATGCTCGACGAAAGTAAAGAAGAGAAGAAGGAGGAATCAGATGACTGAAGATCTTGTAACAATAAGAGGACTCATCGACTCTGAGTTTGATGAGGTAGTCAGAAGCTTCGATGCAGTCTTTGATGGCTACGAGACAGCCAAAGCTTCAGGCTATGAGGGCACCAGGATTGACCTGAAGTACAAGGATGTTGATAATGTAGTAGCTGTCTCTCCTTACAACTTCCCCACCAAAGTTATCAACATGGGGCTGTCAAACAAGAACGGGTCTAAGTGGGGAATCTTCGGCAACTCACTCACAGCATTTCTACCTGATGATGAGGACATCAAGGACTGTGTTGGCAGGAAGATGTCACTTGTCTACTGCGATGGAGTAGATGGTAGACCCAAGCCTAAGCCACTCTGGAATAGCAGAGCTGATGTTGAGCAGTACCCCGACAAGATAATACCAACACCTGTCTGGATAGTCACAGCAGTTGAAGGTGGAGTAACAGCCGCTGCGTCAGGTGAGTCGGCTGCTGAATGGGCCGAAGAGAATCTCGTCGGCAAGACCAAGGCTGATTTCAACAAGTGGGCAATGGCAGATCAAAAGGTAAGAGCTGACAAAGATCTCCAGCGCAGCATCGTTGACAAAAGCTTCATCACAGGACTGGTCACTCTCAACAAGGTTGTTGAGGATGGTGATGGAGTGTTCCAGCGTCCTAGCTAGCGGAGGCTAGTGTCCTGACCCTGCTCATCACTAACGGCAGTCACCAGCAGTGGTGGGCAGGAATGAGAATACTAGTAAATGAAACTAGGAGTGGCGGAAGAGAAACGTAGTCGGAATAGCACAGTCCTACTCTGAGGGTTGTACCCAAGCAACCGGCGAAAGCTTTAGTGCAGAGTTTCCACGGGAGAATGGCCCGTGGCTCCTAGTGAAGAAGTTATGATTACCTGGAAGTTCAAAGCATGTCCTAGATGTGAAGGTGATTGCTTCATTGACAGTGACGTAGATGGTTGGTTCATACGGTGTCTGCAATGTGGTTACAACAAGGAGTTGACTGATGCGGAGAGAATTAAACCCCCAGCTGGATAGATTTGTACTAGATGCACTTGCAGAGAAATACCACCTGACTGAGAAGCGTACTGGCATACATCTATCTACATTGAACTACTGCCTGACCAAGAGCTACTTGGACTTGACTGCCCCACTCCCGCCTACTGACACAGAGCTAGTCCTGTTCTCTACAGGCTATGGGCTAGAAGCAATGATGACACACTCCTCAGCTGAGACCCCATTGATCGAAGTTGAGGGCATCACATACAGACCCGATAACATCATCACTATGAAAGATGCTAGGAACCCTGACTTGATTGAGTTCAAGTCTACCAGGGCTGGTGTCAAACGCTACCAAGAGGGTGACCTACCTGCAACTTGGCTCACCTACATGAAGGGTGGGTGCTACATGATGGAAAAGACTGAGTACAACTTGTCTGTTATCTATCTAGCTGAGCGTCCTGTTGCTCGCATCATCAGTGAAACAATATACTTTGATGATGAGGAGATTGCAGATAACTGGAGTTGGTTGTTGGAAAGAAAGGCACAGTACCAGCAAGCAATAGATACTGAGACTTGTCCCACACCCCACACAACAGCACCAGATTGGATGTGTGGTAACTGTAAATACAGTGTAGTGTGTGATGCTATAATAATGATGGAGGCAAGGCAACAGTGATAGATGCACAGCAATTTGAGAGACTGCTAATTATACTCGCTCAAATTAGAGACATACTAATAAGGGAGTCAAAGAAGAAATGATCGCTTCATGTTGGGGAATCGAAGGTTGTGGTAAGTCTACATTCAGCCTCACATACCCAAAGCCATTGCTACATTTAGATCTGGATCTTGGTGGCTTTGATAGAGCCATCTGGAGAATAGAGCAAGAGGCTAAGAAAGCTGGCACCGAACTCCGCATCAAGGTATGTGAACCTGGAGAGGACATTAGTGAAATAGACTGGAGCCTGTGGGATGTAGTCTCCAAGCCATACCTTGCACCAGTACAGCTAGACAAGTTGCTTGGTGTACCGGATGCAAACGAAGGAGTCAGTGTCAGGTTCCCGCGACAAGTTGTTGGGGTGAAACAGATTTGGCAGTCCATCGTCATTGACATAGTAGCTGCTGGTAGAGCACCTGCTGTTAAGTCTATTGTACTGGACAGTGCAACTCAGCTGTGGTGGCTCTGTCATACAGGACTACTACAGGAAAAGCAGGAGATACAAATATCACAGAAGATTCCAGTGTCTGATGCTAAGTTCCGCGAGCGTCTCCAGCCGATGGAGTTCCCAAACGACAGGATGAGAGACTTAATCTACACTGTGCGTAGCATGGGTAAGCATCTGGTGATGACCCACTATCCCAAGGATGTCTACAAAGAGCGAGTGGGGGATAAGGGTATTGAGTCTTACAAGTCAGGTGAAGTACTCCCTGATGGCTTCAAGCACACTGTCACCCTTGACGATATAGTAATCTGGTGTTACACTGAGACAGACAAAGAGAAACAGTTGATGTCTATGAATGGGGATGATGCTGAGATGGTTGAGAATCCTAACTACAACAAGCCACAGCCACATGCACAGGTCAGTCTGAAGTGTGGATTGAGTGGAATGGGGATGGCAGCAGTTGGGAAACAACTACCAACACCTAGCTATGAAGGGCTGATAGAACTACAGACAGAGATGAGAGGGTAGTATGGAAATCTTTGGTCTAACCATAGTAAACATACATGTAGAAGAGAAGCCTTTGCCTACTTCTACATATCCCGACTTTGAGTACACAATCACGCTCAAGTTAAGAACAGACTTTACTGATAAATATATCCAGGGATTATTTGAGCAGTTACATCTTGGACTTGTTAACAAGCTGGAACAATTATGATTCTAGTAGACACAGCGGAACCGCAGGAAGTAGTTGATCTACTCAAGCAAACTGCTGAAGTATATGTACAGCCTCTCAATCAGACCAGTAGAGCTGATTACTACTTCGCTGGTAATGATGGAAAGACTAGACAGTTCTGTCGTGTCCAGGCAGGCGAACTACTAGCCAACATCGACTCACAGGAAGATGAGTTACGTCGCTACTACAATGAAGCTGACTACAACTACCTCATCATCGAGGGTATCATTACTGACACACCCATCACCAAGAAGGACAAGAGCATTGAGTCTGTGTCTGTTCGTATGCAGTCACGCCCCTCCACTCTATTCACATACAGGGTGACTCCTGGTGGCTGGGTACATGGTGAACATGCTTATGACATAGGTGCAGACTTGTTCTATGCTTGGTTGTTTAGACTGAGTGAGTGTGGAGTCATCTGCTTCACCACTCACAACTACATAGGTACAGCCAAGTGCATATCAGCAATCTACCGTAACTGTCAGAAGCCTGTAGACTCCCACAACACACTGAACCGCTACTACATACCACGTATTAAGCTGGGTGAGAAGGATGATGAAGGAAAGCGTATTACAATCAGGAAACAGAATCCACTTATCAGAGGACTCATGGCTCTATCCATTATTTACAGTATCGACATTGGAGAGAAGAAAGCAACAACTCTCTATGAAGCTGGGTATCACAGTCTATACGATCTTGCCTTCGCAACAACCACTGAACTGGTTAGGGTTGAAGGCATAGGGAAGGTAACAGCGCAGAAGCTATTAGCTGCTATAGGTGTGGAGGAATGATTTGTCCTAAGTGTGGGGCTAGAGATGTTGTCAGCACATCTTTACCCGAACAGAAGATACACAAAGCTGAATGTCTACACTGTGAGTATAAGTGGGACTTACCATCTGACCCGTATGGTAAAGCAGCAGCCAAGGCAGCAGGAGATTTAAGTGGATAAGCAAGCTTCTGAAGGTCATCTTAAACTAGCATTAAACAGAATACTAGATCCATTTAATGCCTATGGTTTGGGTGTGTTTATACCAGAGGCTATCAAGGCTATTGTAACAGAGTGCGAACTGTACCACAACAGAATGAATGATATCAGTAAAGTAGACTACAGATTCAAGAGGAGTGATTCAGCATGAAGATAGAAGATTGGATAAGCACACAGTCAGTAAAGCAGTTCAACTTCCTCAATCCCAAAGTAGAGGACATCCACATTATAGACATAGCACATTCCTTGTCACAGCTATGCAGATTCGGTGGACACGCTGAAAGATTCTATAGTGTAGCTGAACACAGCATCAATGTAGCAACACTACTAGAACAGCAAGGCGCAAACAAGATAACAATACTTGCAGGTCTGTTGCATGATGCTACTGAAGCATACTTAGGTGACATTCCTAGGCCAATCAAGATGAAGTTGAAAGATTACAAAGACATCTATCTTGAATTGTCTGAGTTCATTACCTTCACTAGATTCAAGCTAGAGGGTGATGTGGATTGGGAACAGATTCTCAACGTTGACAGAAACATGTGTGTAAATGAAGCGAAACAGCTTGGACTGTGGAATGACCAGTGGGCTGAGCCTCCTGACCCAACACTGCACTTCCCGCTGCACTGTTGGAACAGTGACGATGCGAAGCAACTGTTCATCTATAACTATGTAGAGCTACAGGAGGCTACCAATGTCTGAAGTAATTATGACAATCAAGGCTCCGAAGGGGACAATAAATCTATATGAACTAAAGGAATCAAACTGGTATGGACGCCTTCTCAGTGTTGAGTTGCAATGCATGGCTATCAAGGCTTTCATGGAACAGCATAATGTCTAAGGTATTGAATAAACGAAGAGATCAAATATCTCCAGATGCTGTCTATGTTGGTAGACCAAGCAAGTGGGGCAATCCCTTTTCCGTCGGTAAGGATGGAACACGAAATGAAGTCATTGCCAAATATGCTGACTGGCTAGATGGTATGATGTTTAACAACTTGCTTAATCCTGGGGAACTGCAAGGTAAAGACCTCGTATGTTGGTGTGCTCCTCTACCTTGTCATGCAGATGTACTACTAGAATGGGCAAATAAATGAAGGACTTTGCTCCTGGCTACGACCGTACTGATGAGGGATATGTAATCTTTCCGCGTGACACTGAACTTCGTCACAGACTATTCCCATTCACTGATCCTGCTGAACACATTGCCAAAGCTAACATGTTGATGGTAGAGGCTCTTGTCGAGTATGTTTCAGAGCCTGGTGAAAAGATTCTTGACCCCTTCGCAGGTACTGGCACAATCATAGTAGCTGTCACACTTGATCGATACGCTTTAATGATGGAGCTTGTTGAAACTTTTTGTCAAACCATTGAGCTTAATATGATTGGTGCAACACAGACTTACCCCGAAGTAAGAGAGATGGCAACTCTGTTTTCTGGTAATGCTGCCAACATCCTACCAATTCCTGATGTATGTGACCACATGATATTCAGTCCTCCCTATCCAATGGGACTTAAGAAGAAAGGCAGCATGGATAAGACTTCAGTAGACTTGGGGTACAGTCAAGCTACTGAGTACAGCGAGGGTATCGACAACTTCACCAATATGAATCCTTTTATCTACCACCAAAAGATAGAACAGTTCTACAGAAAGTGTTTCGACTCTATCAAGATGGGTGGGACTCTAACGGTCATCATCAAAGACAAGATGGAAAAGGGTAAGCGTGTGATGCAGGCTGACAGAACACTCAGAGACTGTGAGAAGATAGGCTTCAAGCTGATTGCACGAAACAAATGGTATGCTAGAGGTGGTGGTTACAGCGCGATAAACCGTGCAGCAGGATTGGAAACAGTGGATGATGAGGACTTACTAACTCTAAGGAGACCGTAATGAGCTTTACAGATCAGAAACCAAGAATTACAACGCTAGAAGATTTACATGCTCCATGGGAAGGATATCCTGATGGAAGCCACTTCTATTGTAAGCTATGTGGATACTCTTTCATGGAGGGAGATACTTGGAGATGGGTGTTTGTGGGTGAACGTTCCTTACCTAACCTACTTGTATGTCAGGGCTGTGATGGGGAAGACATACTAGAAAAGTGGGCAGCTTGGTGGGCAGAGTGGGAGTCTCTTAAAATAGGAAAGTTGCGATACATAGCTACTAGACTAAGAGATGCTGAGAGCCACGTAGTATGACTCTTTCCTACTACGGCTCTCAGCCTCTAACCAAAGATCTATTCTACCAGCAGATGATAGACAGTCCGCCTGCTATCATAGCAATCGACACTGAAACAATAGATCTGAAGGAGAAGCTTCCCATTGGCTTCGCAATAGCTACCACTCCTCATGAGGCTTGGTGGTTCAATGTACTGCCTGAGCGTGACCTAGAAATAGAACTGCTGCAAAGTATAATGGGAAATCCTAACATCCTCAAAGTCTATGCTAATGTCATGTTTGACATCAGAGTGCAGCAACTGTTGTTTCCTAACTTTGATTTTGACGAGCATAACATTACTGATATACTAGTGAAAGCACGCATACTGGGACACACACATGCACGAGTAACTGATCTTGCAGGATTGGTCAACAGAGAGGTTCAGCCTGCTGAAGATCTATTGGCAGAATACAACACTAAATCTATGCTGGATGTACCACGCGAAGCTGTTGCATCTCATTGTGCTACTGATGCAATGGTAACATTAGCTCTTGACTATTACTTCACACCTCAAATTAACCAGCTTTACTTAGAGGGTTTAGCTTCTGACTATATGGGGGTGGAAAGTAAAGTAGTCCCCATCCTAGTTGACATGAGCCTACGTGGATTGGCAATAGATCAAGATGCTAGAGCTCGTATGGAAGTTAGGATGGAAACAGACAGGGACTATTACAAGAAGATCTGTGAGGAGCAGTTCGACTTCAACCCAGGCAGTGGTATGCAGTCAGGTTACATCCTTGCTAAGAGAGGAAACTTCCTTCCATTCACACCAACAAAGAAACAGTACAAAACTGATGAGGATACACTAGAACTGTTGGATGACCCATTGGCAGCTGTTGTTATTGGGTACAAGAAAGCTACCAGCATCTTGACCAAGTACCTGTACCCACTTAGGGGTGTTGATAGACTATACACTGAGTATGGATTAGACACTGAGGTTGGGCGCACCAAGAGCAGCAACTTCAATATGCAGAATATCCCAGGCGCTAACTCCCTGTCTCGCATAGATGTTAGACACATCTTCTTACCGGACTCAGGAACTTTCACAACAGGCGATTTTTCTCAAGAGCACTTAAGAATCATCATGTACATGAGCGGTGATGCAGAAATGGAGCGAGTGTACTATGATGATAAGGATGACGGCGACATCCACATGAGCACAGCTAGAAAGATTGGTAAACCCAGGTCAGTTGCCAAGGCAGTGAACTTCATTATACCGTATGGTAGAGATGCAAGAGTACTAGCGCAGAAGCTTAAGACTAAAGACATCAAGTGGTGCAGTCAGCTGATTGACGACTGGATGGATGCTTACCCCGATGCAGCGGAATGGATTGTTGCTGCTGAGAAGTATGGATTGGCTCATGGTAAAGCACTACCTACACTATTCGGTAGACAGATTGCTGTGCCAGAGGAGTGGAGGAAAAGCAGGTGGGGCAAGGAATATCTCGACACAAAGGGTATGGCCAGGAAATCAGTCAACTACCCCATACTAGGTAGTGATGGGGAGGTTATGAAAAGAGCGCTGATCATTTGCGCTAATCATAACCTGCCGCTGGCTGTAACTGTGCATGATAATGTAACTTGTGATGGCGACATCCAGTTTCCCATTGACGAACTGGAGTCTATTGCAGCTGGTGTGAAGCTGCCATTTGAAGTAGAATGTAGTGAGAGGTGGAAATAATGAGTGACACCCCAATGACAGACAAGACCATGAGAGGGAAGATAGCCGCTGCTGTTTTGCTGGGAATCAATAATACATGGGAGTTGGGCGACCAAGCCCTCGTCAGTGAAATCACCCGAGCCATCCTCGCCCTCAAAGTAGCCGGTGTTCCGCTGTCTGAACTCATTGAGAAGGCTGAGAGGGAGGGCAGTGAAACGAGTCTTGAACAGAGTAAGCAGGCAATGAAAGAGCGGTGGTCACGGTAATGTGGCGAGTCAAGGTGAAGGGATGAGCAGGCAGAGCATCAGTATCGAGAGCATCAAGGTACAGATTACTGAGGGGCGTATTGTCTGGGTGCCCAAAGTACAGCCCGGCCAAGACAAAGGCCCACAAACGGATGCAGGGGACGCCCTGCTGTACTGTTACCTTGCACCTGAATGGCAACGACCTGGCGACTAACACCAAAGACACAGGAGAGGAGTGAATGAAGCAAACTTATACATTCAAGTGTCTTACACATGGTCACTTTGAAGTCAAGCAAAACACACACGATGAGCATATAGCTGACTGTCCTAAGTGTCATATGCCTAGTGATCGTGTCTACTCACCTGT
>SDBT01018241.1_pt1 | contig 11040 bp, 24 predicted proteins | sample 2277101 | NCBI WGS metagenome assembly SDBT01 (sample SAMN10404973, study PRJNA504765) | marine sediment metagenome | isolation source: marine sediment core GS10_PC15, 103 cmbsf | place: Arctic Ocean: Southern Knipovich Ridge | collected 2010 | reverse complement strand
CTGGGAGATAAACGGAGAACTAGTCGGGATAATGGGGTTTGAAGCGATTAAAGATGTTACCCTCATCCGCCATGCCGATGTATTACCCCAATGGCAGAAACAGGGAATAGGTAGCAGGCTCCTAAGTCACCTTAAGGGTCTGGTTACTAACCATCGCCTGCTGGCAGGGACCTGGGCTGATGCTCACTGGGCAATTGCCTTCTATAAAAAGCACGGCTTCAGTCTTCTACCCAATAAAGATGAGCTACTTAAAACCTACTGGGATATTCCTCAACGCCAGATTGAAACCTCGGTGGTGCTGGGGATAGACAACATTAAGACCACAAAGGAGCAGAGATGAACAGGACATGGTTTACCGGCATACTTCAGGCTACGGCAGTTGCTCTCACCCTGGCAGCGGTATGTCAGGAACTGGAAAAGCCTGAGGAAGAAAGGAGATGGCACGGGAAGGTGGCTGGTTTTGTACCCTATGATTTTCGGATGCCCATTATTGAGAGGTTCAAGGAATCTTTCTGGAATCCCTATGAGAGGCGAGTATTTACTCCGCGGCCTTTCGGCGTTGGCTGGGCAATAAACTTCTACACTCTCTTGGAAAATCTGGGGGTAATTAGGCAACCTGATGCCTCCGAGGAAAGCTTCCTGATGCCAACCCAATCAATGAAAGACCTGCTGGGACATCCCCCAACAACAGATTGAAATCTCTTTAGTTTTGGAGATAGGAATGGGGTATTAATGAGATGTGTAGCCTTTAATGTCTAAGTATTTCTGCCCCTTTTCGGCAAAACCAAGAAATCCTCTATAGCTCAGCTTGCAGAAGCGTGGTGGTATCCTGGACACCCTGAATGCCACGGACTTCGCCAACAATTATCCTGGTTAGCTCAAAAAGGGTCTTGTCATTGTCCTAATAATTCCTTCCGCTTTTGTTCTTAACTCTGAATATCTCCCTTCTGATTCAATATAAAATTTATTTTCCTCTTTCATTTCTGCAAGATAAGCTTCTCTTATTTTTTGATTGTCTCTATAGACCGCCTCTGCTTCATTAAATACATCTTCTAAAACTTTCTCCGCGCCTGGAATATTTTTAGCGCCTATTTTTAAAAGAGTTTTAACTAGCCCTCCCCCTGGTATAATAGAAGTTGCTACGCTTACAACACCTTTTAAAATTTTACCTAATCCCATTTGTTATCTCCAATTCAAAAAAATCGTCTGAATTTAATACTGTCATAAATCTTTTAAAAGCTATTCTGGACAATAAAACTGCTACTTTATTTTTTAACATTCTTATTTTCTTTCCGGTTATAATACAACCATGCGTATCATCTTCAATATTTCCTTTGTGAAAGAGTATGTGAGACCTCCCAGATACATTGAAAACTTCAAAGGTATCGCCAAATTTTGAGGATTGAATTCTTTTACAAACATATTTGCCTCTTGGAATACAACTAATATTTTTTTCATTATTCCTCCATTCCCTTTCAAGAGTTAGACAAATAATAGAATCATCATAATCAAATAAAATCCCGAATGTACCATCAGGAATAAAAGCAATCCTGACAAGTTTAAGTTTCCTCAACGCTTTTTTCTTGGTCTACCTACTCTTCTTTTTCTCTTGACAACTTTTTTCCTCGGTCTTCCGACCCTTCTTTTTCTCTTAACAACTTTTTTCCTCGGTCTTCCGACTCTTCTTTTTCTTCCCATTTTAATCTCCTTATAATATATTTATTTCAAATCTCTTATATAGTTGAGTCATGTCTGCCAATTTCGCACCACTTCGAGTTTCTACTATCATAAAAAAGAAAAAGTTTATCCCATTCAGAACTTGTAGTCCAACTAACCCCTATATTCAATATAATATTACCGGTTTCAACGAAAACAATTTGATGTGCGGAAGCAAAAGGTTGTAGTATTAAAAATTGTCCTTCAGTACTAGGGGGAAAACCATTTATTGTCTCAAGTGTATCTGTTACGCCGCCTCCCTCAGTTTCTACTCTGTGATAACACTGGGCAACAGTTATTACGCCTGCGGCAATAGTCAAAGTAGTTGCAAGTTTAGTGTATAACCCTGATATTTTTAAAGCGTCATGAACAGCTTTAGTATGGTTTGATAAAACATTTGTTATTGTTCCTGGCAATACAACATGTTGGTTTGCAGGAATATTTAAAAGGTCAGCATGATTCCTTGTAGGATGAGTATTCAAATTATGAGCTTGTGCATGATGGTCGTCAAGAAATACATTCTGCAAATTAGAATGTACCCTTACAGCATGAGTATCTAAATTATGAGCTTGTGGGTGATGGTCATTTACAGTCCTTCCCGATGTTGAACTATGAAGAAGTCCTACAGCTTCACATCTTGCCTTTGTAACAATCGCCGCCGCTTCTTCTCCGTCAACCTTATCTGCATTTATATTAAGGGCGTCTATAGCCGCTTTAGTTATAACCGGATTGACCCTTGCACCTGTAACAATCGCCGCCGCTTCTTCTCCGTCAACCTTATCTGCATTTATATTAAGTGCGTCATGAGGAACTTTAGTATGACCTGTAATAGAACCTAAAGGGACAGCACCCCCTAAATCTATGTTAGAATGGTCATGAGGCATAGGTCTTGACCAAGGAAAACACCCTGCTTGAGGACACATTATCTAACCCCCTCCAAGTCAAAGACAATTCGTGCGCCGGATATCACTGCGCCAGCAGTCCCATTAACAGTAATTACTGAGAGAACGTCCCCACCTTTAAAAGTTGCCATCTGAATAACCTCCGGCTGATAAGACTGCCCTATAATATCAAGTATTAATTCATAAGGTCTAACACCTATTCCATTTCTTTGAATTGACCATGTTAACCCTGTCCCTATAGCCGCCGGAGTATCCGTATAATTTGCAAACTTTTTCATCCTCAGAATACATTTTGAAGGGATAGTTATTGTATAAATAACTTGTGTTATCCCTGCGTTCACAGTAAAGGAATGAGTTTCATCGAATGAATTAATATTAATTAAAGGACTCATAATGCCCCCTCACTTTATAAAGATAATCCCTATTTCTAACACCATTTTTATAGCCTGTTTCACCTACATTATAAGATTGAACCATCTGAGAAAAAGGATATTTATGTAAATATTTTATATGGCGACAAGCAACATCTAGGTTATTATCTATATCAAACATTTTCCTAATTTCATATTCAGTAGGATTTCTATAATTAGTTATTAAACCATAGTCAAAAGCTAGCGCAGGCGTTATTTGCATAAGCCCTATAGAATCATCATAATCTTCAAGCGACCTTTCGTTATTCCTTGCCTTGGGATTAAAATTTGATTCTGTTTTTGCAAAGGCTTTAACAAGCGGTTTAGGCAAATCATTTGCTTTAGCATAAAAGGCAATCCTATTTTGAACATTAGGAAAAATTATCCCTGCCCCTCCAACTTTAGTTGATAGAAAAAGCCCTGCACCAAAAATTATAGGAATAAGAATTAAAGCAGTTTTCATTTTTTCTCACATCCTAATTTAGTTTCAATTTTTGTTAGCCTTTTTTGAATATTAAATAATACTCCATAGATAGGACTTACCATCAAAAACATTAAGCCTATTAAACTTATATATTCCATTATATTTTGACCGCCTTCCTAACCCATGTATAAAGCAAAAGTCCTATAATCACGACTACAACAATCCAAATAACTGTGGGGGTCAAAGCACTTGTAACCCCTCCAAGAACCGCCGTTGTACTTGTCTGAATAGTTTTCGCCGCTTTTACAATATCCTTCTTCACTCCACCAAAAAAATCAGACCATTTCAATTCTTTAACCCAGTTAAAAGAAGGATTCCAAGGCATTTACTTAACCTTTGACATTGCAAAAATTCCTATACCAAGTAAAATAGCATAGGGAAAATACTTCCAGAGCATATTTTTCCCTGCGGAAGTTTTTTGATTTTCAATCTCTCTTTGAACAACTTTAACTTTTGAAGTTTCTTGAATAATAGTCTGTCCTATAGTCCCAAGAACGGCGGCTAAAGTCTTTTTAAAAATATCCCCAACATTTATTTTTCCTGTAGTAGTGTTCATTTCTTACCTCTTTTTCTTAAACATAAATAAGGCTACAACAGCCACGCCTCCACCGGCTATAACCAACATCTGAGTTTTCTTGGAAGCCTTTTCTTGTGCGGTTGCCGCAAGTTGCGCCATTCTCAATTCGTGCGCCCTCTGTTTAGCGGCGTTTGAAGCGGCGGTTGCGGCGGCTTTTTTATTTTTAGACCCTCCAATAATGCTAGCTATACCTCCAAAAAGTGCGCCCAAAAATCCTACAGAAAGTAAAGTAAATGCCTGGATAATAGTTACAGCCGCAATAAGATTCATTTAAGCACCTATAGCTTGATTGACCCAAACAAAAAATCTATCAACCATAGCAAGAAAGCCTGTATTAGAATACTGTTTCGCTTTACCCACAGCTAGACCAATTCGAGTTTTAACACTCTCTGCGTCTGCTTTTCTTTTCATCAGACCTACTTGAGAAATAAGCCCGATTTTCTTTACCCCTCTAGGGTAAGAAGTAAAATCAGACGGTTGTAATAGGGGGTCTCTAGGGACGGCTACCCTTCTAAATTTATTACCTACATTTATTCTCTGTCCTACCATTCTAGTTTCTATTCTGTTTCCCCCTACATCGGGCGGTCTAGGTGAGCCAAAAACTTCATGCGTATCATCTAGAGCAATTCGAGTTTTAAAACTCTCTGCGTCTGCTTTTCTTTTCATCAGACCTATTTGAGAAATAAGCCCGATTTTCTTTGCCCCTGTAGGGTAAGAAGTAAAATCAGGCGGTTGTAATGGGGGCGTCTTAGGGAGGGCTACCCTTCTAAATTTATCACCTACATCTATTCTCTGTCCTACCATTCTAGTTTCTATTCTATTTTCCCCTACATCAGGCGGTCTAGGTGAGCCAAAAACTTCATGCGTATCGTATCTAGATGGTCTTCTTTGCATAGAATTCCTCTGTTAAACACACCTGAGAACTATTTTTAATCTCTAAGCGTTCTCAGTCCGAAAAATACTGTGTCGATATCTGGGTCAAGAACTTCTGCGCCTAAACTAATGGGGTCATTTTCAAGCCTAATCTCTGATTTTTCACCTGTCCAATACCCGTTATAGATTGAACCTTCACGTGCGAAGAAATAAGGATATACACCTATGCCCTGCGCCATATCAGCATGGTCAATGGTTCCGTACTGCGCCCGTTCTTCTCTAAAAGAATCCATTGTCTTGTTCTCGACATATCTTCCTAGATTATCTTTAAAGGTAAAATAATTTACACTATCAACACCAAATCCAGAATAAGGAACCCCATGAACCGGATTAAAAGCGGCTTTTGCATCCATATCTTGAACAAATGCCACAAAGCCCATCATAGTTAAATCATAAGCAGATTCAACATCCAAATACCCTCTAGTGATTAGATACTGAGGAGAATGTTTGATATACGGGGCGGCTAAAGGCTCTCCGCTTGCGTACAGTCCAGATTTATTTCTAAATAAGACTATATCAAGGGTAGTCGTCAAAGCGGCGGTTGCGCCAGGAGTAGTATAAAGGTCTGCGATAGACCCTAAACTAAAGTCTAATTCAACATGGGAATACCTTGCGGTATGGACAGCTAAATCTTCCTTCCTGGCAAGCATACGATGAGAAAAAGGAAGGTCAATTATCGTGTCATATACAGCAGTCGTATCAATCCCGGGGGCGGCTATGTCATCATAAATAGGCTCTACGCCGTTCAACATCCAGTTTAACCTGTGCATACCCATACCAGGACAAACAATAAACTCTTCTCCTCTAGCAGACCGGAAGATAATATTTCTGAGTAGATTATATCCGCCTCTAATAATAGGATTAACGGGGTCTGTTCCACCTGCGGCAACTGAGTTATGAAAAATCAGTCGGATTGTATTATAAATCTCCCCTCCGACTGGGAACTCAGTCCGTATAGGATAAGCCCCCCCTTGAGGGAGAACCTGCCCTCTAAATAACGTGATTGCTTCTTGTACTAATCTCATTGTTACCCTCCAAGAACTAGCTTTTTAAGAAATGTAATCCTGGAAACCAGAATCATTACACCAAGGGCGATTATCGCCGTAGTGAACAAAACACCAGACTTAAGACCAAAATTGATTTTACTCATTTTTCCTCACTTTAATCAATAGAGTATTTTAATTACACTATAAATTTACACCCTACAAAACCGCTTGTCAAGGGGGCAATTTCCAGGATAATATGATAATAGGTTTATAGAGTTATACGCATATGTTCATAAAAATCAAGATTCTTGACCTTTTCGCAAAACTCATTTCCCTTATGACGGGCTAAATATTTTAAATCTATAAATTCAGTTATTTGAAAGAGGTAATAAACATCTGTTAACCTCCGGCTGATAACAGGCAAGTCCATGAAAGACCGGGACACAGCAATTATTTCAATCGCCCCATGCCGCCCGTATTTATACATATATGAAATATACTCATCATATTTTGAATAGGTATCTATCTCATCAAGAACCATCAAAGTTTTATTATAGTCTTCGCAGGTATTCCAGACATTTTTAAGAAAAGGATAAATATAACCTCTTGAAATTTCAATCCGTTCATCTTGGACATCTGTATAATCCCCCAAAAAATCTAAAACGCAAATCCTGTCTGCGTCTGATTCAAGCATTAACTTCGCAACTAAACTACTTTTCCCCCTACCTCTACGCCCGACAATCGTGGTCAACATTTATCAATGCTGCTTCCCTTTAGGAATGACAAATTTAGGTTTAACAATTTTATTTCTAACATTTGCAATCTGTTCTTCAAAGGCTTCGACATCTTCCTCAGACATTTCCATAACATAAGCAATATTTGAATCGCTTGAAATAGGAATCCAAAGCATATTATTTTCTTGAACACATGAAACAGCGCTAACACCTTTCAAAAATTTAGCTTCTTCAAAACTATCAACCATAAAAGACGTCGCAGGATTTTTCAATACCACTAAATATTTTTTACCCATTTTTCTTAACCTCCACAAAATGAATATCTCTAATTTTCTTTACAAAATCATAACCACTTCCTGCAAATTTAAGCCTCAATTTTCCGGCAATTTTTTCAATCTTCTTATCAAATTTATCATTGATACAATTAAAATCTTTATAATAAATTTTAAGGTCTTTCATCTTTCCTCTCTTTCACTTCTTTGATTTTTGCCTTCCTCATTTCTCCAATCTTTTTATAAGCCACAATTCCCACTGCCGCAATCAAAACAAACTCCTCTTTACAAGCCTTGTCAAGTTTATGCTTTACAATAACCCTGCTCAAAGGCTTCCCGATAAGTTTTTTTTGTTTAGCGTCAAGAGGGGTCAATCTAGGAAGAAAAATACATCCAGTTTCAACAATAGCCCCCACCATATCTTGACAAAAATCTTCAATATCTAAAGGTTCAAAATCGTCTTCTCTAGCTTCCTCATCTTCCAAGGAACCATTCCCAGTATGAACGCCTTTTTTTGCTGGGGGGAATGGGGGGAGATTTTTCCTGTCCTTGCTTAACTTTTCCTTCCCGGGGCTTGATAGGTCTTTGCTTAGGGGGGTCGTCTTTTCTACTAGACCTTCCTTCCGGCGGTCTGGCTTTTTCCCGTTTGACTTTTGTTTTTCCATTTTTAATACCTCCGTCAAGTTTATATATTTTATCTTCAGGGTTATCAGGAGGTTTAACAACAACAGTTTTATCAGTTGATAAAGGAGTTTTACTATTTTCAATCTTCTTCTTTTTCATGCTCTTTGCTATTTCCTGGGGGCTTGTCATTGTCTTCCTCCACATAAGCAGTTATAAATTCTTGTAAAACTGCTTTGGTTGATAATCCTTCCTGCAAACATTTAATCCTAAATTTTTTTCTAAGGTCTTTTTTTATATAAATATTTAATTGTGCGTATTCACCCATTTTAATACCTCACTATTAATATATACTTTAGATATTCTATTTGTCAAGCTTTTTATTTAGTTATTTTAATAGAAAAAAGGGGGCAAGCCCTCATTCAGCTACTTGCCCCCCTCCGTCCCAACTTAGAGTAACCAAGCCTTTATCTCAGACCAAGCCTCTAATTAAAAGGGAACCTCATCTTTTCCAAGGATAACATCAACATCAAAAATCCTCATGCCCCTTTTCCCTACAGTACCCTTGTACGTGAACCGGAGAACTTGCTCGGCATAATCAGCAAAATCAATATCACTGAGAAATTCGCCGACATTTACCCCCACCACACCCTTTTTAGTCTTAAGCTTGAGAACCTTTCCAAACCCACCATCAGTAATTCCAACCAGTTTTCCTTCAAGCTTTTCACCTGATTTAACAGGTTTAAAAAAGACCTGTTTTTCATCAGACCTCTTAATTGAAAGAGGCTTTTGACCCCGTTCCTTTGCAGGAATTTTTGAAACCATGTCATCTTTCATTAATGACCTCCTATTTAAATTTTCCGTAATTGCCAGTCAAGAAATTTGACATTACGACAACTAATACCTAACCAAATTCTAAAACTTTTCTCCTCATCAGCTTTAATTGTATATAAATACATCCCAGACCAATTAGACTTTTTAGTTATCCGTCCGGTAATAGAACAATTAAGAACACAACAAACCTTATCCTGTTCTTGTAAATTTTGCTTAAATAATTTCATTTGCCCTCCCACATTTTTATAACCCTTTTCATCTCTACAATAGCCTCCTCTGGTTTTTGAAATCGAAACATCGAAATAGAATTAAAAGTTTCATCGATAACAACAATCGTAATCTTCCAATGCTGATACTCTTTTTCTTTTTTCTTAAACCATTTCAATTTCATATTTTAATCCCCCACTTTCGACAATGTAAAATATTCCCACGCCTCTGCATTTTCAAACCGCAGGTTAAACAACTTGTCTTTTTCCCATGCTCAAGAAGTTTTAAATCTAATGCACAGCAAGGACAGAAAAACCCTTTTTCAATATGCAACATTTTTCCATTATGAATTCTTGACCACTGTTGTTTCATACGAATATAATCACTATAAATTAAATCCTCTTTAATCAATTCAATCTTTTCACTCATTTTAAACCCTCCTCTTCAAATAACTCTTTTAACTTCCTCATGCCCTCTGCATACTGTTCAAGAAAAGTAGTCCAATTAATAAGCCCATGAAAACCACGTGCGGCAATAGACTTTAATATATAAGTCCGGCAAAGAACATCTTCCTGAAATTTTTGTTGGTCTTTCCTTTTTTTAAAGCTCAATTTTGCCCTCAAAGGTCAAAGGCTTAAAAAGCCCTTGACCTTTTGATAAGTTTGATTAAATTCAGAACAAACATTTTTTAAAACTATTGAAAAAACTGCATTATTAGGCTCTAAAGGGTCGCTGTCTTTCACAATACGAATCCAAGCCTCCACGCTTTTACTTTTCCTTTCTAATAAATCTAAAGCTTCTATTTTTTCCATTTTCTTACCTCCTAACATACCCTAATATTAACATAGGTAAATATACCTTGTCAAGCTTTATTTTCATATTTTTATAGGCTTTGACCTCATACTATTCCCTGCAATATCCCTACCGGATAACCAATCCCTATTCCATAACCTCTTTTTATCCATGTTAATATTGACATACCTTTCCTCAGTCCCGATGATATTTGCTAAATGCTCAGTATGCCTTATCCTAGCTTGCCGGAGTGAAAGAGTTGACTTCACTTTATAACCAACCTCGACAGAATCAGAATTAAGAATTTTATATAACCTCTCTTGAACAAATGCCCCCTCTAAACTCACAGGCTTAAAGCCTCTACTCTTTGAAAACCATTTCCCTTTTTTCTTATAATAATAAACTCCACAGCCTAAAATTACTAAATTTTCCCATTTATCACAAGTCCAATCACCCATTTTATCTGAAAGAGGAAGATTCAATTTCTTCTCAGAAATAATCGAATCCGTCTGAATTCCAATAACCCCTTTAGGATTTAACATCGCCGCCCTATACATTTTCATACGACATCCGGCGGTTATCTCAGAAGCATAAATAAAATTTGCCTTACTACCATCAATATACTGATAAAATTTATTTCCTTCATAGTCTGTGAAAAAATCAATGACCTCAACATCTTCATAATAGGAAGAAAATTTTTGTTTTTGAGAAATCCACTTATAGGTTGATTGACAAGTCTTACCATAGACACCATTAAGCACAGTTTTAAAGGCTTGCTTATTCTTACTAACCTTTTTCTTTTTATATAAATATTTCATCTTATCTCTAAAAGGATAATACTCTTTTTTAGCCGGATAAGAAACAATATGTACGGCGTCTAAAATCTCCTTTTCAAAACCTTCCAAAAACTCATACTCAGACTTTGAAACATACGTTTCAAATTCACCTGTAGGAAAAATAACCCCGTCATATAAATCCAAAACCTTCACACCTAAAGGAGAGATAATTACATCATCAGGAATTTTTATCTTTATGCGAAAAATAGAATAATTTACATTTTTTAAATATCTCTTATTACGCTTTATCGTATTCAAAAGAGTCAAACCCTTCAATCGACAAATCTCATCAGGGTATGCCGAATTAATATCATAAACAAAAACATTCTCAAAACATCCACGCTGAAAAACTTCAAACCTCCCCCCTAAATATCCCTTGCGAAAAATATCATTACATTCTTTAGTCAAAATACTATCGCCTAATTCCTCTTTGAAATATGCCTGGCTATAGGAAGCTTGAGAAAATGGTTTAGTATTTTCTAAACCATCCGGCAATGCTTTTCTAAAATAGTTAAACAATTCGAGACAAAGTTTTGAATCTTTTCTACAATATTCAATAACAGATTTAGAATAAATATTACTATCTGATAAATTTCTAACATCAACCCCTCCTTTTTCCTTATTCAAATATTTCTTTGAAGCCTTATCCAAACTTGTTTGAAAAAATTGAAGACAATCAAAAATAAAATTAGAACCAAATTTGAAAAATTTATCCTTCACATAAAACATTTTCTTC
>SDBT01018240.1_pt1 | contig 11040 bp, 9 predicted proteins | sample 2277101 | NCBI WGS metagenome assembly SDBT01 (sample SAMN10404973, study PRJNA504765) | marine sediment metagenome | isolation source: marine sediment core GS10_PC15, 103 cmbsf | place: Arctic Ocean: Southern Knipovich Ridge | collected 2010 | reverse complement strand
GCTATAGACCGCTGGGGGGAAGGTTTCTTCCAGCGGATATATACTGAGGCAGAACTCAAACTGTGTCGCCAAAGACCTTCATCCTTAGCTACCCGTTTTGCAGGTAAGGAAGCGGTAATGAAAGCCCTTGGCACCGGAGCCAGAGGTATCAGTTGGAGAGAGATTGAGATACTGGCTGAACCCAGCGGCAAACCGCTAGTGCATCTCTCCGGTAAAGCACAAAAAAAGGCTAAAGACCTCGGCTTAGACAAGTTGGCTATCAGTCTCTCCGATTCAAAGGAATATGCTATCGCCTTTGTAGTGGGTGAGTCAAAGTAGAGAAGTACTGTCTATTTCCAGCAGCCTCTCAGGAGTCGGCGGTCTATGGCTATTACCTCATCGGTTACATCCCTTAACGGACGAGAAGTACGTTCTTTACCAAATAATGCCACCTCAACGTTCTTCCCGTTATCCTTTACTGCCTGTACAGCACCTACATAGTCACTATCTCCAGCGACCAAAATACCGACATCGTAGTTATCCTTAAAACTATGGGTTAGTAAGTCTGTTGTTAGCAGTATGTCAATCCCCTTTTCATAGGGTGGGACAGTGGGCCAATTGATGTAAACCAGACGTCCCAAACGCAGTTCACAATAGGGTATTTGGCGCACACTGGCAAAGAATGCCTGCTGCTTCTGGTATCGCTCTGGCTCTTGCGTACGCCCCACCTGGGCGTTGTAATAATAGATTCTTATCAGACGGCGCTTTTCCACAAGCTTCTTGCAGAATTTGCCGATATCTATATCAGTCCTCTTAAAATGACCCTTAAGAGAATGGTACATGTTGCTGCCATCAATGAATATCATTACCCTATCTGTTTTATCACTCATATATCACCTCCTTTCACTCTTTGTATTATATACTCCCCATCTCAGTTAACACTTAGTATACCCACAAGCCGGGCAGACGAAGCAGCCCTCCTGATATGCCAGTAGACCACCACAGTCAGGGCACTGCCCGGCAATATTCCCGGCTAGACCATAGTCTTCCGGCTTGGTCACCGCATCACTGCCATGATTAGTATCATCACCAGTGTCATCCTTTACATGCTTTTCCAGAACGCTGGCAATAGCATCGGCACAGGAGAGAATGGACTTCCCGCCCTCCCAGGCAATAGACGGGCAACGAATGCCACGGAGTTGCCTCACCACTTTGGCAACATCTACCCCGGACCTTAATGCCAGAGAGATAAGACGGCAGGTAGCCTCAAGCTGTGCCGAGGCACAACCGCCGGCTTTGCCCAAAGTGGAGAAAACCTCGCATATACCCTGCTCATCGGCATTCACGGTTACATAGATGTAGCCACAGCCAGTAGTTACCCTCTCAGTAACCCCCGAGGTTGTCTTTGCCCTTTTTCTAGGGGTAATCCTAGCCTCGCCGACTTCCTGCGGTTTCTCTTCTATCTGAGTAGTGCTCATGGGTTGTCCCTCACGGCTTCTATCCCGATAGATGGTTATCCCCTTTAAGCCTTCTTCATAAGCCATCATATAAACTTTGGCCACATCTTCCTGGGTAGCCTCATGTGAGAAATTGACCGTTTTGGATACGGCATTATGTGTAGATTTCTGGAACGCTGCCTGCATCCTGACATGCCACTCAGGGCTTATTTCATGGGCAGTAACAAACAACCGCTTGACGTCATCCGGGGCTTCATCCATGTCACGGAGGCCAGCCCCTGTGGCTAGCTGCTTCATTAGCTCCTCAGAATGGAAATCTCTATTCTTAGCTACCTCTTCAAAATAGGGGTTCACTTCTACTAACTGGGCACCATCCAGAATATTGCGCATATAGCTCAGCGCAAAGGGAGGCTCAATGCCACTGGAGCAACCCGCTATTATGGAGAGGGTGCCGGTGGGCGCGATAGTAGTCCGGGTGGCGTTTCTCACTTTAAAGCCATCGGGAACATCATAAACACTACCCTCAAAAGCCGGGAACGCGTCCCTCTCTTGTGCTAGTTTTATAGAGGCTTCAGTTGCCTCACGGGATATGGTAGTCATCACGTCTTCTGCCAACTTCAATGCTTCTTCTGAATCGTAGGGAATACCCATCTGAATTAGCATATCGGCAAAGCCCATCACGCCAAGCCCGATCTTTCTCGTTTTCTTGGTCATTTTTTCTATTTCCGGCAGGGGGAATTTATTAACGTCAATCACGTTATCCAAAAACCTCACCGCAATCCTTACTGTCTCAGATAGCCTGGCATCATCAACCTCAGTAAGCCCATTTGCGGTTCGCAGCATTCTACTCAGATTGATAGAACCCAGATTGCACGATTCGTAAGGGAGCAGAGGTTGCTCTCCACAGGGATTGGTGCTCTCGATATCACCCAGGTGTTTAGTAGGGTTATCATCATTTATGCGGTCAATGAAGATTATTCCCGGGTCTCCTGTCTTCCAGGCCATCCCCACCAGCTTGTCAAATACCTCTCTGGCATTGAGCTGACCGGTTACTTTCCTAGTATGTGGATTCACCAGATTATAGTCATCACCAGCTCTGACCGCCTCCATGAACTCAGTGGTTACAGCTACCGAGAGATTGAAATTAGTAAGGGCGGTAGGGTCTTCTTTGGCGACGATGAACTTCATAATATCGGGATGGTCAACATCGAGGATAGCCATGTTTGCTCCACGGCGCATACCCCCCTGCTTAATGACATCGGTGGCAGTATCAAAGGCTCGCATGAAGGAAACCGGACCGCTGGCTACTCCCCCCGTAGAGCCAACCCTATCTGTTTCTGGCCTTAGCCTGGAGAAAGAAAAACCGGTTCCCCCCCCACTCTTATGGATAAGGGCAGTATTCTTTACCGCATCAAAGATAGACTCCATTGAATCCTCAACTGGAAGCACAAAGCAAGCCGACAATTGCCCTAGTCCACGTCCGGCATTCATCAGGGTAGGCGAGTTTGGCAGGAACTCCAGATTAGCCATCAACCGATAGAATTCCTCTTCTCTTGCCTCAATATCTGCCTGGGGGTCATAGATAAGCTCAGCAGAGGCAATAGCGCGGGCTACACGATGGAACATTTCCTCGGGTGTTTCGATAACCTGCCCCTGCTTATCTTTTTTCAGATATCTCTTCTCCAGGACACGGAGGGAATTCTCACTAAGACTAATGCCAGAGGCAAGCGTAACCTTCGACTTGGCTCTTGGTTTGACTGTGGTAGTTTCTTTCATTTTAACTTCTGTCTCCTCTTTCTGTGCTGGTTTCTTTTCGGCGGCTAAGATTTCTCTAACCATAGCCTGGACTTCCGCACTGGTTGGTAAATCCTGCCGCCGGCTAGATGGAGATACAAGGTCTTCCATACCAGGAAAGGTCTGCGGTTTTTCGAGACGCTCAATAACCTGAGTGGTAAGTTGCTCTATCTTTTTTCTATCACGCAAACCCATTGACTCGGCGTCAGCAACCACAGCCCTGAGAATTTCAGTGCGGTTCAGTCGGTTTGGTTGTTCTCTTTTTGATAGATTACCTCTATTCACTTCTGATTCCTCCGGGGTCTCCTAGCCACTGTTTCCAGTTCATCGCCAGGGATTAGTGGCAACTGAGCAGTAGAACGAGATACTCGTGTCTCATCATCCGCTAAGCTGTCTACCTCTTGTTTCAGGGTAGTGATGTCGGCGAACTCCCGGTACACACTCGCAAAGCGGATGTAGGCAATATGGTCCAGACTCTTTAATCGCCTCATTACCATATCACCAATGACAGAACTGGATATCTCCGCCCTCCCCTGGTTATAAAGTTCAGCTTCTATGTCATCGGCAAGCTTGTCAACAATATCGGTAGGGAGTGGTCGTTTCTCACAAGCCTTGCGAACACCAGTTAGCAGCTTATCCTTATCGAATTCTTCACGTCTTTTGTCCTTTTTTATTACAAAAAGGCTGCCTGCCTGCAATCGTTCATAAGTAGTGAATCGGGAGTCACACTTCAGACACTGACGCCGACGGCGTATACCATCATTCACCTCACGAGAATCAATAACCTTTGAATCATGATAACCACAGTAAGGGCAGTTCATATATCAGCATCCTCAACAGTTTTACACCATCTATATATGGGATAGAGCATAAATTAAACCACAATATATGGTGTTTGTCAAGTTCTTGTAGCCTATTTTACCACGGAACTCTACCCATAGATTAGATGCCATACTATAAGTAGAAAATGAGATAAGGTCGCAGGGTATTGGAACCCTACGACCTTTTTGTCAAGTCTCGGAGTTTAGCGACTGCTCTGGAACCTTAATGAAGGAGAGGATGTTGTGAAGGTGTTTTGCCAGTCTTAACTGTCGAAGGTGTCGCCAAGCGCCGCTGGTTGAATAACGGGCGACGCAGGAAAGCTGGAATGTCTAACTGGTCTTCACTCTTCCATTCCTTGAGGAATTCCATTATTTCGTCGTCCTTGTTAGTTCCTGGTACTTGTGTTTTGGAGACGAATCCGGTAGCAATTAAGGTAATCTTAACCTCTTTATCCATCTCAGAGTCGTGAACCACACCAAAGATGATATTAGCTTCGGGGTCAACTGCCTGCTTGATTACCTCAGCCGCCTCATTCACCTCAAATAGAGCGAGACTATCACCACCAACAACGTTGAATAACACCCCTTTAGAGCCAGCGATGGAAACATCCAACAAGGGGCTGGCCAAGGCCTCCTTAGCGGCATCTATAGCTCGACTTTGACCTGTACCTATGCCTACTGACATCCAAGCCGGACCAGCGTCTTTCATCACTGCCTTGACATCTGCAAAATCAAGGTTAATCATTCCAGGAACAGTGATAACCTGAGCGATAGCCTGAACACCATGGCTAAGTATATCATCAGCTAGTTTAAAGGCTTCATCTACGCCTGTCTTCTGGTCACAGAGCTCCAACAAACGGTCATTTGGGATGATAATAAGAGTATCAACTACATCATCGAGCAAGCGCGCAATACCTTCATTAGCTACTTCAGCGCGGCGGCCACCTTCGAAGGTAAAAGGCCTGGTGACTACGGCAATAGTGAGGGCTCCGACTTGCCGGGCAATATCAGCCACAACCGGAGCAGCTCCGGTGCCGGTACCACCACCCATACCACCAGTGATAAATACCATATCAGCTCCGGAGAGGAGTTCCTTAATTTCATCTCGGCTTTCTTCGGCTGCTTTCTGACCCTGGAGATGGTCACCACCTACTCCTAACCCTCTGACAAGCTTGTCTCCAAGCTGGACACGAATCGGAGCCTCCGTAATAGCCAGGGCTTGCGCATCAGTATTCATGGCAATAAATTCCACACCTTGAATACCACCTCTTACCATACGGGTTATAGCATTGCAGCCACCACCACCCAAACCGATAACTTTAATCTTGACTGGATTAGGGGCAAAGCTTGTTCTTGCCATCTTCTCTTCCTTTCTTTATCTTTACATTCTGTTTATAGCAACTGCTTATTGAAATAGACTCTTAATTCGGGAAATCAGATGCCGCACACTGGTACTAAACCGGTGGGATTTCCAGGAATTGGCACTCTTGGGTTTCATCCCCCAGAGTAAGAGACCAACACTGGTAGCATACGCCGGGTCGTGAAGGGCATCAGTGATGCCATATATATCAACAGGAGCGCCAACCCTTACCGGGAGCCGTAGTATATCGCGACCTAGTGCATCTATACCAGAAAGATTCGAACTACCACCGGTGAGTACCAGACCACTAGGAACCAGTGACTCATGCTCAGAGTTTGGCAGTTCCAGTAGGATAAGCCTTATGATTTCCTCCATCCGAGCCTTGACAATATCGCACAAGGCTTGATAAGAAATAGTATGACCATTCTCTGATATTGAATCGGTTTCTATCTTATTCTCGTAAACCGGCATAACACTACCATACATTTTTTTCATTTCCTCGGCTACATCAAACGGCAACCCCAAACCGATAGCAATATCCCTAGTGAGCTGGTAGCCAGCTACAGGTAGAATGGCACTATGCCAGATACTTCCGTCCTTGAATACCGAAATATCCGTAGTCCCACCACCTATATCAGCGAGTATGATACCAGCCTGTTTCTCATGCTCATCCAATACTGCCTCACTGCTTGCTAAGGGTTCAAAGACGAGGTCCTCAATATCTACGCCAACACCGCGGATACACTTTACCAGGTTCTGTACGGAAGACATGGCAGCAGTAATGACGTGCGTCTCCACATCCAGTCTGAAACCGTGCATTCCCACCGGGTTCTTGACACCTTCTTGACCATCGACAGTATAACTCCGCGGAATAAGATGGAGCAGTTTTTCTTCACTGGGCACCTTGACACTTTGGGCAGTTTGAAGTACTCGCTTCAGGTCATTTGAGCGTACTAACCGGTCACCGCGAGTAATAGCCACTACCCCCCGGCTATTCCGAGCACTTATGTGTCTTCCAGTAACACCCACATAAGCTGACTCCACTTTATAACCACTGGCCTGCTCCGCTTTCCTTACTGAATCGCGAATCGACGCTTTGGCATCATTAATATTAACCACTAGCCCCTTGTGCAATCCCTTAGATGGGGTAAGGCCTACACCTGCGACTCTCATAAGACCCTTGTCATTTATCTCAGCAACGATGGTACATACCTTGGTTGTCCCAACATCAATAGCCGATATAGTATTCCATTTGTTCATTTGCCACTCCTTCAAAACTGGATTTCAGTCCTTTAAGTTTATGCCTACTTTTCACATCTTCAATGCCTCCTTTGGCAAATCTACGAATCTTTCCTCCCAGTTATTAGAAACCTTTCACACTTTATTGGTAAGATTAGCTACCTTTTTTTCGGTGTTGGTATACTGTTCATTCTGACCGATAATTCGCTCAGCCACTCTCAATTTAGCACTACGACTCCGCGGGTTAAGTTGAACTTCCGCAGCGGAAGGAGTCACCACCTTCCTGATAACCAGCCTCAGACAAGCAACATGTTCACAAATACAAATTGGCGTACCCGGAGGGCAGATACAGTTCTTTGATTCTTGCTGCATAAACTTTTTTACAATGCGGTCTTCGAGGGAGTGATAGCTGATAACAACCAGCCTGCCTCCGCAACCAAGGAGGTCAACCGCCTGTTTTAAGACTGCTTCCAGGTGCTCGAGTTCTTTATTCACTGCTATGCGTAGTGCCTGAAAGGTCTTGGTGGCTGGATGGATTCTGCCCCGCTTGCCTCCGACAGCCCGCTCTATTGTCTGGGCTAGCTGAAGAGTAGTCTTTATGGGGCGCTTTTGTACAATGCGGTTGGCTATTTTATAGCTATAGGCTTCCTCACCATATGTTCTTATGAGATGAGCTAGTTCAGTCGCGGAAAGATGGTTAATAATATCCTCAGCAGTAACCTCCTGGTCAGGACTTAAACGCATATCTAGCACTGCCTCACGCTGAAAGCTGAACCCGCGAGCATCACCATTTAACTGAAAAGAGGAAAGCCCCAGGTCAAACAAGATGCCATGTACCGGATGGAAGTCATATTTATTACAGATAGACCGCAGGTTGACGAAGTTTTCGTTAATGAGAAGGGTTGAGCCGCTATAGGCTTCAAGCTTTGCCTGAGCTATTCTTATAGCTTTAGAGTCAGCGTCAATGCCCAGTAGTTGTCCCCCAGGTGAGCTACGGTTCAGAATAGCAGAGGCATGTCCTCCACCACCCAGAGTGCAATCAATATAACGACCCCCCGGCTGGACAGCCAGTGCTTCAATAGCTTCCTTGACTAAGACTGGTATATGGGCTGTGGTCAATATTCCCTGTCTCCTTAATGACGCTCCAGGCTTTCAATAATTTGCCAGACTTGTTCCTGGCTAGTAGCCTTCTCTGCTTCCCACAACTCTTTACTCCACAGTTCAAGGTAATTATTCGCTCCAGCTATAACTACCTCATCGTCGATCCCAGCAGCCTGTCGTAACGTAATAGGTAGAGCTATTCTCCCCTGCCCATCAATGTTGAGGCTAAAGGCAGTAGCAAAAACAGCTCGATTTAACCTTCTTAGTTTGCTAGGTGCGATTGTGCCAGTAGTAAGGCTCTCCGCCAGCTTTCTCCATTCAGAGGGTGGGTAGGCAATAATGCACCTTTCTATCCCTGGCACTAATATCAATCCCCGGCCCAATTCTTTCCTGAACTTGGGGGGAATCGGCACTCTACCCTTATCATCAATCCTATATTCAAATTCGCCAAGAAACATCTGACTATCCTTTATTTTTTAGTTATTACGTTTATAATCTGAATTTCTTTTTTTATTTTCTTTCCGCCACATCTTACATCTCTTACCACAATCTACCATAATTCCCCATTTTGGCACACAATTTTCCATTTGTCAAGTATTTTTTCAATGAATTCCAAAAAATTTAAAACTTTCCTTATATGCTCCATATATGGTAAAATAGAATCTCTAACATAGAATCCCCTGAATAGACATTCAAGGTGATGCAGGAGAGCTATTTTAATGCAAATTGATATTTTAACTCTGTTTCCTCAGATGTTTGAAAGCCCGTTTGGCAGCGGTCTGCTCCAACGAGCTATCGACCGTAAGCTGATCAGAGTTAATCTCCATAATATTCGAGATTATACTCACGACAAACATCGCACCGTTGATGACTATCCCTACGGGGGTGGAGCCGGCATGATGCTCAAGCCAGAGCCTGTCTTTGAGGCAGTAGAGGCACTACAATTAGACTTGTCTCAGAAGCAAGGAGTGGTGGAGGTGCCAATCATTATGCTCACCCCACAAGGTCGCCTTTTTTCTCAGCATATTGCCGAGGAGTTGTCAAAATATAATCATCTAGTCCTTATATGTGGTCACTATGAAGGGATTGATGAACGAGTACGCGAACACCTGGCCACCGACGAGATCAGTATTGGTGATTATATACTCAGTGGTGGTGAGTTAGCGGCTATGATTGTTACCGATGCTGTGGTCAGGCTACTGCCGGGGGTTCTGGGTTCAGAGGCTTCAACACTGGATGAGTCTCATACCACCGGGCTGCTAGAGTACCCTCAATATACCCGTCCCCAAGTATACAGGGACTGGGCAGTACCTGAAGTTCTACTCTCGGGAAATCACGCCCAGATTACCGGGTGGCGTCGTGAGCAATCCATTATCCGCACTCTAAAGCGTCGGCCAGAGCTATTAGACAAAGCCAATCTATATATTAAGGAGAACCAGTTAGTAGCAAAGCTAAAGCAATCGCAGTAAATACAGGAGTTTTGAAATGAATATTTCCTCACTAGTTGAAGTCAAGTCAAATCCAAATATTCCTACTCTCGCTCCAGGTGACACAGTAAAGGTAAGTACTAAAGTTGTTGAGGGAGATAAAGAACGCACCCAGATATTTCAGGGCGTCGTTATTGGTGTCCGAAATAGTGGGGCTGGCTCTAGCTTCACCGTTAGGCGAGTTACCTATGGAGTAGGTGTGGAGCGCACCTTCCCGTTACATTCACCGCTCGTGGAAAAGGTGGAAGTAGTACGGCATGGGAAGGTACGCCGAGCTAAACTCTATTACCTGCGCGGGCTCAGCGCCAAGAAGGCTCGCATCAAGGAAAGACGGTTAAGCCCGCAACAGTTAGAACGGGAACGAGAAGAAGCATTAAAGCAAAAACAAGAGTTAGGACAAGAAACATCATCAGAGCTTGAACAGGAGCGAGGGCTAGAGCAGGAACAAGAAGCATCACCGGAGCAGGAGCAAGAGCAGGGATTAGAACAGGAACAAGGGCAAGAGTCAGAACCAGAACAAGATACAGAACCAAAAGCAAACGTAGAATAGCGCGACCTCGCGGGGTATAGAATGAGGTATGCTGAGGTTAGTGTCAATTCGCCAATAGCACAACGCAGAACTTTTAGCTATGCTATACCCCGAGACCTGAGCGTTGATGTAGGGCAGGCAGTATGGGTACCTTTTGGTGAGAAGCTTCTTCAAGGCATCGTTATACAGCTAAGCGATTACCCCGCTGTTGAAGAAACCAAGGAAATAGCTAGTATTATTGACCCTCACCCTCTATTGTCTCCACCACACGTAGCGTTGGCTCGCTGGATAAGTGAGCACTACCTATCGCCTCTCTTTGACGCTGTAGCTTTAATGGTGCCACCGGGATTTGCACAGAGGGTAGTCACTTTTATCTCTTCGACCACCAAAGAATCGGATATATCTTCTCTCACCAAGCCACAGAGGCACGTTCTCGAACTAATCAAACGACAGGACAGAGTTAGTCTCAAAGAACTGGAAAGGACACTGGGCAAGAAAAAAGCTCAGACCGTCGTTTCTCAACTGGTAAGACGAGGACTAGCCGCAAGAAGCTACCAACTGGAGTCAGTAAAAGCAAGGCCAAAGATAGAGCTTTATCTCAGCCCGGCAACTGCTATTGATGAGGCTCAACGGGAAGTAACCAGCCTGCGCAAGAGAGGAGCCCACAAACAGGCTGCCCTGCTAGCTTTTCTGATTCAGCAGTCGAAAGCAGTACCTTTGGCTGAAGCCCGGCAGAGGATTAACTGTGATAAGGCGGTAGCTGACGCCCTGGCTAAAAAGGATTTAGTCACAATTCAACGCACTCAAGTGAAGCGCTATCCTCTTTCCTCACAACACATAACACCGTCTAATCCACTACACCTTACCGCTGCCCAGGAATCAGCCTTTAAGTCTATCCAGGCAAGTCTGCTAGAGGTGGCAGAGGGTCATATTTCACCACCAGTCTTTCTACTGCATGGGGTTACCGCGAGCGGCAAGACAGAGATATACCTGCAAGCCCTGGCAGAGACAGTGAGATTGGGTAAGCGAGGTATCATCTTAGTGCCAGAAATTGCCCTTACTCCTCAGACGATAGAGCGATTCGCCTCTCGCTTTCCAAACCGGGTGGCTGTCCTCCACAGCAAACTCTCTCTCGGTGAGCAATTTGATGAATGGTGGGGAATAAAAGATGGAGAGTTTGACGTGGTCATTGGTCCCCGGAGCGCTATTTTTGCTCCCCAACCTGATTTAGGTCTGATAGTTATAGATGAAGAGCACGAATGGACTTACAAAC
>SDBT01018239.1_pt1 | contig 11040 bp, 10 predicted proteins | sample 2277101 | NCBI WGS metagenome assembly SDBT01 (sample SAMN10404973, study PRJNA504765) | marine sediment metagenome | isolation source: marine sediment core GS10_PC15, 103 cmbsf | place: Arctic Ocean: Southern Knipovich Ridge | collected 2010 | reverse complement strand
ACTCCGATGCACTCGGTCGCGCCACCCGCGTTGAGGATCGCGGAACCTACGCCTCATCCGCAGACTATCTCGTCACGAGCGCCTACTACGATGGCTCTGGGCACGCCACTCGCGCCGTCCTTCCGGAAGGGCAAGTCAAGGCCCGCGACTGGTCGTCGCCGTGCCGCCTCACTCGCCTCGTCGAAGACGAGTTCGCCGCGCCAGTCGAAGTGGGACGGGTTGCCGAGCGGCGGGTTGTCAAAGCGGACGGGAGAGGCGTACGCCTGCGTCCCGGCGGCGACGACCGCTCCGGCGGCCAGGGCCTGGCCGGCTCGCCTGCTCCTGCCACCGCGCCTTCCACTCGTTGAATCCCTCCGACGCCGAGATGTGCCGCGCCTGTGGTTCATGCCGTAGTCTCCTGTAGATGGATCCTCAACAACAAGCCTCCGTCTTTCCTTCTGCCGCGTTCCCGGTTACGAGCGCTCCCACCAATGCGCCAGGCGAAACGCACCAATGTGCCGTTCCCTCATTCGCTTGCTCCTTGTCGCTCATTCACTCGTTCAGCTCGAACAGGATTCCACCTCTCTGTTGTTGCTAACGTCTGCGGCCGGCGACCACCACCACCCCGAAGGCCAGCAACGCCAGCGTTCCCGGCTCAGGGGTGCCCGGGATGGGCACACCAGCCTCGGTCTCATAGCCCCAGGCGAACGGGTCCAGCTCCAGGTTATCGCGGACCACCCCGATCCAGCCGTAGTGCATGCCGTCACCCGGGTCGAACCGCAGGCCGAGGTAAACCCGCACACCCTCAGGCAACTCCGAGCCGTAGCCGGGGTACGAAGTGAAGCCGTAATCCCCCCAGGTCGCACCGCTGGGAATGGCCGAACCCCGGGGCACGGGATCGAGGAGGTAGTCCCCATAGCCGCCGACCTCCACACCGCCGCCCAACGGAGCGTAGACTGCTCCGAAGCCCGCCCCCGGCAGGTATTGCTCGAAGACGACTGGGCCCTCATCGCCGTCAGCTTGCGAGGCGGCACTTTGGGTGATGTCCAGCCCCGTCCGCACACCGGCGACGGCCCAGTCGAAGTGACCGGGACTGCCAGGTGACGGATTGTCCCATCGGACGGGAGAGGCGTACGCCTGCGTCCCGGCGGCGATGGCAGCGCCCGCGGCCAGGGCCCGGGCTGCCCGCTCGGCGCTCCGCCCGCGCCCACCACGTCCTCTACCCCTCCGACGCCTGGATGGGCTGCGCCTGTGGTTCATGCCTCACCGGCCTGAAGAAGTGCCTTTAACAGCGAGTCTCAGCTAGCCCGCCACGGTCAAGAGATGTGCGGGCCCTTTCAGCTTCGTCCCTCCACCGGGCAACGGCCCGCGCCGTCTCCAGTGGCAAGAGATCCGCCCTCATACGAGCCCCGACCATAGACCAGTACGCAGGCCGGGCACGATTCTTAATCGATTTGTCCGAAAAAAGGGCGGCAGCTACTGGGGGTATGCCACACGGTGGCTACGTCCTCGGCGTGTGACGCCCAGACCCGTTAATCTGGGGGGCTCATGAGCCTTCTACGGGTTCGGCGTGGCTAAAGAGAGATTCGCCGCGCGGACCACGAGCGCGTGGTTGGCCAAATGGGGCGGCGGTCAGTGTCGTTGGAAGGGGATCCTCCGCCCGTCCGGCGCTGCGGGTTTGCAAGCGTGACGCAACGCGGCTGGCCCTGCGGGCATCAGGCCGGGACGATGGGGACGCTCAGGCGGTCCTCCAGCAGCGGGCCGTCCTCGTGGAGGTGGCGACGTCGGACCACGACGTAATAGGGGCCGCTCACGTCGGTGGGCAGCAAGAACAGAACCTGCTTCGGCTGGTTAGCGATCACCAGCTCCATGCGCGTCTCGCTGCCGTCCTCGGCGACCAGGAAGACGCCCTCGTCGAGGCGCGTGGGCTCGTAGTCCAGCCGGTTGCCGTACAGGCGCATGGCTCCCCCCGGGGCGTACCGGTTGGGATGCTCGTCGGGAACGCCACCGGGCAGAATGCGGCGGGCTTCCGCGATGTTGGGGCCCTTGGGCTGAGGCTCGACCCTCTTGCGGACCAGCCTGGCCCCGGCCTTGGCCACCGCCCGCTTCATGGCCCCGGGCAGCACCCAGGAGATGGTCAGCGTGACGTCGGCATCCTCGATGCGCTCGGGGATGTTGTCGAAGCTGCCCCTCATCCCCAGCCGCGACCGGCCCAGCGGGCCCAGGTCGACCTCGCGCCCCTCGAACGCCCTCCGGCTCACCCAGTCGGCGGCGGCGGTGAGCACGGCAACGGCATCGGCCCGAGTGAGGGTCGACCCACCCTCGACGTGGCGAATGAAGTCCTCGAACGAGGCCTGTTCCCCGGTGTGCATGACCACACGGTAGGTGCCGGGCCGGATGGCATTCCGTTGAACGCTGACTCGCATGGCACTCCCCCGTGTCACTGGGCGGCCCAGGGCCCTGGAGACGCGTCCCGCGACGGGAACCAAGCTACGGCGACACTGTCAACATACAATACAACAGTGTCTTATACAAATACGACCTGGTCTGACCTAAGATCGACCACGTCACTATAGCTCCGCACCGCCGCGGCACAGGTGTCGCCGCCGCCCCCGCGGTTCAGCCCAGTGCAAGCAGGCGAACAGTCCCCCGCCGCGGCGGCGTTCGCAGCCGGCCGGTCCGGCCCGCCACCACGAACACGTTTGCAGCGTCGTGCGGCGGGCACTCTGGCCTGACAGCATTGCCCACGTCCGGCGCGTTCATGGATCGTCACCTGTTATCGAGTTGGTTTCCCTGGTACGATGGCCGCGGCTGGCGCCTGTCGGCGTGGCGAACTCGCGGCCTGGAGCCTGGATGTTTGATCGATGACGTCGCTGATCCTGGCAATCACCTCGGCAGTGCTAGCCCCGGCCGAGGTCGAAAAAGAAGGAGTACACGTCCGAACCCGCGTCCAGGCCAACGACTATTTCTACCGGGTCACCAACCTGGCCGCCGAGCCCATTATGCGTTTCGAGATCGAGCAGGGCGGCGCCTATCTGTTCCGGACGCCCAAGGGTTGGCTGTCCGAAGCTCGCCCCGGTGTGTTCCTCGCCTGGACCGACGATCCGCAACTGGCCATTCGCCCCAGCCAGACCGGGGAGTTCTCCATGCGAGTGACCAGCGCCGGCGCGGTGCTGGGCGAGGCACCTCTGAGGCTCCGACTGCAAACTGGAGAGGAAATAGTCTTACCGGATGTGTGGAGCATAGTCCCGGAGCCGCAGGGAACGATCCTGCTGGTGCCCCTGCTGTTCGCCGGACTGGTTCTGGCCCACACGCTCGTACTTGCCCGTCGGGAGCGTCGAGTCGGCGGCGCCGCTGGTCCGAGCGTCTAACCGTGAGACCAGTGACGCGTGTAACACGAATGGCACTACCGTGGCTCTTGGGGCCTCTGCAGAGGTTCTAAAGAGGCTTGAGGCAAGAGACGGCGGGGTTTCCCAAGCCTCAAGCCTCAGGCCTCAAGCCTTCCTGATCGCCGCTCTCTTCCGCATCCTCGATTACCAGGTGGGCCAGCGTCGGGGCCAACGCGGCGAATGCGGCGTAGGCCAGCAGGAGCGAGATGGCCACGGCCACGACACGTGGCAGACCGCTGGTAGCGCCAGCCCCACCATAGATCGTGACCAAGCCCCACACCAGAAGCCGGGCCAGATTGCAGAACAGGACTACGGGAATGGCTGCCACCGCAAGGACCACGATCTGCCAGAGTGGACGGATGCGGGCGAAGGCCACGAAGACGCCTATCGCCGCATAGGCGGGCAACAGCGAGGCACCACGACGAGGCTCACCCAGAGCGATCGTACCACTGCGATCGTCATGAACAAAGGACAAGTCCCGTCCCAAGAGAGTCACCGTCACCCCAGGGAGCTGATCCAGGACCGCTCTGGTTGCCGCCAGCGTATGCCGCTCCGGCAGGATCATCATGTCGGCGTACTTGCGCGTGCCTATGGGGACAGCCAGCAGCAGCAAGAAGAGCATCGGCAGGCAGCGCCAGAGCACCCGCCAGCCGCACACGGCCAGCACCATGCCGGCCGACACGGGGACGATGGCCACCGCCCGAATGTACCCGAACCCGAACGGCCAGATGGTACCTGACAAGAGGGCCAGGCCAGCCAGCATCAACAGCAGACCCCAGAGCGACCCGTTGCCCAACTCCTCCACCAGTCGCCTGCGCCGCAGATACCCCAGGGCCAGCATCGCCACCGGCATGACCGGAGCGTGGGCCCAGTACAAATGACGGGTCATGTGCGGAACGCTCTGCCGGATCTCCGGCCAGAACAGCCACACCACCAGTCCGAGCAGGACCACACACTGGACCAGCGCCCGCCAGAGGTCCCGCTGCGGCGCCGCGGTATCGGTTGCGTTCTGCCTCACGGACATGCCTCGCTCACAGCATTGTCGTCCCAACTGCCCCGTCAGGGCACGTAATAAGCCCAGGCGGAGCGCCCCGCACTGAACGCCCGCCAGTGATCGAACGCCAACCGCTCACGGAAGCGCCGGGGGTGAATCACGAACTGGGCCTGGCGCCGCCAGCGGGCCAGCTCGGCCGCCGCCCGCTCTTTCTGGCGTCCGGTTACCGACTGGGGCGACTCTTCTCCCGGGTCACTGGCCAGATCGTAACGGTAGAGCAGATCGTTATAAGGCCAGTAAATGTACTTAACGCTTCCTTCGATATAGCCGGAGGGGCTCCCGGCAAACCAGGACGAGAAGTACAGGCGACGTTGGGGATCGCACGGAGTCAGGGCGCATCTCCCTTCGAATCCGGCCCGCGAGATGTCGAACCCGATCAGAGAAAGCACGGTCGGCGTCAGATCCAACTGCGAGCACGGCCAATCGAATCGCCGCCCTGCCGGTAAGTGTCCCGGCCAGCGCATGACCCAGGGAACGCGGATGACCTCCTCGAGCGGCACCCAGCGACCGAACCGATCCTGGCTCCGGAAGCCGACCCCGTGGTCTCCCATCACGCACAGGATGGTACGCTCGTCGAGCCCACGAGCCTGGAGCTGTTCACACAACGCGCCGATGAAGGCGTCTGTGTAGCCTACCGAGTGGAGGTACTTGGCCCGGACATCGCCGTCCACTTGCCCGTACCACTCGGGCACCGCGTAGGGGTCGTGGGCTACTGAGGTGATCACCATGAGCAGGAACGGTTCCGAACCGGCATCCACCCACTCGAACGCCGGAGCCAGCATGAGGAAATCGTCGCCGCCCAGGTAGCCCAGGTGGGCCGAGGGGTCCCCGAGGTTCTCCCGGAACCAGGCCCAATCGAAGCCCAGGTTGGCGAACAGCCCGGCCGCGCACTCGAAGGAACCCTTGGACACTTCGAAGAACGCGCTGCGGTAACCGCATCGAGCCAGGATCGAGGGCAGACCGTCGTAGGGTTCATCCGCCAGCACCGCCTCGACGTAGTCAGGCTCCAAATCCGGCGTGGTGCCGGTAAGTACCGACCAGAACGCCTTGGTGGTCTGTGAAACCGGGACGCGGGTAGACCGGAACTCCACGCCCTGGGATGCCAGGGCCGCGAGATGCGGCATCGTCCCTCGCGCCGGATCATCCAACGCGCTGGCCGAGTAGGAGACACTCTCCAGCAGCAGCAAGACCACGTTGGGCAGCTCGTCGCTCCGTGCCCGGGGCAGGCCTACGCGGCGCTCGCCGGCCCGCGGCAGGTGACGGGCCTGGGTCTGGACGTCGGCGTAGTCTGACCCTCCAGTCAGCGTCGAGATCAGCGCGTACCAATGGCTGCTGAAGCTGAGCACCTCACCAGGCAACCCTAGCCGTGCCCCGGGTCTGGCGAAGGCCTGCCCGAGCAGGGCCACCGCGAACACGACGCCGGCCGCCAAGGCGCAGCCCAAGTGCCTCCGTCGACCGGCTGGCACGGTTAACGGCCGGGCCAGTCGCCAGCAAAGCCACCCGACGCCCAGCAGCACCGTAAGGCCAATCGGTATGGCATAGCTCAGCCGCTTGGACAGATGGGTGCGGACTACGGGCCAGAACTCGAGGGGATCATGCGACAGAGCCTGGAGGATGTCCGGTTGAAGCTGGGCTCCGGTAGCCAACAGCCAGGCGGCGTTGGCCAGCGCCCAGCCCAGCACCAGCGCCGTGGCTGCCAACGCGCATCGGGCCGCCCACCGGTGCTGACCGAGCGCATAAGCCAATCTGATCAGCGTCAGCAACCCGGCGAAGAAGACCAGGTCCGACACCGCCACCTCGGACCAAACCGCCGCAGAGTGCTCTGGTTTATGGCGCTGGACGACAACGAGCTTCGCCCCGACGGTCCAGCAAAAGGCCAGCAGCAGGATGACGGTCTCCGGCCGCGGCACGCATCGGCGCCAGGTCTCCGGGAGCACCTGCTCAGCCGGCGGAGCGCCGGCCCCCGCCTGCCCCCGGGTCGACCCATACTCTGCTGTGGATTCAACGGCCACTACCTGCGTACCTCGTGAACTCGAGGAGCCCGCCGCAACGTTGGCACTACCGGTCACTGACTTGCACCCCGGTCGGAAAGTGCTCGTCGATCAAGACCGGCAGGACCTCACTGAGCAGCCGCTTGGCCCGCTGCATCGCCTCGACCATGCCCTCGGGGCCGGCCCCGGGGCCGGCCCCGGGGCCGGCGTCGGGCAAGTAGTGGGCCGACGCCTCGATCTTGGAGAAGTAGGTGTAACGGTCGCCAGGCCGATCGATGATCCAACGGACCTGTTCCCGGTCGTGACAGAACTCACCGTTGGCGCAGAATACGTAGGCCAACACCCCCCAGGCCGGGGGCTGCGGCTGGTGCACGCGCATCACCCGGATCTTGATCCGCGGGTTCTCCGGCGCCAGACGCAGCGTCTCCAGCGTGTCGGTGGTCACGCCGGTGATGTCCGTCCCCTGCTGCCGGTAACACACCTCGGGCGTGTGCGGGACCTTGTCTCTGGGATTATTGTAATAGGTCACCAGCAGGGACGCGGTCCGACGCTCGAAGTTGGTACTCTCGTCCGAGAGGGCGAGCCAGATGAATTCCTCGGTGCCCAGGTCAGCAGCGGTAATGCTCGCTGGTACGGTGCCGGCAGCACGCCGAAACGATGGGAGCAGCGAGACGTCCAATTCCGCCAGCGGGCGGCGAATGGCGATTGACTCCTTGCGGTAGTGCTCAGCCAGGGCCCGCAGGCCCGGCCGAAGCGTCAGCCCCGCGGTCAGCGCCACCAGGGCACAGCTCACGAACAGCGGCGACCACAAAGTCCGGCCGCGGCGTCTGACAGAGCCGCATCCAGTGGCGTCACTGTTCATCGTGGCACTAACGGCCATCGGCCGCGCCTTCCGATCGCTGAACCCCTCCGACGCCGAGATGTGCCGCGCCTGTGGTTCATAACTCACTCTCCTGAAGATGTGCCAGTACGACGCTAATGTCTGCTGAGTCACGCGGCGGACACTCCGGCCTGCGAGCGCTGGCCATACCACCGCTCCCGCCGTGGGGCCGTCCGCCGTCAGGTCCGCAGAGCGGCGAGCCGCGAGCCGCGAGCCCGGGGATGGGCCGCTGACCTTCTGTCCCGAGCCGCCCGCCGATCCCAGCAGGAGCCCGACACTGCCGCGCATCGAAGAGTTGCGGGACACCCCCGTCCGAGCAGACATCCCGACCATACACCTATACGCAGCCCGGGCGGATTTCTTAATCGAACTGTCCGAGAATCGATGCATCTTCTTGCACTCGTTATGAGACGGCCTGTGAATACCCACCCGCCGCCCAAGCCGGCGCCGCTTGTCACCGCCCCTGCCTTCCGTGTCGCCGCCGCGCTCGTCGGTCATGGGGCGGGCGGCCATCGCCTGCTACCCCGCTTCACAGCCCCCCGCCGCCCCTCTGTTGCTGCTACTCGCCAGCGACCTGGGCACGGGTCGGAAAGTGCTCGTCGACCGGAACCGGCAAGACCTCGCTCAGCAGCCGCCTGGCCCGCGGCATGGCCTCGGCCCGGTGGTCGCTCGAGTCTCCCTCCTTCTGCACTCCGCGGCGAATCGCCACTACGATTGCTCTTCTCCTCCTTTCTTCACCGAGGGGTCTTGGTCCGACTGCCGCCGTCGTCGATTGGCTCGAGGCGGGTAATGGCCTCGGGGGCGACGTGCACCATCCGTTCAGGGAAGCCGTCTTCGTCCGGGTCTACCCCAATGAAGACGGTCCCTCGGGCGACCACCATCGTGCCCCACTGCTGGCGGATCTCATATGACGAGCCATCCGACACGTGCAGGCGGAAGGGCTGGAACGGCTCCCGTCTTCGATACTCGACGATGTCTTCAGGTCTCATGGCTCGATCCTGGTAATAGCGGACGGCCCGCCCCTATGGCCGACGCCGGCCACGCACGGTCCGCACTCAACCCGGGCACGCTCGACGGCGAGCCACCGGGCGCAGGCGCCGACGAGGCTCCGCCGGTCGAGCGGCTTGCGCAGCACGGCATCGAAGCCCAGGTCCGCCGCCGTAGCGGCAGGAAAGGAAAAACCGTCGCTGGCCGTGACCGCAACGATCGGAGCCCGCACCCCGGCCGAACGCAGGCGGCGCGCGGCCCTCCTGCCGCCGGGGAACGGCATGTCCAGGTTCATCAGGATCAGGTTCCAGGCCTGCTCCCCGGCGGCGGCCACCGACGCCGCACCGTGGGACACGGCCTCCACCTCGGCGCCTGCCTCCTGCAGAATCCGGCACAGGTAGTCTCCAAAACTCCGGTCGTCCTCGACCACGAGAATCCGGCCGGCAAGGTGCCCCACGGCGCCGGTGTCGGCCTCGTTCTCCATAACGGTTTGACCTGGTCCTCCAGCTTGCTTATCCGCAAGCATTGGTGCGCCCGGCCCGGCGTTACGTGAATCCTCGCCAGACATCCAATGCCGCCTACCACCCGACCCAACTCAGGCTGCCGCTTGCGGACCGGTTCCCCCTACCTGCGGACCGTGTACGGACCCGAACCCGTGTGCACCTTCTGGACCTGGGCGAGACTGTCGGGGTTGAACTCGCTCATCAGGATCACCGTGCCCTTGGGCCACCAGGGGTCTGGAAAGCGGGAGCGATCCTCGGACAGGTACTCGGCGTGGCCGTCGAAGAACCCCGCCACCAGGCCGGGGCTCTCGCCGCGCGGGTGCCGATAGGAGAACCGCCGCTGCGGATCGGTCCGCCAGTACGACCGCAGGTACTGATCGGGGATGGTGGGACCGCCGTCGGAAAAGGCCCCGCCGAACGCCCCCCGCCAATCGATGTCGAAATCCGGGTTGCCCGCCGAGTTTGTGAATCGCGATCCGTCGGCGATGAACACGTTCTCGCTGGGGTTGCCCACGCGGCCGATCCGCGGCTGGTAGTCGCGGGCGATGAACGCCCCCGGCACGGTGTAGACAGCCTCGCTGTACGGCGCCCCGGCCGACGTCGGCCAGCACATGAACTGCCGCATAGTGTTGTAGCTCACCATCCGCTGGACCTTGAAGCTGCCCGTCGCGCCGAGCGTGCCGCCGTGGTAGGGAACCGCCGTGTAGCCGTTAGCGGGGCACTCGAAGACGCCCTTGACCAGCTCACCGAAGCGGTCGCCCCGATTGGCCGGCAGGGACATGTTCATCTCCCGGGCCGCCAGCGGACCGGCCCAGTCCCAGATCTGCACCGGCGGGTCGGGGATCTGCTCGCTCGTTGCGTCCGCGCCGGCGTATTGACCGCCCAGCAACAGGCTCCCGGACGTCCCGGGTGAGCCCGGCAGCCAGCCGTTCTCCTCGGACTGGTACGCCGCGGCCGCCTTGGCGATGGCCGCTTGGTGGGCCTGGCACTTGACCGTAATCGCCTGACGCCGGGCGCCCTCCAGGGAAGGCATCAGGATGGAGACCAGCAGAGCAATGATCGACACGACGACCAGCAACTCCACCAGCGAGAACGCCGACCGCGCCCGCCCGTTCGCACCAGCGGCTCCCGCGGTCTCGTGCCACACGCTGGCACTGCTCATGGTGCCTCCACCACACTCGGGCAGGTCCATGGTCGTCTTCCCTTTCTACGGCAACGATCCCGCGCATCCCGCACGCTCGACCGCCAGCCCCGTCCACTGGGGCGCGCCCGTCCGCCTCTGGCCCGCCCATGGCCCGGCAGACCCGGATCACCAGCCGCCGGTCGCCGCTTGGCCGGGGCCGGGATTGTGAAACCGCACCTCGGCCGCGCAGACCGGGCAACGAGTTGGCCCGTCCGTGCCCAGGTACGTGTTGAGGATCACGTGCGTGCCGCCTCGAGCTGCACAGGTGGCGGAATAGCAGACCTCCGTCGGGTACAGGATCCCCCGGTCGGTCTTTGGGTTGACCGCCGGGAACGGCCCGAAGCCGTCGGCCACGCGGACCGTCACCAACTTACCAGTCTCGGCGTCCATCAGCGTGCGAGTGTTCGCCGCGGCGGCGACCGGATCGCTCGTCGCGCTCCACACGGCCCAGGTGACCAGGGCCACCAACGCCGCTCCGACCGCGCCCAGCGCCGTGCTTCTTCTTCGCCGGACGCTTATACGATCAGTCTTCCGCCGTGCGGCCTCCAGGCACCAGCCAAGCAAACGCTCGGCGCAAACGGCCAGCGCAGAGAACGCCACTAGCACAGCGATACGGCATCGCTCAAGCAATAACGACATGGTTCTCATTCCTTCGCGGCCACCAGTGCCCGCCAGCGCCCGCCAGCGCCCGCCAGCGGGACCTGTTCCCTTGTTCCCTTGTCCCCTTGTCCCCCTGTGCCCCCGCGCCCCCGCGCCCGTGTGCCTCCTTCGTGCATCGGCCGGGCTGCTTGTTGCTCTTGTGGTGCGAAATCACTATCCCCCATGCTGCCAACATCGCCCCTGGGAACGGGCGTTGCGCTTGCAGCGAGTTCCTTTCAGAGTTGTTGCGGTGCATCGCCCGCCCGAGACGGCAGGAGGATTTGTGGGAACGGGCGCCGGCGGTTTGGCGATGCGCTCCGGCCGCGCTTCCGTCCGCTCGCCCTCCACCTCGGCCGGCACCTCGTCGAGGCGGTGCACTTGGGCCTGCAAGTCCTCGATCGTCTTGTCTCTGGCGGCAAGCCCCCTCTCTGCTTC
>SDBT01018238.1_pt1 | contig 11040 bp, 12 predicted proteins | sample 2277101 | NCBI WGS metagenome assembly SDBT01 (sample SAMN10404973, study PRJNA504765) | marine sediment metagenome | isolation source: marine sediment core GS10_PC15, 103 cmbsf | place: Arctic Ocean: Southern Knipovich Ridge | collected 2010 | reverse complement strand
ATCGTATTTGTGGAATAGTTTTAGCTATTTGTTTAAGTGCCGCGCCTATTGGCGATTTTGTTTCACTATCTGGTTCGTCTTTGTCATCAGAGGCGCTTTTTAATAACTGAATTAAAGCTCTGCCCGCTGCTGGTGAGTTAGGATTTAATTTTCTAAGCCTCGTTAATTGTCTCTCGAAACCAGTGTCAAACATAACCTCAGTTAATGCTCTTACATTCCTATCAAACAAGCCTCTTTCACCTGTTTTTTGCAATGTATCTAAAGGTCTGAATATAGCATCCCTTAATACAGAGGTAATGCCTTTTAGTTTATCTAGTGCTTCTTTAAATGGTGTAGTTGGCGATCCAGCTTGTCTACCCGCTGACGCTCTTCTTAATACATCATCTAGGAATATAAAGTTTTTACGAGTCTCTCCACTCATGCCAGATAATAAAGCTTCTCTTTGTGATGGGTTGCCAAACAAAGCTCGTCTTAATTGCCCTGGAGTATTGCCTATTAATTCGCCTGGGATGTCTTCTACTAATTGCTCTAGTCCACCGATGCGCCTATTTACTTCAACTCTCATTAAATCATCCCAAGCACCTGGATCGACATTATCAATAATCTTTTTAGCATCTGCTATGATTTTAGGATTAGTCGAAGCGTTCTTTGGATCGAATATTTTTTGCGCGATTGATTTAATATCTACGTCTTTTATCTTTGAAATCTGACCTACAATAGAATCCTCAAGTTCTTGTACTGCTGGCGACAACTCTCTAAAGTTATCCATTGCTGATTTGTATGTAGGACTTGCTAGTTCCATCTGAGCGACTAATTGATTCTTAACTGTGGTTAGTGTGCGTTTAGTTTTCTTTGCTACAGCACTGGAACCTGTCTGTTCTAACAAAGCGTTAATATTATCTTTAGCATTGTCTAACTGCCTTAAATTTGGTGCCGCGCCTTTCTTTCCTTTTAATGTCTTTAGTACTCCTCTTAGCGTTGATTGCATACTGCCTGGAACTGAATCTTTTAAAGAATCTTTCAATATTGTTTTCACAGATGATATATTTACAGTTGCACCATCGTTAAGAGCTTCTTTAAATAATCCACTAGTTGCCGCTTGCCTTCTTTCTTTGGCTGCATTTATTGCCAATTCAGCCGCGCTTTTAAATCGTTTTGCACCTGTTGCTACCGCTTCAGGTGGTGCTATTTTATTAATTAACGAGGTCACAGCGCTGAATGTTTCCTTGTTCTGCAACTCTAATGCCTCAGCCGCCACTTTAGACCCTGCGTCTAGTTGTGGTAATAGTCTTTGCTTTAGTAGTTCAGATGGTAAAAGAGATTGTTGCGCTTGAAGCAGTCCAACCTTTTGACCTGTCGCAGCCTCTAAGCCTTGTACTGATTCTTTACCTGCTTGTACTTGGCTTGATACTTGTGTTGCTGAAGCCGCTTCAGTACCGACCTTAGCCGCTTGCCTAGATTGTCTAAAGGCTTGTACTGCTGGGACAACTAACTCAGCCGCACCACCTAAAGCAGTTGCAATAGCAACCTCATCTTTATCTAACTCACCACCTACTTGCTCTTGGATCAATTCAATAGCCGATTGTGTTAAGCCCGAAGTTGTTGCGCCTAGCAAAGCCTTAGTTGTAAGCGTCGGTGCTAGTGTTGTTATTTTAGCTGCTGGTGTAAATGCTGCCGCTATTCCTAAGCCCTGTAATAAATCAAGTCTTGATGCGCCTGGTCGATTAACAATAATCTTCGCACCTGTATCGTTGTTGGCTAGGATTATCTCCCCTGCTGGACTAAACTGCTGTCCTATATTTGGGAAGTTTTGGGTTATTATATTAGCTAGCTCTTCGTTATTAGTCGTTGTTAATATCACTGGTGCAATAGCCGCTATCTTAATTGGATCTGCACCCGATAATAGTCCACCCGTGCCAAGTTCAGGTAATTCTTGAGAGGCTAGTGTTTCGCCTCTTTGCTCTGGGAATGGAGTAGGCGCTACAGTTGACGGATCAACAAATATATTCGGAGTTGCTCTTGGCGCGTCTATGGTTTGTGCTATATCAGGAGCATCCTGTAACTTCTTGCCAGTGTTTAAATCAATTACAGTCATTGCTGATTAAGCCTTTTTATAACTTCTTCGATCGTTAGGTTGTTTTGTACCGCGCTGTCCTGCAAGTCTTGAAGTGTAAACACGCCCTTTTTAGTTTTCACAGGCTCGCCAAAGTTGAAAGAGAAGTCATCTGGATCTCCACCGCTTTTAGTGTGTCGCTTAAACTGGTCAAACTCTCGCTGATTAAACCATCTAGCTCTATCTAATGATTTGATTCTAGCTATGTTTGCAGTCTTTGAATCGCCCAATGAACCAACCGTTGAAGCAGCTACCCCAAACTCGAAATCTGTAGTCGGACCTTTAAAGTTCTGAAGTTGATCTAAAGATAATTGTAACAAGGCAGAATCTAATGACGCCTCATCTGTTACATCAATGTTAGGGAATATTTTAGACATCCCAATCTTCACTTCAGCCGTTAATCCTTGCTCTGATTTTTGAGCTAACAATAACGCTCTTCTAAGTCTAACTCCATTTCTTGCAGCGTCCCTATTTCTAGTTGATAATTCTTTTGTTATTTCAGATGTGCGTCTAGCTTTAAGTTTAATGGTCTCTCTTTTTGCTACTGCTTTAGTTTCTATGTCCTCGACAGCAAACCTTTGCTTAACTGCTTGTTCTTGCTTTTGTTGTGGCGTTAATTGTAATGGGGCGCCTTGCACAGGCTGAGATGTAGATTGTCCTGTTGCTGGGTCGAATACAGTTTGAAACACCTTTCCTGTAGCTGGGTCTACTATTGGCGCAGATGCTTTTGGAGTTGCTCTACCACTTCTCCCACTAAACTGATTAGCTAAATTAACAGCTTGATCGGCTAATTGAGAGGCTAGAGGTACGTTGCCGCTTTCTAAAATTGATATAAGTTGATCTGTTTCGGTAGTATCAACCTCCACGCCACTTGCCATGCTTGATACAAGTCTTTGTTTATTAGCTCTTGCTATCTGTAAAGCGCCTTGAGTGTCTTGTGCGTCTAAGAAAGGTTTAATCTGAGCGCCTAGTACACCTAAGCTATTGATCCGCTGAGTGTCTCTAGTGCTAATATTGCCTAGTTGCAATCCTTCAGTTTGAGCTTGTCTTTGAGATTGTAAATCTTGTAATGCCTGTTGTCTAAGCCCTTGGTTTTTTCTGTTTTCCTTTATCGCATCAAGGGAAGCAACATTGGTTAAAATATTGGAGAAGGTGCGCCCTATATCTGGAACGGTTGCTGCGAGTGAAATTCTTGGATCTAACGCCACTTTAACCACCTCCGAATGGGTTAGGGAAAAGGTTGCCGCCGCTAAGCCCTGCGCCACTGCCTAATGTGTCTGCACTGATCGCACTTGTTACTGGGGGAGTCGCTGACGCAAATGGATTACCAAAAGCACTGAAAGCCGCCCCACCTAAGTTTAATAGATTACCAACACCTGCACCCATAGCATTAGCACCGCCAACTATTCCACCAGCTTGTGCTGCTGCTGCGCCTGTTGTTAGATTAGCTTGGTTGGCTGCTGTATTCTGAGATATTCCTGCTTGTTGTCCTGCAATGCCTTGACCGAAATTAAGCTGGTTTAATATATCTTGTCGCTGTCTGTCGATTAAAGGACTTGCAGACAAGAGGACGTTATTAGCTAACTGTAACGATGTATCTCCTGCGCTTAATCGTCCACTTGCAGACTGACCAAATTTAGTTTGCTCGTTAGCATTATCTAAAGCTAGTTGGAATAAAGGATTGTTTTGTAGAAAATCAAACTGTGCTTGTGAATTACCTAAGAAACCTGATTGCTCTAAGCCCTGTTGACCTACCTGTTGAAAAGGACTAAAAAACCCTTGCGCTGTATCACCCGCTGTACCTATTGATGCGGCAGCGTCTAATCCTGCTTGGGATTGTAAGTCACCCGCTTTGGTTGCTGCATCTCTAGCTGTTCGACCAGTGATATCTTTAAAAAAATCTGAAACGAAACTCATAATAACTCCATTAGGATTTTATCGTGTTGAGCTGAGTTATTCGTTATCGAGTCAAAGCCAAACTTGCGTGCAAAATTAAATAATTCTTTACGTTTAGTTGGTATTTCTATATATATTCTGCATTTTACCATATCTAAACACCTTTTAACAAAGTCTCTTGCATACTTCCTTCTAAATTCTGGAAGAATGTTAGGATGAAACTTTAATCCATCCTGAAAACTGTGAAAACAAGAGACAGCGAATATGTCATCATTATAACCTCCAAGATACCAAGCATTATCAGTAGGAAAGTCGGTAGTATTAAAATCTAACTCAATACCTTCTGAAATATTCGGGTAAATTGCAGGATGAAATAGTATTTTTTTAATCTCATCCTGATTAGTTGTTTGCCTTATAATCACGACTTTATTTCTGTCACGGTTAACTTGCCATTTACAGAATTGTTAGCACTTACCTTAACTTCAATTACCCCACCTGTTTGTATTGCTTGCCCTATCATTGAAGGTGCTAGATAGTTTTCTTTAGATCTAATAGGTATCTCAGTAACTATTTCATCAAATTGATCGACAGATGATGATTGAGATATTCTGATAGTAATTGTCACCTTGCTAGTCGAGTAGTTATTAAACACAACAGCATCAATACCCGATCTCAATGTATCAGTAGGCACTGTATAAATAGTTTGGAAGGACGTGGTTAAATTAAAGCCTTGTCCAATTGGTGTTAATGGATTGCTGCTCATCTTAATCCCATGCTATTGTTAAGTTGACTTTATCTTTCTTTCCTGCCCTGTTCATCTTTACCGGTTTAAAGGCAATTCTATATCCAACATCTCTCAAGGCATTACATAAGTCGGTTAAAAGTATTTTACTATCATCAGATTGAATAATATCAATAGGGCTAACACGCCCGTTTAGATCGGCATCTAACACAAACGAGGCTGTATAAATGCGCTGTTTGCTGATCTCTATCGATCGTCTTGCAATCTCTGTATTAATCAATGTCTCAGTTAGTGAAGTAATAACAGGGTTAGTTGTTAATGAAACTCCATCACTAGCCGATTTTGCGGTTGCTGGTGTTGTAAACGCCATTTAGATATCCTCTTGCCAACTAAGCGCTGCGTCCATATCAGAAGCAGGGCCGCTCGATGTTCTTCCCACGATTGCCAGTATATCACCAGGCGCTAAAAACGTGTCTGTATTTTCTCCCTCGTTAAAGTTTCTTTGTATAGAATCGCCGATAGTAGCAGTTGATGATCCAATCAAACGCCCACCTGTTACTAGCACGGTATCGGTCGAAAACTCAACAATAGATCCGGCTTCATCAATATAATCAAAAATCAAGTCAGATGAAAAAGTAGGGTTTAACAGTAGTTCAAAAAATGTTGTCTTATTGCTTTGTGTAGACGCTGTTATGAATCTTGGGAGAACTTCTGCTCGGTTGGTTCTGTTATTAAATGCTAATCTATTTCTGATAACTAATATTGTTTCATTAGATCCACCTACTGCCAAAGCGCTTGAATCTTCAGCCCTGATACCAGAATCAAATCGTTTCTGACCTTCTACAAATCCCTCTGCTGAGACACCTGATACAGTTATATTAGTAGTATTGCCAAGGTTTCTAGCTATCCAGCCTGCTCTAAATGATGGCGTTGTAACGAGAGGAGCAGTAATTATATTAGTTCCTTTTATATAATGAACATCTCTTACTTGACCATCTCCATTAACAACGCTAAATAACGCTCCCGCATAAGTAAACTTGATCTGATAGGCGTTTAATTTAGTTGGATCTAAAGTGAAATCAGAGAGAACATCAATATTCCAGTCAGCTTGTGCTGTGAAATCTAATGTTACATCAACTCCGGCTTTTAATTGAACCCATGCAGCAACAGCTGTCGAACTACTAAAGGCAAAACTTCCTTGTGGTCCAGGTACTTCGGATACAGCAACAACATCTATATCATTAGCAGAAAATTCATAATTAGGCACCTGAGAGTTTAAACTATCTGATATTTCTATTGCGTTATGTTGTGCCGTTCCTGCTGTTAGGGCCACAGTGTAACCAGTCCCATCTACAGTAACAGTGGCGTTTTCTCCACCTCCCGCCGGTGTAGTGATAGTAAGCTCTTGTATCTCAGCAGCGCCATCGTGACCGTAAATAATGCCAAAGTCAGCGCCAAAATACCCAAAGGTAAAGTTGTTTTCATTACTAATTAATCCAGCAGCTTGAAGACTTGCTGCTACCCCTGTAGTGAAATCTGCTGTAATTCTACACAACAGCCCTTGTCCTGGCCTAAAGGTTAATTCTCTCAATGTAAGTATAGTTGCTAGGCCATCTGAAGCCGTGCCACTTTCGCAAACAAACTTAGAACCAGATGACGATACAGTACCAGATGAGCCTGAATCTATAATGGTAAAGACGTTTTCACCCAACCCATACTGTGCTGAAATCTGAGTTAACGGCGTATTCTCTGCAACCATCACTTCTTTAGTGGCTGTTGTTTCTAGTTCTTGTGTGACATTATTAGTCATATCTGGCTCCAATCAATGCCATTAAAGACAAGATGCAGCGAAAAATACTTAATATTAATGCGTTTATTAACAAAGCCATCTATCGTCCCTATAACCTCAACGACTGCATTAGTTCTTTTAATATGGATCGTATCTTCTTCTATTGCTTCTGGATCTAAAGTTACATCAATACTGGAAGTGTTGTTGCAAATAATTATCTGATTTCTGCCGGTGGTAAAGTCAGCAGTTATTATTTCAATATCAAATGCTATCTTTTCTAAAGCGTTAATCTTTGCAGAATTTAACGAAACTCTTGAGCCTGTACTTGTTAAGACTTGAGAAGAGTTATCAACCTCATCGGCTGAACCGCCTGTTCTAGTCCATAACTGTAAATCAAATCTATTCTGTTGCTGAAAGAAATTAACAACATCTGGTCCTAAATCAATTAAAGACTGTGGCAATATGATCTGAGGGGGCGGATTTACGCTTACCATTATTTACCCGCCAATCTTAGATCAATAGCAGCAGAATAAAGTTCATAAGAAACTGGATCGGAAGTTGTCAGTCTAAAGATAAAGTCATAACCAGTATCAAGTCCAAAGAATTCAACCTTTAATGTGTGTTCTCCCATCCTGCCTATTCTTCCCCATCCTTTTTCAGCCCAACTTCGACCGCCATCAAATGAAATATCTAGTTGTATTTTTGGATTTTCACCCTGACCTGAGATAAGACCAACACCTTGCTCCATGATTACCTCTAATCGTGACCATTGAACTCTTGAGCCTGAAGAGCCTAGTAACTTACCATTAACAGAACTGGTTATTCTGCGTCTTTGTATAACTTCACCGTTATTAGTGTACGTGTCTAAATCTAATTCGTATAGATTACCGTTAGTGGCATCCGCAACAAGGTTCTTACCATAGACATTGATTAAGCTAGTCCCTTGATATATTCCGCCGCTAGTGCCTGATGATATTTCAAACCATCCTTTATCACCGTAAGTTTCATTAAGGCACCATGATTTATCAGCAGTTGGGAAGTGAATCGCATAGAAATTCATACCCTCCATAGTAAAAGTGTACCCCACGGCGTCATCTGTTACTGAGTAGCCGTCAATGGCATGACTAATAGCAGTGGATGAAACACGTTGCCTTTGACCACCTACAGCCTGATAGACAGCATTATCATCACCTAGCCAGTAGAGGAATTTGTCAGTATTGGCTACTGAGTGAATAGCCTCTAACCCTACCTCGAATATCTGACCATCTAATACATCGAGAGGAGTATTACCTTGACCTGAAAACCAATAGGGTTCAGTTGAACGAGTGCCAAACATATAAACATTCTGTTTAAAAGCATAAGCCCTTACTAGAGCATCGGGCTTACTCTCTGGTGTAGCGGCGTTTAATCCATTAACCGTGTCAGGCGTTCCTGATGACGCAACTACAAAAAAAGGGTCGTTAGTATAAATAATTGAGTTCTTTAAAAAGGTATTAGCGGTTGAACCAGCTATATTAGAGTCGGTTAAAATTTCGATTGAACTGTTATCATAGATAAACTGACCATCAACACCTGTAATTATAAGATTGTTTCCGTCATCGTCCATTATCATACGATTAGAACCTGGAATAGTCCCGATTGTAGTATGAGTCCCGCTACTGTTAAAACTATAAAGTGTTGTTCCTACAATTCTATAGCCAATCTCGCCAAAGTTTCTCATACCTCTATCAACACCAGCCGATACACTACCAAATGACTTTAAACCAGGAAAGGAATGCAAGACATAGTTATCCTTACCTTCTTCGACTATTTGTTGATACCAGTTTTTAGTTTGTTGAGATGATAGAGGTCTTGACCGACTTTGATAGCTAGGCCCAGTAACATTAATTGGGATAGCTTTTTGAAATGTCAAGGAGTGTCTCCCTCAATACGTGCCGCTGGTGCAGGCCCATATCTTCCTTCTTGAGCTTCCTGATTCGCCCCATCGATAGCTTGAGAGTATGCATTGTAGTAATAATCTCTCTGTTCAGTATCTTGAGCATGAGAAAATAACTCCCATAGTGTACCGAATAGATAAATATCAGGGTTATTAGTAAGGATAAAATTAGTTGTGTTAGACGATGTTAATGGATCCGGAATTCTAAAATAAGACATCTCGATAATATAAGCTTGATCTGGCGTAATATCAAATTGAAGCTCGGTTGTCACACTAAAGAAACAAGGTCTACCGGTTCCTGAACGTCTTTTGATAGTGTCAGGAGTCTTTGATATTAAATCACCGCCTGTTGAGTCAGTAAATCGAAGGTTACGCATTTGCTTGAAGCCATCAGGCAAGGCTACAGCATCGGCTGACATGGTTGCTGTAGATATTTCTTCCATTGCTCTTGTTTGTAGCGATTCATGCGCTGTATTGTTCTTGAACATATCCACTTCGGCAAGCCTTATAAAGTCATCGATCAATAAATCTAGATCGTTACGATGTGACCAATTTATAACTGCTTCTTTTAATTCTGAATATGTTGATATCGCCATTACAAATGCCCTTCTTTGGTTCTTAATTTAGAATAATCTCTATTGTTAAGTTTAGCCATTAAAAACGGTCTATTACGCTTTGATAGTGGATTACAATCATCGGCACCCTTTAGTTCTAGCTCCATTCTCCATTGTTCAATTAATATAGGCTCAATAGTAGCAACCTTATGGAATGATTCTTTCCACCCACTCTTAGCGTTAAGCTTCTCGATGTTGTTCTGCTCAAATCTAGCACCGGCGTCACCAGTTTTATGGATAGAGATCTTATTCCCATCTTGATAGAAATGCTCACTAATCCCAGTAAAAGGATCGTATTCGAGAAACTTATTAAACTTAATCAATGACTTCTACCGCCTTTAATTTAAGAGAAGACTTTAAGTCAGCAAGGTTTAAATTTACCTCGTTAACCGTTCGCTCAAGTCGGATAGAACCTGATTTAGTTTCTACTCTATGAGTAACATACATTCCTTCTGAATTCTTTTGGTATAAAGGGATAAACTCACCCTCTTTGATGCAATGTCCTTTTAATACTTTGCATTTAGTTAAAACTTCCGATTTCTTTTTGCGTGTCTTTTTTACAGGAGTGTCGATAGTTTCATTTGTTGAATTATTATCTTCAGTCATTTTAATTTCCTTAAATTTCCCCCATTTCTGAGGGCGGTTATTGCGGTTGTTTAGTTAACCAAATGTTAACTAGTAGTTAATAGACCTACTACGCTGTTGTGAGGTCAGCTACAAGACCGCTTGCTGCTTCATTTCGACTTACAAGGGTATATTCGCTCAAGATTTGAACCTTGTCCGAATCGCCTAGTTTAGCGAGTTCTTTTTCTTCGAACTCTGTAATTGAAGCCATAGCCCACATATCCATATCAAGAACCAAGCCATCACGTGCTATTTGGAATCTGTTAGGGATTACAGACAAAGAACCAAAGTCTGAAACATAAATATCAATTGCTGTTTCGATTCGAGTACCGTTTACTGTACGTTGAGCTGGGCCTGAAGTACCACCACCAACGAAAGCTGACATTGCTTGCTTGTTGAATGAACCAAGCATAATCGTGTCAGGCTCGCCGCCCTCATCCCAACATCCAGCTAGAACTAATTTTAAATCAGCTTCAGCGAATACAGTTTGAGTTCCGTTAGTTCGTGCGTCTGTACCGTCACCAGTAGGATTAGATCCACCTACACCGACATTAGCGGTATTAGTGAATATCCAAGAGCCTATACCGGCTAGTTCTCGTGCTACAGATTCAGAGCCAACAACCTTAGCATTGTTATCTAAGAGTGCTTTTTCCATGTCGCGCTTGAGTTCTTTCTGAGACTTAACAATTTGATAATCCATCTCATCACCACGACCAGCAGAATCAACTTGACGCTGAGTTCGTGTAACTTGAGGAACTTTATCACTAATTTGAGTCTGATTGCCTAGACGAACAGTTGGCACAAAAGCCGTAGTTGTTGCGTCTTCGCCTTCAATCACTGCGTTAGCAGCAGCAGCAGCCAGTTTATCAGTCTGCCATTCGTGATTAGTTGCCGTTGCATCACCATGAGCGATACTAGAGATGAAAGGGGTCTGCATTGGGGAAATATCGTAGATAGAATTTTCTAAATCCTCACGATTACCGATAGCATCATATGTGCTAGTTGCATCTGTTGGAGTTGCCATTATATATCACCTTAATTTTTTGCGTTACGTTTTGCTTTTCGAAGAGCAACACCGGTAGCAACAGTGCCATACTTTTTATGATTGGCTATAGCTATGTCTAGCTCGTTCTGTTGGTTAGATGCTTGCTGTCCACCTGGTTTAGTAACCACAGGCGCTTTACGAACTTTCTTCATTGTTGCAGAATTACTTTTAGATTTAGCATGTGTCCTAGCCTGACTGATATAAATCTGTCCGTGGCCTGATAGCAGTATTCCTTGTTGTTCTGCCGGTGACATGCCTAAGTGATCTAAATACACCTTAAC
>SDBT01018237.1_pt1 | contig 11041 bp, 5 predicted proteins | sample 2277101 | NCBI WGS metagenome assembly SDBT01 (sample SAMN10404973, study PRJNA504765) | marine sediment metagenome | isolation source: marine sediment core GS10_PC15, 103 cmbsf | place: Arctic Ocean: Southern Knipovich Ridge | collected 2010 | reverse complement strand
CCCGTGTAAAACCTTATTTCAGCTTAACGCATACCTATAAGTTTATTCTTTATTGCTGACACAACCGCAGGAGTCACGCACAACAAGCCTTGTCTTAAGTATAATCTTGACTGACTCGGAGGTGTTATTAACCAAACGATCCATGATCATTTTGATAGACGTACGGCCGATTTCTCTAAGTGGAATTCTCATCGTTGTAAGTTTCAGTCCGCGCCGGACCGCCACAAGCGAATCGTCAAAACCTATCACCGCAACCTGTTCGGGCACATGGAAACCGCCGTTTATCATGGCATCAATCACACCACAGGCAATATCGTCATTCGCAGCTACTATACCATAGTTTTCCCCAGGAGAAATTAACGGCAATATCTTCTGAGCCGCCAACCGACAACCTTCATCATAACTGTATTGATCGGCAAAGAATATGCCTGTATCAGTTTCTTCAACACCCGCATGTATAATCGCATCCCTAAAACCTCTGGCACGGGCGACGGTGTCGACATTATCTTCCGAGCCGCCTACGAAAAACAGACGTTTGATCCCATGCTCGCAGATCAGATGGCATGCCGCATCAAACGCTCCGGTACGATTATCCACAAGGATATTGTCAAACCGCCGGTATTGGACGTCCTTATCCAGTATTACGAGGGGGTTTTCGTTGTCCTGCCCGATCATCTCCAGCACCTTGCCATGAAGTTCATCAAGCATGAGGATCAGTCCGTCAGTCCGTCCCTCAAATTGCAGACGCTTAACAGTTTGTACCTTGGCATTAGTTCCTTTGGCCTTTATGACCATCAGGTTAAAACCACTGGCTTCGGCTTCCTCATGTGCGCCGGCCATCAGCTTCGTAAAATAATCACCCTCAAAATCCGGAACTATCAGGCCGATCATGTTAGTACGTTTTCGGCTAAGCGCCTGAGCTCGACTGTTGGGATAAAATTTCAACTTGCGAATAGCGGCCTCTACCTTACGGCGGGTACTTGGCGTAACCCGATCCATTCCGTTTATAACTCGTGAAACCGTCGAAATCGAAACTCCCGCAGCCTTAGCAACGTCATGAATAGTCACTTTACCAGTTAATGTTGCCATAACAAAACACTCATCTTAAACTACACATCTGGACAACACACTATGCAACAAACCGCAGCGACTAAACCGATGCTTTCCATCACAGCTCTGCGGCAAAACACATCGGCACCTATTGTCCGATATACACGATTACCTTTCTGGCTGCCCTTTTACCGCTTGACGGGATCGGCTCACCAAAAACATGCTCGCTGCCGTCAACTTCCATTCGGGACTGCCCATCTGTTTTATCCTGTCTAATCTCAATATTAAACATATCGCCGCGGAACGGACGCGATATTTTCGCACTATCCCAATGCGGCGGCAGACACGGAAAGATAACCAGTCCGTCACGCTCGGGACGTACGCCTAAAATCCATTCCATACAGATTCTGCGCAACCACGCAGCCGATCCAGTATACCAACTCCAGCCCCCCTGACCAAAGTATTTCCCGGTATCGGGACCATTAACATTTCCAGGAGTAACATAAGGTTCGACCGCATAAAGGTCCGGATCCATGCCTCTGCATGGCGGTGCGATACGTGTAAACATCTCCCATGCTGTTTTATTACGCCCAAGCTTACATGCAGCCTGAATAGCCCACACGCCGGCATGTGTATACAGCCCGCCATTTTCACGCATCCCCGGAGCATAGCGAGTCAGATATCCAACCCGCTGATCCGGCTTTGAATAAGCCGGTGTAAACAGCAACGGGCCGTACTTGCGATGCAGATGCGTCTCAACAGCATCCATTACCTGTTCGCCCCTGGCAACTTTGGCCGTTCCCGCAATGACAGCCCAGGTTTGGGCGTTAAGATATATCCTGCCCTCTTTGCAGACATTGCTTCCAACCGGCGTTCCATCATCCATTGTCGCACGCAAGTACCAATCTCCATCCCAGCCGGCTTCATTAACAGCCGCATACAAATCCTCGGCAGCCTTTTCCCAGATATCAGCCTGCTCATCGTAACCATACTGGCTGGCAAATTCTATCCAGCCTTTCAATACCATATACAGGAAATGTCCCAGCCATACAGACTCACCCTTCATCAGTCTTCCGCATCCGCTCATCCCGTCGTTCCAGTCGCCTTCACCTATCAGTGGCAGTCCACGTTTGCTCATACGCAACAGAACACGGTTAATGGAACGCCGTCCGTGCTCCCACAAAGAAACGGCTTCAGTATCGTCAATAAAAGGTTCTTTCAGATCAAGCGCATCGGTATCATCGGTCTCGTTTATATAGTTTGTAAGGACAAACGGCAGCCACAACAAATCATCTGTCATTTTCGTCGGATGCCCAACTTCGCTCAATGGATGCCACCAGTGATAAACAGTACCGTCGGCAAACTGATGCCTGGCGTGTAACCTTATCTGCGCAAGGCAATTATCAGTATCGCCAGGCAGCCAGACCTGGCTGTCCTGAAGCTGGTCGCGAAAACCAAACGCACCGCTTTGCTGCCAGTAACCAGTTCGCCCCCACAATCTGGACGACAGTGCCTGGTACATCAGCCATGTATTGTTGAGAACGTTAAAAGCATCGTCGGGCGTATCGACCTTGACAGCACCCAACAGCGATTCCCAGTTCTGCTCAACCCGACTTAGCGTTTCGTCCATCGAACCTTCGCGGCGAAGGCGTGATAATACCAGGTCGATCTCGTTCTGTGTCTCGGCGGCCCCTAATACAAACATCACATCTACGCTCTGGCCCGGAGCTAATTCAACCTGTTTCGAGATCGCGCCGACAGCATCGGAATATCTGCCAAAACCGCCGTTTGCCGGCTCACTGCCGTCAAGCCAGGCCGGCGACTTCCAATCACCATGACGACCGGTAAACATCCCGTGATCACCACATGCACTGGTTCTGCCGGTATTATCCTGTCCCGCAACCCATGACGAATGATAAGCGATATACGGCCATGTCGTATTCCAGTGACCGTATCGCGGCTCGGGAACTTCCCAGAGATTCTTCTTTGCTGTCAGTACTCCCTGTTCAGTGTCCCAGGCAGTCTCTATGAACAGCTTGTGGAATTCACGTTTAGAGTCCGGCGCCGCACCAAGGCACCACATGAAATGTGAACACACCGACAGCTTTCGAACCCTGTCTGTGCGGTTGTGCAGCTTTACGCGCCAAAGCTCAAACATCGACTCGGCACGGCTGCGCCCATCTTCAGCCGGAGGTACGGTCAAAGTCCACTCAGAATCGATTCCATTGGCTTTAAGACGAATCGCGGTATATCCAATCCCGTGCTCGCATTCATAAGAATCAAGCCTGGTCATCGTCGGCTGCGGCGAAGCACTCCACAATTCACCGGTTTCATTATCACGCAAATACACCCATTTCCCCCAGTTGTCGCGGACAATATCCATTTCCCATCGCGTCAGCACCGATAACGTTGAATGATCAACCCAGGAAAAACCGCCGCCTGCCTGACTGATCACCATACCGTAATTCGGATTGGCAAGTATATTAACCCAGGGCCTCGGTGTGTCCGGACGCTTTATCACATAGGCTGAACCGCCATTGGTAAAATAACCGTAACCGGTTTCAAATAAACGCCTTGTTGTTTTTGAACTTTTCATTAAACTATCTTTCCCATAAATATTTTCTCTCGTTACATTATAGCAATTTACATACAAATCAGCTTTCCGGCGCCGGATCGTGGCTTTCAGCTTCTTTCCGCTTGGCAAGTAATTCTTTAACCTCGTAAGCACGGTCTTCAGTAAGGGGATATTTAGTCAGAATACCTACGCTTATCAGGCACAAAACTGATGGCAACACTATCTCACAGAACCTAATCCAGTAAAGAGTTGTTTCTGATTGCTGACCAGCACCCTCAACAAAACCCGTCATCCTTAAAAGATACCCGCTAATAACCGTAGAAATCGAAACCGCCATCTTCCACCACCATCCGTAAACCGCATAATAACTCCCTTCTCTTCTCTTGCCTGTCTTAAGCTCATCCTCATCGCAAATATCGGCATTCATGGCATTGACAAGCGTAAAACACATTACCATACCAAGAGACAGAAGGACTGTTGGTATGAGCGTAAGCCAAGGATATTCCCGATTATAACATACAATTTTGAGAAGATTTCCGGCTGCCAGCATCAAAAAAGAGATCATAACAGTCTTTGTTTTTCCCAGGCGGGTAGACATCCACGTCAGAGGAAACACCCCTATCAGACCAACTGCTGCCCAGAGGGTCCCATTCCATCCCAACAACCCCGAGGCGGCTTTTGTGTCGCCGGAAAATACGTAAAAGATCATTATATAATTGCCAAAGCCCATAACAAATTGATAACCAACTATCACCAGTACAAAAGCTGTTACGAGCATTATAAAGGTACGATTTTTACAGGTAACTTTAAAACTTTCCCAAAATTTCACTTTCTTCTGATCTTTAACCTGTTTGAATTTTGGTTCTTTGCAGGAGAGGGCACATATAGTCGCGCAAACAAAAAGGATCAACCCCATCACCATACAGACCCATTTCATCCCTTCAATATAATCACCAAAAATCGGCTTGTGTGCGAAATAATACAACCAGGGCGATACTATGGCACCTATGTTTCCAATGAAACTGGCATATGCAAATACCCGCGTCTTTTCATGGTAATCACTTGTCATCTCAAAGCCCAACGCGCCATGAGGTACCGAGTAAATAGTAACCGCGGTATAGAAAACCAGCGACATCAGCAAGAAGTAAGAGAATATCGCATCCTTGCTCCAGTCTCTTGGAACCATAAACAGAAGCGCAAATGTAACACCAACCAGTAAACCCCCAAGCAGGATATAAGGTATCCTCCTTCCAAATCTCGATCGAGTGTTGTCTGAAATACTTCCGACTATAGGGTCTGTGATAGCATCCCATAGTCTTGGTATTGCCTGAGCCCAGCCGATCCAGATCACACTGATACCAAGACCTAAAACGTAAAAAAGACCGGTCAACTGCATCAGTGAATTGACCGCCACGATGGTAACTACTGCGCCAATTCCATAACCGGTCTTCTGGATAAAGGGAAGCTTGTCCTCTTTGGAAGTAATATGATGTCTTTTCAAATCCATATAGTCACTGTCCCAAATCATTTCGTGTGTTTTACTTGTCCAAACGACCGGATGCCGTTTAACGACTGGTCTTCACAACATCGCTATCTTTGGTTCAGGGCTGTTGACAAACCAGACCACTTTTTTGTCTACTTTTTAAAACGAGTATTTACCACGAGATAAAGATGTCTGCATTCTATATAAAAAACTTTTCACCTTTTACACTATTTATTATAGTCTTGTCAAGGCAATTATCCGCCAAAGCCCTAAAGAGAAGACTGTAATAAAGTAAAAACGTTTACACACACTCGCAAGTTAGCAACGCAAGTTATACATGCGCCCAATTATCACATGACCTATTTTTTGAGAGCATCTGTGACTATACGAGGGGATGAGCAGTAATTCAGTTGTTTACTCGTTTTTTAGATCGGGGGAGACATGAATTTTAGGGGATTTTGGTCCATAGACTGCAGATAAAGAAAAACAATAAAAAGGCAGGTATCGAATCACCAGGATACCTGCCTTTTTTCTATCTTACCGGGTTAGATGTGACGATATTACCTCAATAACGGCAAAATTGTCGCACTTATCCAATAATAAGCTTTTCAGGTTTAAGTTTGATTGCGAGTCCGATAAATGGTATAATAAGTGAGTGTAGGGGCAGAAAGCCAACTTCTAAATATTCGCGCGAGGAAGAAATAAATGCACAGAATTTCTATATTTCTTATATTTTGTTTGCTCCTTTGCTCAATAATCTCAACAACTTCTGCTTATCCGGTCGGCGACCTGGATCAAAACTGGCAAGTCAATCTTGAGGACCTTCGGTTTTTTGTCGATCAATGGATGAGTTTGCCGGACTGTTTAGGAGCTCCCGGCTGCGCAGACCTGATAGGTAATGACAGAGTCGACTTTGTGGATTTTGCATTGCTGGCTGAGAACTGGCAAATCGGAGAAACACCTCCGCTGGTGATCAATGAGGTCATGGCATCGAATGACACTACGATCGCGGATGAATACGGTGAATATGACGACTGGTTTGAGTTATACAACTATGGAGCCGAAACTATTGAAATCGGGGGGATGTATTTTAAAGACAGCACAAACTCCTGGCAGATACCCTCAGGCATTTCCATAAATGCTGGTCAATATCTTATCTTCTGGGCAGATGATCCGGTGGAATTTCAGGGTGATTATCATCTCGACTTCAAGTTAAGCGCAGACGATGATGAGATTGGGATATACCTTACAAATGATGACACTTCGGTCATAGACAGCATCAGTTTTGGCCCGCAGCTTACCGACAAATCCTACGGCAGGTATCCCGATGCAACTAACGACTGGTACACGATGGACGAAGAGTACACTTCACCGGGCAGCACGAACCAGGCAGGCATGGCACCAGAGGTTTATTTTTCGCGTCTGGGAGGAGTCTTTTTCTACAACTTCGATCTGGAACTTGTAACAGTTTCTGCAACAGCTTCCATAAGATATACAACTGATGGTTCGCTTCCTACTGCTTCGTCAAACTTGTATACCGGCCCTATCACTATTAATAATTTACAGGCAAGAAGAATTCGTGCCCGAGCATATGATTCTCCATTAGCACCGGGACCAATTTCAAGTCATTCATATTTGGCTCTCGATGCCGACATGGACGGTTTTGAGACCAATTTACCGATAGTGGTTATAGATTCATTTAATGTCACGATTGATGTCAGTGGTTGTATAGACCGTACGTATCCGGATCAGCCGGTTGCTGCGATGTTTATTGATGTGGACGATCACACGGGCGTTGCAAAAATTACTGACGTTCCCCAGTATGCTGGCAGGGCAGGCATGCATGTTCGGGGCAGAACCTCGAGTTGCTGGCCCAAGAAGCAGTTCAAACTTGAGCTGTGGACGGAAACCGATTTCGAGGACAAAAAGGCATCCCTGCTCGGTCTGCCATCCGAATCCGACTGGATGCTTTATGCACCGTACCATGACAAGACTCTGATACGTAACGTCCTGACTTACAACTGGAGCAATGACATGGGTCTTTATGCATTGCGTTCACGTCCTGTCGAGCTGTTCTTTACCGAGACCGGCGGCAAGATCACTCTTGACAATTTAAACGGCGGCAACACTGACTATCGTGGTATTTACATGCTGATGGAAAGGATCAAGATTGATGACGATCGTGTTGACATTGCAAGCCTGGAAACAGTTGACAACGCCGAACCGGAAGTCTCAGGCGGATACCTCTTGAAAGTGGATAAATTTGAAGCCGGTGACGAAGGTAAGGGTGAACCCGGCTCTGTTAGTTCTGGTCATTTTGATACATCCTTGAACCTGCTTGGCCTTGCCATTCAGTATGATGACCCCTCCTTCTACGTTGTTACCGGTGCCCAGCAGAACTGGATCAGAGACTGGATCGATGAGTTTGAAACTGTTCTGACCAGTACTAGTTTTGACGATCCTGTCAATGGCTATGCCAAATACGCGGATGTCGAATCATTCGTTGAATACGATATCCTTTGTGAACTTTTTAAGAGTCTGGACGGCTACAAGTACAGCGTCTATATGAACAAGGATAGAAACGGCAAGATGGCAATGGGCCCGATCTTTGACTTTAACTACTCCGCCGGTAACACTTTTCCTCTAAACGGCACCGACTGTTATGTATCAGATCCTGTTATGGCACAGAGAGGCGGCTGGTATAAACAGCTTAATGCCTCATGGGCCGCAGGCTGGCTCAATAAGATGGCCGGGGACCCGGAGTTCATGCTGGCTTGTGCTGACAAGTGGTTTGCCCACCGTAAGGACGCACTTAGTGATGCCAAGATTGATGCTGATATTGAATACTTAGGCGCGTTACTGAACGCAAACGGTGCAGCGACCAGAAACTTTACAAGGTGGAATGTTCTTAACACAGGTCTTTGGTGCAATCCTTACTACGGCACTGTCTCTGTTCCGCATACCCACGAAATGGAAATCCAGTGGCTCAAGAACTGGTTCACAGGTAATGGGACAGAGGACCCGAATGAACCGGCATACGATCCTGACTACACCGACAGGCTTGAATGGATCGACTCGCACTGGGGACCAGAGAGGGATATTCCCGCACCGCCGACATTATTGATCAACAGTTCACCAATGGACACCGGCGGAAGCGTAGCCGTAGGATCAAGCCTTACGATGAGCGCCGCTACTGCAGGAACGATTTATTACACCGATGATGGTACTGACCCGAGAACATGGACCCAGCCTCCTACAGGCGGTGGTGTTTCTCCGTTTACGAGAACACTCGTTACCGAAGACGCTGCAAAAGCAGTGCTTGTCCCAGGCGCAGCGGTAAACGAAAACTGGAAAGGCGGCGGAGCATTCGATGATTCAAGCTGGAACGATTACACATATGTTTCCGGTAAACCTGGAGGGGTCGGGTACGAAGCAGGCTCTGGCTATGAAGCTTATCTAAGCTATGACACGATAGGCACAATGTATAATATTCATCCTACGTGTTATATCAGAACTTCATTTAGTACCGACGCTGCCGATCTACCTGATATGGATTATATGACATTAAGGGTACGGTATGATGATGCTTTTGTAGCGTATATCAATGGAACAGAAGTAGCACGAAGTTCGCTGGCCCCAGCTTCTCCCGCCTGGGATTCTCAGGCAACGACTTATTTACCCAGCGACACCATTGCCTTTACTGCTTATAACATCACTGCTGATCTCGGACTGCTTAATTCAGGCAGTGGAAACATTCTTGCTATTCACGGCTTAAATTCCAGCAATGGAAGCTCAGATATGCTTATTTCGTATGAGCTTGAAGCCGGTTCCGGCGGTGGTTCGCCAATACCGGGTGGTGACATTTCAGCAAGTGCCGCAGCTTATTCAGGTGCTATAACATTGAATGCTACCAAGCAGATCAGAGCCCGTATCAAAGACGACACAAACTGGTCCGCTCTTAACAAAGCTAATTTCTCCATAGGCCCGGTCGCAGGCAACCTGCGTATCACTGAACTGATGTACCATCCGATCGATCCCAATGATGAGTTCATTGAGCTGAAAAATATCGGTGCTTCTTCGATCAACCTGGCCTGGTGTGAGTTCACAGATGGTGTAGAGTTCACTTTCCCTGACTCGACACTCGCTGCCGGTGATCATGCTCTCGTGGTAAGAAAGCAGTCTGAATTTGTCAAACACTATCCATCAGTTGCCGCCAAGGTCGTTGGCGAATATACAGGTTACGCCTTAAGCAACGGCGGCGAAGAGATCGTATTAAGAGATGCCGCCGGTACGGAGATACACGACTTTGACTATAATGACTGGTATCCGGTTACTGACGGTTATAATTTCTCACTGTGCATAATCGATCCTGCCAGCACAGATCCTAATGACTGGGACGAAAAAGAAGGCTGGCAGGCAAGCAGTGCTAATGGTGGAAGCCCCGGCGCGGCTAATCCTGCTAATGTCGTAGCCAACGGCTCTATCGTTATCAACGAAGTATTGACCCATACTGATGATCCCGATGGTGACTGGATCGAACTGCATAACACAACAGGAGTAGCCATCGACGTCGGCGGCTGGTTCCTCAGTGATGATTTTGACAACCTTAAAAGATACGAGATAGCTTCGGGCACATTGGTGCCGGCTAACGGCTATAAGGTATTCACTTCAGTTGCCAACTTCCGTAATGCCGGTGATCCGGGCAGTCACGTACAGTTCGGCCTAAGCGAACTCGGTGAGGATGTATTCTTGTCCTCCGGCTCAGGCGCTTATGGCGGTGATCCTAACGGTGGTTACAGTATAACCGAGAACTTCGGTGCCGCGGAAAATGATGTAACCTTCGGCCGATATGTAAAAAGTGCTGCTTCCGGATATAACGTGGACTTTGTGTCGATGGTCAGCGCCACCAAGGAAAACCTTAATTCCGCTGCCAAGGTGGAAAGTGTGGTGATCAACGAGATCATGTACAACAGTTCCGCGGTACAGGATCAGTTAGGCGAATTCATCGAGTTGAAGAACCGCTCCGGCAGTACGGCCCAGCTTTACGATCCTGTCAATCCATCCAATACCTGGATGTTCACTAAGGGCATAGACTTCACCTTTCCGACAGGAATAACGATGACGGCCGGTGAACGCATTCTTATAGTCAGGACCGCGCCTGAGATATTCCGCAGTAATCATAGTTTATCACCTTTGATTCAGATATTAGGTCCGTTTGAAAATTATACCGAACTTCAGAACAGTGGTGAGAAGATCGAGTTATCAATGCCGGGTACACCCGAACCGGGCGGTTTCGTACCATATATCCGTGCAGAGCAGGTAAATTACAGCGATGGTTCGCACCCGCCTGTAACTGATCCATGGCCTACTTCAGCAGATGGCGATGGTGATTCGCTGAACAGGATAAATGCTTCACAGTACAGCAATGATGTGGCTAACTGGCAGTCGTCTTCTCCAAGTCCCGGCTTAGCGAACTAGGACTGTTGGAGTTATAAGTTTTTAGCTGGTACTGTTAGAGTTTTAACTTAAGGGGGTATCTCCTTAAGAAAAATTTGAAAAATCCTTGTATTTTTGATATAATTTACCGGTAAGTTTCTTGGAGAATAAAATGATGAAAGGGCCTATTGCATGTCTGTCCGTATTGGTGGTCTTGTTCTGGATGTGTCAGCCAGGCTCAGCGATTGTAGGTGATATAGACGGCAACAGCACTGTTAACTTGGATGATCTTGTTGTATTGGCAACCACTTGGCTTGCTGACGATTGCGTTGCAGACAGCTGGTGCAATCAGGCCGACATCGATCAGTATGGCGATGTCGATTTTGTTGATTTCGTCCTGCTTGCCGAACACTGGCTTCAGGCCGAGCCATATATCATAACACTTCTAACCAGTTATGAACCTGGTGAACCATGAACTCTCACGGTTGGCACACAAA
>SDBT01018236.1_pt1 | contig 11041 bp, 10 predicted proteins | sample 2277101 | NCBI WGS metagenome assembly SDBT01 (sample SAMN10404973, study PRJNA504765) | marine sediment metagenome | isolation source: marine sediment core GS10_PC15, 103 cmbsf | place: Arctic Ocean: Southern Knipovich Ridge | collected 2010 | reverse complement strand
GCATGACTGGGGTCAACAATTACCGGTAGATAGGTTTCTTTCTGGATTGTGGGCACCGCCGCCAGGTCAAGGGTATATCGGGTGTAGTTCTTGCCCTTGCCTACGGGCAGTATTCCTCTTTCACATAAGACAATATTCTTATTGCCCTCGGCAGCGATATATTCCGCAAAAGACAAAAATTCCTCAATGCCGGCGCCAAAATGCCGTTTAAACAATATAGGTTTCCCCGTCCTGGCTACCTTGGTCAGCAGGTCTTGATTATACATGTTTCTAGTTCCTATTTGAAGCATGTCGATATATTCAGCGGCTAAGTCAACCTGTGTTTCCCCTCTTACTTCGGTTACCGTTGCTAGGCTAAATCTTTCTCCGGCTTCGCGCATCCAGGATAAAGCCTCCCTAGCTTCTTCGCAGCCTGTGGCGCCCAGCCCCTGAAAGAAGTGAACCGAACTCCTGGGTTTAAAGATACCCCCTCTCAGCATATGAGCTCCGGCTTCCTTAGCCTCTTCGGCAATTCTTAGTAGCTGTTTATGGCTCTCCACAGCACAGGGGCCAGCAATGAAGATGGGCTTATCACCACCTATCTCAATGTCCCCTATTTTAACTACCGCGTGCTCCACCTCGCCCTCAAATAATTTGCTGTACTCCCGGCTGATCAGTTTATAGGGGGCTTCAACCATCGTTGCCTCTTTCACCCCGGGGAGGGTGGCGAAGTGAGAAAACGGTATTTTACTCTCATCCCCGACTAAGCCAATTACGGTCCGGTATCTCCCCTTGGAAACATCGGCTCTCAATCCATACTTCTTTATCTCCTTTACTACCCCGGCTATTTCCTTGACTGTGGCATCAGTTTTCATTATTATCATTATCTCCCTCCAGGAAATTTATTCTATCTGGCGACCTCTTTCGATAATGTCTTGCCTGCTACTCCCAAAACAGAAGAACCCTCCGCTTGGGAGGGTTCTTCTGTTTATCCACTCTAATTCTGCGGCTTATGGTGCCCTATATTTGCACACTAACCCCCCAAGCGCCTCTCAGGCGCCACTAAAGGCAAAGTAAATATAATACCAATTGTGGGGGTCAGCATAAATTAACATACTACTGGTCACCTAACTTCTTCTAGATTAAACTATCATAAGGAATGTGGTTTGTCAAGCAACCCGCCGTAGAGTTTTTACTTGGGTATCCCCATCTTCTTCTCCTTTAAAGGTGCTAGTCTCCTCTCAAAACTCCATATATGCGATATGCCGGCTAGTTTTACTAGATAGCACTTGACAGGTAAAAAAGACGTGGCATAGAATAATATCGTATTACAATATCGGAAGGCGTTATTATGCTGGATAGAGAGTTTTTTCTGGGCTTTATCAAGATTCACATCCTGTACCACGCGGCTGAGGAGCCAATCTTTGGTGTCGAGATAGCCAGAGAGCTAGCCAGGCACGGCTATAATATCAGCCCCGGCACCTTGTACCCGGTGCTACATCGCTTAGAAAAGGAAGGCTATCTGGAAAGCAGTTCTCAGTTAGTTAATGGCAAAGTGAGGAAATACTACCAGGCTACTGATACCGGGAAGCGGGCACTGGAGCAGTCTAAAAAGAAAATTAGGGAACTGGTGAACGAGGTTATTGAGGGTAGGTGATTGGTAGAATCATCAAATAAAGATACATCCCACCGCAAAATCTGGGGGGTTCATCCCAACGTATTCTTTCTGGGTGTAGTCAGCTTCCTGACTGATGTCTCCAGCGAGTTGATCTTTACCCTGGTTCCTCTATTCCTGTCCAATGTGCTGGGGGCAACGACGACCATCATCGGTCTTATCGGCGGACTCTCGGAGAGCACTGATGCTCTATTTCGGATATTCAGTGGCTGGTTTAGTGACCGGATCGGCAAGCGTAAGTCTCTGGCAGTGGCTGGCTACACCATTTCCACAATAGCCAAGCCCTTTATGTATCTCGCTTCAACCTGGGGGGCGGTCTTAGGTGTCAGGTTTGGCGACCGGATTGGTAAGGGTATTCGGACTTCATCACGTGATGCCCTGCTGGCCGATTCTGCTCCACCTAAGGAGCGGGGTAGAGCCTTCGGGTTTCACAGAGCTATGGATACCTCCGGTGCCGTCATGGGACTGGCGATAGCGGCCCTCGTCATCTATCTCGTTCAGGGCGGAGGGCTTGAGCTTAGTCTAAAGACCTACCAGTGGCTGGTACTGATTGGTATTGTGCCGGCGATACTGGCAGTAGTGGTATTGATAAGATTTGTTAAGGAGAGAACGAGAGAACCGTCGCCGAGTAGCCGCTCTCCCCTCAGGCTTGGTTTGACTAAACTAACCGCTGGTTTTGATACCCGTTTTAAGTTGTTTTTAGTGGTCATGGCTCTGTTCACTTTGGGTAATTCCAGTGATTTCTTCGTGGTATTGCGGGCGCAAAATATGGGCTTCTCTGTCTTCCATATTGTGCTGATGCTTATCCTGTTTAATGCTACCTATGCGGCGGTTGCGTTACCCGCCGGTAAATTATCCGACCGGCTGGGTAGAAGACGAGTCATTGCTATGGGCTGGGGTGTTTATGCCCTGACTTACCTGGGGTTTGCTCTGGCCGGGGAGACATGGCAGGTGTGGCTACTTTTTGCCGGTTATGGTGTTTACTACGGTGTAGTTGAGGGGGTAGCCAGGGCTTTTGTTGCCGACCTGGTGCCGGAGGAAAAGAGAGGCACCGCCTATGGACTCTACCATGGCGTCGTTGGACTTACTCTTTTACCTGCCAGCCTGATTGCCGGCTGGCTGTGGCAGGCTTACAGCCCTCAAGCGCCATTCTTCTTTGGTGCCGGCCTGGCAGCTCTGGCGGTGATAGGCATGATGGTCTTTATTAGGGAATAAAGTTATAGTCTAGGGTTATCCACTCAAAACAAAAGGGGGCAAAGAGTTAATCTTTGCCCCACTAAGCAGATTCTAAGGCTTACGGGAAGCCGTAGAACTCATTCAAGCAGTTATTGTAACACTACATTATCAATAAGTCTAGTCCTGCCGATTTTTACCGCCAGCGAAACCAGGGCCGGTGGCCTGACCGTATCCAGTTCGTCTAAGGTCTCCGTATTAGCGATGGATACATAATCAATGTTGGCTAGCGGCTGTGTCTGGATGAGTCCTATCATCTCCTGCCGTAAGCGGTCGGCGTCTTTTTCTCCCTGAGACCATAGCTTTTGAGCCAGAGTAAGAGCCTGATAGAGAACTAACGCAGCCTGACGTTCGTGGGTATTAAGATAATTATTGCGACTACTCATTGCCAGCCCACCTGGTTCACGCACCGTAGGCAGGGTAACTACTTCCAGGTTCATATTCAGCTCGGTTACCATCTTCCTAATAACTACCGCCTGCTGGGCATCCTTCTGACCAAAGTAGGCCCTGGTCGGCTGGATGATGTTAAACAGCTTGGCACAAACCGTGGTAACCCCCTTGAAATGACCGGGGCGGGCAGCCTCTTCAAGTCGCTCGGTTACTTTACCCACCTCTACCCAGGAATTGAACTGCGGGGGATACATCTCACTTGCTGAGGGCACAAAGACGACATCAGCGGCTTCTTTTTCTAACAAGGTAAGGTCACGCTTGGAATCACGCGGATAACTGTGGAAATCTTCCTGTGGGCCAAACTGAGTCGGATTAACGAATATGCTGACCACCAGCGAGGGGTTTTCGGCTCTAGCCCGTCTTACCAAAGACAGATGGCCCTCGTGGAGGTAGCCCATTGTCGGCACGAAACCCACCGGCTCGGTAAGTTCCTGTCTCAGCTGTCTCATGTCAGCTATTCTGTCGACGATTTTCATTAAAGGTGTTATCTACCTTACTTTCTTAAGTCCCTTTCCCTTTTAAAAGAAGTGGGGAATAATTAGTAAGAGAGGCAAAGCCTCTCTTTAACCCTCCCTTTCACAATCTCAATAAACCTTTGGCGTTTATTATCTCTGGTTTAAGCTTCTCTTCGTAGATAAGTTATTCGGCAAAACGGGTACTATTTAGCTAGCTTAGCTAAGATGCTTTCGTCCATAGCGAAGCTTTGCTCCTCAGCGGGAAAGCTGCCGTCTCTTACTTCTGTGTCATACTCGGTAACCGCAGTCCGAATAACATCAGCCAGCCTGGCATATTGCTTGGTATGCTTGGGAACGAAGTCAGTAAAGAGACCCAGGATATCACTTACCACCTGAACCTGACCGTCACAGCCGATACCGGCGCCGATGCCAATAGTGGGGATACCTATCCTTTGCGTAACGAGGGTCGCTAATGGGGTGGGGACAGTCTCCAAGACAACAGCAAAGGCTCCCGCCTGTTCCAGAGCTTTGGCATCATCAAGCAACCGGGCAGCCGCTGTTTCAGTTCTACCCTGCACCTTATAGCCCCCTAATTGATGGAGTGACTGGGGGGTAAGCCCGATGTGTCCCATAACCGGGATACCACAATTGACAATGCTCCTTACCTTTTCGGCTACAGTTACGCCTCCCTCGAGCTTAACTGCCTGGGCACCACCCTCCTGAATAAACCGAGCCGCATTACGAAGGGCGTCAGAGACACTGACGTGGTAGGTCATAAAGGGCATATCGCCAATCACCATTGCCTGCTTGGTGCCTCTGACTACGGCCTTGGTGTGGTGTAACATCTCCTCTATGGTTACCGGTATGGTTGATTCATAACCCAGGACGACCATACCCAGGCTATCCCCGACCAGAATTAGCGGTATCCCCACCTCATCAATTATCCTGGCGGTAGTGTAGTCGTAGGCGGTGAGCATTGTGATTTTCTCGCCTTTTCGTTTCATATCTCTTATCTGATTAATGGAAATTCGCACCGGTTCTCTCCTTTAAAAGGGTATCGCCCCAATCAGCCGTTTACTCTCAACGACGGCATTTCGGGCATCAACATATACCAGTTTGGGCAGGAAATTAAGGGCTTCATTATCCTCAACCTGGCAGTAGGCCAGAATGATAATAGTGTCCCCCTTGGCAGCTAATCTAGCCCCGGCACCATTGAGGCAGATTTCACCATCTTTTTCTCCCTTGATGGCGTAGGTGGTAAAACGGGCGCCGTTGTTGAGGTTTAGCACCTGCACCTGCTCGTAGGGCAGGATGTCAGCTTCCCGCATGAGTTTCTCGTCAATGCCGATACTGCCTTCGTAATCAATATTGACGGCGGTGACTCGGGCGCGGTGAATTTTGCTCCTAAGCATTATTCTCATTAGCTCCTCCCCCAATTAGTTCTTTACTGGTTAGATTGCTCCAGTATACTCCTTAGCTCCTCCGCCTGGTGCTCATCTATCCTTCCCTTAGCTAAAGCAATGGGGATCGTCTTGAGACCGAGTTCTCTATAGGTGGTAAGCAAGTCAGGGGCGGCTTTCTGTAGCGCCCCGAGATGCTTCTTTATGGTGCCACTATCGCCGCGGGCAATCGGTCCGGTGAGACACTCGGGTATGCCGACAGTTTCAATATTGTGAATTGTTCCCCGTACTAGTGGCAGCAGTGCCTCGGTAGCCTGATTTATGGGGATACCAAAGGTCTGCCACAGGTCGGTAGCTAGTTTAACCAGAGTTACCAGGTAGTTACAGGCAATAACTGCCGCCGCATGATAGACTACCTTGTCGCTTGCCTTTAGCTCAATCCAGCGACCCCCAAGGGCAGTAGCCATATCCTGGAGTGTTTTTAGCAGGGGTCCCTCGGCCTCCAAGGTGAAGGTTGAACCGGGCGTGTTTTCGATTGCCTGTTTTACACTGGCAAAGGTCTGCAAAGGGTGAAAGACACCAACACAGGCACCTGATTTTCTGGCTGGCTCCAGAATATCGGTTGAATCGGCACCGCTGCAGTGAACTACCCTCTGTCCCCGGTGCCACTTTGTCTGGGACGCTACGGAGGCAATAACGTCATCGGGAGTGGTAATGAAGACAAGCTCAGCAGTATCGGCCACCTCTTGATTGCTGTTAACCGGTGAGCAGCCACTAATTTCCCGGGCCAGGTTTCCGGCTGAGGTCTGATGCCGGCTGGATACGGCCACTACCGGATAGCCCTTGCTGCTTAACTGCAGGGCAAGGGCGCTGCCTATGGTGCCGGCGCCAATAAATCCCAGTTTAAGCATTTTGCCCTTCCGCTAGCCAAACAATAAAAATGCCCTCGCTGCTTCCCACAGAGAAGGCATCCAAAACGGCGATCTTAATTTCTGGTCGTCTCGGTCGTATTTGATCCAAGCGACTGAATCTATATCTATCATATTCACTTTTCAGAGCTCACCGCCAATCTGGTCGATGGCTAATAATTATCTCTAGCCTAAGAGTATAACCTGGTGTGAATTTTGTCAAATGGAGATAATCACTTATTACTTCTCAGCATCTAATTTAGCCAAGCATTTCTCGGCCAGATCGCTGAATGCGCCAATCCGGAACGGAGTTCCGTGATAGGCTTTATACATCAAGATTCCCCACAGTATCCACCAGAGGGCGAAGAAAACTACGAAAACTACTGTGGTAGCAATAGCTACGGGGTTGAGAAATCCTCGCCCCCACCAGCCCAAAGCCCATGGCCAGCCACCAAAGCTACTTGCGACGCCCCAAATAATATGGATGATACCAAGAGTAACCAGTGACTGCATGGCGTGGAAACGGACTAAACGGTCCTTTTTTTCTATAAAGAGGAAAATAATACCGGTTACCCAGAAGCCGAGATAACATAATAGTCCAGCGACATTCGGCTTTAGACTCGTTGTTGAACCGCCCTTCATTCTCTTTTTCTTCCCTATCGTCTCCTGTGCTTCAATCCGCACCTTTTCCTCCTCATAGATTCTTCTCCGTTCTTCAGGTGATAGTCCCATTTCAAACCTCCTCAGGGTTAAAAGCTACCTAGTGTTAATAGCGGATACTTTACGGATTTATTGGTTATCTTAGCCTGCCGTCTACTAACTGTCAATACCCTGAAATCCTCACGCGTTTATGGGAGATTGACGGGATTATGGTATAATTGGCACCGTAAGCTGGATGACCCGACCAAGCTATTCTTTTATGAAGCATACAAAGACAGGGAGGCATGGGAATCAAAGCATATGACAAAGTCGTATGTAAAGGAGTTGGGAGAGGTATTACCCAATTACATAGCGGATGATATGGAAATGTCGGAGTATGAACTGGCTGAGTCTGCTTAGATAACTTAATGGCTAACTGCCCAGTTAGCAAGGCGCCGAGAAGACATTCCAAAGGCTGCCTAGCCGCAAGTATCATACAGTTTACATAAAGTAACAGGCGGCATAGAGTTGACACTCGTGCTACCAAAAGATACAATAATCTTCGTGCCGAGGTAGCTCAGTTGGTAGAGCAGCGGACTGAAAATCCGCGTGTCCTCAGTTCGATTCTGAGCCTCGGCACCAAAGAAACTTAAGACTATAGTAGTCTAGTTTGAGGGCAATAGCAAGGGAACTTGCACGTAGTTTGAAGATGCGGAAGTAGTTTAGTGGTAGAACGCTTCCTTGCCAAGGAAGAGGTCACGAGTTCGAATCTCGTCTTCCGCTGGCGCCGAAGTGGCGGAATGGGTAGACGCGGCAGTCTCAAAAACTGTTGGAGAGCAATCTCCGTGTCGGTTCGAGTCCGACCTTCGGCACTACAGGGTCTGCCGAAGGCTTCTATATCGGATGCCGAGTTGTGTAGTGGTAGCACGGGGGACTTTGAATCCTCTAGCCCTGGTTCGAATCCAGGCTCGGCAGCCAGCAAACCACTTGCTATCGGCACATAAGGAGGTGGCAGATGGCCCGTTCTCCATTCCCGGTGATTTCGGTTAAGGGCAAGCCCTTCGACTGTGGCCAGCAGTATGGCTCTCAAGCCCGGGAGCAAATACGCCGCAATATAGGCCGCTACTTCAACTTGTGGGATGCCTTATGGGGAGCCAAGCGCCCCGAGGTTCTAAAACAGTGCACCGGGTTGGTTCCGGTCATCGGGGAATATGACGCCGATATCCTGGAGGAGCTGGAGGGGGTAGCCAGGGGAGCAGACCTCTCCCTTGAGGAAATAGTGGCCCTGAATGCCAGGTATGAACTGGTCTTTGCCCTAAGCCCAGCCCCTCAACCTGGGAGCGGTGGCTGCACCTCGATAGCTACCTTGCCTCAGGTTACCCAGGATGGCCATACCATCCTGGGGCAGAACTGGGACTGGCTGCCCAGATTCCAGGGATTAAACGTAATTCTAGAGGTAGCGGAAGCGGGTAAGCCGAACCTCGTTACCCAGACGGAAGCCGGCATTATCGCTCACAAGGGTATGAATTCAGCGGGAGTGGGGGTATGTCTTAATGCCCTGGCATCCAATCAGGATAGATTTGGACCCACGACGCCATTTCTTATTGTGGCGCGGGGTATCCTTAATGCTGATAGCTTCAGCCAGGCGCTCAAGGCAGTCATTGATGCCAGGGTCACGGTTTCGTTCAACTTCCTCATTGCTCACCGGGATGGCGAGGCCATTGACCTGGAGGTTACCCCAGGAGACGTGGGGTTCCTGTATCCGGAGGGGGGCATCCTTACCCACAGCAATCACTTTCTAACCTTCACCAACCGGGAAGACCTAATAGATACCTTCAAGACAGTTCTCCCTGATACCCTCTTTCGCTGCCACCGGGCACGGCAACTTCTGCAGTTAGACGAAGGCCATATTGACGTCGGTAGTTTCCAACGGGTGTTCAAGGACCACTTCAGTTATCCCAATTCTATCTGCCGCCATGCCGACACCCGGGATGAGGAACCCAGGCAGCTAGCCACCAAGTGTTCCGTAATAATGGACCTTAACGAGCGGGCCTTTTATATGACCGACGGTCCTCCCTGCCAGAATGAGTATTTCAAGTTGACGCCGCCGAGCCTGTTCAAAGACTAAGACAGCAGTGCTCCCGCTTTCAAATTATTCTGGTGGCGTATAAGATTGGGCACTAGGTGTAGCCAGATATGGCCCTACTACGACTAAATATTCGGGGCTTGTGCCTGGTATGCAAGCAAAGAGTCTAATTCTAGCGTATATATCTCCCCCCTGGACGAAAGTCTTTATCTCGTGTAGATTCTTAGTCTTGGTAGATGACTCCCCGACACAGCCGACCCACTTACCGATATCATCTGTTTCGCCAAGTATAGCAGGTAATACATAGGCATTCTGGATGACGCTTTCACCGAATTGAGCTATAGCCAATCCATATGCAATTTTCCCAAGTAGTCTAGCGAAGTGAAAACCACCTTCAGAAGCAGAATAGCTAACTGTTATGCTCAACGAATCAGCTTTCAACTCCTTGCCCAATTCGAGTAGACATTGGCGACCACCTAAGACCTTATGATATAGTCCATCTAGCTCTATACCTTTAGTGTATGGTCTCCTATCCACGTATGCAGGTAATTTAAAGCGTGGTAATGTAAGAAGCGCAGGGTATTTATCTACGGGAACGTTGACCGTTACTTCACGTCCACCTATTTCAATGGTCAAAGGAAATTCTTGGGGTCTCCTTTTTCTGTGTCTAGTTGGCAAATCGGCCTTTGCTCGCACCGGCAGTAAGGTGACCCTCAGAACACTTAGTTCAATCTGTGATGTTATATCCTGACATTGACCGCAACTAGCTCTGCGTAAGACCCACTTACCTCCCAATCCCAAAGGTAATATGTGTTCATCACTGAGGGGTGAGTCTGTGACTCCACAGTAAATACACTTACCGATAGTGCCTAATACTTGGTTTTGAGCCATCATAATTGGCTCCCCAGCCTGGACTCGAACCAGGAACATGTCGGTTAACAGCCGACCGCTCTACCAATTGAGCTACTGGGGAATTTTCAGCGGTAATTACGCTTGTTAGGCTATTTTACCACTACCCCCACTTGGGAGCAAACTAGCCATGGGATTTGTGGAATTTTCAAAACAGGTTGGCTATACTTAAGAATTCTACCGCTAGGTTGTAGGTTCGAGTCCTACTCGGGGAGCTTCTACTCTATATCCTCTCGGTATTTTTGGGCTAGAGCAGGGTCATACGGTGCTCTTCTCTCACTACACACTTCCCTGGGGCACAACTGACAGCTTTCAAACTTAACCTCAGCTGGGAAGAATATCCCAGATACAGACTTTACCGGAATCATGAGACAGCTTTCGGTCAGCTTCACCCCGATTGAATCCTCAACATTATCAAAGATTGAAAACAGCTCCTTCTGTTGTGTTATTGGCCAGGATGCCAAAGAGCCCGGATTCATTCGCGACAGATGTCCCAGTGCGTAATTTCTGGTTAAGTAGCTTTTAAGATGGCTTATGGCTGAGCGTAAAACTATTTCCTTAATGACATCCAAACAATAGCTTTTCATAAAATCTCTGGAGGGAACAGTTATTTTATCTAGTTCTGTGCCGCAGGTTACAACATACGGAAAGACTCGTTGTATCTTATCAAGATTAACCCTGAGCACACGGCTGGTAAACCTGATGCCACCAATATCCAGCGAGTCTTGGTTTTTGTTATCAACATAGGAAACCTCATAGACAGCCTTAGGCCTAGCGATGGGATGAACAACCTTGAGCAATTCGCGGGCAATTTTTTCAACGTACTTATTCTCTTCGCGTATATGCAACCGCCTTAGTAGTTCCCTGAGTCCCAAACTAACTGGGATGTTACGCAATACTTTCATGATACAGTTAAGAGGGTTAAGTTTACAGAATCCTCCAATCAATAATTTTTAACTCGACTAATTGCTCTTTAGTTATGTTCTATTTTTCTATTCTCAGATACCTGGCGTTGATGGCTACTATTATCGTGCTCCGAGCCCTGCACTTTGTGTCTCCTAAGCGACATATTTTGCAAATTATACCTGTCGGGGTTTTAGTTGTCAACGTTAAAGTCATGACCAACATACCGCTCAAAAAGAGCTTCACGGCTAGATGGTGCTGACAGGCAAAATCATCTCATAGTCTAACATCAGTAAGGTATGAAACCGGCAAGGATATTTGCTAGCGGGGGCTGGTGAACGAGTAAAGGCTTGAAAGGGTTTACCTCTGGTTCATTTGGGCCCGAAGCCAGGAGACCCATTCCC
>SDBT01018235.1_pt1 | contig 11041 bp, 11 predicted proteins | sample 2277101 | NCBI WGS metagenome assembly SDBT01 (sample SAMN10404973, study PRJNA504765) | marine sediment metagenome | isolation source: marine sediment core GS10_PC15, 103 cmbsf | place: Arctic Ocean: Southern Knipovich Ridge | collected 2010 | reverse complement strand
ATATTCAGAATCCGCATAGATCTCTTTTATAGCGGATGGGTCAATTATTTTGTACAAGTTATCTTCCAGGAATTTGTACAAGGCAGTAGGCCCTCTGGACCTGCCTTCGCAATAGGCAATATTGATAATCGAATGGGTGCCGCTGTCCCAAATGATCTGAGGTCTGTGTGCGTACACCATGTCCCCATTTTTATCAGGCGCTTTCGATAGATTTTTGTCCAAAGGATACCGGGAGTCTGATGGATCACAGTGGTAATCAATAGCGATTTCTTTGCCCTCAACTATTTCCAATTCTTTAGCCCTGCGAGCCAGGTCATTGCGAAGTTTCAGCAGATGCTGAAAACGCAGGTATTCTTCCATCCATTTTGAGATCAAAACATCCCATTTCATGGATTCTTCACCAGCATTTAGATATTCTGTCACTTTTTAGTTTCATAGAATAAGCCCTGAACTCCATACAGATCTCCGCTGAAAATGCTTATATTTTATATTTAGCCGTACCCGTATTTCTCCGCCATCATTTCAGCTTCTTCATTCGTCGGATCACTCACGATGACCAGCACACCGCGTGCCCCGACAGTACTTATCAGTTCATCGATCTCACCAGCAGTGCCATATACCTGGATTGATTTTTTCCGGGAAAGAATGTGCTTAAAAAAATCATACCAGAGACTCAGCCTTTCCTTTCCAGGCCCCGGGTCCCACTGTATTACTTTCAGCATCGCAAGATCGAGAAGCGGTACAATATGATGTGTAACCCCGTCCATATGGTAGAAAGGAAAGTCCATAGCATCTGCAATATCGGCAATATGGGGGATACAGAACTCGCTGAACATATCAACGGAGATCATGTATGAAAAATCCTCCTGGATCGGAAAAGTGGTGCCGGGGGCCCAGATCTCCGCCCATCCGCAATACCCTCTGTTGTCTCCCAACTCTATGACAACGTTGATCTCGTTGAACGCCTCTATCCACAACCTTTTCATGTGTTCCAATGCCCTTTTTACTTTTTCAGGCTTTGTGACCATATCCATCAGCAGCGGCTGGGTCCCGTAAATCCCGGCGATGTTGTCCGCAGGACCCCCGAGGGCATAGGGAGTGACAAAGTGATTGTCCTTTGAAATCGCTGCCGATCTTTTTGTCATTTCGATGATCGTCTTATAGACAAAGCTTTCTCTTTCGATTCCCACTTCGAGTGATTCTTCGATACTCTTTATAAATTCGAGAGGCCAGACAGCTTCCTTATTTATATACTCCATTTGCGCTCCAAGCACTCCGGCCATTGCGCTTGCCCCGAAATCTATGTAATGGAAGGGCACTGCATCGCAATAGTAATTCGTGTTGTCAATTATCTTCATCTGCCTGTCAATAACAAAATCGGGATCACTCCAGAACCTGGCGAGATCATCCGTATCGGGAATAGGGCCATGGTCATCTTTCAAAGCTCTTGCAACGATACACGGGTACTCCTGTTTTCCGAACTCCCACCAGTTTTTGAGCCGCTCTTCGATCGCTATAAGTCTTTCACTAAAGGTTTTCATTTTTTAACACTCAGTTTCCATCTCCTATACCCAGCGGTTGTATTTGATCCTCTGTTCGTCGAATTCGTTATTCGGTTCTTTATTTTCGGCAGGGTGTCCTATCGCTATCAAACAAAGCGGTATCACATTTTCGGGTATCCCAAGAAGCCTGCTTATCCTCTCAACACGTTCCTTAATAGGGTGCACACCCAGCCAGACACCGCCAAGCCCGCAATCCACTATCTCAAGCAGCATGTTCTGGGTGGCGGCCGAGCAATCCTGGACCCAGTACCCTTCATACTTCTCCAGGTTCAGATCGCCGCACACTGCGACCGCTACCGGTGCTGCACGCAGCATACTGGCGTAGGGGTGGATTTTCGGTATTTCATCAAGAAGTTTCCTTTCATTTATAACAATGAAATACCATGGCCTTTCGTTACCGGCCGACGGTGCGTTCATACCAGCCTTTATGATTTCTTTTAGGGTTTTTTCAGAAACAGGCTCCGAAGTAAATTTACGTATACTCCTTCTCTTATAAATCGCGTCCATTTTTTTCTCCACTATTATTATTGATCCCGTGTTTTGAAAAACCCGGCGATATTCTCAACAAACGACATAGTCTATATTCAATATTTCACAAATACGCTTTAGTTCTTCTCCATATTCCCCGTACACCCAGTGCATATGATTCGAGCGGGTATTCTGTATGAAGTTTTCAGGGTCACCGACCATATTGATCAATATATGCGGCAGTTTTTCCCACCCTTTTGTCAACTGGTCCTTTGATGGAGTGAAAGCGCTGCCCGATGATATCTGCATAACATACCAGCCTTTCTTTCTTCCAAGCCTCGCTAAAGTTACTTTACCGGGCTTGCAAACAAAAGTGGGTATGATACCGGTACCACCGGGAACGAGCGGATACTGTTCGTTGAACACGACCTCTTTCGGATTTCGGGCGAAGTTTGTGGCCATGGTCCCGCAATTTGCCAGTCTCAGGATCTTCCTGTCAATATCTATTGCGAATACATCCCCGAAACCGGATTCCGCGTTTGAAAGCAAGTGCAAAATCTGCATGGTCAGCGCCCCGTTTACATCGGCTTCGCACGACACGATAAACCCTTCGTTGATATTTGTGGCGACCGATAAACAGTGGGAGCAGTAGCTGCCCTGTACCTCAAGCATACATTTTACACCGGCAAAATCAAGTTTATGGTCTTTTGAAAGTTTTTTCATCACGAAATAAAGCCTTATCGCCCTGTCCTCGATATCCGCAGGCGCCGATATGTCCCCATATTTGTCGTGAAGAGATATCGAAAACTCTTTTACCCTGTGTTCTTCTACTTTTTTCGCTTCATCCATAAGGCAGAACTCGTTTATGTGTGTTATTTCGACCCCGAAAACCTTTTTTACCTGAAGCGGATCTACAGTGCCTGTATACATGTGAATGTATCTCCCTCCGAAAAGCCCGAAATTCATACCGTTCAATTCATTCACAACCCGTGAAGCATTTGCGATCGTCCTGATTTTTTCTATAAACTTCGCATCTTCAGGTTCGTTATATATAAATTCATGTTTTATCTCCATATCATCAAACGCGCCATGAAACTGACACGCAGGTACCAGCGAAAGTATTGTGTCATCCGGAAAGGCCCACAAAACAACCAGGACCCGCCGGTTTAACATGCCGATCATATCAACTGCCAGGGCCGGTGACGGCCACGCACCTATCATGATAATGATGCAGTGAACTTTTTTATCGATCAAATATTTCATTTGTTCTTCGGCTATCTCGGAATTATTGACCAATTCCGGTATCCTGAAAACCTCCAGATCGTGCCTGCTTAAACTTTCTTCTGCTCTTTTTAAGAATTGCTCCATGATATTCAGAGATTTTTCAGGAATAGGTGAGATCTCCTGCGGGATCGTGAGCGTGATCAAACCGATTTTTGTATTCATTCTCCTTCCTTATTAAAGTTGTATTTTAAAGATTTTATCAATATTTGTCAATAACAGGTGCAATTTTAAAAAATAAAATTTTTCACTTTAATTTTAATCTTGCCTGTATATCCCAAAAGCAGCAATTTGATTTGTGTAGTGCTTTGAGAATAATTTAGGCCTTTTCAGGCTGTACATTGTTAGGAAGCGGAGAACGACTATGACAGAGAATAAGGACAAGGATCCTGGCATCGTGTACTCGACTGAACTTGGGAGGATGTGCCCCGTCTGCGGAAACCCGACTGCTGAATGTACTTGCCGTTCTCAAAAAGCAATAAATAAAAACGACGGGATAGTTAGAATCTGCAGGGAAACTAAAGGGCGGAGAGGGAAAGGTGTCACCGTGATCACCGGGGTCTCTCTGGATTATGACGGGGTACGGAAACTTGCGAAACAGTTCAAACAAAAATGCGGCAGCGGAGGGACTGTTAAGGAAGGCGTAATCGAAATCCAGGGCGACCACCGTGATAGGCTGGTCGAAGAACTGAAAAACCTCGGGTACACCGTCAAACGATCAGGAAGCTGATAAACTTGTCTGTTTATCCTTGAACCTTTTCCTGTTAGAGGTTACTCTCCACATGCAAAAGCGTATCAAATCCGTTTTTCTAAAAAAATAATCAAAATATAGAGGCCCTACGCCCAGCAGGGTGTGATATTTTTTCATTGCCTCATTGACAGAAAAAGACTTCGGGGTTATCCTCGAACTGCTTGATGTGCCGGAAGATCCGGAGGATGCATCTATTTTTTTCCCGTAAGATGTCAATGCAGTTAAATAGTTGTCATGGATTGTTATTAAGGAGGGTAGATATGGCTGTTAAACTCAGTCCCCTTGAAAGGATTCAAAGAACGCTCAATTTCCAGGATGTCGATTTTGTGGCTGCCGGTGAGATCATTCAGAACAGCGGTCTCATCGATCGTTTTGTAGACCGCGAGGTCAGAAACGACTGGACCCTGGAGGAGCTTGCGAGTACTTACCGGGAACTGGAAATTGACGTCGGGATGCTGATGGCTTCTGCCAGCACTCCCCGGATAGAGAAAAGGCATGGGATAACCTATCAGGTTTCATACTGGTCTGAGTGGGTTACCGATAGGCCGTTTGATGATGTAAAGGGGCTGAAACGGTTTTTGGAAAACCTGATCGTGGAAGTAAAGGGCTCGCGGCCGGATGAAATATGGTCCTACGCCGGAAAAGGAGGCATTTTAGGCCAGGGGTTCGACGATTATGGAAAGTACTTCGCATATTTAAAGAAAAAAATATCCCCTGCCATTCCCTGTCATATAGAGAGCCCCATCGGGCTCGATGTTATCTACAATATGGCCGGCTGGGAGCTTTACTCCTATCTGCTTGCCGATGATCCCGGAATAATATCGGAAACCTTCGAGGCATTGAATGAGCATGAGGTTAACAGGGTGCATCTCATTGCCGACAGCGATATTTCACCGCTCGTAATAGTCTATTGCGACATTGCGTCGAAACATGACGTCATCCTTTCTCCGCTATATTTGCGCGCGGAGTTTTTTCCGAGGTTGAAGAGGCTTGTCGAGGCCTGGCACGAACACGGTATAAAAGTGATCTTTCATTCCGAGGGGAACCTGAAAAAGGTCATGGACGATCTTATTACCTGCGGGATCGACGGGATAAACCCTCTTGAGCCGGAAAACATTTCTCTTGAATACGTGCGGAAAAATTACCCCAAGCTTGTCCTGTGGGGCGGTATCGACGACAAAACCCTGCTTCCTTTCGGCACTGAGGATCAGGTTGAAGAAGCGGTAAAATCCGCCATAGAAGTATGCAGCAACGGAGGGCTGATACTTGGCGCGTCCGGTGAAATCCACCCTGAAGTAAAGCCTGAAAACGCCGTAGCGCTCTTCAGGGCAGCAAAAAAGTACGGGTGCATGAACAGCAGTTAAACCATGCCTTCAGGTTTCATATCCTCCGGCATCCGCACGGCCACTACCTCCCCTCTGGAACGCTTTCGGGCTCAACCCGGTTTTCACCCACGCTTAACCCTCCTGAAAAGACAATATACACACGGCCTTTTGTCCCCGGAAGGCATGCGGTAGGTATATCGAAAGTTTTTCAGCAATTCGAAATCATCTCCCAACAACCTGGTGAGCGTCTTTTTTAATTTAAAACCATAATGACCGGTGTAATGGGTAACATAAAAGAGGGGCCTGTATTGATATGCATATGCGTAAATAAAAACAAGCTGGATAGGCTTCGATATAGGGTGCGCACTGCAGAATATCCTCTTATGTGCTTATGTTTTGGGTCTTGGTGCATGTGCTATTGGTGGTTTTGATGAGCTTATGACCGGCGAATTATTGGATCTCCCTGATCATCTGGAGCCATGTTTATTTGTTACATTGGGATATCCCGAAAAGTACGTATCAGTACCTTCTCGAAGGGATATAATCGAATTGATAGTAAAAGAGGTTGGTGCAGATGAGTGAAGCGAAGAAATCTGGAGACGAGTATCCATTTGAAATCACATCATTTTTAATAACAAGTACCAAACGGTGTTTAGGGCCTGAGTACATGCCAGATTTAAAAGGGAATAAATTATTGATGAAGACTCAGGAGTTCATAGAATGTGATGAGCATTGGTGGTACACGGATAAATTAACCAGGTTTGTCGAGGAAATAAGCGCTGAGTTGGTAAAGGAGACGAAGAAAAGGTTGGGTAAGATAAAGTAGCACTGGATTCATTGGCTTCAAATGGAAAGGGATAGGTTGAATGAAGGCTATCTATAATTATAATATTTCCATCCACGTACATCATATATAATTATCAACTTAAAAATGCCCTTACATCTTTAGACCGTCTATACACTTAACAATTTTTTAATCAACTCGGGCACTTTATCCAGATATTTATACCTGTAGGCAAATAGATCGAATCCGTCCACTCCCTTGACCTCCATATCTTTCGCGTCCGCTATGATTTCATCTATAGTTCCATCCAGAATGCTCGGATGATCATAGACTTTGCCGCAAAACGGCAAATATTTAATTTTTTATCTATCAAATCCCATATTGAATCGTAATACAGCGTCCCCATCAAATAATCAAAACCGATATTAACTGCGAGGTCCGCGGACTCTAAAACCTCCTGTTCAGTGTATCTGACAACTTCGAGAAATGTTTCCTTACCGGCTTTTTTCATGATGTTGTTGAGGGAGTCCATCCTTTTATGCGGAAGCCCGATATCCTTAAAGCCGAAATACTTTATAGGGAGATCTTTTATATTGTTAAAAACATCTACCGCGTCTTCCACTGTTTCATCGTTGTAAGTCAGCATTACAATCAGTTCTGATTTCATTTTGGATCTCCTTGTTCAATAAGCAGCTCCAGGCTGCGCACTCCTATTTTTACTGCCGAAAACATCCAGTCTATTCTCAACCATTTCGCTAAACACATCTCTCGCTACACTCATCATCACAAATAGGTCCGGCACACCATTTTTCAACAAATCACCCATCCTGTTCACAGCGATGTTCGAAATCCGGGTGTAAACCGATGCCTTGTTTATGCCTGTATCTATAAGTTTTTTTATGACACTGTCGTCTACTCCGGACCCACCGTGCAGCGAAAGAAAGCAGTCTGTTTTTTCTTTTATCTGTTCCAGCAGGCCCAGGTCCAGTACGATCGGGATATTTACTTTATTGCATAGTCTTTGACTAAATTGGAAAAGATCTCTATACTGCTGTACTTTATGTGAGGTTCATAGACCCCGCATATCACCGGAGAATCGGCATTCACGGCGGCTTCAATCACACCTTCGAGGGTTTCGATGTTAAAAACGTTAAAAGAACCGATGCAATATTTATTTTTTTTTGCGTCTTCCAACAGCGGTTTAAGCCTGACAAGCGGCATTTTTAAAACCTCTCCATTGATAATACTACAAAGATCCTGTGAAGGTTGGAGATTTGATCATAACATTTTCAGGTCCAATCCAAGCTGCCTTGTCAGATGATCGAGTTCAGAGGTTATGTCACCATGAACCGTGCCCCAGTGCTGTATCAGGCCGTTTTTCACTATATTATTATAAAGCTCGATTACATTACCTGGTGGTCTTATCAGCATGTGCGAGTACCCTTCCATGATCCGCGGTCCGGGAAGGCATTCACCCCTAAAAGCGAACGCTTTCAGCTTACCGTACTCAGGCGTGAAGTTCAGCAGTGTCATTTCGCCCTGTTTCGCCCGGTATGACAGCCACGCGCCGCGTTTTTGAGAAGAATCAAACTCAAGGTCATAGGTTACAGTGAAAGTTGATGGATCACCCATGCTTAATTCTCCCTGACCTGCATGGCCCAATAGAACAACGTTTTTATTACGGTCAACAGAAAAGAATTCGTTGAACATCCCCATACGACCCGCCAGCCAGCTGACAATTATCGTCGCCAATACACCAGCCACGTCCGCTTCGAGCCCAATGGTGCACCCAAGCTCACCAAAGCGTGGGTGGTACAGATGGGGCCTGAACCCGAGAATGCGGTAAATATCTTCATTAAAATCCTCAAGCGCGATCCCGGAAAGCCCGTTTTCCTCTATCATTTTGACAAAAGCAAGCGATTGCCTGGCAGAAGCCAACAACGTGGAATCATCTACCTGGTCGACAGTGTAATTTGTCTTTAAGAAATCCACATATTCCTGAGCGTCTCTTTCCCTTACATCTTTTACCATTTTATCATATTTATCAACAGGGATATACTCCAGCTCAACCCCGAACTTCTCCAGTAAAAAAAACTCGTCTATCCACGTTGATACCACGACCCTGCACGGGCCCGGCAGAACACCGATCCGGGTCCCGACCAGCCTCTTCCTGACCATCGATGCCCTGACAAATGCTTTGATTTTCCTTATTGTTTCTTCTTCTTTTTCATTCCCGAAAACGACCTCAAAATCCCAGTTGTAGCGTTTGAATATATTTGAAGATTGCTGTACGCTGACAGGACCGCTGCCCCGCAGCCACATTTCGATCTTCAAGTACTCGGGAAACCCCCTAAACGGGTCATAAGCCCACATTATCAGTGGAACTCTTTTCATTTCCTGTATAAAAGCTACAACCGGAGGATCGTTCGTCCATATTATAGGACAGAATATAACCGCATCAACACTTTCGGTATTGAACTTTCGTGCTTCCTTAACTGCTTCTTCTCTGGTGTGAAGGAGCCCCGATGATACAACGTCAAAATGTTTTTCCAATTCCTTTGCAACTGATGCGGCATCATCTTCCACTTTCCCGAGGAATCCCGCATAGCGACCCTTCTTTGCATCGCTTACACCTGCCCCCCACCAGGAGTCTCCGACCAGAAAGAACAATCCCACTTTCGGTTTTTCATTCATACAGCAGCACCCATTTTGATTTCATTCGTCACAAAAAGTATAAGTAGGACCAGGTAAATGATAAATTAGAAATTTTCATTCCCTGATTTTCTTACTTTCACGTCCTTTTGTCAATAATTAATTAATAGTTTATTAATATAGAATGTATTTTTATCCATAGACACCAGGTCATTCGCCGCAATAAGTGTAGGAAGGATCAAGTAAAAACGGGTGAAAATGAGCCTGTATAGTTGAAACCGGCAGGAGAGAATCATCAATATTTATACCGAGTGTTTTCCTCATCATATCCTTTTTTATCGTGATCCTTTTCCACACCTGAGGATATTTCTCAATAATTTCATTCCGGAGCGCTTCATCAGCGATGATCATGGTATCCTCAACATGAGCACCCACATATGGCTCACCCGGAAAAGCAATGATGTCGCACTGAAGTGCCATCCCCGAAACAAGGCGATGATCCCTGTCTGGTCTGAATGGCGAGTTGATCCACTCTTCCATATGTATTTGATGCCCGGGGTTCAAAGAAACTCCGAACTTTTTATCACCGAGGATCGACATGACATTGTCAAAAACAGACCTGCTGCTTGCACCGACTTTCACGGTCTCATACCAGGTCTTTGTAGCCTTGAAGTAAGGATTATAGAACTCGTTGATAATATTTATTCTTGCCCCCTTGAAATCTTCACCTGAATTGACTGCAAGACCTGTCCGCGCTATACTTGTTCCCTCCACACTCAGCCCTATGGATACAGGGTCACCAGCCTCGAGCCGTACACCAAAAGAAGGGCTTGCAAGCCCTAAAAGCACCCGCCGGGTTCCGAAGTTAACCACAGGATGCACGTTGAACGGGACTCCCCTGTAGTCGAAATGTGAAATCGCATCCGCCTCGGACATGCCGACTTCCAGCGATTCGATTATCGCCTTCATCTGATTCGACAGATAAGTACCCATTATTTCAACTCTTGCGATTTCAGCAGCCGAAAGTGTACACCTGATCCCTTCAATCGGATGATTCATAATTTCCGTTACATTTGAAAGCGAATCGGCGGTAACAACATGAAAAAGGCCCTCTATCAAATAGTGCGGGATATCATAAGTTTGGTCGGGAGTCTCAACTTCTCCATCTTCGTAGTATTTGAGCCCGACAATGCCGATCTTCGCGCTCTTACCGATACCGCATTCCTCAAATATTTCCTTTATGTAACGCATATTGTTTCGTATCATCCCCTGAAGACTGAAGGTCGGAAACAATTTTTTTTCCATTGTGAACGGGCTTATATTTGAATAATCATATCCTTCATTACCAACGATCAGGTTAACCTTGCCATCATCATCCAATATCAATAGAGCTTCTTCGAACCTGGGATCATACCCCCCTGTCAGATAAGACATATTTGCAAAATGCTCACGGTCCCCGTATACAACTACATGCGACAATCCTCTTTTTTTCATCCGATCGGTCAACAAGGCATGCCGTTGACGGATTTCACTCTCCGTCAAAATAGGTAGATCAAGAGGAGTTTCTAGCTTTTCAAAACTGATCTGCTTGATATTCATGGTACTGCCCTTTCCTTTTTTGTTGTTTGTGTTTAAAATTTTTTACTCTTTGTAAATATTTGAAAAGCTACTCATTTTTTCGTTCATGGTCTGTTATTTTTGTCAATGCCGGCTGGAATACTACCGGCTTGATGTTGCTTAAGACCAGGAGGCTCATGTTTATCAGCCATACTGCAAGTTTGCCCTGAACGACGATAGCAAGTACGGGAAAAAGCTGAAACAGCGGCAGGGCGGTTGCTCCTTCCTGGATTATTGTGGGCATCATAATTTACAACTCATATTCTAGAACTCATGTGAAAACAGGTGAGCACGACATACTTATACTCAGAGGAGGAAAAGGCCCCGGAAAATATATTGCATGCTTACTGTAATAATTCAATATAATGTGTGATTGTTATGTTTTTTATTGACATAGATTTAGAGCCTCTCCGAGTGCGCTCTCACATAAAAAAAATAATTATAATGATTATCTTTGACATTTTAATTTATTACCCAAATTCTGCATTAAAATATGGGGAAATCAATAAATATTGAAATAAATACTTGCCAGGCAAGCATTTATATGATATCCTATAGTCATAGAAAGACATAGGAGGTCACCTGGAAAGTGAAAAACATT
>SDBT01018234.1_pt1 | contig 11041 bp, 9 predicted proteins | sample 2277101 | NCBI WGS metagenome assembly SDBT01 (sample SAMN10404973, study PRJNA504765) | marine sediment metagenome | isolation source: marine sediment core GS10_PC15, 103 cmbsf | place: Arctic Ocean: Southern Knipovich Ridge | collected 2010 | reverse complement strand
TCGTAGCTCCAGGCTGCAGAGCCTGACGCGGTTCCGTCAGGAAGAGTAGCCGGCCCACCTCTGATTTTAACCGTTCCCATCACTCCTTGCTTCCATAGGCCATTATAAATGTTTACCGGTTGCTTGATTTACTACAATCAGCTTTCCCTTATCCTCATGAAGTATCTGCCTATTTGCATTAAGAAGTTCAAGCCCGTATATTGTACCGTCCGGTGCCATATCAACAACAAGTTCATCGCTTAGATGTATTGATTCAATATTCTCTTCTTTTTCATGGAATCGAGTATAGGCAATATTACAACGTGAATCGTATGTAAATTTCATAATTCCTCCGATTTCATTAAAAGTAACGTGTAATTACTGTTATAACCAGCCAGTCTGATCCCTCGCGGACAGCGTATGCTTCAATCTGTTTTACATTTTATTTTTTATTTCTCCATTTCTTTTGATAATGGAAATTCCGTCGAAAATCTGTGCGATCAAATTTTGCTTTAAAATGTTCTCCATATTCAATTGTTGCGGTAACTTCTTCTTTACTAGCTCCGCGTTCTTTCATTCGATCAAGGGCATGAGTGTGAAAACGAATAGCCATATTCCCCAATATTATCCCTTTTTTGTTCAGTCGTTCTGCAAACTATACTCAGAGAAACCAGGCTCTTCAAGAGTTAGAAGAGATATGTGATATTCTTCAGCATCAAAGTTGCCCGCAAATAGGTCAAGGGTGGGCCAATTTTTATGCTTTGGCTGGTTCAATTTCCGAGCGGTGTGTCCACTTGTTGCCAACACCCATTATTGACCCAGGATAACGTTTGGACCCGGATCAGTGCAACTCAAATTGGCGACATTCAATAATCCGTTAATTCTCTTGCTATACTATCGCACCCGTCTATAAGTTCATCTATAGATAAATAAACACTGTGTGCTGTAGAAACAGTCTCCCCAGTTAATAGGTCTATTAATTTGCTATTAAGAATATATCGTGATCCAACTTTACCAATGCTGCCCACAATGGGTGTATAGACAGGACCGGTTGCACAACCAAAAACAATAATTGAGAAAAACAAAATTGCAAAATAGTGATAGTTGTTATTTTTTTTACACCTGTTTTTCATACTATCCCCATTCATCATACAGAAGAAAGTTTTCATGGCCCTATTTAGCCTGCAGGTATCCTTCCGCTTGGAGCAGCTCGGCCATCAGCACGGCCCCGCCGGCGGCGCCGCGCAATGTATTGTGGGAAAGACAGACAAAACGCCAGTCCAGAATAGGGTCTTCCCGCAGCCGGCCGATGGTAATACCCATGCCCTGGCCGAAGTTGCGATCCAACCGGGTTTGTGGACGGTCCTCCTCCTCGAAATACTTGAGAAAGGGCTGCGGGGCACTCGGCAGTTTCAGCTCCTGGGGCCGGCCCCGAAATTGTTGCCACAGCTCCAGTATGCGCTCCTTGGAAGGTTTGGTACGGAAGCTGACGAATACAGCGGCCAAATGTCCATCGCTGGCCGCTACCCGAATACATTGGCTGGTTATTTTTGGCCCCGCGGCTGGTACGATCTCTCCACTTTTCAGAGCGCCCCACACTTTCAGGGGCTCCTTCTCGCTCTTCTCTTCCTCCCCGCCGATGTAGGGGATGACGTTGTCCACCATTTCGGGCCAACTATTGAAGGTTTTCCCCGCCCCGGAGATGGCCTGGTAGGTGCAGACGAAAATCTTTTCCGGGCCGAACTCCAGCAATGGATGCAGGGCCGGGACATAGCTTTGGATCGAGCAGTTGGGTTTGACCGCCACAAAGCCGTTTTTCGTTTTGAGGCGCCGGCGCTGGCTCTCGATGACCGCGATATGGTCTCCGTTGATCTCGGGTATGAGCATGGGCACATCCGCAGTCCAGCGATGGGCGGAATTGTTGGATACCACCGGTGTCTCCGCCCGGGCGTAGCGATTTTCCAGCTCGCGGGTGTCGTCTTTCGGCATGTCCACGGCACAAAAGATAAAATCGACCTGGCCGCAAATTTGCTCAACTTCCGCTGCATTCCGAACCATGAGTTTACCGATGGCCGGGGGTACCGGGGTGGACATGGCCCAACGACCCTCTACGGCTGCAGCGTAGGGTTTATCTGCCGAGCGTTTACTGGCAGCCACGCAGACCAGGTCAAACCAGGGGTGCTCCGCCAGGAGGGTGACGAAACGTTGACCTACCATACCGGTGGCGCCAACGACTCCAACTTTGATTTTGTTAGTCATGACTGGCTATCCTAATACACGTATACCGGGTGAGAGTCCGGATTCTTGCCGAAGAAGGTGACGTCGTCCACCTTCTCGATTTCTCTGCCCTTTAAAAGAGCGTAGAGGCAGCGCTCGATGCCGATTCCGCCCCCGAAGGTGGCCGGGAAGAGTGGTTTACCCTGGGCATCCCGCGTGCGTACGGCGATCAGGAAAGGCCCGTAACCGTCCAGGTCCTCGATATTGAGCAGCTTGTCGCCTTCAAACTCCGGTCGTACCCTTAAGATCTTGTTGTCCAAAAGGCGCTGAATGATCGGCTCGTACAGCCACTCCCGCAGCGCACCGGGAAGCACCTCGTAGGCCTGGCCGTAGGTGCCGTCGGCCTGCAGACTCTGCACGCAGATATCGTAGTTGTAGATCTGTTCGGAGCCGAACTCGGAGAGCGGCCGGCGGCTTCCATCGGCCCGAAGGTAGGGATAGATGAGATCGTAATTTTCCCGCATCAACCCGGTTACCCAGAAAATCTGGGATGGTTTGCCTGAAGCAGCCAGCTCCTTGCCGAGGGCCTGTTCGTAGTGGGCAGCCCCGTACTTTTTTACGGCTTCGTCTTTATGGTAACGGGGAAAAGGTTTTTCCGGGACCTCCAGCCGAACCCCCAGGGCCTTCAGGTTTTCTTCATTTTTTTCCACCATGGTCCGAGTCGCTGCCTGCAGCATGTCTTCGAAAAAGCTGATGGCATTCTCCTGTTCCTCTGCCAGGATTCGGCTGACCTTGTCCGTCTCCTGATAGTACTGCTCCAGGCTAACCTGATGCTCCCGGCGTACTTCCACATCCATCTGCGAGAAGTCGATCAGGTACTTGCCCCGCTGCGATCCAACGGGGCTCTCCAGTTCCAGCCGGATGTTGGGCGAGTCGACAAAGACGCCCTTGGTGCGCGGATGGAAGCAGGCCATGAACTTGGAGTAGATCATGGAGTGAGTGGTCATGTAGGGAATGCCCTTGTAGCTGATGCTGGGGGAATATTCGATATCATGGGCTAGAGGGTCGGTTAACGGTGACAGGGACACACGTTCCAGGTTGAAGAGCCCGTACCCGGTCAGGAAATTGTGCATGGCATTGACAAAGCTCGTGCGGATGGCCATGACGTGATAGAGGGCATCGCCGGCCCATTTGTCGATGTAAGTTTTACGGATGTACTCTTCCAGGCTGTCACCGTTCTGCTCCAGGGCGGCCTGAAAGTTGGTCAGAACAGCACCAATTGTTCGTTCCTGCGGCATATTTTGCCTCCTTGAATGAATCACATACATTAATTTTTTTGTAGGCATGAGTCAAGGTTGACAAGCTGCGGCAAAGGAAAAAATCTTGCCTTGGTCTGAATAAAACTCGTGAAAAAGAGTACAACAGGTATATAGCAATCTTCGAGGCTGGGCGCCGGAACTGGTTTTTTTCTACGCCCTGCTGGCCGGCTGGGCACTGGTCTTTTTTGTCAGCATCCCCTTGGGACTCTCTGTGCTTTATTACTCCCGGGACACCCGGGGGCTTATTCCGCTGCCGATCAAGCCGTTTAACCTGGTGCTGAGCAAGACCATTCTTCTCTACCTCTACACCCTTCCCCTGCACTTGCTGCTGCTGATCCCGGCCCTGGTCATCTATGGGCTGCCTCAACCATTCTCCCTGGAATATGCGCTCGCCGCAGTTGTGCAGCTTCTGCTGGGAAGTACAGTTCCTCTGGCCCTGGCTGTCCTTCTTGTATTTATACTCACGAAGCTGGTCAATCTGTCCCGCTACCGGGTGGCCATCGAGCTGAGCGGCATGGTCATGCTGCTCTTCAGATTTGTCAGCAGCATTACTATCGATCTGAAGCGGCCGCTGCTCAGTTGGACCCATCCTCAGCAGGCGGTCAAGCAGAACATGAATGTCCTTTTTTCTGTAGGTATTTCTTTCGGTTTTACCGGCCTGCTGGACCTGATCTTCGTGCCCCGGGTCCTGGCCTATGCGGACCGCCGTTACGGCGGAGGGCTTCAGCTCTAGCGCCAGGCTTATATCTCCCAGTAGCGGTAGCCGCCTTCCAAAACGAATACGTTTCGGTAGCCCCGGGTAATCAGGAAGCGATAGGCCTCGTAGGCGCCGGAAGAGGTCCTGCTGTACAGGACGATTTTGGAGCTCTGGTCGAAGGGGATCTCTTCGGAGCGGATGCTTTCCAAGGGAATGCTGATACTTCCCGTAATGGCCGCGTGGCCATATTCTGAAAGGGGCGAGACATCGATGATGTTCATTTTTTCTTTCTGTTTCTTGAACTCCTTCAGGGAGATCAAATTGATAAGACCATCCATCTTATTGCTCAATACGTGGCAGGCGGTCTGGGCGATGTCAATGGGATTGTTGAAGGCCGGGGCGTAGCCCAGGTCCAACTGAACGAATTCCTCGAGGCTCATCTGCCTGGATACAGCGCAGGCGAGTAGAGAGATCCGGGATATTACCTCCCCCTTGCCGAACCCCTGTGCACCCAGGATGCGCCGGGTCTTCCGTTCGGCGATGATCTTGAGGGAGATATAGGAGGCGTCTCCCATGTAGTGAGCTTTGTCCAGACCCAGGATGATAGTGGAATCGGTGTCGAAGCCGGCCTCCTCCGCCGCCTGTGTCGTCAGACCGGTACGGGCAACGTTTATGTCGAAAACCTTGAACAGGGCCGTGCAGATAAAGCCGTCGAAGACTGTCTCTCTTCCACAGATGTTGTCTGCGGCGATTCTGCCCATTTTCGTTGAAACCGAGCCCAGGGGCCAGTAGGCATGGTCTTTGGTTATGGAGTTGAAGCTTTCTGCGCAGTCGCCGATGGCATATATTTTTTTATCCGAGGTTTGCAGGTATTCGTTGATTTTTATGCCGCCGGCTTTCCCGATTTCCAGGCCGGCCAGTTTGGCTAAGCCGGCGTTGGGCCTGACGCCGGCCGAGAGGATGATCAGGTCCGTATGGCAGCGCCTGCCGTCGGTTTCTATGGTCAACTGTTCATCCTCTGCGACGATCTCCTTGATGTCAATGCCTGTAATTATTTTGATCCCTTTTCGGGTGAGCTCGCTCTGGAGCTTGACTGAAAAATCTTGGTCCAGGAGGGAAGAGAGGATGTAGCTCTTCTTTTCCAGGATGGTTACCCGGGCACCCGCAGCCATCAGGGATTCTGCGGTCTCGATACCGATAAGGCCGCCGCCGATGATGCACACGTCCTGGGCGTTGTGTTCGGTGAACTGCTTTTTGATTTTCTCTGCATCCTCGATATTGTGCAGGGAGTAGATCCCTTCCTGTTCGATCCCTTTTATCTCGGGTACAAAAGATTCCGCACCGGTGGCCAGGATGAGTACATCATATGGAAGAAAAGATGCTTTTCCTGTGGCCAAATCTTTTAGCCCGATCCTGTGCTTTCTTCTATCGATGGCCGTTGCCACGGTTTTGTTGAGGATCTTGATCTTCTTGATCGCTTCAAAAAAGTGCACATCCCGCACCGTGTTATCTGCCGTAGCCATGAGCATTTTGGGAGACTGGACCTTGCCGCTGATGTAGAAGGGCAGGCCGCAGCCGGAGTAGGAGAGCAGCTCGCTCTTCTCGACAATGGTGATGTCCAGGTCTTCATCGAGGCGGCGCAGCCTGGCCGCAGCCTTTGGTCCTGCCGTAACTCCGCCGATAATGACTACTTTTTTCTTTTCCCGGAACTCTTCTTCCCGGTCCAATGAGCGCAGGTAGGGGAGTGTTACGGTAAAAGTGCTGCCTTCATTCGGCTTTGAATCCACGGTGATCGAACCGCCATGATTGTCGATGATTCGTTTGACAATCGACAAACCTAATCCGGATCCGGGCAAGTTGGATTTGTGCTTGATCGAGCGGAAAAAGGGCTCAAAGACGCGGTCCAACTCAGGTTTCGGAATTCCGTACCCGCTGTCGCTTACGGTTAGCAGGCACTTTTTTGCGGGCTGCACGCGCAGCCGGAGACTTACCCTGCCGTGTTGAGGGGTGTACTTGATGGCATTGTCCAAAAGGTTCCGAATGGCGTGGTCAAGATCCCGCTTGCTGCCCGAGATGACGATTTGTTGCTTAAAGGGCAGGTCGGCGGTAAGGGCGATATCCTTTCCCGCGGCGGTGGTAGTGTAGCGCGTAATCAAAGCATTGAGCAACAAAACCAGATCGACCTCTTCCCGTTCCTTCATCGAGGCCGTTGAGTAAAACTCGTAGTCCAGGAGGTCGGAGATCATTTCTTTGGCCTCGGCTGCCCGGATCATCGATTTTTCTATGAAGCGCCGGGCTTGCGGGTTGATCTCTCCGGTAAAACCATCGACGATCGTGGCCAGCATCGTTTGTATTGAGTTGATTGGCGACTTCAACTGATGGGATAGCAGGATTAAGTGATCGTTGTCCTCGTTCTTCATACGCCCTAGATTGTAGTCAGAATGGTCAGGTAAGGCAACTCTGGCAGCATTTTGATGCACCACTCCGGTGGCGCACTCCGGCGCCGCACTCTGGTCAAAAGGAGCCATCCGTGTTATCTTGCCACATTATTATTGATCTTAAGGAGTCGAACGGTATGTTTGGGATTGTAGCGAAACAGCAAATGGCCAGGGGAACGATCGTCAGGCTCGAAGTGCAGGCGCCTCGGATCGCGGAGAAGATTCAGGCAGGTCAATTCGTCATAATTAGGGTCAACGAGACCGGAGAACGGATCCCCCTTACCGTGGCAGATACCGACCGGGAGAAGGGAACCCTGGTTATTGTCTTCCAGGTCGTCGGAAAAACAACCGCGCTTATGGCGGCGCTTGAGATAGGCGGCAGCATCCTGGATGTAGCCGGTCCGTTGGGAACCCCGTCCAGGGTGGAAAAGCTGGGTACGGTGATCGCCGTCGGCGGAGGAACGGGCGTTGCCATTCTGCACCATACCGTCAAAGCCCTCAAGGCTGCGGGCAACCGTATCATCAGCATCATCGGCTCGAGAGAAAAAGAGATGTTGATCATGGAAGAGGAGATGAACCGGATTAGCGATGAGCTCATTATTACCACCGACGATGGAAGTTACGGCCTTCACGGCTTCGTCACCCAGCCGCTTCAGGAACTGCTCGAGTCGAGGAACGATATCGCCGAAGTCTTTGCCGTGGGACCGGTCATCATGATGAAGAACATCTGTGAGCTGACCAGGAAATATGAGGTGCATACGGTAGTCAGCCTTAATCCGATCATGATCGACGGTACCGGCATGTGCGGCGGTTGTCGCGTATCGATCGGTGGAAAGACGCAGTTCGCTTGCGTGGATGGTCCCGAGTTTGACGGGCACCAGGTCAATTTTGATGAGTTGAACAAGCGGCTCTCCCTCTTTTCCGAGGAGGAGAAGGAGTCAATGGTTTTAATCAGCAAATAAGATGAGGAAGCATGGGAGATAAAAAGAGAGAGAAGATACCCCGCCAGGAGATGCCGGAACAGGATCACCTGGAGCGAACCAAGAATTTTAATGAAGTACCCTACGGGTACACTCCCGAACTGGCCAGGCTGGAGGCTGCGCGCTGCCTGCAGTGCAAGAAGCCTAAATGTATTGACGGCTGTCCGGTGGATATCGACATACCCGCTTTTATCAGTCTCATCTGCCAGAACAAGCCGGCCGAAGCTGCCCAAAAGATCAAGGAAAAGAATATCCTTCCGGCAATTTGCGGCAGGGTCTGCCCCCAGGAGGACCAGTGCGAAGCCCTCTGTGTTTTGGACATCAAAGACAAATCTGTGGCCATTGGAAATCTGGAACGCTTTGTGGCGGATTATGAGCGGGATGCAGATCTGGTAGCGGTACCGAAGATCGAAGCCCATCGAAACAAGAAAGTGGCCGTTGTGGGCTCGGGGCCGGCCGGTTTAACCGTTGCTGCGGACCTGACCTTGCGGGGTTACGATGTTACTATTTTCGAGGCTCTGCACGAGACCGGAGGTGTGCTGGTTTACGGGATTCCTGAGTTCCGCCTGCCGAAGTCGATTGTCAGTTTTGAAATCGAGTACTTGAAGAAGCTGGGCTGCAAGATCGTGGTGAACAGCATTATTGGGAAACTCTACTCCGTTGACGAGTTGTTTGAGGATTTCGACGCCGTGTTTCTCGGATTGGGCGCCGGTCTTCCGCGTTTCATGCGCATCGAGGGCGAAAACCTTCTTAATGTTTATTCGGCCAACGAGTACCTGACCCGTATCAATCTAATGAAGGCGTACAAGCACCCTGAGTACGATACCCCCTTGCCTAAAGGGAAGAAGGTGGCTGTGATCGGAGGCGGCAACGTGGCCATGGATTCCGCCCGCTGTGCCCTTCGCTCCGGTGCCGACGAGGTTACCATCGTGTACCGGCGCTCCAGGAAGGAGCTCCCGGCCAGGATAGAAGAGGTGCGCCATGCCGAAGAAGAGGGGGTCCGGTTCAAGCTGCTCACCGCACCGCTCCGCTACCTGGGTAACGAAAAAAACTGGGTCACCGGGATGGAGTGTATCCAGATGGAGTTGGGCGAGCCGGATGAGTCGGGACGGAGAAGACCGATTCCTCTGGAAGGATCTAATTTCGAATACGAGTGCGACCTGGTGGTTGTGGCCATCGGTACGGGTCCCAATCCCATTATCTTCCAGACCTCTCCCGACATTAAGCGGAACACACGGGGCTATATCGAAATCAATCCTGAGACCATGGAAAGCTCTAAAAAGCTTGTATACGCGGGTGGCGACATCGTTACCGGTTCGGCAACCGTGATCCAGGCGATGGGGGCGGGACGTACTGCAGCCACCGCCATCCACGAAGCTTTTACACTGTAAGAGCAGCTATTATGTCAGGAAGTATCATTTCTCCATCAAAAACAGTCTATGGCCGGCAGTCCCTTGAATACCTGGGGAAGCTAGACGGAAAGAAGGCTGCCCTGGTGTCGGACAAGGGCTGACTGGCATCTGCCGGGAGGACATGGAAATGAACCAGTCAACCCCCTTACCCGAACTCTTTTCTGAACCGGTCGCAGTAGTACCGCACATTGTCCCACTTTGCATCCGGCGAGATGCGGTGGTCCGGACAGGGGATGTAGCCTCCCAGGTCAACCAGGGGTTTAAGTCGCTCGATTTCCTGATCCACTGCGCTTAATTCCAGGGAGAATACCCGTTTGTCCATGCCGCCGACCCCTTTTAGCTCCCTGCCGTATTGTTCCCGCCACGGTTTGATGGAAGCGTTCCATGTCCCAACTTCTATGGGGAACATGGTGTTTACGCCGTTCTTGAGCCAGACAGGTAACAGGTCGTCGATCATGCCGTCGCAGTCGAGAGAAACAATGTCGATTCCGTGGTCATGCAGAAGATCGGTAATCTTTTTATAGTGAGGCCCGACGAGTTTTCTGAATATCGATGGGTTTACCAGGGGACCGTAATTGAAACAGATATCCTCCCAGAAATGGGCGAAATCGAACCGGTCATATCGTGAAAGAACTGTTTCGGTAATCTTGTAATCCAGGTTCCCGATGGTATCGATTATCTCGACGTACAGATCGTAATCGTCGATATAGAGATAACTCAAATTCTGCAAACCGAGGATATTCCGCATTCTTCCGAAAAGGCTGCCGCAGAAAAGACCCAAAGGATCTGTTCGTTTCTCAAGAGCTGGTATGTCAATGTCGGGTATTCTCTCCTCGCTAAACTGAAACCGGTGTTTGAACCCCCTTTCCCAATCTTCCCGGTTTTTAAGGAGATGGTCGATTTCCATGGGGATGGTGATAACGTTCTTTTTTTCCAGAACGATGACTCCTTCCTCGTTTAGCACTTTCATCTTGCCGTCGTGAAATTCTTCCAGGATTTTCCGGTCAAACTTCGGATACAGATCAGTTTCAGGTTTGACGACGGAGCCCCACCAGTTGAAATCAAATCCGAGTTTCCCACTGACAGCATTATCACATTCGTTCCCGTCTTCCCAGTTTTCAGCGGAATCCTCAGAGATGTGCCCTTCTTGCGCCCACCTGCCGAGGGTTTCCAGCCAGTAGCCGAAATGCACCGTCGGAAGTCTGTCGTAGCTTTTGTAATTAAGTATGGCGTTCACTCTCTCTCTGTTTGTCATAGTTCAGATGTATATCATATATGGGTTTTTCGCTCAACTCGTGGAGATCAGACAGGTTGCCGAGGCCGGTGTAGGGGCCGATTGCAGGGGCTGCCCCGGGAAGTATATATTTCCGGATACCGTCATTTGTAAGGGCAGGTACCAAGTAATCGACTACCAGATTGTATCGACACTGTATCGTTGAATAATCTTGTCTTTTGTCAGAAAAGACAATCTTTCATTTATTGATTGGGCAATCAGAATGCGGTCGAATGGATCATCGTGGATATCCGGAAGATTTACTAACTCAAACACGTGAGGCGGGGTAATGGGCAGAACTGAAAAGGAATTTTCCTGTATCTCTTCAATAATGAAGGTATCCGAGGATTTAGGGATCTCCAGGCGGTTTATATTGTATTTTATTACGATTTCCCAGCATGACGCGGAACTTACATAGATTTTATTGGCCTGATCACAGATAATATTCAAAATCCCATCCGAAAGCAATTCAGGGCTAAGTGACCACCAAAGAAATGTGCCTGGTCTCCCGGTCCTCCTTAATGTCAGCACAAATGTCCCAGCCGTTTGTGCCGGGCATCATGACGTCCAGGACGATCAGGTTGGGATTAAAAGTTTTTACTCTCTTCAAACCTTCTTCACCGTCATAGGCGGTATCGACGGTGAATCCGCTCGCTTCGATGAACATTTTGGTAGACAGTACCATATCACGGTCGTCATCGATTAAAAGCACTTTTTTTGTCATGA
>SDBT01018233.1_pt1 | contig 11041 bp, 16 predicted proteins | sample 2277101 | NCBI WGS metagenome assembly SDBT01 (sample SAMN10404973, study PRJNA504765) | marine sediment metagenome | isolation source: marine sediment core GS10_PC15, 103 cmbsf | place: Arctic Ocean: Southern Knipovich Ridge | collected 2010 | reverse complement strand
ATTGTTTTTCTCTGAAAATAAGGATTATCATTGACAATATCGGCAGAATGAATACGCTCAAAAAAACCAAGGCCAAATTGGTCAACATAACCAGCACTAAATAACTCGGAGAGTAAACATTCAGCCTCTTGTACGGTTTCACGATTGCGACTCCAAACGGTATTCGCCAAATGTTTCCATGAATTACTAGCGTAATCATCATCGCTCATCATGGAGCTTGCGGCAGCGTCGGCAAGAGATCCCGCACTAACCAGCAATTTGGGAAACACATCAAACACTTTGTAGAAAATCATTTGTAAATGAACAGACAATTGCCTAACGATAACAGCGTCTTGCCGGTTGGAAGCAATACACATTTCGTAGTAGTATTCTTTTAGTGCAAATTTCTCCCAATCAATAATATGTGTTTCTCTCTCGAATGTTTTCCAATCGAGTTTCAAACCTTTTGCGGTTTGTTCAATGGTTCCGGGGAAAAACTGACTTAGGTTATACACCCATATCGAATACGCTCGACTATCTTCCACAATACCCAAACGCATGGATCTACCCGGAATATAATGGTCAATGAAAAATTGTCGGCCATCTTCCATTTCTCGAATAATGGGTGGACTGGATGCAAATTTGCCATTCTTAAAATGCCCACTCAAACCCCTAGAAATAAATCGACGTTCCGTTTCATTGGGATTGAATAATCTAATCAAACATTGAATATCCAAAGAACCCCAAGTGACGATTTGCGTTCCCCGACTGTTATCCATCAAACCTTTAACAATCCGGTAAAAGTCTTTTAGCTTGGGGTATTCGATTTTGTAATATGAGTTTGGAAACGAAAACCCAAGTAATCGTGGCTCGCCGGTCTTTGCGTTAGTTTCAATATCCAAACCCACACAAGATATTGGCGTATCTCTATGATGTTTGCTCATGCGGGAATACCTTTGAATCAACAGTGGATGAATGAGTTTGAAATTTACGCCTTGATTGTGTAGCGCAAAATCCAAAGATCTAATTAACGGTGAATCAAAATCGTTGCCAACCTGTCCATTAAATAATTCTTTGACCCGTTGAATTGTTAAATGGTTTCGATTCCAATAGCTCAATCAGGTTTCCAACCGATTAGATCCGCACGTAATTTGTCTGTCTCAAACACTAACATATTGAGAGTACAAATCGCCTCATATCTACGACTGTTGACTATTTCCGTTTTCATAATACGGGATAGATTAACAACAGTTCGTGCGTTTTCTTCAATTTCAAATTTTAATGATGGTCTAGCCATTATGAATCATCTCTGTCTGCTAGTTTGGCCGCAATTCCCGCAGGCTCTCTTTTGACAAATTCGTAATAATATCGTCGATACCCAAAACCGTCCGATTCCGATAATCCGCTCGAATCGTTTATCTGTTGAATGGCTTCCACAATTTCTTCGGGGAATGATTTGTTGGAAGTCCATTCTTCAAATTGCGCTTGCCGATCTCTCGTAGAAAATGTACGTTCTATCGTCTGTTGTGCGCTCTTATCCGTCCTAGTCTCTAACGCTGATAATGCCGCACGCTCCTTTTCATTCAAACGTTTCCGATTTGATAGATTTCTCAAACGTGCTGAAATGGCCCGTTCAATGTTTGGCCCGGATTGATCTTTGAGACGATTAGAATTGCGTGCATCGAATCCCAACTCTCGCAAATGATTATATCGTTCTTTGCGTTTATCTGTATGATCTTCCGGGGGAGTGGTAGCCACAATCAATCCTTTAACAGCCACGTTTCAGATTTCCAGAATTTTACCCACAGAAATATGAATGTGGGAAAAAACCAAAGAATACCCAACCACTCCCACAACCACATTTGAATACTAAACGTAATTGTGTAATTGAAGATGAGTAAAGCCAACCAAAATAATCTACCCATCAATGCCTAAAATCATTTTTCGGAATTTGACAATTGTGTCGGGATCAACTACATCAACGCCAGTACCTATAAATGGAATGATTTTGATTTTCTGTTTTGATTCACGAACAACAGTGAATTGGATACGATTATCCATTCCGGGCTTGATCGATCTTGGAGCATGAACTGTGATCGAATCGCCAACGTTCAGATCTACCCAAACGGGCAATTCACTATCAACAGATATATTGTGTTCTTTGCTCACGACAACATACCCACTTCAATCAATTCTTCCGCAAACCATGTTATGAAAATGAAATATCCAAACGCGATAAACATGACAATATACGCCATCATTATCAACGCACGCAGGTTTCGTTCATTACGTTCGTGCTGTTCATTCAATGCTGGATTTTGTTTGCGGTATTCTCGAATCCAAATCCGATACACATAAACCTCATGTATCAATCGAAATGGATTTTGGAACGGGTTAAACGTTTTGATGGTTTTCCACATGATTTAATCCTTGACTCCCAACCAGTCTAAAAGATCCATCATCGAATTCGTATGATAGTCGGCCATTTTAGTCATTAGCTCCGGGTTTGGATTATCTTCTGAATAGTAGATGGCGACTTTCAAACCCCTACCAACCGCCCAACCTAATTCGATATGTGAACTAATCCCCGATGGCTCAATCAGGATTAAAGTATCCACAGATATTAGACCCGCCATATCGTAGCCAAACGCATTAAACGCTTTTCGACTACTTAGCGCAATTAGATATTCTGTGAAATTCCACGATTCCCATTCGGGATCAATTTCGCGCCAATGAAATGATGCGTTTGTTTCCCGATAATTATACACGTCCAATCCTGCAACTTTGAGAATTTGCAGAACAGCATCATGCGCCGGATTTCTCCAACTACTTGCGAGATAAATCATATGTCCGTTCCAATCCGTATTCACGAATATATCGTCTTATCAAAAGACAACGTATGTCGTAAATCATCCGATTGCGTTTCAACCCCAATTTGTTATAGATTTTCCAAAATGTATTTTGAATATATCCTCTCTCAAAATGAAGTTCATTTGCAATGCCTAGATTGCTGAATCCCTCTGAGGCAAGCATACAGAGTTTCATTTCAAATGGAGTTAAACGTTCGTGTAAAATTTGAAATTGTCCGTTTGAAAATAAAGTGGGTGGCGGTCTGTTTGCTCACTCATAACCGCCACCCACTCAAAATTTTGGCGAGCCGGAAGCACTAACCCCACTTCCGACCCGCCCGATACCGTTCTTGTGTCTTTGGAGTCGGGCCAAAACAACCCCTAGACTATCCCGAACGGTGTACGCAAAAGGTAGATGCCGGGAGATCTACTCTTTTACGGAAACGTCGAAAGTTTTCAACGGTCGATTGCTCGACTTGGTTTTCGTTTGGCCGGTGTGCTGGACGTATACGTCCGTTCCGACCAAAATCGGATCCTTTTCCGTCTCAAAGTATTCGTCCAGCAACGTGGATCCCAATACCGTAACTTCCCAAGTGCCGGACGGCACTTCGTGATGTTCATCGTCACCTGCGACGAAAAAACCCGTTGCGGAGATTTTGTATCTTCCAACGGGGTCACCGGAGAAACTAACGGTATCGCCTTCGGTGTATTCGCCCACAACCCCACTCACAACAACACCGTCAGCGGATTCTTGTCCGGTTTCAATATTTATTTTGGTTTCACCAAGATTCCAAAATAGATTCTTTTCTTTTAGCTTGAACCCATCCATCACCATTTGAATTTTCCCATCTTTGGCCTGTTTATTTGGCCCGGTGCGCTTGCCCCGGTCACCCCTAATTATACCTGAATCAATTGGGGGTCGGCATGAATAGAGCATGAATATCCGATCGCGCCCAATCCACAACATCTAGTACCCAACCACCACCCTAACCACTACATACGGTATGCGGAGCGACCCCGGCGCAGGTCGGGGCAGGCCGGGGATTTCGTCGGGATAACACAAGATATGGTATATGGGGCATGGGAAACCACTATACTTAGTGGTGAACAGCCGGTGCGGTTGTTCCAATTATCTCAGGGAGATTTGAGAAAATGGGTGGAATCCAAAAGTTGCTGGTAGTAATTATCGGCATCGCTGCGTTGATTCCAGTCGGCATTAACTTGCTGATTGGCGTAGACACGTCAGCGTGGGATCCATCAATTGCGGCAATTTGGGACGTGCTCCCAATTATCATCATAGTGGTGATTCTCGGAATTTTGCTGACAATTGGTGGCCGCAAAGGTGGCCTGTTCGCCATCGTTCCGGTTTGGGCAATCCCCGGATTTAACGCAGAGATTTTCGCCGGCGCTCTTTTGATCGCTGCAATTTCTTGGACTGCGTACCGAATTCGGCGTGAACGCAAGCGCGAAATTGGAAGCTACCGGACAGTAGCTTAGTCGAGATCTGTCGGAAAAACTGAATACTGGCGGTTCATCTATCGGGGGTTAATGGGTTTGAGATTGTCCGGTCTCTTTTCCATTGACCCCCGTACTGATTAGGGTTTGAAATGAAAAAAATTGTTGCGGTTTTTGTTGTTGCTTTGATTGTATTTATTGCAATTGGGCAGCAAAATAAAGTTTCCGCTCAAATTCCTACCACTCCGCAATTTTACACTTCGGCGTATTCGCATCGGTTCATTTACACAAGTAATCCGGTTGTGTATGAATTTTCAGGTTTGGATGCTACAGCGGAATACGTCTGGAGTTTGGCGACGGTTGACGCTGGAACCGGACAGACGTTGAATGTGTTTGGGGAGTTAAGCGCTGTTGGAGTCACATCGACTGCGTGGGCTGCTGGCGCTGGCGTTAATGGAATTGATTGGCCGATGGATTACACCGGGCCAATTCAGGTATTTGATAACTACACGAATACAATCGGTTATCATTTTCTAGCGCCGTCTGTTATAGATTCCACAACTCCAACTGCGTGGGAAACGAATACATCAAATACACTTCAAGATCTCAAACAGGTTGCGGGAATTGATAACCATTCTAACCCGTGTCCCAATCCGGCATATGGCCCGGAAAACCCCGATGGATGGCATCATACATTCTTGCCGTGTTCTGTTCAAACGCAGAGTGGCGATTATTTCATTTTACATTATCGAATGAATATCGCTCGAATTGCGGCACATGATCGTATAGAATTCTTTGAGATGCCGGGAACAACGTCAGAGATGGTAATTTCTTTGACAGATCATATTAACTGTAGTGACGGCGGTTGGATTACCGGGATTACGACTCTACATACGAATTCGTATATGGTCGTGAATACTAACGGCAATTCACCATTTCCATTTTTTGAACAGGACGCCTGCATTTCGGATTACATAACACACGATAATCCGTTTACTCACGTTTGGGATCTTGGAGCGTATAACTGTATTCGTGAAGATAGCGCAAATGCGTTTTTGTCTGATTGCGAATCTCCACTGTTGATTTCAAACAAACACATCAATTTGAATATCACGCTTGCTGATTTGGGGTCTCTTGCCGGTGGGACGTTTTCAACATTCGAGTTGGGCGCTGAATGGGGATTACGTAATGTCATCAATCAAATTTCTGCGGGATCCACACAGACATTAGAATTCACTTCCGCAACGTCTGAGATATGGGATTCTTACAATGGAACATATTCAGTCGATTCGGTTGTTTTGGGGAATTTAGATACAGACGTATATGCGTTTATTGATAAACGTTCGTTTGCGTTTATTACGTCTGCCACTATTGGCGCTGATATTGTTCAATGGACGATTAGTCCTAGCGGAATCAATTCCGGTGGCATGACAACTACTGAGGCTAGGTTTACCAGTATTGACGGATATTCAACCGTTGTCACCGGACAATTTACCGAAGATTTAATTAGCACAATGGAACGGTTGCATTTGGATTCCCCATTGGGGAACATTGCCGGATTGATTGGACTGTTGACAATTGGAATGGTAGTTGTTGGAACGTGGGCAATTCGTCAGAAGATCCCGGCTAACTTCCATTTTTTCCTGCAAATGATTGTTTACACTGGAATTGGTGGAATGTGGGTTGTGTGGGGATTTGCCAATCAACTCACGACGATATTCTATTTAGGCAGTTTGTTGTTAGTTGTCGCATTTTTCTGGCTAACGCTTAAAGGCGGTTCGCAAGATGAAATGGTTTAGCGTATTCATATTCGTTTTGGGAATTGTGATATTTGCTGTACCGACGAATCACGCATATGCGTTAGCGGGAGTTGGTACAGAACAGATTTGCGTCGTGAATGATGTTTCTGCTAGCAGTATCAATAGTATGGATTCGGACGATGCGGACGGACAGACGTTCATCGCTCCAGCAACGTTTAATTTGGGCGCAATCAAATTGAATTCGTATATTACGACTGCGTTAGATGGCGCATCTTTGACGGTTAGGATTACCGATGTTTTAGGCGCATCTCCGGGCGGCGCTCCAGACCTGAATAATGTTTTGGGTACTGAGGTTTACGATACAACTTTGGTTCCGATATTCGATCAAGTTACAGCGTCCAACAATTTATTTAATTGCGACCCCGATATCCGTTCCGGGCAAGTTATTATTTTCGACCCGGCGATTCCGCTTAGTTCAGGAACGCAATACGCAATCACAATTGAAGGCGTGGGCGGTTCAGTTTTGGATGATTTTCTTTGGCCGTATACCGGGTTTGATGATTTCTACCCGGACGGTAATCACTTTGAATGTAACGTGCCAACCGCTTGCACTAAATTAACTCCAGCAACGTGGGATCTGTCCGGTGGAATACATGATGCCGGATTCGCAGTATTTGACGATATCATTCAATTTGAAAATCCCGCTGACTCTGCGGAAGCATGGTTGGAACGTCTGTTGAGCGATCTCGGTTTGAATGATGTTAACGGTAAATTATTAGTTACTGTTATGGTCGCATTTTTTCTCACGATTGCGTTGGTTATGGCTCACACGCATCCTATCATCATTCTTGGGATATTGTCGATGTGGGCCGGTGCTGCCATAACTGCAACATTGATTCCGCCGTGGATTACGTTCACAATGGCTGCAATTTTTATGATGATGTTGCTATGGGGTTTAATTCTTAGTGGCCGAAGTGGGAGTGATTAGCCATGAAAATGGGCGTTGCATTTGGCGTATCTTTTGCCATTATGATTTTTCTTGGGTGGATCTCCAATGAGTTAGGAATCACCCAAGTCAATATCACATTGTTTACCCCAAGCGAGCCGGGCGGTGGCAATTTCTTTGATAACATTTTGGGGCCATTTACATGGGCGTGGGAATCCGTCACAGGATTTTTTCAGATTATGACATTTCAAGCCAACGGATTACCGCCGTTGGTAGTGGTGGCTTTGTTTTGGCCTATTCAAATCGTTTACGTTTATTTCGTATTCCGAATGGTTCGTGGGGGCGCATAATGGACGGATTCGCATTGATCGTTGCCATTGTAATGTTGGGGCTGATTTGGATTGGCGAAAATAGTAAAGCGGGTTTGTATCTTGCCGCCAGTTGGCTGTTAGCCGGGTTGCTGGCTTTGCGAATGGGAGATCCGTTGTTTTATCTGTCAATGGGGATTCTCATTCTGGCGCTGGCTGCAAGAATGTTTTTCACAAGTGACGAATCGCCGGGAAGTGATTCCGAAGATGAGGATGAATTATGAGCGCAGGCGAAATTTTAGTTTTGGCGTTTGTCGGATTGTTCAGTTTGGGGGTTTTGATTTTCGTTCTATGGCAGATTTTCTCTCTCCGATATATTTGGCGAGATGGATATTACCGGGTTATTCTCTACAATGAGGATAAGCACATGATGCCGATGATGCTACGGCTCAAGGCGGTTAAATCATTTTCCCTAACATTGGAAGATATATTGCATCGTTTTGAAATTGACTCCGATCATATCTTCACGCAGGGTCGATTTAAGATTCGCACGCTCCATTACGTGTTGAGAGATTTGAAGCCAAAAGGCGGTTGGATGGTAAAAAATCCATCCATCGGCCATCTAGCCACAATGGTCGATCCGTTACGTGATGACCCAATTGGCCCCGACGATGAAAATAGGGATTCGGTAGAATTCGGTAAGGTTGCGAGTAATACCGTCACGGCGCAATTGATGGATGCGTTCAAAGAACCGAAGATAACTCCGGCAATAACTTTGTTGATTATTGGTGGTATTGTTATTGTCGGAATTCTTGGGTTAGGGTTTTGGCAGAATGATAAATTTACCAAATTGGATGAACGGTTGGAATTGATATCGCCACAATCTTCAACTGGCGGCACGTTCATTTCTCCGGGCGGTTCCGGTGTAACAATCCCTGATGCGGTGAAATAACATGGCAATGCAAGATGAGTTGTTTACAGGCGATGAGAAACCCGGTGATTTGCTGGCTGCTGTAAGTAGCATTTTCGATCAAGTCGGAATCGAAATGAAAACCGTATTAAATGTACGGCAAGTCGTAGCGCTATCGGTTGCGTTAGTATTTGCGGAGAAATACAACATTGATTTGTTGACTAAGTTGTGTGAAACATTGATGCAATTAAAGGTTAGTGACAAAGGTACAGGACGCAAAGATTTACGTGCGGTATTGACCACTCGATTTAATCAGCGTCGTGAGGGTCAAGAAATGCGTGACAAATTGATCGGAAGGCGAATGTGAATATCAATCGAAATGATGCGATGGGGTGGTTTGCGGCAATTGTCATTTTAGTTAGTTTGATTGCGTTCATTCTGTTTATGACAGACAACGGAAGTTTACCCGTTGGCCCGGCGTTGAATACCGTCGAAGTGAACAGTATTGATGTGAGTCAGAATGGGACTGTTACAGCAACTAACATTGACGAATTGAATTTCATTGGGGCCACAGTTGCCGCCAGTGGTGATTCTGCCGTCATAACGATTCCGACTGCCGCTGCCGGTGGTGGTGGTGAACCTGAATCATTTTTTGCTCGGCGTAATAGCGGAACGGGGCAGGCGTTTGTGGCAGGTTGTGTGACGGACTGTATCGAATCTTCACAAACTGGCGCAACAGATTTTCAAGATGTAGCAATATTGATCCCGTTTTTTCTTGGTGGCGATCAAAACGTAACCGTGACGGATATTTATTTTTGGGTTTCTACTGCCGCCGGAACTGGGGGCGATGCGGCAAGAGTGGGGATCTATAGTACGGACTATGATCCATTTCATCCCGGCGATTTGCTAATTGATTGTGGGACGGCGGTTGTAGATTCAACAGGCGGCAAAGCGGTTAGTTGTAGTAATCAGGCATTGACTGCAAATACGATGTATTGGCTTGCGCTTGTAACTGAGGATGGGGCAGTGAAATTTCGTGCAGTTGAAGCCAATCATACCGCCAGTATCACTCAATTAGGATTCCGAACTGCTGCCAGTGCTTTTGGAAGTGGTATTGGAATACTCGGAAGAACGTTTGCACACGTTTGCGGTACGCCCCCGTGTGGTAATGGATTACCGGATCCAGCACCATCAACCGGAACATTTATAGAGCCGGAGTTAATTCCAGCACTTGCACTAAGGTTAAACTAATGAAACTGAGAAAACGATTTTCAACGGTTGCGATTGGAACCGTGACTGTGACTGTCACGTTGTTAATGTTGACTGTCATAAACGCACAGACGAATCCACCAATTGACGATTCAGAACGGATTGACCGTATTGAATTTTACAGTAATGATTCTCTAGTAGAGACACAATTACTTGGGGTTTCAACTGTTGATAGTTCAATTCATTATCTCAAAATGGACGGTCTGGGAAACATCTTGGAAGATCGGCCCGCAACTAGTGATGAAATAACTTCGTATATTATGGGATCTAAAACGGAAGAAATTCAAGATGCTACGGCAGCGCTTAAATTGCCTATCAATGGCGATTCTATACGTAATTGGGTCTCTAACCGTGAGGCCGAATTGATTCAGTGTGAAGTCAATATGAGTATCGCTCCAACAGACTTTGCCAGTCGTAGTGATAGCGTTCAAAATCAAATCATCAATGGAATTATTGATTGTGTAGAATTGAATTCCAAAGTTCAATGGAAAGTGAACAATCGGCTGTTGAAATTGTTCATAAAGTTGGGGGTCATTGATTAACCGATGGGGGAATTTACCGCCATTGTGGGTGACCGGGGGAGTGGTAAGACCAATTTTCTAGCCGCTGTTTTACACCGGGAACATCTACGTGGTAAGAAAATCATATCCAATTTCAAACTAAATTTTCCGCATACATATATGCCGTTTAGTGAAATTGTGAAATTTCCGGTATTGCTTCGTGATGCTGTTCTAGGTTTGGACGAATTAGGACGTGGGGCAGATTCTTACGAATTCTTTGATAGTCGAGTAAAAGAAATTACTAACATTGTGCTGCAACTTCGGAAGCGCCATTGTGAAGCATGGTATACGGTACAGCGGTTTGGGTTGATTACAAAACGACTGCGAGACCAAACCGATGGATTCCTATTGATGGAAGATATCGACGGCAAACGTCGCACGTATGTAAACGCTGCCGGGGAAGTGATTGAGGTAGACAATCATCGAGAAATTTGTGGGGGCAAGTTTCGTGTTTACGTATTCAACGATCAAACACGATTCATAAAACGTAGGGTATTTAATGGCAAACCATTTTGGCATTTATACGACACCGATGAAGAAATCGGAGATAATGAGTCTGCGGGCGATACGCTCATTACTCTCGCAGATTACGAATCCAAATAGAGATTTCTCTCTAGGATTGATTCTTGGTTTTGGATTAACTGAATTTTGGATTCTGTCCGGTGTTGGTTTACTGGCGATCTTGATTGTTGACCGTGATCGCTTACGACTCCCCCATTATACCGTGATTGGTATATTAGGGACTATTTTCATTTCGTCTCTATATGGCCCGGAACCGTTTAGTGGTTTGTATATGAGCGCTTACGGATTGATGTTGTATGTTGTCATTCGTGAATATAAAACCAATCGTAATTTTTGGTTTGGGCTGGCTGTTATTGCATTGGCGCAGTTAGTGTTTAGTTGGATTCATTTGGAGTTGTGGCCGATAGAACGTGCGTATGGTTTTTCGCACGATTCGGCTGTATTTGGGATTGGTAACGTGTTGTTCATTACCAGTCCGATGGG
>SDBT01018232.1_pt1 | contig 11042 bp, 4 predicted proteins | sample 2277101 | NCBI WGS metagenome assembly SDBT01 (sample SAMN10404973, study PRJNA504765) | marine sediment metagenome | isolation source: marine sediment core GS10_PC15, 103 cmbsf | place: Arctic Ocean: Southern Knipovich Ridge | collected 2010 | reverse complement strand
GAGGGAATACCTGGATAATGAGGTGAAGTATCTCGATACAGCTCTCTGGCACAAAGGTCTGGGCAGTTATTCTACCACGAAATCCACCTATTCACACGACCTGATAACCCGGGAGGCGTTGAGCTTTATTCAGGAGAACAAAGATTCAACCTTCTTTCTTTACCTGCCTTACACCATTCCCCATGACAATGGAGAGGAAGTGGAAGGTGAGCGACAGGAGGTGCCGGATTTTGGAATCTACGGTAATGAAGACTGGCCCAAAGAGCGAAAGGGATATGCAGCCATGATCACCAGGATGGACAGGGATGTGGGGAGAATTACGAAGTTAATTGATGATCTGGATCTTTCTGGCCGTACCGTGGTTTTCTTTACCAGTGACAATGGACCCATGCCTGATCGTGAGTTCACTGAATTCTTTAATTCCAATGGACCTTACAGGGGAGGAAAACGTGATCTGTATGAAGGGGGGATCAGGACGCCTTTGATCGTCTCATGGGAGGACAGGATCGAGCCCGGAAGTCGCACAGACCATGTAAGTGCTTTCTGGGATTTCTTACCTACGGCCTGTGAGATTGCCGGAGTGGAAGTTCCCGGGGATGTGGATGGGATCTCTTACCTGCCTGCCCTGATGCAGGAAGCGCAGGAACAGCATGGATCACTTTACTGGGAATTCATTGAAAAAGGAGGAAAGCAAGCCATTCGGAAAGGGGAGTGGAAGCTGGTGAGAAACAATGTGATCAGCGATCCACCCGGTACGCTGGAACTATATAACCTGCAGGAAGATCCAGGTGAGTTTCAAAACCTGGCTGGTGAACATCCGGGACTTGTGAAGGAATTACTGGATGAAATGGAAAACAACAGGGTTGATTCTGAATTGTTCCCACTGGTGAAATGATCATAAAAGACCCTGTTTAATGTTATGAGAAACCTGAATACCTGCCTGTTGATCAGTTTGATGCTCCTCTCAGTTCCCGCCGGGGCACAAATAACCGGGGTGTTCACCGATCCCAGGGATGGACAGCAGTACCCTGCAGTAATAATAGGAGAACAATGCTGGATGGCCAAAAACCTTAACTACGCGGATGCCATCAGATCATGCTATGGGGACGAGCTTAAGAACTGTGATCAATATGGAGGATTGTATACCTGGGAGGCCGCTCAGGAAGTGTGTCCTGCTGGCTGGCATATTCCCTCTACTGAAGAGTGGGAAGCACTGACCTCTTTTCTGGGTATAAAGGAAGCGGGACAGAAACTGAAATCTACTCCAGAAGATTCCATTCCCTGGGACGGGACCAATGAAACAGGGTTTTCTGCCCTTCCAGCCGGTGCTGGTAACGGAGAGGGATTCCATCGAAAGGGGAACTGGGCATTATTCTGGTCCTCCACTGAATACAATGACCAGCGGGCCTGGTTTACACAATTGGATGGTTTCTGGTACGAACAACCTCCAAAATACAAAAACCTCTACATGGGTTGGTACTATCTGAAATCAAACCTGTTCTCGGTGCGGTGCATTAAGGATCAAACCGAATAACCAGAAATCGATGATAAGACGTTTCATATATATACTTTCTGCTGGGGTCTTTTGTGTCGCCTGTAGTCCCGTTACCAAGGAACAAATGCAGCCTCCCAACATCCTGTGCCTGGTGTGCGAGGACATCAGTCCTTACGTGGGTTGCTATGGTGATCCCATTGCCATCACTCCCCACATAGACCGGCTGGCGAAGGAAGGAGTGCGTTTTAACAGGATGTATTCAGTGTCGGGCGTTTGCGCTCCCAGCAGGAATGCCCTGATCACCGGCATGTATCCCAGCGGAATAGGGGGGAATAACATGCGGACAAACAATAGGAGAAAGGTGGAGAATGTACCCGATTCGCTCCAGGTAACACCCTATGAATGCACGCCACCTCCTTATGTCAAATGCTATACCGAGTTCCTGCGCGAGGCGGGGTACTACTGCACTAACAACGACAAAGAAGATTACCAGTTCAAGGCTCCGCGGTCGGCCTGGGATGAATCCAGCCGCACAGCCCACTGGCGCAACCGACCGGATGATAAGCCCTTTTTTGCAATATTTAACTTTATCAGAAGTCATGAATCACAGGTTTGGACCTGGGAGCAGGAGCCATGGATCATCCATCCCGATAGTGTGGAGGTACCGCCGTATTATCCAGATACTCCACTGATCCGTCGGGACATTGCGCGGATGCACAGCAACAACACCATCATGGACCGCGAGGTGGGGGAGATCATGGCCCAGTTGGAAGAGGATGGATTGCTTGAGAATACCATTGTCATTTTTTATTCGGACCACGGTGGTCCTTTGCCCAGGAGTAAAAGAGAAATTCTGGAGTCAGGTACTCAGGTTCCCTTTGTAATTCGTTTCCCGGGTAAGGAGGATGCTGGTACTGTGGTTAATGATCTCTGTAGTTTTGTGGATATCCCGGCAACCATACTGTCACTGGCAGGGGTACAGGTACCGGATTATATGCAGGGTCAGGCATTCTGGGGTGAGCAAAAGGCAGCTCCCAGGAAATATATTTACGGGGCACGAGACCGGATGGATGAATGGTTTGATTGCCGCAGGGCTGTGAGAGATGAGCGATACAGGTATATCAGGAATTATCGTCCTGACATAGGTGCTTACCTGGATCTCCGGTTCCGAAAGTCAATGATTACCATGAAGGAGCTTCTGATTGCCAGAGAAGCAGGGAGTCTCGATGCTGACCAGAGGTACTGGTTCAGAAGCGAGAAACTGGTCGAGGAGCTGTATGACCTGGAGAATGATCCGCATGAACTGCATAACCTGGCACCGGACCCTGCATATGGGGAAATTAAAAACAACCTGAGTAAGGCACTGGATGACTGGCTCGCTGAGATCGATGATAAAGGGGTAAAGTACCGCAGCGAGAAAGAACTGATGTTGAGCATGTGGCCCGACGGGATTCAGCCGCAAACAAATCAACCGCAGCTTTCATCACAGGAAGGAATGGTTGAGATCAAATGTGATACGGAAGGCGCTTCCATTTCGTACCATGTGAATCAAACCGGAATGAATGCCGATCACTGGTTCCTTTATACCGAACCGGTACAACTGAATCCGGGTGATGCTATTACTGCCATCGCTCACAGGATTGGATACAAGGAGAGTGCGAAAACTGAGTTAAAAGTTCCGCTGCCTTAGCCTGGAAAATTGATACTGCCATGTATAAAAATCTGTTCATTCTATTTCTCCTGTTTGCATGTTATCAATGTACCGATGACGGACCTGCAGACCTAACTGGACTCCCGGAGTATAAAGGTGAAGCTCTCCGCAATGTCTTCTATCCACTGGGTGGCATAGGAACCGGGAACATATTGATGGGAGGAAGAGGCAACATCCTGGAATTGGAAATTTTCAATGGAACCAGCAGGGATGAGCTTCCCCCGTATATGTCTTTCTTTTCTGTCTGGTACCAGGAAAAGGGTGAAGAACCTGGATCCATGGTATTGGAAAGGAAGTACTTTGACAATTTCACCAACGGATTCGGAACGTCACGCCAGCAGTTATCAGGACTGCCCCGATTCGAAGAAGCCCGATGGTCAGGGGCTCCTCCATTTATGTACCTGGCCCTTGAGGATAACAGGGTGCCACTCGACATTCGCATGGAGTGTTTCAATCCACTGATCCCCCTGGATGTGGAAGGAAGCAGCCTGCCGGTTGGGGAATTCAGCTGGATCATATCCAATCCGGGCGCAACATCTGTTAATTTTTCTGTGGCTTTCAATATATCAAATCCATTCAAGAATCTAAATTACAGAAGGCCAAAACCTGGATATAGTACCAGGAACAGCCTCTATAAGGATGAAGGCACAACAGGTGTATTTTTCGAGAATCTGATTGATCCTGCTGATCCTGATTTTGGAAATATGGTAGTCGCTACTGATCATGCAGGAGAGGAGATCGTATCGGGACTCCCGTCTGAAAGGTGGTGGGATGACGCTCATATTATCTGGGGAGAGTTTGCCAATGACGGACACATCACTGAAAAGCGGGAACCAATTACTGATGCCGGAAGCAGGGATGTGGTCTCATCCATTCTGGTGCATGGTGAATTGGGGCCCGGAGAGATCGATACGGTAAGGTACTATGTTACTTGGTATGTGCCTAATCGGCAACTGGAGACCAACCAGGCGTTCGGAGTTCATGATATTATACATAGCAATACGCTGAACCATTATGCAAGGCGGTTTGAGGATGCCAGGAATGTGCTGGGTCACTACCTGTCAGAGAGAGAAAGACTAAAAAGTCAGAGCAGAAAATTTTTCAGTGCCCTGACTGGTAGTACCATGCCGGTACCTGTGCTGGATGCAGCAGCCTCAAACCTGGCCATATTGAAATCAAATCTGATTTTCCGGGTTGAGAATGGTGATGTGCATGGTTATGAGGGGATGGGCAATGATTTTGGATGCTGCCCTGGAAACTGTACCCATGTGTGGAACTACGCACAGACCATGGCCAGCCTGTTCCCATCCCTGGAAAGAAACATTCGTGAAACGGCATTTCTCACCCAGACATTTGAGAGTGGATACCAAAGCTTTCGAACTACATTTCCAATTGGTGATCACCATTTCATGAATGTGGCGGCAGACGGACAAATGGGGAATATCATGCGGATTTACCGGGAATGGAAATTCAGCGGTGACAGCCTCTGGCTGGCAAAGCTCTGGCCAGCGGTTAAAAGGAGCCTGGAATATGCCTGGAATGGCTCCCGGGAAGATAGCAGGGAGGCAGAATGGACCAGCCATTTCACTCCGTGGGACCCGGACAGGATTGGTGTATTGACAAGTAAACAACACAACACCTATGATATTGATTTTTACGGACCGAATATGCTTACCGGGGGACTATACCTTGGAGCCCTGAAGGCATGTTCCGAAATGGCAGCTTTCCTCGGTGATGGCAGTTCGGCTCTCTACCTGGAGGTATATGAATCGGGTAGGTCAACTTACGATTCATTGCTTTGGAATGGATCCTGGTATGAACAGCGCGTGGAAGAGGGACATGATAGATATCAGTATGGAAGCGGTTGCCTTTCGGACCAGTTGCTGGGTCAGTACCTGGCTTTCAATAGTGGGATGGGATATATTCTTGACAGTGCAAAAGTGAAGCGTTGCCTGCTATCTATTTATAAACATAACTATATCCCTGACTTTTCAAATTTTCACAATGTGCAACGCGTGTATGCCCTGAATGATGACGGTGGTCTGGTGCTCTGTTCCTGGCCTGATGGGAACCGGGAGCTGACCCCATTTCCTTATGCAGATGAGGTATGGACCGGTGTGGAGTACCAGGTAGCAACATCCCTGATCCGGGCAGGCCTGGTGGAAGAGGGACTGGAAATTGTAGAGGCAGTCCGGAAACGGTATGCAGGTTACAACCGGAATCCATATGCTGAGATCGAATCGGGATTCTATTATGCCAGGGCTCTCTCAAGCTGGTCAGTTTTGCTTGCCCTTTCCGGATTTGAGTATGACGGAGTGGATCACATCATCTCCTTCAATCCGGCGATTAATGCAGAAAATTTCAACACCTTCTGGTCATGTGGTTCTGGTTGGGGAAACTACACTCAGACGGTTGCAGGTGTTGAACTGGAGGTGGATTTCGGAGAACTTGGATTGAGGGAATTGTCTATCGGTGATGCAATGGATTCAAATCCAATCAGGGTATCCATCAATGAACTTGAGGTAGATGATAAAATTATCCATGAAATCCTGCAACATTTTTCTGCTCAGTCTCCTTCTGATGACTGCAGTGACCCTCAAGGCTGAGCTAACAGTTACCTCATTGAAGACCGATTACAAAACCAATCCGATTTTATCGTTGTGCGTACATCAGCAATCTGAAGAACTGGACCCAAAAATGCTATGTTTATTCATCTGAAACCCTGTATCAGTTCGGAATTAATGATGATTCAAAATTAATTCCGATCCTTCCTGTTAAAGTTCCGGAGATCGTTAAGCGCCTGGGAGCCTGGCGCATAAATGACCTGACAGATTTTCAGGGAGTGAAACTCAACAGGTTGAAACGGGAAATTTCCCCCAAACAAAAAACAATAAAAAAATATGAAACCTATTTATTAAAATATAGGACCTCGCTCATAGGTAATATAAATATGTTTGTGTGGACAAGTTTATAATTTCTAACTAAAATCTTAACTAATGAAAAGAATTGCTACTTTGTTAATGTTCTCATTCATTGCTGTGGGAGCCTTTTCACAGACATTTGCGGGTGTTTCCTGGCCTGGCTGGGAAAATGAGCCTGCTGGTTCAACAACCCCGGGTTACACGGAGAATCCCTATGTAAATCAACTCGTTGTAATCCCTCAGGCACCCGAGGGAGTTTCTCCTGGTCTGATTGTGGATGCAGCTACATTTGATATGGCATGGGGCCTTCTCGGTGATGAGAACGCTATGGCCAATTTGGTCTCTAACGGTGTAGCACCGGATATTTATGACATGGATACCGATGCGACCTTTGGAGCAGCCTGGAAGGGCGTCCATGACGGATCCGCCTTGTATGTGATGATTAAGTATTTTGATACCAATGCCCAGCTGGATGCAGGCACTCACAATTTCGAAGTTGAGATACAGCCTACCTCTCATATCCGTCATGAACCTTCTTTTGTAGCAGCTGCAGATAGTGCTGCCGAATGGATTGTGACCTATCAGAACATGGCATATGCCCGTTATGTTGAACTGGGTGGTGGCAAAGCCGTATTTAAAGATGGAACGGTTAGCGAATACGCCGCATCCATTGGGCTCCAAAAATCCCCCTTCTGGCCAGGATATGCAGTCGGAGCCTGGGGAGGCAATGAACACGGTTTACTGGGACTGGCTACATCAACACACTTCTGGGATGTTACCGATGGAGTTATCAGGGCCATCATGGTGATGACTTTTGATGGTGCGCTGGGTTATCCCACCGATCCTACCGACCTGGGTGGCGAATACACGGCTGTCAATGTTGGAGACACCATCGCATTTGATATCAAATCAAGGGGTTTCCTGGGTGGGGCCGAGAATGACAACAAGGTTGAATACCAATGGAATTCCCTTCATGACAACGCCTATTGTTCCAATTATTATGTGGGGCATCTGGTGCTGGCTCATCCTCCTCTTGAACCGGGCGATTTGGCATTGGCCGGTGTTTCCTGGCCTGGCTGGGAAAATGAGCCTGCTGGTGCTACAACCCCAGGCTATGTTGAGAATCCATATGACAACCAGGAGCTTGATATCCTGCAGGCCCCGGATTCTTGGAGCTATGATGGAATTACCGATGCAACCACCTTTGATGCTACCTGGGATATCCTGGGAGATGAAAATGCCATGGCAAATTTAGTCTCCAACGGCGTGGCACCGGATATTTATGACATGGATACAGATATGACCTTCGGAGCAGCCTGGAAGGGTGTCCATGACGCTTCTAACTTTTATGTGTTGATCAAGTACTACGATACCAATGCCCAGCTGGATGCGGAAACCCATAATTTCGAAGTCGAGGTACAGCCCACTTCTCCCATACGCCATGAAAATTCTTTCGAGGCAGCTGCGGATAGTGCGGTGGAATGGCAGGTGACCTATCAGAACATGGCATATGCCCGTTATGTTGAACTGGGTGGTGGCAAAGCCGTATTTAAAGATGGAACGGTTAGCGAATACGCCGCATCCATTGGGCTCCAAAAATCCACCCACTGGCCAGGATATGCAATCGGAGCCTGGGGAGGCAATGAGCATGGATTGCTGGGACTGGCTACAGTAACTCACTTCTGGGATGTTACCGACGGAGTGATCCGGGCCATTATGGTAATGTCTTTTGATGGTGCGCTGGGTTACCCTGTCGATCTGGAAGACCTGGCAGGAGAATACAATGCTGTGGCAGTTGGAGACATGATCGCATTTGATATCAAATCAAGGGGTTTTCTGGGTGGAGCCGAGAATGACCACAAGGTTGAATATCAATGGAACTCTGAAAATGACAATGCCTATTGTTCCAATTATTATGTTGGACGTCTGACCCTCTCGGACACGAAGATCGTTATTGATGGAATCGAAGACCGTGTCGCCAGCGGTGTCAGGGTATTCGTATACAACAACATGCTGAATATCCGTGGAGTTGAGATTTCTAATGTGAATATCTACAGCATCACCGGTTCACTGGTTAAGTCTGTTCAGAATGTAAGCGGACAGCTTGACATGGGTGAGTTGACCGACGGTGTATACTTCATCAAACTTGAAGGAATTCCTTCAGGATTTAAAGTTGTTAAATAGTAGTAGTGTTTATTGGATAGTCAAGTGAAAAAAAGGGAGGCCCTGTGCGTCCCTTTTTTTTAAATAATAATGGATGTGCCAGTATGAAGACAAGAACCTATAATCTAACCAACATGAAACAATTACTGCGAAAGATTTTATTGATCAAATTGCTATGTGCAGGTATTCTGATCCTGACTGCCCAGGGCTTGTTTGCCCAGCAATCCATCTCCGGGAAGGTGACAGATGCTGCAGATGGGCAGGGAGTACCGGGTGCAAATGTTGTGGTGAAAGGTACTACTACCGGCGCAATAACTGACCTGGAAGGTAACTATAACATCAGTTTCAGCGATCCGGAAGCTGTGCTGGTCTTCTCTTACATCGGCTACCTGACACAGGAAATCGCGGTGGCCGGGCTTACTCAAATCGATGTGGCACTGCAGGAAGACATCCAGGCCCTGGATGAAGTAGTAGTCATTGGTTATGGAACAGTTAAAAAGGAAGACCTGACAGGATCCGTTGCGGTGGTCACCGCCGAGGAACTCTCAAAGACACCCGCTTCAAGCCTGAGCCGTGCCCTTCAGGGACGGGCATCAGGTGTCATGGTAACCCAGGGAGGTAAGCCGGGATCCGGTGTGACCATCCGGATTCGCGGTATTGGCTCCATCAACCAGGATCCCAATCCACTCTATGTGGTTGACGGCGTTGTAGGAGGTAGCATCAACGATATTAATCCCAACGATATTGAGTCCTTCCAGGTACTGAAGGATGCCTCGGCAGCCGCCATCTATGGTGCCGATGGTGCCAATGGTGTGGTTATTGTCACCACCAAAAGGGGAAAGGAAGGAAAACCCAGGGTCACTTTTTCAGCCTACGGAAGCATGAACCTGGCGCCGGAGCCTTTCGATCTGATGAATGCGGACCAGTATGTTGACTTTTACAATGAAATTTATGACGACAACAATATAGCTCGCAATGAAGCCTATGCCGATGATTTCCGCCAGTTTTATTATGGCGAAGGTTGGGAAGAAGGAACCAACTGGCAGAGCGAGATCATCCAGAAGGCTTACACGCAAAATTATTTTCTCGGTATATCGGGAGGTGGAGAGTCCAGTAACTATTCCATCTCTGCCTACGTCCTGGATGAGGAGGGGATCCTCAGGGGCACCGGGGCAACCAGGTACAGTTTCAGGGCAAATTCCGATTTTAAGATTGGTAAATACGTCAAGGTGGGTGAATCGTTTTCCGTATCCAGGAATACAAGGTATGATGAAGGTACCTGGCAGGGGGGGGCCTGGTCATCACCCCTGATCGCTTCCCCATTGATGAAAATGTATAATGAGAACAACAAGGGTGGCTATGACGGACCCCAGGAATCAGTTGAATACGTCACCCCGGTCGGGGACACCGTATATTATAACAACACAGGTGGAAATGACAAGCCCCATCCCAGGGTCGCTCTGGACCTTGATGAGCTGCAAACCAACTACAATACATTTCTTGGCAGTATCTATATGGAGATAAAACCCTTTGAGTGGCTTACTTTTAAGACCACCCCATCGGTGATTGGGTCATTTGTTCATACCAGGGACTGGGCCCCCTCTTTTGAGTCGGGCGTCAGGGACAGGGCACTGGCAACCCTCAACGAAAATTTTGAAGAGAACCTGACCCTCTCCCTCGAAAATCAGCTTACCATTGCAAAGTCCTTCGGGAATCACAACCTGACCCTCACCGGGGTGCAGCATGCCCGAACCTATGATGGATACAGCTCCAATGTGCGCGCCAGTAATTTCGACTATGAGAATCTGAATGTCTTACATTATGGAACCGATGAACCGGTCGTCACAGGGTATGTTACCCCGGTAAGGTGGTCCTCCTACCTGGGAAGGATCATTTATAACTACAGTGGAAAATACCTGTTGACAGCCAGTATCAGGAAGGATGGGAATTCACGTTTTGGACCGGGCAACCGCTGGGGGACTTTTCCTTCAGCCTCTGCAGCCTGGAAACTGAATGAAGACCTGCTGCCCAATGTGGACGCGATCGATATGTTGAAACTGAGGGCCGGATATGGAAAGACCGGTAATTCAGCAATCGGGAATTTCAGGTATGAAGCATTGCTGGCCAATTATGACGAATTCTCACCGGTTCTCGGCGTCTCACAGACCGTCGTTCCGGCGTTGAATGTTCTAAACAGTTTCGGCAATGAATTCATCCAGTGGGAGTCTTCGGCCATGACCAATGTGGGAGTGGATGTGAGCCTTTTCAGAAACCGGCTATCAGCCACGGTCGAATATTATAGTAAAGAAACGGACAACCTGCTCACGGACCGGACTACTTCAGGGGCATTTGCACGGGTTGGACAGCCAGTAGTGAACCTGGGCAATATCAGGAACAGTGGTTTCGAATTCAACGCCTCATACCGTGATATGGAGGGCGATTTCAATTACGAGATCACCGGGATGGTGACCACCATTAAGAATGAAGTGGTGGATATCCCTGAAACCTATGTTGAACTGCCTAATATCGCAAGGATTGGAAATACAGTGGGTTCCCTGTTCGGTCGCATTGCAGAACGAATTATCACTCCCGATGACTATGATGCGGATGGTAACTACCTGCATGCAGTTCCGGAATCCGGTGTGCCTGAACCGGGTGATTTGAAATATACCGATCTGAACCTGGACGGGGTGATCAATGACGATGACCGGACCATCATCGGTAAACCCATACCCGATATGATCTATTCCCT
>SDBT01018231.1_pt1 | contig 11042 bp, 11 predicted proteins | sample 2277101 | NCBI WGS metagenome assembly SDBT01 (sample SAMN10404973, study PRJNA504765) | marine sediment metagenome | isolation source: marine sediment core GS10_PC15, 103 cmbsf | place: Arctic Ocean: Southern Knipovich Ridge | collected 2010 | reverse complement strand
ACTATTTATCTTAAAGTGGAGAAATAATATGACTAACAAACAAATATTAAAAAAGGCTATTGAGCAAGCTAAAAAGAATGGTTGGTATTCTAATGAAGAAATAAAGGTTACTATATTTGTAAGAAGATTACCAAAGATAATAGTAGGGGATATAAATGACCCTAAAGAATATTTATCTATAAATGACGTTATATTCTCTCACGACTTCGCTAAGGCTTTTTGGGGAGAACAAAGTGAAGATATTTTTAAATGTAAGTGTAACCCAACTAATTATTATTATACCTTTAAGTTTTGTAGCAAGTGTGGTGAAAAATTAATAAAATCTAAAAGAATTTTAAAATCTTGGGAAAAACCTCTACAACAAATGGTATTATCTGAAGAACCACTAAAATATTTAGAACAGTTTTTATAATATGGACTTTAATTTGCAGATATTCGGTAAAACAAGTATAGAAAGCTCTATCAATCCTGATAAAGAGTTTAGTGTTGCCTTTATGAAGTAATATAAATTTATGAAATTATTACAAGCACCAATTATAATACAGGGCATTTCAACATTAAAGGATAAGTCTTTAAAGTTTACTTGTTATACTCGTGAGATTAACCCTGAAGAAAAAGCTATGTTATTTGAGTATGAAGGTAAAGAAGGTTGGTTTGTATTTAAAGAAAATCATATACAAGAAAGCGAAGTTCCTGAAGAACCTGCTAAAGCTGATAAAGAAGTTAAATCACAAAGCCAAAGACAGCGTAATACCTTATGGGTTTTATGGACAAAAAAATACCCACTAGCTAATAAGAGTGAGTTTGAAAAGTTTAAAGAGAATAAAGTAGAGCTTTTTATAGATAGTCTTAAAGAAGAAATTAAACAATTTGAGAGATAATTGATAATATAAATAATAAAATAATATGAGAAAATTAATAACAGTTTTACTTTTAATATCGCTAACTTTATCTGGGGCAGTTTTAGGGTATTTTGTCGGTTATAATGTTGGTTTTAATGAAGACCATCTTTGCCCTACTTGTGAAGAATATTCTATTGATAATCTTATTGAAGAAGAAAAAGAACATACACATTTAGCACCATTACAAGACCCTAACGCCCTTTATCGTCAATATGAATTGATTAAAGATTATGATGATGGAGATGTTACTTTTAATAAAGGAAGTATTTGTGAATTAATAAGAAGATATTATGTAAGTAAATATGCTACAAGTTGGAGTAATCCATCTGATGTAAATTTCCCTGATGGTGGTTATCACGAAGTTATATGGTGTCCACAAATTCAAAAAACTTTTTATTTTAAAAACCAAGACATTATTAATGAATATTTTAAACCAATAATCAAATGAAAAACCCAACATTTATAATACTAGCTTTCTTATTTGGAATTATAATAGGCTTTATGATTTTTCAAATGTATATAAATGACCCTATTCCTGATGGTCTTATAGATAAATATACAAACAAATATGCCTCGTCTACTTCTCCTACTATTGCTTGTCCTGTATGTGTTCCTTATGCAGAAATAACTGGAGGTAAACTTTATTGCGATAATTCTCTGTATCTTTCAACAATTAAAGCTATGAATGAGCAGATATTTGACCTTAAAAAATGTCTATCTGAAGAATGCCTAAACTTTTCTTCTATGAGTAGTAATTGTAAATAATATAAATAGTCTACTCAAAGAAATAATGCGTTTATCCTATAAACATCGTTTTAGTATCTATTACAAGCCAGGATTGTGTCTAGTAAGGATTTATTACGGAGACGGGTCTCAACATAAAGAAACTGGTAAAACGATAAATGAAGCCTTAAAAAAAATGGTGGATTTTTTAAAAAATTAAGGTTTTTGTTTAGTTTTAATGTTTTATCTATAAAAATATGTTTTTCACTATTGTAGGAGCAATATTATTTTCAGCATTATTTCTATTTATGGTTGTAGCTTGGCTAGAAAATTAATTTATTTTTTTATTAAACCTTTTATAATTTCAATAGGAGGTTTTATTTTTTCTAATTTTTTACCTGCTTTAAAGATTGTTGCTGCCACTCTACCACTCTTACTTAATCTATTAAGAAGAAATAAGCCCCAACCTTTAGGATTTTGTAAAGAAAAACCAGCAGTTAATATATCAGATATACTTATAATACTACCACGCTCTGCGATAGGAATACGTCTTATAACTGCATTTTTAATTGGTATTATTTCTGACATAGCTTTATTTATTTGAGCTAAACCCTTACCAGAATTTTTTTCAATCTGCGTTTTTAAATTAGTATAAATTACATTAGCTACTTTTTCAGTTGCATTAGCATCTAAATCTCTACTACCATAAAGCCAAGAACCCATTGCACCAGTAGCTTCTTTTATTTCTTGTGCTTGCGGAACAGTTAATTTTCCAGTTGGAGTTATTTGTTCAAATTCTTTTATAAAATCTCCTACAGCTTTATTAATTCTACCTCTAATTCCAAAAAGTTTACCACCACTTTTTTCTAATTCATCAACAGTATTATTCATTATTTTTTCTACATCAATAACTTCCTCTGTTCCTTCTCTAAGTTTACGTGCTTGACTTCTTAAATTAGCTAATAAAGCAGTAGATTTGTTATATGTATTTTGTAATGTTCCACCAATATTATGTTTAAAAACATTTTCGGATTTAAAACCTTTTTCAAGTTCTCTCTTAACTGGTTTAATAAGAGCAGTTTCAATTCTTGTCCCTAATTTTTGTAATGCTGGTGCTATTCTAGTTGTTATTGTTTTAATAGGAGTTAATGCTATTTTAGCCGCTACACCTCCAGCACCTAAAGTTCCGCCAACTACTCCACCTCCAACTGTTCCTATTCCAGCTTGTAAAACAGTTTTACCTAAAGTTTTTTGTTCTTGTAAAGCTCTACCGCCTGCACCTAAAAAACCAGCTTGAGCTCCTGTTTTAACTCCTGTCTTAATAGCTCTTCCTAAAGTCCCTTTTAATAATTGTCTACCACCTGCCGCAACTCCAGCACCACCAGCAAAGATAGAACCTACTTCTGCCCCAGTTCCAATAACATCTTTAGCAAATTCACCAATCGTTTCAGCTTCTCTACCTACAGGTGTTATAATTCCAAAAAAACCTAAATCAACATCCTGCACAGCACGTTTCTGTTGTTCAACATCATCTCTTATTAAACCAGTAATACCTTTAGCAGCTGCTACACCAGTTACTCCTGTTCTTAAAAATGGTCTTGCTATATCTTGGACTAAACCTTTAAAAAATCCAGGTTGTTTTTTCTGAGAAGTAATTTGTTTGTCTGATATAAAACCTGGTGTAGGTTTATTTTTGTCTGGTATAAAAGGCATATATTTTATATTTTATCATAAATAGTTTCATCAAATTCATTGGCTGGTATTTCTCCAGTTTCTCCAGTAGCTTTAATTTTAACTTTTATAGTTTCTGTATCTCCAGTTGGTGCTTGTTTAAATATTTCATTATAATTATCTTCCCCCATTTTAAATCCATAAAAGAAATCAATATCTCCTTGAAATACTTCTTGTAGAGCTTCAATTTTTGCAGAATTAAGTTCAGCAGTATTTTTAGAACTAGGAAATACTTCTCTATATTCTACAGCTTCAAGAGCATTAAAGGCTGCACCAGATATTGCTCTTCTATAATTTATTATTGCTACATGAACTTTATTAGCAATTTTAGCAAGTTCAGCATCTCCTTCTTCACCAATTTTTTCTATAACTTGTTGTACTGTTCCAGTAAATATATTTGTATCACCACCTTTATCTTCAAAGTCTTTCAAATCTTCTCCAATTTCTCCTATAAGTTCTAACGTTCTTTCTTGTCCCATTACAAGTCTAGCTTGTTCTACACCACTATCATCTAATGCAAGTTTTTTAAGAAAATCTTGTGTAGCTATAATATCTCCTTTTCCAACTACATCATCAAGTTTATCAAAAGAGGCTTGTGTTTTTTTATCAGTCCAATCACTTGTTATTTGTTGAGCTGCTAATCTTATTGAACCAGAAAATTCTGGTGATTGTCCAGCAAATCTTAAACTATCAGCTATATCGTCAATATTTTCTCCATCAGCAATTCTTTGTTTTATAGGATTTAAGAAATTTTCAATTTGGTCTGCAGTTTTAATTGTTCCATATAATTGCTTTGCTAAGACCCCAGCTTGTGATTCTTGAACCGCAGTTAAATCTTCTATATCTCCTGTAATCCCAGCACCAACTCCGCTTATACCGATAGCTGCTGCCACTTCACTTGGAGATAAAAATGTTCCATCTGGGTTTTTAATAGTAATATCAACATGTGTTCCTCTGTCTTCTTGTTCTATTTGTTCTGAAGTTAATTCTTCACCAGCACTTCCCAAAACTTTTCCTGAATTTCCTTGCGTGCCGATAACAGTCTCTGCATTAACTTGGTCGCCTACATTGGCAGTAATAGTATCTAAATGACTTAACCATATTTCTTCACCAGATATAGTTTTTAATTTAACTTGATTTCCAAAATTACCTGCATTACCAGCAAATATAACTTCACCTATAAATGGTGCTTTAACAGAAGCCCCTTTACCACCACCCAATACAAAGTCTAATCCAAACTCCCATAAATCTGAACCAAGACCACTTATAGTTCCACCACCCATAGTTGAATTAACTGGTTTTTGTATTAAGTCTTTTAAAGGTATTACTTCTTGTCCAATAATTCCTAATCCTTCTTTAGCTGCCGCTATTTTTTCAGCAATAGTAGCTGGTTTAGGTTCTCGTTTTTGTTCTTGTAATTGGACTGCTCTCTGATTTATTTTAGTTAATGCTTCAGGACTTAATTGACCAGTTTGAATTACTTGATTTATTTCTTCTCCTGATAAAGAACCTAACATTCCCATACTTGCTAAATTACCTAAAAGACTATTAGCACTATCTTGCATAGTTTTTCTGTTCTGCTCTAAAGTGTCCACAGTTCTTAAAAACTTATTAGCCAAACTTCCCACATCCTCAACCCTCCCTTGAGTTTCCCCAGCCACCACTCTTTGAGTTACGCTAGGTGGTAATGCTCCTGTTATTCCAACCTGCTCTTTAAATCTTGAAAGTGTCTCACGAATACCACCACCCTTTTTAACTCCTGCTCTAGTTATATCTTCTATTGTTTGTCTAAGATTATTAAAATCACCAGCAATACTACTTTGTGGTTGTTCTTTATCAAGAGTTCCAATTAAATCTCCTGCTGGCTGAGTTTGTTTATCAGCAAATTCAACATTAGAAATATCAGTTGGGCTTCCCTTGCCTTGTGCTATTCTTGTTCTAGCTATATTTAGCTCTTGTTCTTTTGTTGCCATATATTTTAAAAAAGTTTATTAATTTCTTTAGGATTAGCAAAATTAGCAAAGGTATCAGCTAAACTTCTAATCTGTTCTGCTCTTTGGGCTTCTAAAGTTCCAATAAATCCTTTTTCTCCTGTTGTTCCAACTGGCTTAATTGCTTGTCCGCCTAAATCTTTTAAACCTAAATCTTTAAAGCGTTCTGTTCCTAAAGTTTCTTCGCCTATTCTAGCTATATTTTTTAAGGTAGCTTCACCAGCTTCTCTAGTTAGTTTTTCTTGTTCTTGAGTATCTTTTCTTTGTTGGTCTAATCTTCTTAATTGAGCTCTAGTTCCTCTTTGGGTAGATTGAATTATATCAAGATTTTGTTCTCCTATAAAGCGTTCTTCTTGAGCTCGTCTACTTCCAAAAGTTTGTCCACCTTCAGCTAAATTGCTTTCAAGAGTTTCAATATTCCTTTCAAAAGTTCTAGCGATTGAACCTAACGCTTGTTGTTCTTCAAAAGTAGCATCTTCAGTTAAGTTTCCTATTTCTTTTAATGTTTCTTGATTTCGTCTTAATTTTTCTTGAGTAGTAAGTTTAGAAAGTCTAAATTGGTCAGGAATACTTTGTAAAGCAAAATCAACCATTACTTTATTAAAAGGGTCTACTTCTTCTCGTGCCAATTCAATAGCTTCTTCTAATTGTGCTTTTCTTTGTGGGTCTGTTTCATTAACTAACTCTTGCATAGTTTCAGCAATAAATTTAAGGTCATCAGATAAGTTTTGATAAAAAGGATTATTTTCTAATTCACTTAAATCAGACGATACTTCTGTTGCTCCTTCAACTTTAGAAAACTCTTCAAAATTAGGGTCATCAGGACTAATAATTTGTCCACTAGGTAATTGAATAGCATTTTGTCCAGTCGGTTGCGTTGGAGTTTCTTGTTTTATAGAAAAAGGACTTTTATCTGCTCCTAAGATTATGTTAGAAGCGTCTTTAACTGTCCGCCCTGCAAATTTATCTAATTCTGTTTGGGTAGCATCTCTGTTAAACTGTTCTTGATATAAAGCATTAATAAAATTTTGATTAGCCGTAACTCCAGGATTAGCTTTAGCAATAGCTTCATTTTTTAAAGGTGATTTATCAGCTACGGCAATATTAAAATCTCCTTCATTAAATTTAGCTATCTGTTCTTGACTTGCTTGACCAGGAGTTATGTCAAATCCTATTTTTGTTACTCCACCTGGACTAGCTTCAACTCCTTTACCAAGCCAATTATTCTCTGCTGACGGAGCTACCTTAGCAAATTTCCAACCTTCAGTATTTTTAAAACTTCCACTTTTTTGCATAGCCTTATCAATAAGTCCAGTAGTTTCATTAAATATTATAAATTGGTCTGGTTTTGTATTTACAGGCAAAGCATTAATTTCTACAACTCCAGTAGAAGTTACTCTATAATTTTTACCATTAGTTTGGTCTACTAAAAACTGTCCAGCATTTTCTTTTAAGAAAGTTGGATTTTTTTCATCTATTGTTTCTAAAAATGACTTTGTTGGCATATTGTTATTAAATTATTTATCAATCCAAATCCTAAATTTTGAATTTGTATATAATATGGTTAGTGCACCTTGAGAAATAAATAAGATACAACTGACCAATACATATTTACTTTTAGTTTGAAAAAGTCCTATTACTCCAGTGAGCAGTATAAAAGAGGATAAAACTCTTAATATAAATTTCATAAAATTTTGTTTAAAAATCTTGATAATAAATTAAACTTTTTACAATAGTAAAAGCATTACCGTCAGCTGATACCAATTTTATCGCTAATGAAACTGGATAATCACTATCTATCTGTGCATCAGCTGAACTATGAGTAGCAACCAATATTCCATCTAAGTAAAATTTTATAGTATCCCCATTACCAGACATAATCGCTTTATAAAGATGTTCTGCTCCAGGTGTAGCGTTAGTAATCTCCGTAACAGTATCTACTTGGATACTACCAGTTCCAATAGTCACATCATTTTCTGCAACCCCAGCAGCGTTTGTCACTTCAAAATAATTTACACCTATAGCAGTTACATTAAAGGTACCATTGTTTGAAGCATTAAAATTTTGCCCATTCGTTTTGACCATTGTCCCAACACTGACATTATTAGCTATATCAGGGTCAGTTCCATTCCCATCCCAAGTATATCTATAGGTATTACCAGCTGTATTTGTTATATCAAATTGCGTTGTACTACCACCAATTGTATTAGCACTTTTAATGTGAAAGGAATATAATTTGCTAAGTTCTTTTATCCATTTAAAACCAAATCTAGCATCATTAAACAACGAAAAAGGATTCAGAGTACCACAACACAATATTACATCCGTTGTTGCATCACTATCAAAAGAAGCAATCATCTGCAAAAACGGATTTTTATCAAAATCTGCCTTATTCTCAATAGCCATTCTTGTAATTTGACCAATAGTTGTGCCAGGTGTTAATACAACTTTACCAACAAAAGGAGTAATCGCTCCGTCGCCAGACCCCAATGCTTTTTGCCAACCATCAACACTTTCAAACATCGGGGCAATAGTATCTTTGTTTTTTAATATTTCGTTTGTGTCAGTAACATCAGCATTGTCGTCTGGCTTATTAGCATCATCATCTACTACTTCACTCCAATTAGCCGTTCCTGCGGCAGTAGCGATTGTGCCATCTCTTCGTGATACCCATTGTAAAGCTGAATTAGCTACATATATATGGTCATTATCATCAGTATCAAACCAAATATCACCTTCTTTAAAATCTAAACCAGGTATATTATCTTGTGTAAAAATTCTTGCTCTTGTTTCTTTTTCTTCATTATCATCAAATACTTGAGAATATGAAGGATTAACTGTATCTGGGACTGCGTTTTGTGTTTGAAAACTAAAACTTTTAATAATACCTAAATCAATACTAGGATTTTCAAATCCTATCCTGTTTCCAAAAACATCAAATTCTTCTGAAAGTAAACTCATAATAAATTAATTACTAAATCAAACCTACAGACTGTTAAAACGGTTGCTGGGACACTCCAATCCTTCAATAACTAACCTGCCTTTTTTTGATATTCCCGATATTTTAAATCTTAACTTCTTGTATTTAATGGTTGGTAAAGTAACTTTTTGCACATCTTCTTTAATCTCATCAATCGGTATCCAATCTTCTTGTCTGTTATCATTTTTATCTACACGATAAGAAAGTTTAGCTCCTGAACTTTGACGAGTATAAACATAAGCTCTATCACTTACTGTTTTTTGAGCTCCTTTAGCTGGTGCAGTAATATCGCCAATTTGTATTTCGTAATCTATATCAGCAGTTGATGAAGCATAATTATCTTTAGTATCTGAACTATCTATCTGAATTACATTACCATCATCATCTCCGTAAACTAACTTAACATCATTTCCGTCAATATACTGACTAAATACCATTGGTTTAGTAGGATAACTTCTCCAAGACCATTCTTGGCTTTTAATAGTATAACGAATAACACAATTAGAAATTGTAATTCCATCAATCGTTACATCTCCAACTGATAAGAAATAATGTTTGCCATCACAACCACCTGCAAAATCAGGTATATTAGAACTTGTAAGATTATCAAATATATCTTGAATATAACGACTTATTCTTTGAGGAAAGCCACCCTGTGTCATATATACTCCATCTTTATTAGCAAAGAACATAAAGCCATCACAAGTAGCTATACTTTCTTGAGAACTACAACCTATATTGGCGATAGGGTCTGGTTGAGTTGAGCTTCCATTCCAAGTATAAAATGCTCTTTCAAAAAAGATAAACATTAATCCGCCAACGACACCAAATCCAGTTGCTTTACCCTTAAAGCCATTATCAGGGTCAATCGGAGTAGTAATATATCCATCAGTCCAACTAACTTGATAACCATTAGTAGCGTTAGCGTTTGAAGTAGCTGAACCAGGGGTATCACCATCATCAGTTAATGTTTCGCCATCTGTAAATGTTCCTATTACACCAATAAGTTGTAAAGTTCCTGTTGTCCCCCCATCAGTATCTTTAAAGATAATTCCTGTTGCTCCGCTTGTTCCACCAGTTAATCTTGCTCCTACATTAAAGTTAGTAGATTGTGCATCATAAGCTAAATACCAACGAGGGATACTTGATGAATATAAAATACCATCTTCATCCATTACATGAACTCTATCCTTATAAACTTGAACAAATTTACTTGTAGGGAGATTTGCTAGGTCAAAAATTCCTCCAGTAGCAATCCAACTTGCACCATCAAAACTTTTTGCTCCGTCTGTGCCGTTTATTCTTACTATGCTATCTAAGAATTGTGCAAATCTAGTTTTAGCCGCAGTATTTCCTGTTAAACTTGAAGCCCAAGCAGTAGCTTTATAAATAATTGTTCCTACAACTGCGAGTAAAGCGTGAGCTGAACCATTATCTCTAAAATTTGCTAATCCTAATACATTTGCATTATCTACAATCTGATTTCCAATCATAGAAGTTCCTTTTCTTAAAGTAGCTTCACCAACATTTTCATCAAAATCAAAATTAACAGCAAAAGGAACTGCATTAGTTGGTCGCTTATCTTCAGAAACATTCCTGATTATTCCAGCGTTAAAATCATTTCTTAATATAGGTGAAATATTTTGGTCAGCCATTTTTGTTTAATTAATTATAATCTACGAGCGTCTCCATCTCTAAGTCGTCTTGGATTTACATCTGGCAATTCTCTACTCTCATAAGTATTTCTAAATATCTTTTTATTTAAGTCCCTATCCTTTCTTACTAGAATAGATAATCCTTCTCTATATTGCGAATAGCTAGGGTCATCTAAACTCTCTACACCATCATTTTTAGTAATAGCCCTTATCTTCCATTTTAACCAATTCTTTACAAGGTCAAACTGAATATAATCAATAGCGTCATCTAAACTATCAACTGCTGTCGCTACTTTAAAGTAATCTATATTTACATTAAAATTGTCAAAACTGCTATCAGGCAAGTTGTAAATATAAATAGTCCCATTATACATAGTCCAATAAATAGATTGTCCTTCTGTATGTCCTTGAAAAACATAATCATCTACTGCTATCTCGGTTGCGATAGCTCCTGTGCCACTAGCAGGGACGCCAATCAACACTCCTGCCGTAGCACTTCTTGTTACGCTTGTATAAGTTATAGTTTGACTACCTACTTGAATAGAACCGCTATCATCAAAATCATAAGAATTATCTATTTCAAGAGTTATAGCACCAACAGCACCAGTAGTTCTTACTTGAGTAAAGTGGACTTTATTCATTAACACATTAAAAAAATAATTAGGGTCAACTTTAATACTATCTCGTTCTCCACCAAGTCTTAAAGCATTAATAGCTCTAAAAGAATATATATCATATATCTCACTTAATAATGCACTTAAAGGATAAGCAAACACTCCCCTAGCAGTTTGTCCTAAAATTGTTTGAAATGCTTGTGTCCAACTAATCTTATTCTTCTGCTTGCGTATATCTCTTAAACATTCATTAGTTTGGTTTAAAAGCATTTGAGTTGTAAGTTCTTCGGTAAATTTTGGTTCTCCATTAGTATCAGTTTGTTTAGCTTCTATCATTGCTTGCCTTATCATATATTCAACTGTATTAAAGACTGCACTAGCATAAGGAGCAGGAGCTGAATAACCACTAAAAGATGAACCTGCTTCATTCTTAAATCTTATATAAG
>SDBT01018230.1_pt1 | contig 11043 bp, 9 predicted proteins | sample 2277101 | NCBI WGS metagenome assembly SDBT01 (sample SAMN10404973, study PRJNA504765) | marine sediment metagenome | isolation source: marine sediment core GS10_PC15, 103 cmbsf | place: Arctic Ocean: Southern Knipovich Ridge | collected 2010 | reverse complement strand
CTGGAAGCGCTGGCAAGTAAGGAGCCTACACCGGGCGGGGGATCGGCCGCCGCTTTTACAGCCGCAGAAGCTGCTGCCTTGGTCGCGATGGTCGGGCGGATCACACTTGGAAAAAAGAAATATACGGATGTTCAAGAAGAGATGGGGAAGATTGTCATCCAGGCAGATGAGCTCAGGGAAGTGCTGTCTGAATTAATCGATAAGGATGCGGAGGCATTTAATGCGGTGATGCGCGCATATAGACTGCCTAAAAAGACACAAGAGCAAAAGCGGGAGCGGGCATCAGCAATCCAGGCAGCAACTTTGCAAGCAGCACAGGTTCCATTAAAGACCTGCCAAGAAACGCTGAAAGTAATGCGATTAGCTGTTGCGGCTGCAAGCAAGGGAAATAAAAACGCGATTACCGATGCGGGAACCGCGTCTGCACTGGCGGTCGCGGCAATCACAAGCGCTGGCGCAAATATACGCATCAACCTGCAGTCGTTAACGGATAATTCTGTCGGGGAAAAATTAACAACCCAATTGGAAGAAATTGAATCGGAGACACGTGAATTGGATAAGCAGGTCAGGAAACACCTGCAGACACGCGCAAAAATAACTCTGCTTTGATACAATCAATTTCAATGAAAAAATCTTTAAGAACAATACTGCTGCCATTATTTTTGTTGGCAATTTCAATAAACGCATGCGGAGATGCATCTGCGGTTGAACCGGAACCATTGCCAATCGCATCACCAATAACTTATCCCAGTTTATATATCGTTGGTGTTCTCCCATATATCCCGGATGCTTTGGTTGATACATTAGATAACATTCAAGCAATTGAAATCTCTAATTCCCTCGATGACTTTAGTATTCAGATCGATGTGAGTGCAGAAAACCCGATCATTGAGTGGGTATACGTTTTGGCAGCACCATTTTCTTATATCGGTGAAGGTGTAGCCGGTGCAGATCTGCAGGCTTTCTGGCTGGGAAATACAGACCCGGATTTTCCTGCTGAAGTACTTTTTGTGGACGGCAGTACGAAGGCGGTCATTGAGAAAATATGGGGTTCCGCATCAATCAGTAATGTGAAGGTAATTTCATCGGAAGAACTCCTCGGTCGGGTATGGGAGGGTGTGAATGCGGTAGCGATCCTGCCCTTTGGGCAGCTGGAGCCAGCCTGGAAGGTTCTAGCGGTAGATGGATTTTCACCTATCCAAAAGGATTTCAATCCATCCGAATATATTTTAAATGTCCCCTTTTCTTTATTGGGCAGCCAGGCAGCATTAGAGGGACTACTCTTTAATATCGAAGAAGAAAAGAGCAGCGGCGTGGTATTTCCATTGAGCAACCGCCGGGCTGATAGAATAACGACGGTAGTGGTGACAGGTGTTACAGCACTGGTGCGGGGGACTGCTTATATCATGGAAACCAGTGGATATACCTATCCTGCAATTGATATCGGTGATATTCTGCGCGATGCGGATATCCTGCACATCAGCAACGAAATTTCTTTTGCTGAAACCTGCCCCAAACCATATTCCAATAAAGCAAATGACGCTAATTTAGTGTTCTGCAGCAAACCGGATTATATTCAATTGTTGGAAGCAATTGGGACAGATGTGGTGGAATTGACAGGAGACCATTTCATGGATTGGGGTCCGGAAGCATTCGTGAGTACACTGGAAATGTATGAAGACCGTAACTGGCAGTACTACGGCGGGGGACGAGATTATGCCGAAGGCATTCAGCCGGCTGTATTCAATCATAATGGGAATAAGATCGCTTTCTTTGGATGCAACGCGAAACCTCTGGGATACGCGACTGCCAGTGATTCATCTCCCGGGGCGATACACTGCGATATGGAATTGATGGCTGAACAAGTGAAAAATGCAGTTGCCCAGGGATATCAACCAATCTTCACTTTCCAGCATCTGGAATATTACACCTACGATGCCAGCCCGGCTTTGCAAGTGGATTTTCATTCCGCCGCGGATGCTGGCGCTGTGATTGTCAGCGGAAGCCAGGCACACCAACCGCACGCGTTTGAATTCTATAAATCCAGTTTCTTGCATTATGGACTTGGCAATTTGTTCTTTGACCAGTACGGAGAGGGATTCTCTCAGCGGCAGGCATTTATCGACCGGCATGTTTTTTATAATGGGAAGCATATCAGTACTGAATTGATCACGATCATGTTCATTGATTTGGCCAGACCAAGGTTGATGGCAGAAGAAGAACGAGTAAATTTATTAAATATTGTTTTCACCGCCAGCGGGTGGCAATGAAAAAAGGAGAAAAAAGATGGCACTACTTCCCGATTTTCGGATAAGAGAATACGCTTTAAAAGAAAAGATGATTGAACCGTTTGTGGATAGACAACAACAAAAGGGGGTTATTTCATATGGTTTATCCTCGTATGGATATGATATCCGTGTGGCAGATGAATTCAAGATCTTTACCAATGTGAATTCTGCTGTTGTGGATCCCAAGCAGTTTGATAAACGCTCAATGGTGGATTTTAAAGGCGATATCTGTGTGATCCCCCCCAACTCTTTCGTGTTAGCAAGAACGGTGGAATACTTTCGGATTCCCAGACAGGTCCTGACAATCTGTGTGGGCAAAAGTACCTATGCCCGCTGTGGGATTATCGTAAACGTAACTCCTTTTGAACCGGAATGGGAAGGATTTGTAACTCTGGAAATATCTAATACGACCCCTCTACCAGCGCGCATTTATGCGAACGAGGGAATCGCGCAGGTGTTGTTCTTTGAAAGTGATGCTCCCTGTGAAGTCTCCTATGCGGATAAGAAGGGTAAATACCAGAATCAAAAAGGTATCGCTCTCCCTAAGATTTAATTCCAATGGGCGCGGAAAAGAGAATGCAAAGAAGGTTGGTTCGCCGAGTTTACTCGGAGCGATATCTATTGATCACTTTGGTCAGTTTTGCGTTCTCGGTTTCTGCGATCCGCATCTTTCTTGAAATCACGGGTTATCCACAGATTGGAAATGATGAGTTGCATATTGGGCATGTCCTGTGGGGAGGGTTGCTGTTATTTGCCAGTAGTTTATTGCCGTTAATTTTCGTAAATAGAAGGATCCTGGATATCAGCGCGCTTTTGTCGGGGATTGGAGTTGGGCTTTTTATTGATGAAGTAGGTAAATTTATCACTCAGACAAATAATTATTTTTATCCAGCTGCCGCGCCGATTATTTATGTGTTCTTCTTGCTTACGATCCAAATCTACAGGATGATCCGAAAGCCGATCGAGAATGATCTTCGTACTAATCTGTTCCATACCTTAGAAGAGTTTGAAGAAGTTCTTGAAGGAGATCTTTCAGATATCGAAAAAGAAAAGATCATCAATCGGATGGAAAAGATTAGTTTCACGAATGAGGAAAAAGACTTACTGGTTTTAAAAGAAATGTTAGTTCTATTCTTAAAAGATCCTTCTCGGCCATTCGTTAAACATGAACCTGACCTTTTTGAAAAAGCTGCTAATTGGTTGAGTCACCTGGAAGAAAAAATATTCGAGAAAGAAAAATTCTATATTTGGGTGCGGTTACTGTGGATTTTTCTGGGCTTAATTCTGGTGGCGCAACCGCTTTTTATAGTATCTGGGATTGATGAGCCAATCCGATTATCTGGTTGGCTGAAGCAAATCGTTGATTCTTCCCTGATGCTTTCAGAAAATTTCAACCTGTTCGGCTTAATCCGTATTACGCTTCAGATGTTCAGTGGCGTAAGTCTGTGGGTATGCGCTTTATTTTATAAAGGTGAAACGGGGAAAAAATGGATCTCGTTCGCGCACCTGATTCTACTGATCGTTCTCACGGTCGTGAATTCACTTGTATTTTATTATGATCAATTTTCCACCATTATTTTTGTAATAATAGAATTTCTTGTTTTTTTCCTGACTGACCGTTTTCTGAAATGGCAGTCAAATGATTATTATCACAATCTCTTTTAATGCTATTGCTATTGCGATATAATCCTTCTGGATTATAATAGGCTATGCTATTATTAGTACATACTAACAATATTAAATATGAATCTTTTAAAAGTAAAAAACGGCAAATGGGTGCGTGTCACAAATTTTCGAGGGGGCCGAGGCATGCAGCGGAGGTTAACTCAACTTGGTTTTCTTCCCGGTAATAAAGTGCGAATTATCAGAACAGCACCATTTAATGGACCTCTACTACTAGAAGTGGAAGGGCGAGAAATTGTGCTTGGACGCGGTGTGGCTTCGCATATTCTTGTGGAGTATATCTAATGCGATTTGCACTGATTGGACAACCCAATTGCGGTAAAAGCACACTTTTCAACCAGGTCGCGGGATATAAAGCTGAAACCGGGAATTTTCCTGGGACTACAGTAAGTTTCACGGAAACCAAGGTGCGGGTACTGGGGGAAGTAGTTGAACTTGTAGATTTACCCGGGACATATTCATTATTGGGAACCAACCCGGCTGAGCGTGTCGTGTTGGACTATTTGCTTGCGAAGAAAGTTGATGTTGTTATCAACGTGATTGACGCAACCCATTTGGTACAGGGATTGCTCTTGACCCTGGAATTGATGGAGATAGGGCGGCCGATTGTGCTTGCTATCAATATGATGGATGAGGCTTCTCGACAGGGGCTGAAAATCGATGGAGAAAAACTTTCAGAGTTGCTTGGCATTCCTGTTCTCCCAATGATCGCTTCCCGCGGACAGGGTGTTCGAAAGACCTTTACTCAGGCCTGGCACACTGCAAAAGAGAAGAATATCCCACAACCACAAGAATATGGGGAAGAAATTGAAAGTGCGGTTACTGATCTGAAAAGTAAGATGAAACCGGGTAGGTTCCCAATCAGCCGACGGGCGATCGCAGTAAAGCTTCTTGAGGGTGATCCGGAGATCACAAGACAAATAAAAAGTAAGAATCCAGGAATAATGGATGCTATCCAGGGGCATTTAGATACTCTCTGCCACCATTCATCACGACAGGCGGTTTGGATAGTCGCGACGGAGCGCCAAAAAATCGCACGTAGTCTATCGCGGAAAGTATCCAAACAAGGAGAAGCCCAGTTATCGATTCGGGATAGATTGGATGATTACTTGCTGCATCCAATTTTCGGTTATGTCTTTCTTTTCTTGGTTCTTGGAGGATTCTTCGCATTAGTATATAGCATAGGTAATTGGCTGGAAGCACCGCTGTTAGGTTTTTTTGATAGCCTAACTGATCTCATCCTTCACCGATTGAATGTGGAGGGGCTGCTACCAAAGTTGATCGCAGGGACAATTCAGGGAGTTGCAGGCGGATTAGCCATTGTCCTTCCTTACCTGGTTCCGTTCTTGTTGGGGTTAGGATTTTTAGAAGATATCGGCTATCTAACACGCATCGCGTTCTTGACGGACGCGCTCATGCATCGTATGGGGCTGCACGGAAAAGCAATAGTTCCCTTTATCCTGGGATATGGCTGCAGCGTACCGGCAATCATGTCCACACGGATTATGGAAGATAAGCGGGATCGCTTCCTCAGTGCTTTATTGGTCACGATGATCCCCTGTGCCGCACGATTGTCGGTAATATTCGGATTAGTTTCTTTCTATCTTGGCCCATGGGCAGCTTTAGGAATTTATATTTTCAATATAATTATGATTGCAATTACCGGTAGAATCATCACCTATTTCCTTCCTGAGGATTCTCCTGGATTGATCCTGGAAATGCCTGTTTACCGGCTGCCAACGTTGCGTACGGTAACCGCTAAGGTATGGTTCCGCATCAGGGAATTCATCTTTAAAGCATGGCCGCTGCTCATCATCGGCAGCATGATCCTGGCTGGACTAAAATATTATTCCATTACACCATATTTGGACATGGTCTTCCGACCGTTCACATGGGCTCTCGGGCTTCCATCAGAGGTGGGAACACCACTTATTTTTGGAATTTTAAGGAAAGAATTATCGCTGATCATGCTTGCCCAGGCATTGGGATCAACAAACTTTGGAGCGATTCTAACACCGGGGCAAATGATCATTTATACTGTGTTTATAATCTTTTATATCCCCTGCGTTGCTACGATCGTTACAATCAAAAATGAGCTTGGTACTAAAAACATGTGGATAATCACTGTTCTTACGCTATTTATAGCCATTACTGCTGCGTTATTCTTCCGCCTTATGTTTTTCTTTTTCGTATAAGATTTTAGATCGTTCCAGGTTGAACAAATGCAAAATACAATGTCAGAAGCAATGTGGTTATAGCGATCATATAAACATAAAATTTTGAATATCTCTGGCGCATTTTATTCTCCTAAACAAACGCATACCGTTCTGAATGGATCTGTTTATGCGCGTAGCCTATTTTACGCAATTCGCCTTCAACCGCATTCATCATGGGTGTTGGACCACAAAGAAAAATATCCGTCCCATTCATAAACCATTCATTTGGGATATGACGTTTGAGAATATCCTTATTAAGGAAACCGGATTCTCCCTCCCATTTTTGAGGTGGTTTTTCGATTGTGTAAATAGTTTTTAATTTCAATTTACTCTCAAGATCTCTTATTTCCTCCTTGAATGTTACCGCCTCCCAATCCTGGTTACAGTAGAACAACAGGATTGGCCGTTTATCGCCCCGATCTGCCATTGTGCGCAGCATACTCATGATGGGTGAGATTCCAATGCCGCCGGGAATAAAAACCAATCGTTCAGTGTTAGGAAAGCGATCCAAATTAAAGGAGCCGTAAGGGCCATCCACATAAACGCGATCCCCAGGTTTCAAGGTACGAATCTTTTTAGTGAATGGTCCGAGATCCTTAATAGACATTTTGATCTCGCTTTTCATTTCTGCGCTGGACGCGATTGAGAAGGGGTGCTCAGTATCTGAAAATGGAGTTTTCCATGTAGTAAGCCAGGCAAACTGGCCGGGCGCAAATTGAAACCCTTTGTGGTTGACTGGTTCCATTGTAATGGTCCAGATGTCACCATGTTCCTCGTTTATACTCTTCACTTGGAAGGGCCGGCGAATAAGTCGCAGTGGATAGATGATACGCGTATAAGCAAGCATTCCGATAAAGATAACTGAATAACCGATCCAAAGCGCTTTTTCCCATGGCAAATTAACATAATTTCCAACGAGAAAAATATGCACCAACGCGAGTGTGACCATTGCAGTGGCAGTGAGACCATGTAAAATTTTCCAAAGTTTATAACTTAATTTGAATTGTTTTCGATATATTGCCCCCCATACCACACTAATTAAGAGAAGAATGGCTGTAACACCAGCTTTTGCCCGCCATGGTGCTGTAATGATATTCAAGAGCAGTAAGTATCTTATATCCAGAATGAATAAAAGAATAGGATGTAGGAAGACCATGAAAAAGGCGGCGATGCCGATCTGGCGGTGAAAATGATAAATAAGGTCGGTACCGAATGGCCGATTGAGAATCTTGATGCGCCCCGAGATCACGAACTGGAGTGCCATAATCGCCAGGCCAGTGAAACCAAGGCCGACGGAAAAATCGAGCAAAGGAGAACGAGCACTATATTTTGGGCCCCTGATCAGTATCAAGATTGGCGCGAAAGTAAGGAACGTAAACAGAACGACCCAGAAAATGCCAAGTAACTTATTGTTCTTTATCAAGATCCACCTCAATTAATTGTATAGTCTTTTTAATTTTATTGCTAGTTCAAACAGATCAGTGTAGTAGTTTTATCAGATTTTCCGCCTCTTTTTGATGTTTGAACTTCTTTTCAGCAGTTCTGAACGCAGAAGTATGCGCATAGCGCCTACCATTGTGGTTTTTTATCCCTAAGTATTGGTGAAGCATTTCATGGTACAGCACATATTCAACCAATATGCGGGGAATTTTTTTATCATCCAACCTCTGAGCAACTGCTATCGTATTGATCTCTGGGTGATAATAACCAAGGCGGCGTATTGACCTGCGGCTGCTCCAAACCAGGCGTGGTTGAGAAAGCTGACTGCGGAAGTATTTCTTGTTTAATTTGTTAAAGAGAATTGATAGATCGTATTTTCCGCCCCGGCAAGAAACGTGATTTGCGATTGGATCTCCGCTGATCAATTTATTCATGCGCCTGAATCTGGAAGTACTACTATATGCTTTAATGGCATTAATATGCTTGGATTGGCGGAGGGAGAACGCTGCTGAAAGAACAGATTTCTTTGTTTCCAAAGGGGCAGTGATGTATGCTTCATTTATCTGCAGGACAGTCTTATTTTGAATTGTCTGCCGACGGTAAAGATATCCTGAGTAATTGATTTTTATCAATAATTCTCGGGGGTCAATGCTCATTTTCTTATTCTGTTTAGTTAAAAGCCGCAAAAATTCATCAAGTGCGGAGAAATGAAGAGCAAGGTGCGGTTGAGAGGATAAATACTCCAGCCACAGGTAAATCCTGAAGGAGGGTGTTGACAGATCTGCGGGTGAACCTAATCTTTCATTACAGTGTTTATTAATTATAGATAATTGCGAGCAAATTTGAGCATGCAAGTTTGAGATTTCATGTTCATTGATCTTAAATTCATAATCTTTGATTTTTGAGAATACCAGCCAATAGATAAAGGCATGGATTTTATCAGTGGAAGTTCGAAGATTCAGAATTCGCAAAGTTGATCTTTTCAGGTTGATGTTATTATTTGGAGATTATACGTTAGAAAAATGCATAAATACTGCTCTGATATCAAGTTGATTGTTTCGGATATTGATGGCACACTTTTGACCTCAGAAAATGATTTACTTCCATTGACAGAGGAAATGGTTCGTGCGGTCATCAATGATAAACGGTGCGGTTTTACTTTCAGCACGGGGCGTGCGTTCCCAATGACGTTGCCGATAGCCACGCATTTCGGGCTGAAGATACCATTTATTTATTCAAGCGGAGCAATTTATGACCCTAGAGATGATAGAGTGGTATCCACATTCCCAATTAAACCAATGCAAATTAAAAAAGTCATAAAAGTCGCAGAAGAATTTAGGGTGGGAATGATTGCCCATGCTGAAACTCGCATGTTCTGCCAGGTTAGTGATAAAGATTGGGAAACGATCGAATCTTTGGAATGGATGAAAGGGGAGAAGGTGGATCATGCGGAGCGGGTTGAAGATATTAAAACAGATATACCAGGAGAGATTATCCGCTTAGATATTTTTGCGGAAGTAGATTGGTTAACCGCTGTTTGGCAGGAGGTCAAAGAATCAATTCCGGGTGTCCACGCGGTAAAGATGAAAAGAAGTATTGAGATCTCCCAGGATGGAATGCACAAAGGATCCGCGTTGATAAAATTGTCACAATTATTGGGTGTTCCCTTGAAGAATATTATGGCTGTGGGTGACAGCCTGAATGATATCCCATTACTGCAAACAGCAGGGTGCGGCGTGGCAATGGATACAGCACCAGATGCCTTAAAGACAGCAGCAGATGTGATCGTACCATCCGCAGGCGAGAATGGACTGGTAAAAGCATTAGCGATGGTGGTAAATGGCTGGTAATCCCAGCAGTTTGTTATTAATGCATTCAAGTTTTCTATTGGCATAATTCATGTGCATCTACTATTAGTTAGTTGTCATATTTGGAATGATTTTTGTTGTGTTATTTTAGAAAAATTTGAGAAGGAAATTTATTTACCGCGTTCGAGGATGATGATCTCAGCTTTTTCATTCATTCGGTGCAACTGTGCAGCCGTGCTTGTACCGCCGGCAATAATTGTTTTCATCTATATTTTTATTTTGAAAATTAACTTGATCTTGGGATGGATTTCGTGATGGCTGCTTCTGCCTGGATCTGATCTTTCAAAATAGCGCGCATCAGGTCGAGGGCTTTTATGATGCGCTTATCCAGCAGCGAATAAAGCACTGCTGTTCCCTGGCGTTCGGTAGAAACCAAGCTGTGCTCTCGCAGCACTCTCAGGTGGCGGGAAATTGTTGATTGGGGTGTGTTGAGCGCTTTTGATAGCTAATTAACGAACATTTCTTTTTCTGCGAGTAGATAAAGGATCACATTACGTTTGGTATCGCTCAATGCTGAGCAGACCCTCTCGTGCAGCAGTTTAATCCCTAATTCCAATGATTTGATGTCCATATTTATAATTTCCTATATGCGTAAAAATGGATAAATGCTACTAAAACATCACCTTTTAGATGCGTATTGATTCTTAAGAAAACTTTCTCATCCTGCAAATTCTGGTTCCGGTAAACCTTTTGTTCCAGCTTTGATCATAAAGAGATCACCTGCCATTGGTTCTTTTTCTTTTTCTGCAGTGGATAATCCCTCAGAGATAGAAGTAATATAAAGCTTATCCAGTTCTTTCCCGCCAAACATGCAGGAGGAGGGTTGGGAGACGGGCATCCGTATTTCAGCCGCAATATTCCCGGACGGATCGTAACGCATCACTTTCCACCCACCGTAAATTGCACACCATACATACCCTTCGCTATCCACCGTAAGACCATCAGGAATGCCAAAATCAGCATCCATCTGCACAAACGGTCGTTGGTTGCTGATTGTGCCTGCCGCTAGATCAAAATCAAAAGCGTTGATCACATAACGAAGTGAATCCACATAGTACATTATGCTGTTGTCTGGGCTCCATCCAATACCATTAGAAATTGTGATTTCGGAAACCATTTTTTTCACCTTGAGATCGGGTTCCATCCGGTAGAGAGCACTGGTTGCTCCCTCAAAGGTCATCGTGCCTGCCCATAAACGCCCTTTTCGATCTACTTTCCCATCGTTAAATCGGGCTTCCTTTTTACCTTTTTCTGGATGAGTAATGAAATCCATCTTGTGAGTCTCAGGTTCCCAGAAATAGAACCCATCTTCAGTTCCGCAAATCATGCCGCCTTTTTTGCGGAAAGCCATCAGGCAGACTTTAATTGGTACATCAAAAGACTCATATTTCTTGGTTTCTGGATAGAAGCGCTGTATCTTTTTACCATCTATATCCACCCAATAGATCGCCTGCTCTTTAACGCTCCATAGTGGACCTTCTCCCAGGATATTCTGTGAAGGGAAAATATTAACTGGATTCATCACACCTCTGTGGTTGTAGGAAATAA
>SDBT01018229.1_pt1 | contig 11043 bp, 14 predicted proteins | sample 2277101 | NCBI WGS metagenome assembly SDBT01 (sample SAMN10404973, study PRJNA504765) | marine sediment metagenome | isolation source: marine sediment core GS10_PC15, 103 cmbsf | place: Arctic Ocean: Southern Knipovich Ridge | collected 2010 | reverse complement strand
TGGATGAATATTAAAATTTTTGAAGAAATAATCCAAATCCTCTTCAGTAATTAAATCATTTTGTTCTATGCGGCGAGTTATATCTTCTTGACTCATCCCTAACAAAGTAGCATTTAATTCCAACTGATTAGGTATTTCTCCTTCTGGATAATAAGCACAAGCTATACATTGATACTCATTTGTAAAATTATGTTTTCCAATGCCGTATCTAAGAGTTTTTTCACCTGTATCAGTCCAAATATTCCAAATACTTTTTGGTAGTGCAGCCTGTAAATTCACACGTGTCCGTTTATTATCAACGGAAATAAAGACATTTTCCATATTAAACAATGAGTCTTGAACTGTAATTGAAATTTCATAAGGATGACCGAATTCGAAAGCTGTGAGGAGATTATTTTTATTAATTACCAAATAATTAGATAGAAACTTAGCTTTATTCCTTCCAAGGCACTCATTAAAAGTTAAAAGATAACGTTGTTTATTTGATTCATCAATAATATCAGGGTCAATTAATGTTATTTTTCCTCTTAATTCAAATTGATCTAATGCAAAAGCGATTGTTTGAGCGATAGCTCCACATCCAATTAAAGTTAAATTTATATCAAGGTATTGTGGTAGGGGAGGATCAATAACAGGCTGTTTAGATTTACCGTGTGTTATAAAATCATATATAAAATTATCTATAATTTCAATAACCACATAATCTTTCACTAACAGTTTAAATACCTCTCCCACACCTAGAGCAGCAATATAAATTGCTGATAATGGATTTCTCGTAAAATTTTTCCAAGGGCATGGTCTTATTCGTGAAAGATAAATGCTCCAACCATTTGAAGAGAGATAGAGCGGATGTTGAACATTAACTTTTTGATTTCCAATAATTATCGATAATATAGGCCTTTCATCGAAATTCTTAGACAGGATATTTTGTAAAAAACTATCTGGAAAATACTTTTTTAAAAACTCTGGATTACCTACATATCGAATATTATCAATAAAACGATTTAATAAATTAAGTACAATGTTACAAATTAATTTATTATTCTCAATTATTTGTGAATCAGAATCATTATCTTGTAAAATAACTTCTATTTTTAAATTTTGAATTTTTTTATGATAATTATCCTCATCTTTCTCATTAGTAATTGAAGTAAAGTTGTCTAAATTCCTTAGAAGCGACTGAGGTTTATTATCCTTTAATTTGTTATTTTGAATAGTTTATTCACCTTATTTTTTGATTGTAATACCCATTTATTATCTAATAATCGATATACTACCATATCCTTCAAACCACCTCTAAACGAGATATGCCCGAAATCAGGCACGACTATACTAAATGATCCAGGAATAGTTAAAATTGAATAACTATCATCAACACAGCTATGAAACGCATCTCCAGGATGAGTATGCAATTGAGCAATAGCAGAATATTTTTTTTTGTTTAAATCAACATTAATCGTGTGGACATCAATATCAGGAACATAATATGATAACATAGTATTGTATTGCGTAGGAATCCAGAGTTCCCTTATTTTAAAAGTATTATTTTCCTCTAGCCCAACCCAAATTGCAAATGCTTCTAAATCTTCTTTTCCATATTCCTTAAATTCTTTAAGTGTCTCTTCAAGGATTGTAAATGGGAGTAGAATTAAATCAATTTTAATCATAAAAATGCACTTTCAATTATATTTTCATTTGATCGATCAATCATTCCGATAATCCGATTAATTAGTTCTACAATATTACATGTCGAGCCATATCTTTCTAATTCCCATCGATCCAAATCAAAATAAAAATTATGATATTCATAAGTTCCAGGTGTACATACCCAAACCCCATTGTTATGATTTATTAAATGCTTGATTCCTTGTTCATCTGGGATTATTGCATCTGGATTCAACCGATTTACTAATTTTTTATCTGGAGTAAGAAATCCAACCTGAGGAGGGCAATAATTATAATTCCGAAAATTTAAGGATAATATAATTAAAGAATTCCCTTTAGGAGATAATACATCGATAAAAATGTTTGGATAGAAGATTGTGGTTATTTTCCAAATACTGGTGTAAATCTTACTTTTCTCCTCTAATTCATCCAATACCTTCTTGAAATACATTTTTGAGACATTAGGATCTAAAAGCAAATGTTCAGCATTTATTCGATGATGTCTTCGCCGATCAATTCTTGAGGTCTCTCGTATAATAAATGAAATCTGACCTTGTGGCAGATTTGGAGGTAATTTTATTTCAATTCTTTGTATTTATAAAACCTCCCCTACCAGCACCTTTGGATAGAAAGAGTTTAATAGAATCACCAATATTTTGGTCTTTAAAGCTGGAATTCATATTAATTACTTTGCCTCCTTCAGTCCTTAGTTCCCATCCTTCAATTGAACCTTGTTGACCAGCTTGGTTTAATGCTTTATGAACTGCTCCCTTTATATTTTGGTTGATATTGACTTCAATAGGAAACTCCTTACCCTGAATAACAAATGTTATTACGATTTTTTTATCACTTTGACTCATTTTAATTACTCCTTTTTTTTTTTATTAAAGAAATGTTCTTTTATCTTATTATAAAATTTAAGAGATACCCCGTTTTTCCAATTTTTTATCTAATGTTTATTCTTCACTTCTCTGATTCTTGGTCTCGTTTGCTGGGATGGTGTTTTCATTATATTACGGATTGGGCCACACCATACCATTCTCTAAAGTCAATGTCTAGATATATATCAGAGTCAAAGAGTGACAAATCTAATAATGAGTCTGCTAAGAAAAATCTCTCAAGAATGAGTGGTTTGCTAAAGTTTTTGGATAAACAAATTAAAGAAATGGTTTTGTTGTTCATTCCATTAGATGTGATCCGAAATTACAATGAATTATTAATACAATTTTTAGGAGGCTTAGCACCAATCGAAATGGTTGATAATATTAAACAGTTTACAGGAAAGGACACAATAAATTTAATATTTGAAGGAGCTCAAATGGCTCTTGAAAACTTAGGAATTGCATTCACTGAATTAAAAGAAAATGTCTGGGAAGAATTGAAGAAAGAAAGAGAAGATGGATTGATCTCATCTGAATCAACTGCAGTTGATAAAATTCGTGAAAAAGTTCCACATATAATCAATATCATTCAAGAAATGTTGATGATAATCACTGATATTCTAACATTACCAATTCGTGTTTTAATTTCTGAAAGCCATTATGGGTTAAAAACAGCAATAAACTCCATTATTTCCGAAGAAGAAGGATTATATGGCTCTATACGTGGGAAACTTGATAGTTTATTTGATCAAATTGAAGAAATAAGAAAGTAAGGCTATGCCACTTAAATAAAGTGATTTCAGACTCCAGTGATTCACATTTAAATTTAAATACCTTACACAAGAATTAAACAAAAGAAGATAAATACTTAATGAAGAAAAATATAATTTTTAAAATTAATAAATACATTACTCTAAAACTAGAAAATGGATGGATATTTATTCATGTTATTGAATAAAGTATTTGAAAAAAATTTATTTAAAATGTCATCAAGGAAATTGTACACATGGAGACTTGCCAACTAATTCCATTTTATATATTTCAGAAGTTGTTAAGCAGTAAATTTTATAATATTGAATCATTCGGGGAGTCTTATGAAGTCTATTTTCAGATTCCAAACTTCTACAAGGATTTTGAATTTCTTAGAGTTAATTTTTCACCTAACCATAATGTGCTTTTTGAATTTCTTAATAAGTATTATCATAGATGGAGAGCCAAACGAGTTCCTATAAGAGAGATATTTTTTGAAATCAAAGCTAAAATAGCTCTACACGTTAGGCAGTACCGAGTGTTGAATAAAGAGCTACTGGAGTTACTACTCTCTTGGGTATTCTTAAGATTTTGTCTGACGTTTTTTTATTTTTCGGGGAGATGTTGGTATAATTCAATTGATTGCGAAAACTTTGGTAATCCCAAAGAGAAATACACTTTTTGGGAGTTAATGACAGATCCTCAGGAATCAGTATCAAGGTACTGGTATATTAAATTATTCGAGAGGATTTTTCCACAACTAATCTCTTGGATTAGCTATACATCCAAACCAAGTAAGTTTAGACTGAATTTAAAAAACAAAGTTACAGAAGGGATCTTTGAATCTATTACCAATACTGTAATAAATGTTGGCACTCCTCTACTAATGACTAAAAAAGAAATTATTATTATGCGAAAATTCGAGTTTTTTGAGACTAAAAAGATAAATTCAAGGAAGGTTGAGTATCCATGGTTTACCAACTTATTAGAAATATTAGGAAAGTATGGATATAGTGATCTCCGGTATAATTATTCGACATTCCAGAAATACCACAACCAACCGTTGAAATATCCACGATATCATGGCATAATCTTTAGGAAAAGTTGAATTTTGTACAATTATATTTACCCAAGGTAAAAAATGGTTAAAACTAAATCTTAAATTTGGAAATTCTATAAAGATAGGAAGATTTAAAGTTATTAATATTACTTATTGCAGAAGTAAGGGATTTATAGCATACCATCCTGAAGAAATTTTAATTTTTAATTAATTTTTTATCTGTTTTTTATTTTTTTCTCGCTCTTTCAGAATTTCCTTACCCTTTTCTCTTATTATCTAGTTTAATGCAATTATTTCTATTGAATTTTTTTTAAGATAATCAAATCCTAAAGAAGAAGATGATTTTATCCCTGAGTAATTAGGATTATTTTTTCAATTAACACACTTTTTAATCAGCTCAATCTTCCTATCAACCAAGAAATCGTACTATTTGGTTGTTTTGCTATATTTTTGATAAATTTATTTAGTTCTTACGCCTTATCACATAGAACTTCAATAATAATTGCCAAATTAGATAAAACAAAAATGAGCTCTACTACATTTTAAATCTAGGAATTTACAGCTACTTCCTATCATCTGATAGACACCATTAAATTCTTCACTAAATGGCATCATAACAGAAACTAGTGTTGGATCCACGACTTTGTCAGACACCTCAAATATTGAATTAATAACTGATATTTCTTTAACTCTCCCTTTTCTTCCTATTGATTTTACCTTCTTGTCCTCTTTTTCAATTTTAGTTCTATTATCTATATTACTTTCATATTTGTTATTAAACACCAAATAGTTTCTCTTAATTCTTGCTTTAATTGTTCCATTGAGAATCATATCTTCCAAAATTGGTAATATCTCTGCAGGAGTATCAATCTTTGACTTAAGATCACTAATTGAAATTTCTTCGTAAATTTTTGATATCAAAAGTAAATTAGGAATAATTTCAGGTATTTCAGGCAAAATTTCAAAAAGCTCCAGTGGAAATTTTAAGAATATTTTAATTTCGTATCCGTTGATGATCATTTTCAATCATAAAATCATGAAAAAAGATTAAAAAAGTATGACCATTCTTTTTACCATACCCTTTATTAAAATTCTAATAATAATATTTAATTTTCATATTATAATTTATATTTGTAGAGTGATTTAGAGTTGAGAGTTGAAATATATTGGAAGGAAGGTAGAGATACCAGTAATAATTTTAGACTGTTAAAGAATGTTAGGAATGTATCAATTGACAATAAACATAAATGGATTGATTTTCTCTTGGATAATAATGATATTAGGAATAAAGATTATGGAGACTTCAAGTTAGACGAGGGAATGAAGGATGGAGATTCATTTGGAGTTCAGATTAAGAAGGACGATAATGATTTTGATCACATCGAAATAATGGATGACAACTTGAAATTTTATACTAAAGAACAAATCGTAAGAAAAGCATTATTAGAAGAGCAACGAAGACTTGATATCAAATATCTCGTTATTGGTAAGAACGGGATTTATCCAAGCAATATGGGAAATGAACTAAACGCAGATGATTCCTTAGAATCATATGATGGCAAAAGGCAAATTCAATTATGTGAAGATTGGATAAAGAAATTTTGCTCAAAAACACATCCAAATATCGGTATCGTCAAAAGACGTTCTTCCTATGGATTCAAGCACAAGGTCGAACGATATTACCGAAAAGAAAAAGGTTTTGAATTTGATAATTATGTTTCCAATGGAGCATTCATTCAAGCGGCAATAAATTTGCAGTATGAAGTGAAAAGAACAGACTTAAACAGTCCAAATGTATATTTAAATATAGTCATAATAAATAAAAAGATGGACATCAAGTTCTGAATTAGTTTTTATATTGATTAAAAAGAGAATTAAATAAAATGAAGTTCCTACTACAAGAAAAATTTGAAGCGTTAGACAAGAAAGAAAAAGAAAGAAAAGATTCAATGCGCTGTGGATATCTTAATCCTTTTGACGGAAAAATCAAATGCGAAAATCTAAACATAAAAACTGTCGTTTATTGTCCTTTTATTGCAAATGAAAATGTTTGGTGCCCAATAAAAGATTTAATTTTTGGAATCCCTTGCTGTCCAAGTTGTAATTATAAGATGACCTCTTATCTAAGGGATTTAAAAAGTAATGAAGTAATCTGTGAACATTGTCGTTCGAGATTTTCTGAAAAAGATGTTACTACGTATAAAGAATTAATTATAAAAAAAGGAATTAATAAATTAAGAAGAGTGTGGTTTACACATTAGAATAATTGATATTATGGATACGTGTTTTATCTTATTTTGCATTTATTAGAAAATAAATAGTATGCCCATCCTGAGATCAAAATTTTCAACCTATTCAGAATAGACATTAAATCTCTTTAGTTTTTTCTCTTTATCTTCAATTTCTTTTAACATTGGTTGAATAATATACCTCTCAACTAATCCAAAAATTATAGGCAGATTAGCTATATTAAAAATTAAAATAGGTACTGAAAAGAGGGTGATTATTAAGGTGATTATCAAGATAACTTCATTTAACCCTAACAGTGTTAAAAACAAAAATATTCTGTATTTCCAAATTCTTTCCATCATGTTCCTCCTTGGTAATTGTTTACAATAATTTATAAAAATTTCTTAATAAGGTTAAATATAATAATTATTAAAACATGTAAATTGGCTTTGAATGTCAATCACACAAAAATATGCCAATCCTGAGATCACAATTTTCTCCGGGTGAAATTTTTTTTTCAGGATCAGGATAAAAAATTAATTTCGAAATTATTAGTAAATAGTTTTTTTTAAATACGATTTATTATCTAACTTAGCTTTTAATGTAAACAAAATTCAATTCGGAATTAAAAAATAAATGATACTTCAAGATTTTTGGGGCTTAAGCATTTGGGATATAATTGTTTTTAGTGTTTCTATTATTCTCTTTATAGCTTCAAAATATTATGATAAATACAAAGAAAAAAAACAAGTCAAGTTCTTATTCCTGCGTATCAAGAAATTATTCGAGAGTACTTTAAACAAGGATTCCAAAGAGAAGATTCTAGCTGAGTTACCTTATCTGAGGACAGAAATAAAAAATCTAATCAAAATTGGCGTAATTCCCCTAATAAGAGAATCTACAAAAAGAACTGTCTTACATATAGTTGATAAATATATCTTTACAGGTGTAGAATTAATCTTAATGAATAATCAAAGGGTTGAGATTAATAAAGAGAATATGGAAAGGATATTACAAGAAATGATTAATTCTGCAAACAAAGACTTTAAGATAAAATTAAGGAAAAAGCTTTCTATATTTGATTTTCAATAATAAAAATTATTAATATGTATTCTCCCAATTAAATCAAAAAGATTTAAGGAATATAATTTGAAACCAAAAGAATTATCAATAGAAGAAGCTTTCGAGTTGTTGTTTAAAATTTTTCCTAAATATCTTGATTATTTTGAATTTGACTTAGACGCTTTTCTAACATATAAATCCATCAAAAGCTACACTTTTTACATAATTTTAAGGATAATATCCATACTTATATATCTAATAGTTATTTTGTCATTTATTTTTTTAGAAGATCCTCTTATAAAAGCTATTACATGGATAATTTCATCTTCATTCTTATTTGAATACTTTAATTTAGATAAATTAATACATAAAAAATACAAATACACGTCTTACTTTTATTCTATCATAAACCGCAATTGTCGTGATATAACTATATCGAGGACTTAAGCCTGTCGTTTCAATATCAAGATAGGCGATACGGTCAATAAAGTTTGGGATCATCTTCCAATGTAGTGGAATAACTTTAAACTTTCTACAAAAACCTTCCAAAAACTATACCCTCAGCTTTAAATTTTCAGAAAATTGATAATCCTTAATTGAAAGTTAAGGATTAATTGAAAGTGACCGTATTAGGAATAATATTATGGGATATGCTTATACATTTCTAAATAATAACCAATTGAATTTGAGTAGATATTGCCTAGAAGGAGCGTATGAAATAGCTAAAAGAGACATCGAATATTGGAAAGTACGTTCAAATATCAATATTCTCGAGGAAGATTGGGAAGATCTTAAAGAGACAAGCGAAGAAGTATTAAAATTTGATTCAAACGATCCTTTTGGAAATCTATACCACTGTCTTCATTTTATCTCCAAGAAGAGTTTTCTTTACATTTTGAAGCAACTCTTAAAGCTTCAATCAGATATAAATCTCCTTCAAGTACCTAATCCAATGGCATTTGTTTCGATTCTTAGAGCACTTCATTTTATAATCCGCTCTTTTTCGAAAGAAGAAATAAAGGAATTTGTAGATTTTATGTTCGAGCAAAAAGGCCAGAATATTATTAAGTGTGAAAAATTGCTTCTAATAATTGCTAAATTCTTAGCTGATAATTTTGTTGAGCTAAAACATTTTATAATTCTCGTAAAAGATTCAAAACTAAGATTTGAAAACCTTCCTTTTAGAGATGTAAAAACAATTTTTAATACTGTAGAACACCAGTTAAAAATTCTTAATCCAAACGAAGATATAGAGTTTGGTACCGTGCTTACTGGATTATCGAAAGGTTTAGAAACACTTTTAGCTCACATGTTGGGCAAATATATTTACGATTACGTCGAGGGAAAACATTTCCCCTTACCAAAGAGGTATAAGCAAGGAACGAACAAAAACGTAAAAGAACTCCACGTATTATTAAGAAATTTTTTCGAAGATCCAGCTAATCATCACCCTATATTAGGAAATTGTAAATACATTCTCAGAGGAATAATTAATGGTTCGGATCCTCAGAACCCTCTAATGGAAGATATATACGATTTTGTAAAAAATTCGCTTTATTTTGATGAAATTAAGCTAAAATTAATTATAAAAACAGAAGACCTCTTTGTAGAAGATAGAAACTTAGGTACGCATAAAAGAATCTACTCCAAAAAAGAGGTAGTAAATATTTTAAAGCAGCCAATACCACTATTTAACGAAGTAATTAGTTTTTTACACGATAAATGGGAAGAATTAAATGTAATTGTTTAAATTTCTACTCTCATGCCCCTTAAATCATCTTGATAACTAGTATTTACTTGATGAATAGTAATAATCCTAAATATGCTGAAGCACGAAAAATGATGGTTCAGGACGCAATTGATGAGATCACCAATGTTCAGAATTTTAGCGATTTCTACCAACATTCATTCTACCAGATTGCCAAATTCGGTCTCCAATTAGACGCAAGAAAAGAAAAACTTTTCTCTTCTGATAACTGGTTAGATCCGCAATGTAAGGATGAGTTAATAGAGAATATCAGGAAATTTTTGGTAAAACATTTAAAATAATGTGATGTATTAAAAATTTAGCCTAAAATGACGCAAAAGCAGAATGGAATATATGAATAATTTACTTTTCAGATTTATTATGTCAACTGTCGCTTTTTTTCTGTCGTTATTTATCCTTAACATATCCGGGAAGAATCCACTACCCCTTCCATTTTCAAAGAATCCAAGAAAGGAGAAAATAGAAGTGGGAACATTTACTCTAATCGCATTATTTTATTTCTCCCTAGACATTTTTATTATAAGTCCACTTGTCTATTCTTTTTATATTCAACTGGGAATAAGTACAATATTATTGTTATTTATCCCGTTAATATATACCCGCTACAGAGATAATTGGACAATTAAAGACTATGGGATCACTTCCAAGATAAGAAATTGGTGGGTTGTATTTTTTAGTATCCTCATATTTTTATACATCGGATATTTAAACACTTTTATTGAAGATATCTCGTGGTATTTATTAATAATATTTATTTATTCTAATATTTTTTTAGAAGAGTTTCTATTTAGAGGAGTTATTCAATCTAAGTTGGAAAGAGCAATTGGGCAAAATAAATCTGTATTTTATCAAGGAATATTATTTATGCTCATTCATACTCCTAAATATATTTTTGATTTATCTGTGGATGGTAATTATTTATTGTTTATAATGAAATTCGGAGTGCAACTTTTTAATGGAATTATTTTTGGATTGATTTATATGAAAACAAGAAATATTTGGATATCTGTAATTTGCCATTATCTAAATAATTGGTTTGGATCAATAATAATTCAGGTTCTATAATCAAGGCTTATAATTGTGTTCATAAAGAAGAAAGCTACCATTGGTATAAATCAATGGAAATGAATACAAATTTAGACATTTTGGATAAAACTATAATCAAATGGATGCAAAAGTAGGTAATTCTACAATTTCCTACTAATGGAAAGGTTATTTATAGTGTAAATTCTCTTATAGTGTATTAATAAATTTCATTTTACCATTCTAACTCACATCAAAAACAATTCAATACTTAATAATTTTACAACGTACATAATAAAAGTCTAATTTCTAATCTTTATAATACAATATACCAATTAAATCTGCTTTACTTGCGAATTCTTGAGATAACTTATGGCTTTCATGAATGACAAAGCTTTCTTTTAGCGCCTTCCGCTCTTCCCCGTATTAAATAAAGTAGATTGAAATAATTGAACCGCTATATTTTCTAATTCTATTTCTAAAACTTTGTACCGCTCAATATCTTTATACCGTTGAGAAAGACGCATTTTAAATCGATAGAGTTGGGGTTGAGCCATGGTGTTCTTAGTCCATATGTGGCTCTTAATTACAAATTCTTTCTCATT
>SDBT01018228.1_pt1 | contig 11045 bp, 5 predicted proteins | sample 2277101 | NCBI WGS metagenome assembly SDBT01 (sample SAMN10404973, study PRJNA504765) | marine sediment metagenome | isolation source: marine sediment core GS10_PC15, 103 cmbsf | place: Arctic Ocean: Southern Knipovich Ridge | collected 2010 | reverse complement strand
GTCGCGCTTGCCCGTGCCGTACTCGTCGGCAATGTTCCACTGCATAGGCCGCCACTTGCGGGTGTACTGCATGCGCAGCGTTATGGCGTTGATGAGCTCATTAAGGCTGCTGGTCGAACTGAGGCTTTGGTAACGAATCAGCGCCTGTCGCTTGACCGGCAGGTAGTAATCGTAAGTGGAGGTCAGCGACGGCTCGTAAATACTGTAGTTCGGGTCGTGCTGCTCGTCGGTCAGCTCGAACCACCTCTTGTCCTCGATAAAGTCGTGGTTCGGACGAACGTTGTAGTGGTGCCCGCTGTAGCTGGCCTCGCGGTATATGTGGCCGTTGTCGACGTTGGCCTGCTCAATGGCCGCGAAGTAGTTGGCGTTGCCCGTATCGCCGTCGCCCCAGACGTTGGCGTGGTAGTCCTCGTGGTCCACCGGGTCCGGCACCAGATCCCATGACTGGCTGGACGCACTGAGCGTATCGCTGGTCTGGGTGAAGACGGCGCTGGCTGTGATCTGGTTGACCAGGGTAAGGCCCACATCGGTCGGGAAAGAGAAATTCACCGACGTCTGGCCCGGAAGGGTTATCAGCGTAACCTGCTGGTCGGCCACGCGCCCGTAGCTATCCTCCCAGTTGATGGTCACCGCCAGGTCGCCGGCCTGGGCGGTGGTCAGATCGACATGGCCCGATATGGGATTGGGCTTATCCACCAGGGAGGCGTCCAGCACAACGCTGGTGCTACCGACGGCAGCCGCCGGGCAGAGCTGCGCTCCGGCCAACAGCACGCCGGCCGCCAACGTCAGTAGAGACATACGTGATAATCCTTCTGAACGGTTCGAAGCAAGACGCATCGCTATCCTCCAGAAAAAACCGCTTTCGAAGCCGTCAACGTATCGACGGGGGTGGCCTGGGCGCATAAGAGACCGCCGGCGCCTCGGCCCGGCGGGCCGGATTGCTGATCGACGTACTGCTTGCCAGAACTGGACTGCGGCACATGCCCCTCCTAGACACGCCTGACGACCTACTTGCCCCATTATAACGACTTTCGATGATGCTGTACACCGCCGTCGGATCACCTGCTTTATCGAACCTGTTGGGATATTGTGCGATGTCTCATGTCTGCTGGGCGTATGGTCGGGCAGACACGAAAAGCAAGAATTATGGCATGGCACGAGTCGGCCGGTCCAGATTAGAATAGACGGGTGCACGAACCCCAGGCAAAGCTATACCGCAGTGAGGGGCTGGGCGAGTCGCTGGCGGTGTATTTACCGGTCACAGCCGTAACTCGCGTGGTCGGGCTGGGGCGGGTGGTGCTGTTGGTATGGCTGATGAAGCAGGGGGAGTTCGGCCTGCTGAGCTTATCGCTGCTGCTGATCAACGTGGCCATGCCGGTTTGCAGCTTGGGATTGAATGAGGCCCTGGCCAGGTACGTACCCCAGCACGAGATCCGGGGCACGCTGCGGCGGTTCGTAACCAGCGGCGCCATGCTGGTGGTGGCTGTGGCGGCGCTGTTGACGCTGGTGGTGGCGTTGTGCGGCGGGCCTTTGGGCAAGATGGTGTTCGCCAGCCCCATAGCGGCCGACGGTTCTGGGACCATCGCCTCCGCCAGGCTGGCAGGCCTGGTGAGGATCAGCGCGGCTGCGACGTTTGGACTGATCCTGTATTGGCTGGTGGGCGCGGTCCTTCGCGGGCTGCGAATGTTTAAGGCCCTAAGCCTGATGGAGCTGTGCAGCGCCCTGCTGTTCGCCGGACTTGCCGTAGCCGCTACCTTGGCGGGCTGGAGGCAGGCCGAAGTCCTGCTGGAATGTTATCTGACATCACTATTGATCCCCGCGTTTGTTTTCGGGCTTTTCTGCGCCCGGCGCCTGCCGCAGTCGGACGAGCAACCGGTAAGCAGACCAGCCGGGACTAAGCGCGTGCTGTTGCAGTATGGGATCTGGATCGCCGCCGCAACCGTTATGTGGCAACTGGTGCAATATTGGCCTATGTGGCTGGTCAACAAGGCCGGCGGAACCGAGGTGACCGCCGTTTTTGCGGCGGTGCGGCAGATCGGGCAGTTGGTGATCATAGCGGCTGGGGCGCTCACCACCGTCGTAGCGGCGGCGGTAACGCGCAAGTGGGAAGCCGAGGGCCGCACCACCGCCGACGCCCAGTTGCAGTTGGCAATCAAGGCCATGGGGCTGGCGCTGTTGGTAATCTGCGCCGGCGCGTGCCTGGCAAAGGAATGGCTTATAAAACTGTTTCCTCCGAACTATGCCGCCGGCGCGGAGATACTGCCCGTCTTGCTGGGGTCTTTCCTGATGTTGGGCATGATCACTCTGCTGGTTACGTGGTTTGGTTTGGTGGAACGGACGCGGTGGGTGTTTGCCGTTTATGCCGTCGGGGTAGTCTGCAACGCGTTATTCGGGCGGTTGCTTATCGGCGGCGTCAGTAACTGCCAGCAGATAACTTGGAGCACCTCTACCATCACCAGCGGATCAGGCAATTTGCTGGGCGCTGCGGCATGGACCGGTATGCTGGCGGCAGCGTGCGCCGCAGCGATGTGCCTCATGTTATTGCGCGCCGTCGGCCGCAAAATGGATGTGGGTACCTACCTGGTGTTTTGTGGGCCTTTATTTTTGGGACTACGTTGGCCATTTATGCTGACTGGTGTGGTATTACTAATAGTAGCAGCCTGGTGTAGTGCGATAATTCTCACGGCGGCCGAAAGAGCCCGCCTGCTGTCAGGTCTGTGGGGGTTGATCCGATCGGTTCGTCGCAACCGGTAGGATCGTTGCGAAGCCGAGTATTAGCACGGCTTTACAAACTCATCGCTAAGTAATTCTGCGCGCTTTACGAGCCGATTAAATCAGGCCCGATCGTCCGGCGAGGTCAAACGATCAGACGCCGAAGGCGGGGCGGGACGGATGGAACAAGCGTGTCAGAACGGTCGGACAGCATCGAAGTGGAAGTTGCCCTGAGTTGTGTAGCGATCTGTCGCGCAAGTGGTGGGGGATAAGAACCATGAGTCAAGTGCTGGAAGTACTTGGTCGCGGACTACTGTCGAGCCTGTCGGCCGGGTTCCAGGCGGCGCTGCATGAGAAAGAACCGGACACCACGGTCCAGGAACTTCGCGATCGCGTGCAGCCGGCGCAGCAGGATCCCGAGCCCTGGGTAGCGCTTGGGCAAAGGTTCCTGCATCAGTTTCGCATGGCCCAAGCCAGGGACTGCTTCGCCCAAGCGCTCAAGCTCGATGACGAGTTGGCTCATGCCAAACTGGGACTGGCCTGTGCTCTCGATGAGCTGGGCCGGACCGAAGAAGCGATCGAGCAACTTATCTCAGTTCAGCACCAGCACCCGGACGATCCGGCGGTCTGCTTCTGCCTGGGATACTGTTACGAACGATGCGGTTATGTGGGGCGGGCAGTAAGACACTATCATAATAGCCTCAAGCTATGCCCCTCGTTGCGGAACGCGCGCGAGCGAATGGCGGCAATCTGGCTGGCCTTCGGCAAAATCGATAAGAGTATCGAGCAGTACGAGCGCTTATGCGAGCTGGACCCTGACAAGATCGAGCTTCACTTGATGCTGGCAAATCTTTTGCTTCATGCCGGGCTGGCGGATCGGGCGGTGGATCGCTACGAGCTGGCCCTGCTGATCGAGCCGGACACCTGGGGCGGGCGGAACGATCTGGCGGCCTCATACGAACAGGATGGGCTGTTGCCCGAGGCGATCGCCGAGCTGCGGGATCTGCTGCGGCAGGAGCCCAACAAGGCCGACACCTATCTGCGTCTGGGCGACCTTCACGCCAAGCTCGGGCAGGACGAGGCAGCGTTGGAACAGTACCTGCAGGCGGTCCAGGTCAACCCGGACTATCTGGAAGCGACGGTAAAAGTGGGCGCGCTGCACCTTCGAGCCAATCGGCATCTTGACGCAGCCGGCTGGTTCAATCGCGCGGTGCAAGCTAACGACCGCCTGCTGACGGCCTATGTAGGGCTGGCCGTGGCCCAACGAGAGGCGGGGCAGTCGAAACAAGCGACGAGCACGGTGGAAATGGCCCGAAGCCTCGAACCGAACAGCACCTTGCTGTTTTCCGAGATGGCGGTCTTGCAGCTCCAGGTCACCGGCAGCGACACCCAGCAGCACCAGACCGGCCAGAATGGTCCGGAGCAATATAAGCCCGGCAGCCCGGCAGCAGAAGCCCTGCTGGACAAGCAGATCGAACGACATCAACGGGCCTTGCGGCGCAGCCCAAACCATGCGGACCTGCACTACCGGTTGGGCATCCTGCTGCGCCAGCGGGGCCGGCTCGATGAAGCAATACAGTCGTACCGCCAAGCGGTCGTGATCAATCCGGTCTACAGCCAAGCGCTGATGAAGATGGGATTAGCCCTCCAGGAGCGAGGTTTCCAAGACGAGGCAGTCCAAACGCTGCGCCGCGCCCTGCAAGTCAAGCAGGAGGACATAGAACTTCATTACAGACTGGGACTATTGTTCTGCCAGCGAGCGCAGTTCGAGCTTACCGTGGAGCAGTTCCAACACAAGATGCGGGACCAAGGCCTCAATGTCGAAGTTCACGCCAACCTGGCGCTAGCTCTGCAAAACATGGGCTTGATCGACGAGGCGGCGGCAACGTGGCGGAGCGTATGTGAGCTTTGCGGCGACCAGGCCGCCGAACCCGTGGCAAACTAAGACAACTAAAGCCATCAACAGACCTGATGCGGGTCGAAAGCGCGGCTATTCAGACCTGCCGCAGCTCGGCGCACGGTCGGTCCGCAGCCTGGGATGCGTGGGAAACCACGTAGCGATGCTTGCCGGATCGGTCGGGGTCGATGGCGGGGACCTGATTGACTCGACATGGGACCTGTCCGCCCAGGTGAGCCGCCAGGCCTTGAAGGATCCGCACGCGGTCGTGCCCGCCTATCGTGCCGCCCTCGGCGCCGGAGGCGGCAACCACCGACACGTCAATCGACAAATCCTCTTGCTGCACTATCTTGAACTGCCCGACGGCCTCAACATCCCTGAGCACGTAGATCAACGACAGGGCATGCTTTATGGTACCGTCAGGCATGACCAGCAGATCGGTCTGCCGTCCCTGCGTAACCTCCAGGGTACCCAGCCCACGTCCGCACGGGCAGCACCATTGCCCCTCATCGTGCAGCGGCCTGCGGGCCAGGTCGCCGGTGCGGTAGCGAATCAGAGGCATGCCATAGGCCTCGAGATCCGTAATCACGATCTGACCAACGCAGCCCGGCTGGACAGGTCGATCCGCCTCGTCCAGCAGCTCGACGATCATGTATTCATCCGTCGTGTGCATGGCACCTTCGGGGCATTCGTGGGCGACGAAGCCGCCGTCCCGGCTGCCATAGCCGTTGACTGCGGGCACGCCGAAGTAATCCTCGATCTCTCGTCGCTGGTGGTCATAAAGCAGCTCGCCGGTGACAAAGACGACTTTAAGATCCGGCGTACGGATGTGCCGACCGCTGCGGGCGGCATGCTTGCACAAGAGCTCAAGGCTGCTCGGATAACCAAAGATGCAGGCCGGACCAAACGCCTCGATCTGCTCCAGGTAGTGATCCATGCGTTCCGGCGACATGCGAAAGGCATCCAGCAGCAGCTCGTTGCTCATCCAGTCGCGAAGGGTCTTAACGCGATCCTGTCGGGTCAGCTCGGCCGGGGCGCCCCACAGGTACAACTCGCGGTCGCCGGGCTCGACCCCGAACCACCGGTGAGTACGAATCCTCGCAGCCTTGAAGGCCGCCTGCCGCCGTCGATCCACATAAAAAACCAACGGCTGGCCGGTGGACCCGCCGGTGTTCGAACGGATCAGTCCTCCCGGAACCTGCTGCCACACCATTTCATCCCGGTGCTCCGCCACGTCCGTACGGCTCAGCAGCACAAGGGCTCGGAGCTGTTCGAGTGAATCGACGTCGGCCGGGCACAAATCCGCCTGCTCCATCCGTCGACGATAGAACGGACAGTTCTGCCAGGCGTGTTCCAGCAGGGCGCGGAGCTTACGGAGTTGCAGCACCCGCAGTTCTTGCGGCTCAGACCACTGCGTGCGCTCCAGCTCAGCAGCCATGCGCATCGTCGGCCGACGCATCAGGCGCTCGTGCAAGGGCATGATTACACTACCGGCCATCCACCGGTTCATCGCTGGTCCTCTGGCCCGTGGGCAAGCGCCCCGGCAGTCACGCCTTGCTGCGTCGCGACTGTCGAAGACTGCGCCCCATGTGGCGGAAAGTCGCAACCCAGGACATCTGCATAAACCTTGAGGAGTTCTTGCGAAGCGGCCAGCTCCCAGTTGTATCGCTGGCGGCCTGCTCTTGCGGCGTTGGTCTGCATTCGCCTGAGCGTAGGTCTGTGGGCTAACACGTTTAGGGCCTCGGCTATTTCGCCGGCGGTCACCCGACTCATCAGCAGGCCGCAATCATATTCTCGGACCACCAGGGCGATTTCCCCAAAATCGCCAGCCAGCAGCGCCTTGCCCGCAGCCAACGCTTCATACAACTTGTTAGGCGAACTGTAAGCAGCCACCGACGTTGTCGGCGCCAGGGCGTAATAGACCACGTCCGCACACAGGGTCAGCAACGGGATCTGCTCGGAGGGCACTTGTCCCAGATAACGGATGTTCGAAAATGTTGCAGCCGCCTGCTGGACCAAGGACCGTTGCGAGCCGTCGCCGCCGATAAGCAGGCCAAATCGCCCATCGCCGGCCACCGCCTCAATCAGAGGCCCGATCAGCCGTTCTCTGCCTAGATTGGCAATGTAGGCAATAAGTATCACATCGCTGCCGAAGCCTAACTCGGCACGCTTCTGCGCTATCGCCTCTTCAGGCAGCACGTAATCAGCCAGACGCTTGTAGTTGCCGACCACCACGGGTCGGGTCGCCCATCGCCGTGCCAGATCCCCGGCCATAAGCTCGCCAGCCACGATCACCGAGGCACACCGCCTCGCCAGCAGTCGCTCAAGTCGGCCTAACAAACCCAGAAGCGATGGCGGCAGGTGTCCGACCATCATGTCGGTATACATCTCGTGCGCGTCGTAAATTACCGGCAGGCGTTTGGCCTTGCCGATAACCCAACCGCCCGGCAGGGCATCGAGGTCGTGACAATGCACCGCATCAAATGCTTGCCGCCGTGCCCACCACCACGCAGCCGCCCAGTATCGCAGCAGATACCACATCTGGCTGAGCCCACGTCCATGCGTCGATCGTATGCGTACCCGGCGTACGCCGACATCACCGATGCGCTCTTCCAGCGGCCGACGCCCGTCGCGGTCCCAAGCCAGTACGGTCACATCGCAACCGGCTTCAGTCAGCGTTCTCGCTTCGGCCGCCACTCGCGGGTCAGGATCAAATGCGTTGGTCAGGAGCATCAGCACCCGCCGTCGCCCGCCCCGGCCGCCATATTGCTGAATAACCCGCTCAAACACCGCCGATGTGCGCTGCGCCACCTTCTGCCAGGTCCAGTTTACTTGTGACGACGCTATTCGCTGACGATCCCACCGCCGATCAAGGGCAGTTTGCAGCGCTCGGCACAACGCTTGTGCATCGGCTTCCGGTGGCACGAGGATGCCCAGCTCGTCGCCGGATACCTGCTCACTGATACCACCTACGTCGGTGGCGACGACGGGCACGCCGACCGCCAAAGCCTCATTGACCGCATTGCAGCAGCCTTCGGTGGCGGTGGCCAGGGCGAAGACGTCGGCAGCGTTCAGCATGACGTTGATTGCCGCCGGATCCTGTGGACCGACCCATACGGCCGAGCCTCCTATCGCCACCAGCATTTCCTGCACCTGCCGCCGGTATTGCCGCGTGCCGGCAGCCAGACCAACCAATACCAGCCTGACGTCGCCACAGCGCCCTCGTAGCTTACGCCAGGTGGCCAACAGCCGATGAAAACCCTTTCTCTCAGTCACGTGGCCCACAGAGACCACGTAGCGGGCGTCAAGCCGCCAACCGAGCTGCCGACGCGCCTCATCACGGTCCATCTGGAAGAACTCGGTGCGGTCCACTGCGTTTGGAATCACATCGACTTCCAGCGGTTCACCGGTCAGCGCGCGTGCCTGGTCGGCAAGATCTTCCGAAACGGCGATCAACCCGTCGGCTTCGCGCAACGCCCAGGCCACCTGCCGTCGTATCCGCGGATTGCGCGAGGCAAACGCGATTTTGCCACGTAGCGTGATGACCACCGGCAATCCCAGTGCCCTAGCGGCGGGCACCGCTCCCACACCGTCCGGCCAGCAAAAATGGGCGTCGATTAATTCAAAGCTGAACCGTTTCCGCAGTCGCCGCAGCCCGCGCTTTGCCGCCCACCCGAACCATCGCCCGTCCAACGCCTTGAGCCAACCCGGCAGATAATACATGGGCTCGTAGTTAACGCTGGGCTGGCCAGGCACATGCCGCACGGCAGGTGCGGGACGCAGCGGAGGCAGACATGGCTGGGGACAGACCACCTCCAGCTCGACGACCTGCGCCACCGCCTTCAAGCGCCGCTGGACGAACAGCCCCACATGCCGAGCCCACGGGGCCGGATAGCACATTGTCAGACTCGCCACTTTCACGCGGTTACTACCTCCAGGGTTCTGCTTTCCTCTACCCGCTTCGAGCGTTGCGGCTGCTCGGGCGTTTGCATAAACCGTCGCGCCCACTGATCCAGCATCATCACCGACCAAATCAGCGGGGCCAGACCTTGCTGACCGTAGTGGAACCGGCGGTATATCTCGCGCAACTGTCGCCGGTCCAGCCAGTCGCGAACCGGACTGTCGCACGACCGAAATGCCAAGGCGGCCGCCGGCCGGAGCGGGCCGCGTAGCCACTGAGTCAGGGGTACCTCGAAACCGTGTTTTGGGCGATAGGCAATCCGGCGGCCCAGACGCTTGGCAACGAATCGCTTCAGCAAGTACTTGCCGCAGCCTCGACGGAGCTTCCATTCGGACGGGACGGAAGCGAGAAACTCGACCAGCCGGTGATCGAGAAAAGGCGTGCGGACCTCCAAAGCGTGAGCCATGCTGGCGCGGTCAACCTTGCATAGCATATCGTCAGGAAGCGACACCTTGGTATCGACGTAGAGGCAGCGCCGCAGCGGATCGAGCTGACCGGTCCGATCGAAATAGTCCCGCAGGACCAGCGAAGGATGGTAATCGTGCAGTTCATCTGTCAACTCATCGCTCAGCAGGCTAAGCGAGATGGACGGATCGACAGGCGTGACTGAAAGGAAATGGGCGTAGGGCAAGTCGACCGACAGATTCTTGAGGGTAGCTCGCGCACGTAGCAATCGCGGCAGGTGATGGGCGGGCGGATATATCCTGGCCAACGGTCCCAAGAGCCGACGACGGACCCCTGCGGGCACCGCTTGCCGGACCGCCTGTTCAGCCAGGGCAAAGCGGTAGCGGCGGTAGCCGGCCAGAATCTCATCGGCACCGTCGCCGGACAAAGCCACCGTCAGACGCCGGCGGGTTGCCTGGGCCAGGTAGTAGGTCGGCAGCGCCGACGAATCGGCAAACGGCTCGTCATAGTGCCAAGCCAGACGTTCCAGGTCGGCGACGGGGTCCGGCTGAACGATGTGCGAATGGTGATCGGTACCTAGTTTGCAGGCCACGCGCTCGGCATAAGGTAGCTCGTTGTAGCGTTCGGCCGCAAAGCCCACAGAGTGCGTCAACACCCTCGGCAGCGAGTCGGTCATCAAGGTAACCAGGGCCGATGAATCCACTCCGCCGCTAAGGAAAGCTCCCAGCGGCACATCGGAAACCAAACGTTCGTCGACCGCCCCGCGCAGGTGGCAAATAAACTCGTCGGCGATGCGTCCGGGATCGCGTCGCGAGGGCGGATCGAGCGGCAGATCCCAATAAGGCTGACAATTGATTCTGCCGTTGCGCAATACCAGCCGATAGCCCGGCAGCAGCTTGTGAACGTGCCGGTAAATCGTCTTGGGGGCCGGCACGTACGTATACGCCAGATAGTCCGCCAGAGCATGAGGACTGATATCACGCGGCATACCGGGAGCGGCCAGTAAGGCCTTCAGCTCAGAGCCAAAAACCACACGGCCATGGTCGTAGTGCCAGTAGAGTGGTTTTATGCCCAACCGATCGCGCGCCAGCAGGAGCATCCGACGCGGTTGGTCCCACAGGGCGAAGGCAAACATGCCGTTGAGTCGTTCGAGGCAGGCCGGACCGAGTTGCTCATAGAGGTGGATGATCACCTCGCAGTCGCAGTTGCTCGCAAAGCGATGGCCGGCGGCGATCAAGTCTTGCCGGAGCTGACGATAGTTGTAGATCTGCCCGTTGCAGACCAGCCAGACCGAGCGGTCCTCATTGGTCATGGGCTGGTGGCCGGTGGCCGGATCTATCACCGCCAAGCGCGTATGGCCCAGCCCGCAATGCGAATCGGCGTATTGGCCGTGATCGTCCGGTCCGCGGTGGCTGAGGCTAGCCACCATGCCGCCCAGAGCGTGGCGATCGGCGGGACTGAGCATCTCGGCGTCGCAGATACCGGCGATTCCACACATTGCTCAAAGCCTCCCAGTCACAGCAGGTGCTGTGCAGGTAAGCCGACCACCCAAAGCCACCCTCTGATAAAGCTGAACATATCGTTCGGCGATCCGGTCCAAGCAGTGGTGCTGCCGGACGTGCTCCCAGGCCCGCATGGTCAGACTATCGGAAAGCTCGGGCTCGTCGATCAGCCGTCGCAAAGCAGCGGCCGCCGGTTCGGCTCGGCCGGGAGGTACCAACAGGCCCGTTTCTTCATGATGTACGATCTCCGGAACGCCGCCAACGGCCGAAGCCACCACCGGCACCCGGGCAGCCATCGCCTCCAGCAACACCAGAGGCAGCCCCTCCCGCCGGGACAGCAGCATCACAGCGTCAGCCCGCTCCAGGACGCCGGTGATGTCTCGCTGGTGGCCGAGGAACTTGATCGTACTGCCCAGCCCCATCAACTCTGCCTGCCGCTGTAATTGCCCTCGTAGCTCGCCGTCACCGGCCAACAGCGCCTCGACCCCCGTGGGCACCGATTCGTTCAGAACTCCAACTGCCTCCAGCCACGTCGGCCAATCCTTAATAGCCGTCAGGCGGCCTATAC
>SDBT01018227.1_pt1 | contig 11045 bp, 10 predicted proteins | sample 2277101 | NCBI WGS metagenome assembly SDBT01 (sample SAMN10404973, study PRJNA504765) | marine sediment metagenome | isolation source: marine sediment core GS10_PC15, 103 cmbsf | place: Arctic Ocean: Southern Knipovich Ridge | collected 2010 | reverse complement strand
CGTCTACAGGAAGTTACGGCAGCGTCCGGGCAACTGGCGATCAAGGTGGAGCGCCATTCAACGTTTGGCGCGGGCACGCCTGTCGTTCCCGAGCCGCATTCGGAAGGCGATCCACTGTATGGTGGCGTGGTGCGTCTCATCATCACCGCACCAGGGACCACGGATGGGTTGCCTCTGCGTAAGGAGGGATGGAATGCGCTCGCGCCGTACATTGACCATCCTACTCCGAAGGAGCAGTTGCAGCTTTCGCCCGACGCCATAATCGCGATCAGCCTTGAGATCGCACCAACGGCGTCGATGGACATGACAGTTGAAGTTATCCTTGAAGAAGTCGGAGGCTAAGAGTCACATGGAGAACACACGAAAAGATGGCACACTGCTGGTTGCGTTGAAGGGGCCGGAATATCCTGCGTTGACCAACAAATCTATCAGGGTTGGTAAAGAGCGCATGGCCGAAGCCAGGAAGACTGACAGGAAGGTCAAGCTGACGGCAGCCGGTGCGGCACGAGAGAAAGAAGCCGTCGCGTGGTTCAATGCCGTGGTCAAGGCGATCCATGCGGTGCCGCTACCCAAAGGTGGTGGCGAGGCGACGATCAAGGTGAATCATGCGTGGGCGGGTCGTTACTCGGCCTGATGATCTGGCGTGCGTGGTATGTCAACGCGGAGTACAGTAGTAGGGAGATGTCGTGGAAAGATCTCCCTGCTACTGGCTTTGTTGTGGCCGTGATTTACGATAGCGGTGGGAAGGCTATTAGAGGTGGCGGCGATTGGTACAACTTGGTCGAAGGTGACGTTGAGGTAACGCGCAGTCCGAAGGATTGGGGAACGTGGGCAGATAAACCCGTTGGATGTTCCGGTTGCATTAAACAAGGCATTGGTGTGTCAGATGAAGAGTATCAACGTCTTGACAAGCTCGCCTGGGATTCCGTGGCGCCGTAAGCATGGCAGTCAGCTACCGCCAAACCGATAATCCTGCCGACGACAGTTTCAATGTCGGGTGTTCAGGGCAAAGCGCGGGGTCCACCAACAGCGATACGGAAATGCGTATCGGTGGAGTGCCCGGTGTTTCCGCCATTGAAGTCGATCCGGGGAGTAATCCTGCCGCTCCCGGTAACGCGATTTGTGCATTCCAAACAGACTTCGATGAACCAGGTGTCGTGACGTGGGAAGCGGGCGTCTACACTGTCCGCATAAACGTGTCGGTTGCCCGCGTTGGTACGTGGACAGAAACGCACATCTGTGAACGCACAGTCGGTGGTACGTATAACGTCGTGCAGTCGCTCACGGGGCAGAGCGTCGATCTCACTACGACGGGCGTCAAGACATTCCCACCGATCACTCGTGCAACAGATTTTACCGCAGCGGGGACCGACTCGACGCTGTATATCGTTATCGTATTCGACAACGATACGGACCACGGGAATACCAACACTGGCATCTTATTCGATCAACTGATCGATACGCCGATTGGCGGGCCAGCCGTAGTAGATTTCCCCCAACTGCTTCGTCAACGCGATGTCCTTGCCGAGCGCTTCAATGAGTATGAAGACGACGGCACCGAGCAAGTCGTTCTTCAGCGTCATCTTCGTCCACCGATAAACCTCAGAGCGCCCATCGTTGCAACGGGAGGTATGCGAACGGGTGGGTCCGTCGTCGTTCAAGCCACGCGAGCGATTGTTGCAACCGGAGGTATGCGGACAGGCGGATCATGCACGTTAGGTGTACGTCGTGCTATGGTCGCGACAGGTGGCCTACGTTCTGGTGGATCAGCGATCCTTTCAATTACTTCGGGCGCCGTTGTTCCCATTGCTGCAACAGGGGGCATGCGGACTGGCGGCTTCGTCGCCTTGCAGGTTCGAAGAAGCATTGCGGCAACGGGTGGTCTACGGTCTGGTGGGTCGGCAACCCTTTCTAGCTCCGGTACCGTCGCTGTTCATCCACAATTGCTACGTCAGCGTGATACGCTCGCAACCTATTACGAACAATACGAAGATTTCGACGCCAGCGTATTCGAGAGGATCGTTGTCGTTGCTACTGTTCCTGCTCCTGCTGTTGATATCGCTGTTATCGCCGCGACGGGTGGCTTACGCACTGGTGGTTCTGCTCTCGTCCAAGTTACGCGAGCCGTTGTCGCAACGGGCGGGATGCGTACTGGTGGCTCTGTGGCGTTGCAGGTTACGCGAGCCATTGCTGCGACAGGTGGCTTACGGACTGGCGGGTCCGTCAATGTACAATTTACAAAGGACATCGTTGGTACCGGAGGCATGCGGACTGGCGGGTCTGTCGCCTTACAGATTCGACGGGGTGTTGTTGGCACCGGAGGTATGCGGACTGGTGGATCGGTCGCTGTTCAAGCAACACGAGCCATCGCTGCAACCGGAGGCGTGCGAACGGGTGGGTCCGTTGCATTGCAAGCCACACGAGCGATTGTCGCCACCGGAGGGATGCGAACGGGTGGGTCGGTCGTTCTTACGTCTGTACCGCAGGATACGGTTACCATTGTTGCAACTGGAGGGATGCGAACGGGTGGGTTCGTTGCATTGGAAGTCACGCGAGCTATCGATGCAACAGGTGGGATGCGGACAGGTGGATCGGTCGCACTATCAATCGTCAGCGGTGCCGTTGTTCATCCACAGCTTCTACGTCAACGTGATACACTTGCGGTTCATTACGACGAATATACAGAAGACGATGCCACGCGCATTGCGCTTGACGTTACACGTACGATCGTTGCGCCGTTGGAAGCAGCCGCCATTGTTGCAACGGGAGGCATGCGGACTGGTGGGTCTGTTCAATTGGTCGTTCGTCGGGCCGTTGCGGCAACTGGAGGCATGCGTAGTGGTGGGTCCGTTGCCGTGCAAGCTACGCGGGCCATTGTCGCGACCGGAGGTATGCGCACTGGTGGGTCGGTCGCCGTTACGTCGGTGCCACAGGGCGTGGCGTCTATCGCAGCCACCGGAGGTATGCGAACAGGTGGATCGGTTCAGCTTGCCGTACGTCGGGCTGTTGCGGCCACAGGAGGCATCCGAACAGGTGGGTCGGTCGTCCTTACGTCGGTGCCGCAGGGTGTGGTGTTCATCGCGGCGACGGGAGGCTTCAGGACCGGAGGCAGCGTTGCTCTGGCCGTGCGGAGAGCCATCGTTGTCACGGGAGGGGTGCGAACCGGGGGCACGACCGAGCTAGCCGTCAGGAGGAGCCTGGGAGCCACCGGAGGCATGCAGACGGGCGGGTCCGTTGCCTTGAGCATCGTGTTTCCCACCATCCAGATTACGGCAATAGGAGGTGTTCGTACTGGAGGGGAAGTCACCCTCGCTGTACGGCGAGCCATTGAGGCACGTGGTGGTGTTCGGAGTGGTGGAGCGGTGTCCGTTAGTGTCCGTCGAGCGTTCGTTGCTACGGGAGGGATTCGGACTGGTGGGCATGTTACCTTACGTTCGCTCGTTCCCGTCTTGGCACAAAGCGTGGACATTCGAAATGTGCAACTGCTTGGTCCGTTAACAGCGAACGTTGTCGTACATCCGAGCGTTGACAACGTGATACTCTTGTGAGGCAACCATGGTAACGCATGACCGACGCAACATTCCTATCGCAGAAAATTCTCGTCGTCTTGTTGGGTTCGATATGTTTGACGACGATGGTGTCACGCCGTTCGATGGCACGCGACTCGATTTTGCAAGACTGTGGCTGTACGATCAAGATGGCAATGAAATCAATAATCGTGATGGGACCGACGTGCTTGGCGTGGACATTGTTGTGACAGATAAGGGCAAAGGGACCATCGCGTTGACCCCTCTTGATAACATCATGGTCGGTACTTTGAAACATGAGACACATCGTGTCGAAGTTGCGACCCAATGGGATGGGAACGCAGCGCTCCTAGATCGATTTGCGGTGCTCTTGCGAGTCGAGCAATTCAAGGGTATCTAGGGTGTGGTGAGGCGAGATCCCGTCTTAGAACAGGTAAGCTTTGCCAACCCCAGCGCCCCTACGGTGATGCTCGCCGTAGGGGTTGCTTTTTCAGGGAGCGACTATTAGGTTCTAACTTAACAGTAGGCAGGCGTCATGGACCTAGAGAGGAGGCTATGTATGAGACCGCTCGCGCTGGTCGAGTAACGTAATCTTACGATTGTCGACGGTTGAGTCGGGGCAGGGAATGTGGCATCTCCCTGCCCCTTGTTTTTTTAGAATCTAAATATTAGATTCTGAAGCGGTCTCAGTACCGGACTACCGCCCCAATGGGTTCCCGTAAGGTTGAGAATCGGGAATCCCTGAACTACCGGCAGCGAACAGCCGAACGAGGCGTTTATCTCACGCCTACAAGCCTAACGGTGGAGTGTTCGTGGGGGACTGAGCCTGGGGGGCCACAGCGAAGCGGTGAAAACGCGCAAGTATCCGTGGAGCGTTGATGGCTATAAAGTTGGGTGAGAATCCCACCCTTGGTAACCCATCGGAAAAACTATATGACGGATATCGTAATCACTGCCGACGAACGACCGTACGAGATGTCGTTTGGTGCATGCTCCGGTTGGGTCCGCATGCACAAAGGGCACATCTATCCGTTTCGTGGTAATACCTGTTTGATCTGCGGCGAGCGTGAACGTGTTGACGATCCACAACAACAAACCCTGGAAGGGCTATGACCGTTTTGGTAATCACCGATAGTGAAAAAATGCAAACGTGGCTTAGTCGTAACGATCTAGCGCAGTCTCACGCTGCGGATATCCTTGATTGTTCTCAAGCGACCGTCTCGCAGATCGTCAACGGTAACACGGAGATCAATCCCCATATCAAATTGAAGATGAAGCGAGTCGATGTTTTTCGTCTGGCACAACAGCGGCTCAACGATAAGAAGTCTCCGAGTCGTTGCGTGAAAGGCGACTCGACCGATGTCGATTTCTTGGAGCATGTTGGAGTGTGTGTGAGTTGTTCGCATTGGGTGCTCGCGCAAGTATGACCGACGTAGCAGCAATCACTGCCACACGGAAACGCCACCAAAGGACTACGCCGTATCATATGCGGTTGGGTAACTCCATTCGTGTGGAGGCAGCGTACGGTAAGTTGTACGTCGCTGGTCCCGGTAAGGATATTTGTACGAAGGTGAAGGGTGCGACATACAACTACCAACAAGAATCGTACGAGTTGCTGTTGACGTTGGACTCGCTCGCTTCATTACGCAAAGAAACGGGCTGGCCCTTCGAAGAGTTTAGTGCATGTTGCTCGCAAGCGGTGTTGAATTGGGCGAACGCAGCCCATGCCGCGACGAAGAATCTTCGCGAGCTTCATCGGCGCGTGAAGGAAGGCTACCGTACGCCACTCCCCTGGTTTACGCCCGATCCGGCGAAGGTGCCATGGGAGCAACAAAAAGTCATGGCGACCTTCGCGACCCATCTTGACGGGTTTGGTTTTATCTGTGGGACAGGAACAGGCAAGACACGAGCCGCCATCGAAGCCGCACGGTATAAGTTCGAACATAACGAGCTTGACTTGGTTATTGTCGTTGCGCCAAAGGAAGTGCAGTGGGAATGGTGTGACGAGGTACCCTACTGGACGGACGACCGATACGACGCCCATCTGCTCGAAGGGTCGATCACCAATCGCGCCAAGCAACTGTCCATCCTTGGTCGTATTCCAATGCCGTCATTTGCCACGATCAACTACGAAGCATTCTGGCGTATGCCCGATACGTTCATGGAGCTACACAAATCCGGCGTACGGTTCGGTGTCGCATTCGATGAAATGCACAGGCTTCGTACGCCGAGCGCGAAGCGTACGAAGTTTGGAATGAAGCTTGCTTCCATCGCCAATTGGCGCATCGGCATGACCGGCACATTGATTCTTCAAGGGCTACAAGATATTTGGTCGCAGTGGATGTTGATTGATAATGGCATCACCTTCGGTCTGAACTTCCGACAGTATAAACGTCGGTACATGTTTGAGATCCCCGAGCAATTCGTGCTCACGCACACCAGTGACGGATTAGGAATCGTTGGTGACAAGATTCGTGAACGGTCGATCTTTTACCGAAAGGAGGATTGTCTGGATCTCCCGCCACAAGTATTTGAAAAACGACAAGCAACGTTAACCAAGGAGCAACAACGAGCCTATCGTGAAATGGAAGAAGATTTGCTTGCACGTATTGTTGAGCGCCAGGATGGAGATATTGATGCAGAGATCTCTGTTGCGGAAGCAGCAAATCAGTTGGTGATGATGCTTCGCCTCACACAAATTACCAGTGGCCATATCAAAACAGACGATGGGAAAATCCATCGGTTCAGTCCAAACCCGAAGATGGATACCTTGGTGACGTTTGTAAACGAGCAAGTGACGCAAGAGTCAATCATCGTTTGGGCGCGATATCGTGAGGATATCGAAGAGATATGTCGGCAGCTCAAACACCATGATCCCGTGTGGTTGTACGGTGGGATGAAAGATGCGCAACGGATTGACCACAAGGCACGATTCAAGAGTGGCAAGTCAAAAATTCTCGTGGCACATCCTGCGAGTGCTGGCGTGGGATTGAATTTGCAGATTGCCGGTACCGCGTGTTATTACAGTTACGATCAAAACCTTGAGCATCGTGAACAGAGCCTTGGTCGTAACTGGCGTGGAGGATCTATTGAGCTACATGATAAGATTACGGTCGTGGATTTCATGGTGCGCAACTCATGCGACAAGCTCATTCTCGATTCGTTGAAAGGGAAGAAAAAGATTGGACAACTCGTTCACGAGTTGAAGCAGCATATACAACAAGATCTCGGAATGTCTTAATTTCAGGAGCACACAATGACAAAAGGAAAAGAAGTAGTCACGACGTTCGAAGGGTCGGACCTTCCGGCAGGTATCGTGGAAGACTTGTTAGGTGCGAACACCGAAGCGTTGCAACTGCCGCAACAGCTTCCACGTATTAAGGTGCTTCCCGGTGGCGCGAATATGTTCGAGTTTGAAGATACCAACGAAACGACAAAAGAAGTCGTTGGCATTATCCTGGGGTTTCACGCCTCGCATGTCCTGTGGGATAAGCCATTCGATGAAGAACCCGTCGATGGGGAAGAGGGGCCAGCGTGCGGCTCGCCTGATGGTCGGACGGGTCGTCCACGAGAAGGGTTCTTACATCGCATTCTTGACGGACAGAAAGCTATCGGTGATGAATCGTGGGAATGCGCGGGGTGTCCGTACTTCCAGTGGAATACCATGGCGTTGGTGAACAAAAGTGGTAAGGGGAAAGCATGTACCGATCAACGGAACGTCTATCTGATGTTGGAGGATCGTGGGGCACCGATGCATCTTCGGCTGTCTCCCACATCGACACGACCATTCGAGTCGTACATCGCGACGTTGACCAACCATAAAACGCCAGCCCAATTCGTGCGAACGAAGATTACGTTGCATGGAGTCGAGAAGGGTCGCAACAAATGGTCGGTCGCCGCGTTTGAAAATCTCGGCGTACTAGACGGCGACGAAATCTCTGCGGTGATTGAGGAGCGTGACAAGTGGATGCCATCGATCACGCCGCAGAAGTGGGAAACGTTTGTCGATCAAGCATTGGGCGTCAGCGGCGACGATAAGGGAGGAGACGACACACCGTTCTAGGCTCTGCGGGAACGATGTGTTGTTAGGTCGGTGTGGGGTAACCTGCACCGACCGCTTTCTCTCTCTAGGAGCTTATAGTGAGATCAAATCTAATCATTGCAGCAGACTTAAAGCTTCTCCTTGATACGACTATGCTTGCTGAATGGGTACGAGATCGTATTAATATAGCGGTTGAACGACTCGAAGATGTTCGAATGCCAGAGTCAGCACGATTTCTCGTGCTTCAATGGGAATCACATGCAAAGCACATTGAAGACACGCTTGAGATTTACAATGAAAACGAGCAGTCTCGTTTAAAAGAGAACATCGCAACAGAACGTCGGTGCGCTCATGAGCTTCGAGAAGCAGCGAAGCGGTGAACGACCAACTGCTTCATGCGATCAGACAGCGTATCAATTACGCTGATCTGTTTGGGGAATTTGTTGATCTCAGGAAAGGCTCAGGCGATGAACGGACGATCAAGTGTCCATTTCATGAAGACACGAATCCATCGATGTCGCTTAACGTCGCCAAAGGCGTATTCCTTTGCCATACGCCTGAGTGTGGCGCAAAGGGCGATTTCATTGCATTCTATCAGCGCATCCGATCCCTCAATTTCAAGGAAGCGCTCGCCGAGTTAGCTCGTCGTGTAGGACTCGACCCCGAAGGGGAATTACCACCGGGGCCGAAGGATGATCTCGAAGCTGCCGCCGAAGCGCTCTTGCGCAAACAGCAGACGACGCGACCGGAAGAACAACGAGAGATCGACAGTGACATCGTGACGACGTACCATGGGCAACTCATGGGTAACGACGTATTGAAACAACGACTCCTAGAAAAGCGAGGATTGACCGACGCGACACTGACACGTTTTCACATAGGGCATGACGGAAAGCGATACTACATTCCGATCCTTGACGAAAAAGGAACGTGTGTCAACATCCGTCGTTATGATCCTGATGCCAAGAAGAGTGGCATGAAGATGATTTCATGGCGACCGGGATTCGGGAGTGCGCGTTTGTTTCCCGAAGAAAACTTCCACAACAACGAACCCCTCTTTCTGATGGAAGGAGAGATGGATTGCTTGCTCGCCAACCAGCTTGGGTTGAATGCCATTACTTGCACGGGTGGCGCTGGGACGTGGCGTGACGACTGGAACGAAAAGTTCGATGGCAAAGAGTTGATCATCTGCTACGACGTAGATCTATCTGGGAAGACAGGTGCCGGTCGTGCGGCAGCGAAGACACGAGCGTATGTGAAGTCTGTTCGTATCGTCACGCTGCCATTGACTGAGCCGCCAGGAGCCGACTTTACGAATTTCATTGTCGATCATGGGCACAACCTGCAAGACTTTCTTCGGTTGGTAGACGATACATCGCCACTGCCTAACAATCTGGATGTCTCGTCCGATGAAGCCGATGAACCTATCGACGTGCATCTTGGCGATGCGAGCCTTGCGTCATACTACAATCGTCCGGTACGATTTCACACGATGGTGAGCGGCAAGCATACGAAGCCGTTCGTGATTCCTACGAAGGCGCAGTTTACCTGCTCGATGCCCTCGCTAAAGATGTGCGCCAACTGTCCCGTCAATTCTTCTGCGGGATTATTGATCGAGGATATTCCCCTGACCGATGAAGCGATCCTTGAGTCGGTTGGTGCCTCAAAGGAAATGATCATCAAGCGCGCCAAGAAGGTTGTCGGCATTCCACCACGATGTACGTATGTAAAATTCGAAGCGTTGCACATGGCGAACGTCGAGCACCTACGGTTGATTCCTGAGATCGACCACAGCGACGAAGAACATGAGTACGTGACACGAGATGCGTACTATCTGGGGCACGGTCTGTCGTCCAACCGTTCGTATGTGATGTCGAGCGTTATGCACCCTGACCCCGCAACGCAACTCGTGACGTACGTCGTTCGGAGCGCCATTCCAGCGCAGTCGAATATCGATTCATTCCAAGTGGCCGAAACGACCGTGCGGGATCTTGCCGTCTTCCAACCGGACAAACTGACTGTCGATGGACTCTTCGACCGACTTGACGACATTCATATCGATCTTGAACGTGTCACCCGTATCTACCATCGACGGTCTCTGCTTACAGTTGTGGATTTGGTATTCCATAGCGTGTTACGATTTACTTTTCAGGGAGAGCATCTTGTTCGAGGTTGGATGGAAGCCTTAATCATCGGCGACTCACGTACTGGCAAGACCACCATCGTCTCGCGGCTCATGGATCACTACGGCGCGGGAGAATTTATCTCGGCGGAACGCACGAGTGCAGCCGGTCTCGTTGGTGGACTCGACCAACTTGGACAGAAGACGTGGGTGTTGAATTGGGGCAAGATCCCCTTGAACGACCGACGTTTGGTAGCCATCGATGAAATCTCGTCACTGCCGACCGAAGAGATTTCGAATATGTCTGCGATGCGATCAAGTGGCATTGCAGAAATCACCAAAATCCACACCGAGAAAACACATGCGAGAACGCGGGGAATCTGGATCTCTAATCCTAGAGACGGTTTACCATTATCGAGTCATGCCATCGGACTCCGGGCAGTTAAACAACTTATCGGACGCTCTGAAGATATTGCACGGTTCGATCTTGTCGTTACGGCGGGCTCTCACGACGTTGCACTTACAGTTGTCAACGCTGAACGACCAATGGAATATCCTGAGACATTCACATCGACGCTCTGTCATCAACGCGTCATGTGGGCATGGTCGCGAAGCGTCGATCAAGTTGAATGGCGTGATCATGCGGAGCGGCGTGTTCTGGCCCTCGCCATGGATCAAGGCAAGAAATATCGTTATGCGACCGAGGTCCCGTTAGTCGAGCCGAATGAGCAGCGTATAACTATCGCGAGGCTCGCTGTAGCGACTGCTGCGATGTTCTTCTCTGCGTCAGAGGATGGACAGAAGGTGTTGGTCTATCCGGCGCACGTTGAGTTTGCACATGAAGTCATCGAACGGATTTACAATAATCCGCAGTTGGCGTTCGCGGAGTACGCTGCCGCACAAAAAGCCTACTACGAATTTACCGATGCCAGTGTCATTCGCTTACGAGGATTGTTCGATAGCCATGAGCGAGCCGTCAAATCTCTTCGTGGACAAGACACGACGTTCTCTCAGACGGACGTATCGGAGATTTTTTCTTGCGACGGTCGAGCACAGATCCAAAAGGTGATGCGGACGTTGCGCGAGACGGGGTTTCTGAAACGCAGCGGTCGATCAGGCTGGCGTACGTCGCCAGCGGCGAATGCCTGGATGCAGCAGCAGTTGAATGGCAACGAACCATCGGAAAAAGATGATGACTTAACCGAGGAGCAAGAAGCACTCTTGGAGAACATGAAGCCACCATGGTGAATCCCTATATCGTTACACGCATTTCAGGGATCGTCTACAACAAGGTGGTCGAGCCTGAATTAAAAAAACTTTCTTCGCTGGAGATTATCAACAAGGAACGATGGGG
>SDBT01018226.1_pt1 | contig 11045 bp, 3 predicted proteins | sample 2277101 | NCBI WGS metagenome assembly SDBT01 (sample SAMN10404973, study PRJNA504765) | marine sediment metagenome | isolation source: marine sediment core GS10_PC15, 103 cmbsf | place: Arctic Ocean: Southern Knipovich Ridge | collected 2010 | reverse complement strand
CCGGCGATGAGTCTGCCGCCTCGCTATGTATTGTGGCCGGTTTGGGCAACGACTCCTGGCCCCGCGCGCTGCCCTTGTCGCCTGGCGGGAGCCCGCTTTCTGCAACCCATCAGCAGATCCTGGACACTTTTGGTCAATCGCTCTGGTACAAGTTCTCGGTCGAGCCCGGTAGCCAGCTCATCGTCACGCTCACCGGTTTGCCAGTCAACTACGATCTAACAGTCTATAAGGACATCGCAGCCGCCTATGACCAGCTAACGGGCACCGAGGATCTGGAACGACTTAGCGCGGAATTTGCGCCCTCGGCATTCAGTCCATCTGCGTTCAGTCCATCGGCATTTAGTCCTTCTGCGTTCAGCCCGTCGGCCTTTAGCCCTTCGGCTTTCAGTCCATCCGCGTTCAGTCCTTCTGCGTTCAGCCCATCCGCTTTCAGTCCCTCGGCATTCAGTCCGTCGGCGTTCAGTCCATCGGCGTTTAGTCCATCTGCGTTCAGCCCCTCGGCTTTCAGCCCAGATGCTTGGAGCCCGTCGGCCTTTAGTCCGTCGGCATTCAGTCCGTCGGCTTTCAGCCCCTCGGCATTCAGCCCATCGGCGTTTAGCCCATCTGCGTTCAGTCCTTCAGCCTTCTCCGCGGCTCAAATGCAGAGTCTGATCGGGGTATCGGCGTTCAATGGTACTGCCGGCGAGGGGCTGGTTCTCAACAGCTGGAACAATACGGGAAATTTTTATGTCCGTGTCCGTGGCCGCGAGGGAGCTTTCAGCCTTGACGGGCAGTTCAATCTCGGGATCGTAGTGCACGCAGGGCAATGCGGAACAGTCGACGCTTCGCTTGCTCAAACGAATCATGTGCCTGCAGCCGGCAGTTTCACCACAGTCATTCTCACTGACTCGAGTCGCATCGAGGGAACCGTGGCCGAAATAAGTTCATTGATGAGCAAGCTCGACGAACTCGCCGCTCGGAGCGAGGTGCGTGGAGTAGTTGTGGATCTTGCCTCCGACAGCGCCATTTCAACCGCTAATGCGCAAGCAGACGCCAATTTGCGGTGCCCGTTTGCCAAGAACGTCGTGGCGGATGCCATCCGACAGGTCATCGATATGTACAGAAGCCCAAGCCTGAAGTATGTGGTTCTGGCCGGCAGTGACAACGTGATCCCGTTCTTCCGTCACCCGGATGAAGCCCTCCTCGGCCCAGAGCAGCAGTACGTCCCTCCAGTGCTGGACGCTTCGGCATCTCAGGCTAGCCTGCGATTGAACTACGTGTTGAGCCAGGGAGACTATGGAGCTAAGTTCTCGGTTTCTTTTGGGAGCGATGAAATCCCAATTCCCGATCTTGCGGTCGGCCGGCTCGTAGAAACAGCACTTGAGGCGACCAACATGATCGACGCCTACCTCCTGACCTCTGGAGGGACGGTACCCACTCCGACATCCTCCCTGGTTACCGGCTATGACTTCCTGCAGGATGCTTCCGATGCGATTCAGTTTGAGTTTGCTTCCGGATTGGGTGGTGGTGCGCAGACCGACACGCTTATCACACCTGGTCACATAGGCCCACAGGGCTCAACAAACCCCAGCGATCCCCTTCCCTGGACCGCGGACGATCTCGCGGGCGATTTCCTGGGGAGTCGTCACGATTTAATATTCTTAGCGGGGCACTTCAGCGCGTCGAGCGCTTTGGCGGCTGACTATCAAACCAGCCTTACCACTCTCGATTTGCTGGCTTCACCCGTAGACATGACCAACTCCATCATCTTTAGTGCAGGCTGCCACTCAGGCTACAACATCGTGAACGAGGACGGGGTGCCATTTGTGACGTTCGAGCCAGATTGGGCACAAGCTTTCGCACAAAAAGGAGCAACCTTTATAGGCGGCACTGGCTACCAGTATGGCGACACCGAATTCCTTGAGTACAGTGAGCGTATCTACTTCGAGTTCGCCAGGCAGCTTCGCTCCGGGACCGGCGCAGTGTCGGTCGGCGAAGCCTTGGTGGCCTCCAAGCAAATCTATCTCGCGAATACGGCACAAATGCGAGGCATCCACGCCAAAGCCTTCCTTGAGGCCACATTATTCGGCTTGCCCATGTTGAGCGTGGACATGCCGGGAGCACGCTACATACCGCCCAGCCAATCACCGGTAATCGGCAGCACCACACCTGCAACCAGCAATCCAGGGGCTACGCTTGGGCTTACAACTGCCAATCTAACGGTGTTTACGCCGAATCTTGTCGATCACACGGTTCTGCTTACGAACTACGATGAGGATCCCAATACAACAGTCGAAGCTTTCTACCTGAGCGGATCGGATGGTGTTTTGACCAATCCGTCGGAGCCTACTTTGCCGCTCGAGCTTCGGAATGTCAGCGTGAGTGGGACTGTTCTGCGAGGAGTCGGCTTCACGGGTGGAAGCTACAATGATCTTCAAAACATCCTCCCACTTTCAGGCGCTCCCACTACCGAAATTCGTGGCGTCCATGCGCCATTCGTCACTAGCGTGTTTTACCCAGTCCGTCCTTGGGGCGTGAACTACTTTGATACTCTTGCCAGCAGTGGGAACGGGGTCACCCAGCTCGCAGTGACCCCGGCGCAATTCATATCCGTTGCCAGCGACCTCGAAAAGGGCATACTTCGTAAATTCAACATTATGAATTTCCGTCTGTATTACAGCTCATTCACGGATTCAGACGATGAGAGTGGGCAGTCCGCTTTGGCGGCACCTCCGACTATTGTTTCGGTCCGTTCCACCGTGAATGGTCTTGATGCACAGTTCCTCGCGCATGTTGTCGACAACCCTGCAGCAGGCATACAAGAAGTCTGGGTGACCTATACAGACATCAGCAACCCGACAGGCGGCACATGGCAATCGATTGATCTGGTGCAAAGCAGCGAGGATTCGACTCTTTGGGAAGGAGCGCTGTTAGCTGGTGATCCGGCGAATACGCGCTTCGTCGTACAGGCCGTAAACGGTTTGGGCCTCGTCACTATGGCGACCAATCTGGGCAGCTACTACATCCCCGGGGCGGAGTTCGGATTGGGCGAGCCAACAACGCTAGCAATAGCAAGCGGAACCCCGAGCAGCCGGAAATTCGGAACCCAGGTATCGGTCTCCGCGGCGCTCTCAGACGGCACATCCGGTGTCAGCGGCAAAGTGGTCACGTTCTTCCTCGGATCTGTAGGACGCGTTGCACTGACCGACAGTTCAGGCAAGGCTACTGCAACACTTCCGATATTGGCTCTGCCAGGGGAGAACGAAATAGTTGCCTTCTATGCGGGCGATGCGGAACACGGTCCCTCAGGCGACTCAAGCCCGTTTACGATCCTAAAGCGCGATACTCAAATCGCCTTAGATGATCTGGGAGATCCTGGTGGCTTTTCGGTGGATCAGATTCTTATCGAGGCTACGCTGTCTGAGGCAAATCCATCTGGACGAACTCTGCCGGAGCAGACCATCATATTCAACGTAGTTGGAAGTGGTGGCTCATACTTCAAAGCGGTCATTACTGACTATCTTGGTCGAGCAGCTCTTGGCGAAATCCCGCTTCCGCCAGGGAACTACAGTGTCGATGCATTTTTCAGCGGTAGCGCGCATGGACACGACTTCAGCCATGATGATGAACGCTACAACCCCTCCACCGCATCTTTCGCAGTGTTTACGTTGACCAACACTAAGCCGGTGGGGCAGTCAGACGCCTACAATCTTGACGAAGATTTACCACTGACGACTATTATCGACGAATCGCTTAGCGTTAATGAAGGAGTGTTAGCCAACGATACCGATGTTGATGATCAGTCGTTGACGGCGGTCTTAGATACTCCGCCTTCGAATGGCAGTTTGGTGCTGAACTCGGATGGCACATTCACCTACACCCCGAACCTCGACTTCAACGGTGCGGACAGTTTCACCTACCTGGCAAACGACGGCATCGACAATAGCGACCCTGTCCTCGTCGACCTAACCATCAAGCCTATCAATGACGTGCCGGTTGCCAACACCGACTTGACGATTGACGCCTACACAACGGATGAAGATACGACGCTGAATATTGGGGCACCCGGTGTACTTGGGAACGACGGAGATGCGGATCTTGCGGATCTTCCCGTTCTAGACGAAATAGCGGCTGTCCTAGACTCTCTGACATCGAACGTAAATCTCACTCTGCTGGGGGATGGATCGTTCACCTACATACCAGATTCCAATTACAACGGGCCAGATAGCTTCTCTTATCATGTCGTTGACTTAGCCGGCGCGGTATCCGAAACGGTTACGGTATCGATTACAGTCAATCCTATTAACGACGCCCCCAATGCAACCGATGATACGGCAACCACAGACGAGGACGTGGCGCTGGTGATCGACGTGCTGGACAACGATAACGATGTAGATGGCGATCCACTGTCAGCAAGCGTGGTGGCTCAACCTGCCAACGGTGCTGTCGCTGCGAACGTTGACGGAACGCTGACTTATACGCCAAATAGCAACTTCTTCGGAAGCGACAGCTTCAAGTATGTGGCAAACGACGGTACCGTCAACAGCAGTGAAGCAACTGTCGCAATCACCATCAGGGAGATAAACGATCTCCCTGTGGCAATTGACGACGACAGCTACTCTACGTTAGAAGATTCACTGCTGAATGTCGCCGCGCCAGGTGTACTGGGGAATGATGACGACGTCGAAGGTGATGCGGTAATCATCGTTGTCGACGATGTTAATAACGGCACGCTGACGCTGAATGCAGATGGCTCGTTTGATTACCTGCCTGAGACAGACTTTAATGGGCAGGATAGCTTTGTGTATAGTCTCACCGATGAAGCTAATGCACCTTCAAACGCAACGGTAACAATAGATGTCATCCCGGTGAATGACCCTCCGGTTTGCTCTAGAATCACGGCCGAGCCCTTGTTCATGTGGCCACCGAGCGTGAAGATGGTTACGGTGACTCTTAGCGGTTGGACCGATCCAGATGGTAACGAGACCGCATCACTCGTGATCACGGACGTATACCAAGATGAAGAGCTAACCCGAAAATTCGACGCTCAGTTAAGTAAGCCCCCGGACGATACTGTGAAACTGCGCTCCGACCGGGATGGCGAGGGAAATGGGCGCGTATACCACATCTTCTACATCGTCACGGATAGCGGCGGCGCTACTTGCGGCAATGCCCTAGGAGACAATCCGCCCACTCAGATCCGGATTCCAGTAGACCACAATGAGAGCAATATCGACGCAATTGACGGCGGACCAGTGTTCAACTCCATACCGGAATAACACTTCACTGGGTTCAGCAACTGCGATGCCGGTCAGGCTGAGCCTGACCGGCATTTTTCTTTCGGTACAATTCGCGGAAGGCTTCTAACTATTGGATGCACTAATTCCATACCTTCCTACCGACCGGCGCCATGCGCTTGCGAAGGGTATTGAGCTACCTAATCGCACCCATGGATCTGCGTTGTTCGTTGACATTTCGGGCTTCACACCCCTTGCTGAGGGGCTCGCTAAAGATCTCGGCCCCCAACGCGGCGCAGAGGAGCTCACATTCTTCCTCAATCAGGTCTACAACGTGCTGATCGCAGACCTCGATCGTTACCATGGCAGCGTGATCGGCTTCAGCGGCGACGCCATCACCTGCTGGTTCGAAGCGGACGACGGCTCTGCCGCTGCCGCCTGCGCCCTTTCTATGCAGGAAAGCATGGGGCAATTCGAGGCCGTCCCCTTACCCTCCGGGGAAATGATCACCCTTGCCACCAAAGCCGGACTTGCTGTTGGCAATGCGCGCCGCTTCGTGGTGGGAGACACAACCCACATCGACGTACTGGCCGGGCGTCTGCTTGATGAGATGGCCGAGGCAGAACATCACGCATCCAAGGGTGACGTTGTCTTGGGGCCTTCGGCTGTTGACGCCTTAGGAGATCGAGTCGAGATCGTAAAACCAGCGAAGGAGAGTCATGAGTTCGCCATCATTAAGTCACTAACAATTAAGGTTGAGCCCGATCCGTGGCCAGAGCTCTCGCACGACTCGCTCACCGATGAACAGCTGCGACCCTGGCTGCTCGGACCTGTTTACGAGCGGCTACAAGCGGGACAAGGTGAATTTCTGGCTGAGCTGCGACCTGTAGTAGCCCTATTCCTAAAGTTTGAGGGAATCGAATACGACCAAGATGACCAGGCCGGATCTAAGCTCGACGAGTTCGTGCAAAAGGTCCAGGACCTACTGGTCGAATACGATGGCACCCTGGTAGACATCACAACCGGGGATAAAGGCAGTCACCTGTATCTCGCCTTCGGAGCGCCTATTGCCCACGAAGACGATCCGGAGCGCGCGGCTGCCGCTGCGCTTGATCTCCGCGAGCTCGCAGAGGAGGTCCCGTTCATATCATCCGTGCGCATGGGGATGAGTCGTGGACGCCTGCGCACAGGCGCCTATGGAGGGAAAACCCGCCGAACGTATGGTGTCCTTGGGGATACGACCAACCTGGCTGCGCGCCTGATGCAGGCTGCTGAATCCGGGGAAATCCTTGTCAGCGAGGTAGCTGCACGGGGTATTGAACCTGCGTTCGCTTGGCAAGATCGAGAGGCGATCAAAGCCAAGGGAAAGGCTGAGCCGGTAGTAATCAAGGAGCTAATTGGGCGCCCTACCGATCGGCGTCGAGTCAAACGTCAGCTGCTCCCCATGGTCGGCAGGGAAGACGAGCTGCAAGCAATTCAGGGGAAACTCGAGAGCTCGGTTCGCGGAAAGGGCCAGATCATCGGCATCACCGCCGCAGCCGGCATGGGGAAGTCTCGCCTATTGGCCGAAGTCGTGTATTCGTCAATCGCGCGCGGCCTGGCTGTTTTTCGAGGGGAGTGCAAATCATATGGCGTAAGCACTGCTTATCTTCCCTGGGAGAGCATCTGGCGTGAATTCTTCTTATTGGATCCCTCCCATTCTCCTGAGAAGCAGATTGATGCTCTTGGGAACTGGATTAATCTGGCTGACCCTAGGCTGCTGCCCCGTCTTCCACTTCTCGGAGCGGTTCTTGGTTTGGACATCCAGGACAGCGATCTCACCCGACCGTTCGATGCCAAGCTTCGTAAAACCTCGCTTGAGTCGCTTCTGACCGATCTTGTCCGGTTGCGAGCAAGTAAGGAACCGCTTGTGTTCGTTCTCGAAGACACCCACTGGATCGATCCGCTCTCACAGGATTTACTTCAGGCAATCAGCCAATCTGCAGCCAGACAACCCACCACAATCCTGCTCGCCTATCGACCATCGGAAGAGGGCATCGAACCGCCCCCAATCAAGTCACTATCCCACTTTTCGGAGATTGAGCTCGCAGATCTTCCGGCTAAGAATGCGGAGCAATGGATCTCATTGAAGCTTTCGCAGCTCTACGGTGCCGGAAGTCATGCACCTGCTACGTTTACGGAACGACTGATCGAGCGCGCAGAAGGCAATCCGTTCTATATCGAAGAGGTGCTCAATTACCTTAAAGACCACGAAATCCCACCCGATGATGATCAAGCCCTGGCCAAACTTGAGCTTCCGTCGAGCTTGCATAGTCTTGTACTGACTCGCATCGATCAATTGGAGGAACGCCCGCGGACCGCGCTTAGGGTCGCGAGTGTTATCGGTCGAACGTTTAAAACTGCCGAATTGCTCGGTGCTCATCCGCAGCTCGAGGTCGAAAGTACGACAGTTGAAGACCTGGAGGTCCTGGTAAGAAAAGGATTTACGGAATTGGAGGCTGCCGTCGGAAGCGTTTATCTATTCAAACACAGCGTCATTCAGGAAGTAGCCTACGAAAGCCTGCCTCACGGAACTCGCGCCAGTCTTCACGAGAATTTCGGCGGATATCTCGAGAGCAACTATGCGGCTTCGCTCGATCAATATCTTGATCTGCTCGCCTATCACTACGACCGGAGCGCCAATGAGCCGAAGAAACGAACATATCTCCGGAAAGCCGGTGAGGCCGCCCAGTCGAATTACGCTAATTCCGCGGCGCTTGAGTATTATCAGAAACTGTTGCCGCTAATTCCGGGTGAGGAGCAAATTGATATTGAGCTAAGAACCGCCCAGGTGTTGGAGCTATCCGGAGAGTGGCAAGAATCCGATCGTGTTCTGCGACGTGCGCTTGAGGCAAGCCAGGATCTCGAACTCCACGAAGCCGAAGGAAGCGCACAAACTGCTATCGGAGAGATTTATCGAAAACAGGGTACGTTTGAAGAGGCTTCAATTTGGCTGAAACTGGCCAAAGCTACATTTACTACGTTGGACGACCAAGCAGGACTTGCACAGGTGCTGCACTTCTGGGGAACCTTGGCAGCTCAACAAGGGAATTACGAGCTCGCTGTGGAACGCTACCGGGATAGCCTTGAAATACGCCGTAAGCTTGACGACAAGCCAGGCATTGCCAGCCTTCTTAGCAATCTAGGGATCGTTGCCCGGTTCGAGGGTGATTTTGAACGTGCCCAGGAACTCAATGAGGAAAGCCTTGCTATTCGGCGCGAGGTTGGGGATCGCTGGGCGATTGCGAACTCGCTGAACAATCAGGGAACGGTCTACCTCGATCAAAAGGAATATGATCAGGCTCAGCTTAAACTTGAGGAGGCGGTCGATCTGCTGCGGGAGATTGGAGATCGATGGCACTATGCGAACGCAGTCAACAACCTGGCGAATGTCGCACGGGCTCAAGCTCGCAGCGACGTCGCTCGGGATCTGTACTATGAGAGCCTGGAGATCAATCGCGAGCTTGGAGACGGTTGGGCGTTGGCATATCTTCTGGAGGATATCGGGTACTTGAATGCGGCCGAGGGTAATTCGGAACAGGCGCTTAAGCTCGTTGGCGCAGCAGATACTCTAAGAGAGGCAATTGGTTCACCGCTCCCTCCAGCCGAAAAAGAAAACTCAGAGAAATTGCTTAAACCTGCACGAGCTGTGCTCTCCACTGAAGCGCAAGAAACCGCTCTTGATTTCGGGCGTTCGATGTCGCTCGAGCAGGCGATCGATTTCGCGGAGACCACACCTCAAACCAACTGATCCATGACTAATCTAATCATGGTACGTAAACCAACGATATTTCCCTGGGCGCGCTATTCACTATTTCGCGCGAATAGCCAGGAGGGTAATATCGTCCTCGTTCGAAGCATCGCCCTGAAAATCCTGTACAGCCTTCCAAATTCTCTCGAGAAGCACATCGGGCTGCATTTCGTCGCTCGATTCAACTGCCTCCAATAAGCCTTCCTCACCGAAAAACTCTTTGTCCTCATTGGCAGCCTCGGTGACGCCATCCGTATATATCACCATCACGCTGTCTGACTCAAATGGAATTGTGACCTCATCAAGCACCAGGTCATCAAATACCCCAAGGAGGTGACCCAGTCCGTCTTCCAACTGGACTGGTGACTTCCCTGGGACAGCTAGCAGCGGAGTCGAATGCCCGGCGCGCGCATATTCAAAGGAATTTGCGGAGCTATCCAGGATCCCGTACAGCACAGTCACAAACATCACCGAATCGCTCGTCTCAAGCAGCTGATTGTTTACCGCGCGGAGAACGTCTCCAGGCGAATCGGATCGTTTCGCCTCGGCTCTAAGCATGGTTGCGGTCAGCGACATGAAGAGCGCGGCCGGCACCCCGTGACCAGAAACATCACCAACAGCGATTCCAAGTTTCCCGTTTCCGAGCTCGATTACGTCATAAAAATCGCCGCCTACCGCCTCCATCGAGGAGAAATGGACACCTAAGTCCCATGCCGGATCTCTGGGCAATTCTCGGGGGAGGATGCTCAGCTGGATATCTCGAGCTACTTCCAGCTCGCGCTCCAACCTTTCTTTTTCCACAAGCTGTACCTGCGCAGCCTTGAGCTCATCAAACGCCTGCTGAAGCTGACGATTCTTCTCGCGCAGATCCGCGATGGTGTGGTCTTCCGACTCACCGAGACGCCGACTTAGCGTCGCCACCAGATTGAATGCCAGATCAGGATGTCCCCTGAGCAGGATTTCCAGGTGATCTCTCTTCATCACTAACAATTTGAGTGGAGTCTTGGCCCTGACGCTGGCCGTTCGCTGGTGATCATCGCTGAAAAGGCTCATTTCACCGATCGCTTCGCCAGCATCGCGCACTCCGAGCAGGCGCTCGTCTTGCGTACCAATAGACTTGATGATCTCAACCTGCCCTTCAACGATGATGAAAGCATCGTTGCCTTCGTCGCCCTCCCGAAACATCAGGCTGCCCTGCTCCAATTCCTGAGGAAGCAAGCCGTCTGCTAATTCCTTCAGCTCGTTTTCAGGCAGTGTGCTGAACAGAGGCACATGATGAAGGGCTTCTTCGCGGGTGGTCATGGTCTTCTTGTGGTCAGCATTTCCAGGTGGCTTTTGCCGTATCCTTGGCGGTCACTATTTGCCCCGAATTGTCGCTTAGAGTGAGCACATACGTAATTGTGAAGCTACCCTCGCAACGTCTGGGGTCAAAGAGCTTGCCGCTCGCTCCCTTGACCTCATATTTGGCGTAGGGACCGGACTCTCCCTCATAAGTGACCGTGATTACCCCGTCATAAGGTCCGCAACCACCGCTGGCTCCCCATGCAAGATCAACACCGCTGCTTCCTGGCCGTGCGCTTAACGTCGCATTCGTGAATTTGGGGCACGGCGTATTTGTCGGTGGCGCAGAGGTCGGTTTGTCCGTCGGCTTCAGAGTAGATGTCGGCGTCGGAGCCGACGTGTTTGTAGGCGGAATTAAGGTGGGATTTGCGGTTGAGCTAGATGTGGGGGTAGGTGTCGAGGTTAGTGTGAGCGCTGAAGTTGACAGCGAGGCCGGAGTCGCCGACGGCCTGTCCAGAGTGGGCGTATTGCTAGGCCGAGCCGCCTCAGTCATCTTGCCCTCAACCACCAGAGTTTCTACAACCCAGGTCTGGATTTGCTCCAGGGAAAGCGGTTGGGGAGTCGGAGTGTCCGTAGGATCCACTAGATCCGGCCGATTGCAGGCCGCCAGAATCAACGCCGCGCCCAATACAACCCCGTATCGGAATCGATTTCCCCCCGACATGGGCTCATTCTAATCTGAGACGGTGAGGGTGGTG
>SDBT01018225.1_pt1 | contig 11045 bp, 11 predicted proteins | sample 2277101 | NCBI WGS metagenome assembly SDBT01 (sample SAMN10404973, study PRJNA504765) | marine sediment metagenome | isolation source: marine sediment core GS10_PC15, 103 cmbsf | place: Arctic Ocean: Southern Knipovich Ridge | collected 2010 | reverse complement strand
CATAAGAGCGGTAACGTAGAAGGATTGGTTACCTCTACGTCTGCACGTACAGCTGCCTCAAAGTCAGGAAGCTGTATTGGTTCTGTGGCGCACGCGCTTACCATTAAAGCGCTTAGCAATATCAGCCATCGTTTCATCTTGTCCCAACCTTTCGAGTGATGCTTCAGACTTCTTTCTTACTTCACGTGCCTTCACTTTCTTGGCAGTAATCCCTACCTGTAATTTCTTGGCTGCCTGGATATCTACGGCAGTGCCTTTATTGAGCTGTTTGATCTTAGTCTCTTGGTGTGCTACTTCCGCCTCTAATTTGCCGGCGGAGTGAGCGCGCATAACCATCATAATTGCAGCACCCACCGCGCCAGCAATAGCAACCCAACTAAGACCTTTAAGCCAGCTTATCACGTAGCCATACCTATCTGGATATCTACGATAGTAGTCCCCGTGAAGTTAGCGCGATATCGACCCCCAGGGATCACTATCTCTTCGGTACCTACAGCCGTTAAAGCTGTACCTATGTTGACCCAATCTGCGCCAATTGCCAGTTGCAGTTGCACGGTTAGGGTGGCCGTGTCCTCCGAAATGACTGCCAACAACATCAAATTGCCGTCGGCTTCCACTACACTAGTTTGGCCTGCAAGGACTAATGTTTCGTTAAGTTGCATTACATACTCCTATTTGAGAACGTTTTCCTTCTTGTAGTAGCCTACTACTGCTGATACAAGAGCGACCGATCCAGCAATCAACGCTGGACGTACTGTCCCCATTAGATTGAATTGCATAACTAATTCCCAAAACACAGTCATGCCCATACCTGCGAGTGTTGCTGCCTTAATCGTACTTGATGGTGCGTTCATACCTATCTCCTCCTACGAAAGCGATACAGCCACATTAACAACCGGGCCTGGATCTGATTCATCTGGGATTGTAAATGGTGTGTCCACGGGTGTAGACGTCTTATTAGTCTTGTCCTCTACAAACAGGCGGACGATATATGGCCCAATATCAACATCGCTGATTGTGAACGTTGATGGTTCTGTCGCTAGTATATCAGCTACAGGTGTGAAAGAGGGTGCGCCATCAACCTGAATTTCAAGTGAGGTATGCAGGAGGTCTGCGGGATCAAGAGGTTTACCACTTGCCCGAACCGTAGGTAACTCCCATGTGACTGTTACGTTCTTCATGATTCTACCTCTACTTGTACATTAGTTACTTGTCCAGGCCTATGCTTATGTTCAGGCTTCATACTGTAAGCCCAACTCTCTAAGCTCGCCCATAAAGACCTGAGCCACCTCATGAACAATTTGCTACCACCACTGGTGGTTGAGATGCGATATTATACATTGTAACGGAGCTAACGGGTATAACAAAATGACCATTAGCAGAATTATCTGGATCACAGGCTGTGCCTACCGGAGCCTCCCCAACAGGTATTAAGAGGAAGGCATCATCCAGCTTGTTTACGGTATATGCTACTAGGTTCTGTGGGTCTATAGTTAATCCAGTAGGCGGATTCGGTGGGCTAGGGCCAACGGTTTTGCATGCTTCATTGGACCACACACTCTCTACATCTGCATCGTTTAAGGCCGTAGCTACAAAGCAGTACGTGCCTTCCGCGAGGTTATCTATCGTCCAAGTGTTGACTGCGGCGTTTGTGTGCACAAGCGTCGGATACGGCCCACCTTGCGTTGTGCCATAATAGATATGGTACTCCCTAAGGTCCGTAAGAGGAGTACCGTCTTCATTCTCCGTAGGAGGTGTCCAGTTAAGAGTAACAGAGCCTGCTAGGGTGGCAGAAGTAAAAAGCAGGAAGAAGCAGAATGTTAGGAGGCGTTTCATTACTCTTCCAGAAGACGCCGTATGCCTAGAATGCGGTCTTTATGGTAGCGTGAAATCTTAACCTGATCAGATTGATTGCCGCCAAGCAATTCGACATACTCCCAATCAGGAGTCATACCAGCAAAGAAGCCAACATGTCCAGGAGCAGTGGTGTTCTCTGGTCCAGGTTGCTCGCCACCCCCACGCTGTAGGATAACTACATCGAAGGCAGTAAGTGCTTGATCTAACTCAGGGACGCCCATACCAATGTTCAGCCATGATCTGGCTAACAAGCTTTTGGAACGAGGAAGGCGTATAAGCCAACAGATATAGTTAACGAAGGCCGAACACCATGGCACTTCATCGTCTTGTGGCCAGTTGTTGTCAAGAGTTAACATAGCCATCAATTGCGGGTTGTCCATTGCACCATCCACTTCCTTAGTACCTACGAAGCGTTGTGCAATATCAAAGGCAGTGACATTCATCGCGGACCTCCTGGTAGATTTATTATCACATATTTTGCGTTGTTACTCAAGTCTTCCTCAAGGACCAGTTGGCCCAGTAAGGTTTAAAACACTATATATGAACTCTGAATGCCCCTCTCCGGGCAGCCCGTCGTCCACACGGACACCAAAGATCTGTGTTTCCTTGACATGTACTTCATCTTCGATGGTGTTGTTATCCCCTGGAATAGTAAAGGTCATAGTAGCTGCTGGACTAGGTAGTGAAGTCCAGGCTACGATCTCTGTACCATTCGTCATATCATCAATGCGGTAGTCTACTGTCGCTGGAATCAGAGGATCTCCAACTTCATCAGTGAATACCAAAGTCATAAACAGGGGGCTTTTTTCATTTACGTTAGTGCTCATTATGTTGTCCTTTAGTTAAATTGTCCTGCCTTAGCTGTTACTGCAATTGTTCGAGTATTGGCCGATAATGTAATGCGACCGAACTTCGCCGGAAGCACGGTCCCATCTATTAAATTGGCGCTTAAAGAGAAGGCTAATTGTGGTGTAGCTGAAAGCTGTCCCCTACCCGTGAGGTTAGCTGTTTGTGAAAATACGAGTGCTGGGGAAGCACCCAACTTGCCTGTAGCCAAAAGATCAGCCTGTAGTGAGAGGTTCATTGTGGGACCGGCATCTAGCTTGCCAATCGCTAACAAATCGGCTACTGCAGAGGAGAATATCAAATCGGGTGTTGCATCTATCTGGCCCGCGCCTTGTGCTTTGAGGTCCGCCGTTGCAATAGCAAATACCATTGGTGAGGTGGCATCTAGAAGACCGGTGGCCGTTAAGTCTGCACTAACACTGGCAAACGTTATGTCTGGGGTAGCATCCAATTTGCCCGTAGCATTGAGATCGGCTGTGGCACTTGCGAAAGCAAGAGCAGCTGTTGCTCCTAATAGCCCAGTGGCTTCAAGAAGTGCAGTAGCTGCGGAAAACACCAGATCAGAAGCGGCATTCAATTTGCCTCTAGCGTTTAAGTCGGCTGTCGGTATCGTAAAGAACAGATCTGGGCTTGCGTCTATAGCTCCAGCAATACTGCTATCTAATAAGTCCGCGTTTGATACACCAAATACAAGATCAGGTGTAGCGTCTAATTTACCTAATGCTTCTAAATCAACCGTAGCTCCAGCAAACACCATTTGTGGATCTGGCGTAGCGTCTAATTTACCATCAGCCTTTAAGTCAGCCGTTGGAACACCAAGTACTAGATCAGGTGATGCGTCAACTGCTGATGTGGAAGATAGATCCGCGGTTGCTACTGCAAGGACTAAATCCAGGGTAGCATCTAATTTCCCCTTAGCCTCGAGGTCTACTGTAGCCCCAGCAAATACTATCTGCGGATCAGGAGTAGCATCTAGTTTACCAGTACCCTCCAGATCTGCTGTAGGTACTCCAAAGGTCAAGTCTGGAGTAGCATCTATGGGTCCCGGGGGTGGTACTGGATGGATCGCGAGAACAACGGTTGCAAAGCCATCCGATGCCCCAAAGGTGAAGTTGTCCGGATCATCTGTTGACCCATTAAGATCACGATCACCCCATGCTAAGTGGGCACCATTAGCACCGCCGCTGATTAATGAGCCTTCGTTCGTTTGGTAGTTTGTTGGCGCGTTGGTGAAACTACGATTACGGTCGTGGGCACAAAGTGAATAGAGCTTGTAGTCCTTTGTACCTCCAACGGGTGTAATTGCGCCTACATTAGGCGTCGCACTAGCCCCAGTTGTTGCTGTACCAACCTCCGGTGCTTGAGTATCAGGGTCTTCAGCGGTATCAATACGAAGGATACGTACGGAACCCTGCTGGCTTGAAGATATAACCGGTGAGAAGGAATCAGTACCAGTAGCTTTACGCCATGCCACGATAAGTGTAACAGACCCGTCACTACCGGTAGCGCCTTCAAGTAGTATATTCCAATTGGCTTCTGTAATGGTTTGATTAGACCCATCGACCGCCATAAGGGCAATAAGCGTATCACCAGCGGTGACACCTGAAGGCATATTCTGCGCGCCCCAGTTGGTCGCATTGGATGTCTGAGTAGTGTTGGCAGCGGTTTGTTCGACTGGGAATGCCATTAGACTGTCCCCGTGATCGTGATCTTACGACCAGCTGCTGTAATAGTGATCTCACGTGTAGTACACGAGATGCCTATGTCACGTGTAACTGCTGTTATACCTATGTCAATGAATATTGCCCTATTAAGGTCTATTAGGTCGACAGTGGGCATCCCAAACGTAAGGTCTGGTGTTGCTGATAGTTGTCCACCACCTCTAAGGTCAGCACTAGGTACACTGAAGACTAGAGGCGGTGTAGCTGATATAACCCCACGACCCTCAAGCCCAGCTGATGCTATGGCGAACGATAAGTCAGGGGAGGCATCTACTTTGCCGATGCCTGTTATGTCTGCTACGACACTAAACGTGAGGGCAGGGGAAGCATCCAACTTACCTATGGCATCGAGATTTGCGCTCGCCCCTGCGAAGACAATGTCTAGCGTAGCACCTAACTGTCCCGTGGCTTTCAGATCAGCGGTGACTACGTTGAATACAAGATCTGGAGAAGCACTAGCTTTTGCTAAGGCAAGAGCATTTGCTGACGGTACTGTGAATGCGAGATCGGGACTAGCATCAAGTTTGCCTAGACCTCCAAGGTCTGCAGTAGCCCCAAATACTAAGTCTAGTGTAGCATCCAACTTACCTAGTGCTTTAAGATCAGCAGTAGCTAATGCAAAGGTAAGATCCAGGCTAGCATCTAATGCTCCCGTACCTTTAAGGTCAGCTGTCGGTACCGCAAATGTTATATCAGGTGTAGCATCTAATTTACCAGTCCCTTCTAGGTCCGCACCAGCTATAGTGAAGACTAGATCTGGACTTGCATCCATTGGACCTTGTGCTGTCGTATTGATTAAGTCCGCACTTGGAACACCGAATACAAGATCTGGAGTAGCATCTAACTTGCCATCACCTTTGAGGTCAGCTGTAGGTACTGCGAAAGTAAGATCAGGGCTAGCATTCAATTTGCCGTCGGCTGTTAAGTCTGCCGTGGCTAATGCAAACGTTAGATCCAGGCTTGCATCTAATTTGCCCTTAGCCTTAAGGTCTGCTGTGTCTTTCGCGAAGACCATATCGGGCGTTGCAAATACAAAGCCGCCCGCTGAGTCAAACAGGTTCGCCGATGGTACCCCGAATATAAGGTCTGGTGACGCATCTAACTTACCACCAGCCTTTAAGTCGGCTACCGCAGAGGCAAAGGTGAGATCAGGACTAGCAGTTAGTAAACCGTCTGCTTTTAAGTCAGCCGTTGGTACAGCAAAGACTAAATCAGGACTGGCATCTAACTGACCTATGCCTTCTAAATTAGCAGTAGGTACACTAAAGGCTACGTCTGGTGTGGCGTCGAGTTTGCCAAGACCTTCAAGGTCAGCAGTTGCAATAGCAAACGTGAGATCCGGAGTAGCATCTATCAGATTGGTACTTGACAATGCTGCCGTTGGTACACTGAAGACTAAGTCTGGTGCAGCGTTTAATTTACCAGTGGCTTCTAAGTCAGCAGTAGCAATAGCAAAGACTAAGTCGGGACTAGCATTTATCTTGTTAGTACTAGTAAGGTCTGCGCTAGTCACACCAAAGATTAGATCCGGAGTAGCATCCAACTTGCCCTTAGCATTTAGGTCTGCCGTAGCAATTGCGAAAATGAGATCGGGAGTAGCTGCTAGTAAACCATCAGCTTTTAGGTCTGCAGTGGGTATAGTAAAGGCCAGATCAGGAGTAGCGTCTAGACTTCCTATACCGATTAGATCGGCCGTTGGTATAGCAAGTGTTAGGTCTGGTGTTGCATCTAACTTACCCTTACCTTCTAGATCTGCAGTGGCGCTGGCAAATACTAAGTCAGGACTTGCATCTATTAAGTTAGTACTGGAAAGTGCTGCTGACGGTACACTAAAGACTAGATCAGGTGTCGCATCAAGCTTCCCACTAGCCTTCAGATCCGCTACATCTGATGCAAAGACTAAATCAGGGCTAGCATCTAATTTGCCTATTCCCCCTAGATCTGCTGATGGTACGGCGAAGATTAAATCAGGCGATGCGTCAAGCTTTCCTAAGCCCTCTAGATCAGCAGTAGGTATGGTGAATGCTAGGTCGGGTGAGGCGTCTAGCTTACCTGTAGCCTCAAGGTCTGCTACTGCACTTGCGAATACGAGATCAGGGGTTGCAAATATGAACCCACCTGAGGAGTCAAATAGGTTTGCTGATGGGACTGCAAAGGTAAGGTCTGGCGTAGCATCTAGCTTACCCTTACCTCCGAGGTCCGCACTTGCGCTATCGAATGTTAAATCAGGGGTAGCATCTAGTTTACCCTTGCCTGTAAGGTCAGCACTTGCTGAATCAAAGACCATATCAGGTGTTGCATCTAACGCCCCTGTCCCTTTGAGATCTGCAGTGTCCTTAGCAAATACCAAATCAGGAGTAGCATCTAATTTGCCATCTGCCGTTAGATCAGCAGTAGGTATTGTAAAGACTAGATCAGGACTAGCATCTATTAAGTTTGTGCTGCTAAGAGCGGCTGTAGCTATCGCAAACGCAAGATCTGGTGTGGCGTCTAGCTGACCCCCAGCCTCTAGGTCAGCCGTAGATACAGTAAATACTAGATCAGGGGTAGCATCTATGAATCCGCCTGTGGAGTCGAATAGGTCAGCGGACGGTATTGTAAACGTTAAGTCTGGAGTGGCATCTAGTTTTCCTGTGGCCTCTAAGTCCGCAGTGGCAATGGCGAATACTAGATCAGGTGTAGCATCTATTAAGTTTGTACTTGATAATGCTGCACTATCTACTGCAAATGTAAGATCTGGAGTGGCATCAAGTTTGCCATCTGCCGTCAGATCAGCAGTAGCACTAGCAAATACTAGATCAGGGGTAGCGTCTAATTTGCCCTTCGCCTTTAGATCAGCACTAGATACTGTGAAGACTAAATCTGGACTAGCATCTACATCCCCCGCAGGTGTGACGTTCTGTATATCTGCCGTAGGTACCGCGAATGTCAGGTCGGGAGTCGCATCTAATTTGCCTGTACCCTCTAGATCTGCAGTTGGGACTGCGAATACTAGATCCGGGGTAGCATCTAACTTACCCGTGGCGTTAAGATCAGCTGTTGCATTGGCAAAGACTAGATCTGGTGTAGCATCAATCTCATTGGTACTTGACAGAGCAGCCGTAGGTACTGCGAATGTTAGATCTGGTGTACTATCTAACTTACCGTCAGCCGTAAGGTCTGCAGTTGCTATAGTAAAGACGAGGTCTGGTGTAGCACCTAACTTACCCTCAGCTTTTAAGTCCGCTGTAACTGATGTAAATACTAAGTCAGGAGTAGCACTGATCTTGTTAGTGCTAGTAAGACTCGCTGTCGGGACCGTGAATACTAAATCAGGAGTAGCATCTAACTTTCCGGTACCCTCGAGATCGGCAGTCGCTATAGTGAAGACTAAATCAGGTGTTGCATCTATCTCGTTAGTGCTTGAGAGAGCAGCGCTGGCAGCCCCAAATACTAAGTCCGGTGTAGCATCTAATTTGCCGTCAGCTTTTAGATCTGCTGAGGCACTAGCAAAGACTAAGTCCGGAGTAGCATCTAATGGGCCTTTTCCTTTGAGGTCAGCTGAGGCGCTGGCAAATGCAAGTGTTGAAGTTGCAGCTAGAAGCCCTAACCCTCGTAGTGTTGCTGTAGCTAGCCCGAAGAGCATAGATGCCGTAGCATCTAACTTTCCTTCAGCCTTTAAGTCAGCTGTGTGCGATGCAAAGGCCAGAGTTGCCGTAGCATCGAGTTTGCCTTTGGCTTTAAGGTCAGAGGTTGGAACACCGAACGTTAGATCAGGCGTAGCATCTAACTTACCTTTCCCTCCTAGATCGGCGGTGGCAACTGCAAATACAAGATCTGGAGTAGCGTCTAACTTTCCTTGTGCCTTAAGGTCTGCACTAGCACTGGCAAACACCATGTCTGGTGTGGCAGAGATAGGCCCAGCAGCCGCTTCAGGAGGATAGACAACCCTCCTGTAAAGCAGGATTATATTTTCAGGTCTACGAAAGGTACCGAAGCCGGCCATTAGTAGTGCACCCCTGCGAGGCGCCGAATATACAATACTCTTGGTGCTGCCGGTGGTGTAGCATTACTTAAGTCAGCCGTGGGTGCAGTGAATATCATGTGAGGGTCAGGGGTAGCATCTAACTTTCCCTTGGCTATCAAGTCGGCTGTAGGGATTGTGAATACTAAATGAGGATCCGGGGTAGCATCTAATTTGCCTTTAGCCGCTAGATCTGCCGCAACACTGGCAAAGACCATGGCGGCAGTAGCATCTATTGACCCAACAGCAGTGGCATCTTTTAGATCAGCCGATGGTATTGCGAAGACTAGGTGTGGGTCAGGAGTAGCATCTAATTTACCGCTGGCCTTAAGATCTGCGCTGGCGATTAAAAAGGCCATATCTGGCGTACCAGATATTGCCCCTGTAGGACCCGTCGGGTACAGTTGTACCCGGAGTGATTCTTGTCTCCGATGATAGAAGGGCCTGCGATAGACCCAGATTGACACTTATAACTCTTCCCAACAAATAAAGCCGGATAGAGTTGCTACAATGCCAGTATTACATGTAAGTGCAAAGCCCTCGGACACCTTGCTAATGGGGCGCATCTCAGGCGTGAATATATGCCCTACTGGGCCTAATTGCTCCCATTGATAAGACATTAACAAGCCAGCGTCTGTACCGACCGTTGTGTCCTCAGTCCTGACGTTGGATGTTACTGCGCCATTACTTTCATCTGCTAATTCCTCAGTAGTCAAGATCGCACCACCGGAGCCAACTGCAGAAATCCTATGCAGGTTTATGTCTATCAGCGCAGCAGCAACAGCAGCGGATGACAACTCCCATCCATGCAGTTTGACCTGTGCAGTGCTCGCGGCAAACACAGACCATAAGTCCTGTGTTGAATCCGATATGATTGTTATGTCAATCTGTTGATATACGATTCTACCCATAATTACATCCTCAATAGTACATTTGGTCGTTTAGTATAGAAGGGAAAGAACGGTGCGGCAGCGGCAATAAGTACCTTCTCATTGTATTTCTGTACGCCGCCATCGTCATAGACATAAGCCATGACAATCGGAGTGACTGAATAAAAGACCCGCATCTGCATGAAGTCAACTTGAAATTCTGTGGTGCCACTAGATGTGGCGAAGGCAACCCAAAATCCAAAATCAACATCAGTAACGTCTGCCTGACTGAGAACTTCAGTCCATAGATCAACACTACCTCCGGCTTCGTCTGTAAAATCAGCTACTACAGGCTCAAGCATATCGATTTCTTTATTAGCCGAACCATCGCTGTCATCAGCGAGAATCAACTTGACCCTATTTAAAACTGGGGTTTCCGCTACACTGTCCACGGAGTAATCGCCAAGTCGGACTTCTATACCATGAATTATAGAATTGGCGGGTATAGAGGAAAAATCAAAGTTAGATGCTGCTAATCCGTGCGTGGCATTGTCTGGACTAACTATTGTACACGTAGCATCCGAGCCATCGTCTGCCTTTACATTATCAGGATTCGTCCAATCAACATCCGATAATGGAAAGGCTCTGTTGCCAACAACCGTCCCCGGAAATTTCCATCCAGTATCTGTTGGAGCACCCTTTGCATAGATATTGGCAGAGATAAAGTTACAGGTTATGGCGTCTAGTTCTTCTATTGCCGTAGTCCAAGTAGAACCATCATTGGTACTTTTGGCGTAGTAGAGGTCTTGATCTCCGCCATCCGTACCACCGCCTGAAAATAGCTGATGGATATCGCCGCTAAGCTCTCCAATGGTCGTAATGCCAATATCGTTGTCTTTACCAAACGCACTTGCTCCTGCGTTAGTGCTTGTGGATGTGCCAAATACTATCTCATCAAATCCATCTTCTGTCGCCGGAATATGTATTCTGACAGTGCCAGAAATATTACTGACACCGATCAAAAATATACGCTGTGTGCCACTATCATCGTAAGAGATTGCATGAGAATACCCAAGCAAATTAAAATCAGTATCAAGCCCCTCAGTAACAACATCACTTAAACTATCATCTGCTGGGTCAAGTGAGCGCCCTTGGGTATCACTCCAAGATGTAGGTGGATCAAGAGAAGTTGACGTTTGCCTCTGAAACAAGCAATGAACAAAATCATTCGTACCCAGAATACAATTCGGATTACCATAATGAACATCACCACCAGCATCTAAGGCAACAGGCCCGCCCCACGTACCACTTGTTCTTATGTTGACATCAACACGCTCTTTGGTATCGCCCATACTGGCGTCTGTGGAACCGGCATAGCAAACGACAACGTCACCATCTGAGCGTACTGCTATTGAAATCCACCATTGATCTGGATTGTTCGTAGGATTTTCAATGGTTCCGGGTGCGCCGACTTCCCAAAGGTCTGTTGCCATGTCGAAAAAGCTATATCTATATTGTCCACTACTGGTGGTCGTGTCCCAACAAAGGTGTATTACATCGCCATCTTGAACTGCTGATAACACTGTACTACCATTTTGAAATGTTGGATTTTGGGGGAGGTCTTGTATAGTCCATGAATCAGTAGAAGGGTCTGTTGCTTTATAAATTTCTATGGATGCACTAACAAAACCCACTGTATAAAAAGCACCACTACTAGATTTGAATGGCGGAAGATGCCCCGCCGTGCTA
>SDBT01018224.1_pt1 | contig 11045 bp, 9 predicted proteins | sample 2277101 | NCBI WGS metagenome assembly SDBT01 (sample SAMN10404973, study PRJNA504765) | marine sediment metagenome | isolation source: marine sediment core GS10_PC15, 103 cmbsf | place: Arctic Ocean: Southern Knipovich Ridge | collected 2010 | reverse complement strand
ATCTCAACCATCGGCTTGGGACGAAATTCGGTTTCTTCACGAAGTCGCGTACCTTTTCCACCGCACAATATTACAACGTTCATTTTTGACTTTTCCACTGCTTTTCTATTCCTTCCATCCATCACAAAGTATACACATGAGTCCTATTCAAGTTCTAAAAACTCCCACACCCCGTCTCTTATAACCTACTCAAAATACTCCTCCCTGATTCTTCTGCCAGCCTTTCAGAAACAGAATAACTTCCCATGCTTCATGATTCGTCTCGTTATTCATTCTTTCTATCCAATCGTTTATCCAGAAAACGGATTGTGCAGCTAAAAAAAGAGAGGGTTTTCAATTAAAGCCGTAAGTAACCAGCCGAACCTATTCAATGCGAAAACATCCTCGATATTATCGAATTTGGTTTTCCGAAAGAATGAAGCCTCTCCGCCCTAGAGGGCGGGGGTTCCCGGTAGGGATCCCTCAAAGGTGGTTAGTGGAAGCTTTGTCGATAATTATCAGAACCAAGAACACTACCGACGTCAAACATTACCAGAGGCTTGACATCTCCTACAAGTCAAATAGCTCTGCATATTTTTCTGCGGTCGCTTCTGTAAAAAACATATCTCGGACTTTGTTTGCCATGCATATTATCTCAGCAGCATTATCCTTCCTAAATTGACTCAGCTTCTCTAAAGCTTCAGCCAGTTCTTTTTCGTCAAAAACCATATTCCATATCTTGCCTTTGCCGTACTCAGGCATCGGATTGAATGTAAGTCCTCTATCATTGCCCACGATGATGACCGAACAGCCCATGGCTGCAGATTCCAAAGCAGAACCTGATCCAGATGTGATCATCAGGGATGAGGTAAGGCATAATTTCGATAAATTTTCTTCCGTGTACTTCCAGGTTTCAGGATAGCTAAAGGGTTGTGTGAGCGTGTGATTAGGATGAAGCTTAATTGTAATTTGTTGATCAGTCTTTTTACGGCAGTACTTTTCAGTTGTTTCAATTATTCTTTTCGATTCTTCGATACCATAAGTTAAAAGAACAAGAAAACCATTCCTTTTGTTGATAGTATCTTGGTCAAGCTCAATATCAAAAAGATAATTGTACCTGGGAGAAATACCAAGTTTTATATTGAGAGAAGGATTTTCATTGAGATAGTATTTGCCGGAGACCAATATTACGTCAGGCAGGATATTATGGGCAGCCTCCTCTGCTAAGGGATAAAGATTAGTAAATAATGGATATTTCAGATAAAACTGACATCCATATATCTTAGAGTCAATACCGGAGTCTCTAATGCCTTTGACAATGAGCATATCAATGACCTGATTTTCATACCAACTGATCACCTTAAGCTTTTGATCAGTCAAGGAACTTAATTTGCGTCCTGCCAGGTATCTTACATAATTCGGAAACTGCACCGAACCTAACGTATTGACGACTTCCTGCCTAAAAAACTGATCAAATTCACCAAATTCCTGATGGGTAAGCTTAAGAGCCGCAAGCGGATAAAACAAAATGAACTTCAGGAGATTAATCCATTCGCGTAGCCCCATGAGTTCAAATTCTGTTACAAAGTTACGACCATCATTTGCTAAAATATTATAGGTTTGGATCCTGCGTTTCAAATTCCAAGGCCTGTCTCCAAAAAGGAAACATAATACTACATATTGCCTGTTTCGTTTATTCATTATCTCATAGAGAGAGCCAAAATAAGAATCATCAAATTTACTTTTTGAATAAATTTTATCTATCATCGTAAAAGTGTTAATTATTACAAGATCTTTACTTTTATCGGCCAGCCTTTGATTAAATCTTAATGTTGATAATTTAAATGCAACAAAATGGGTAAGGAAAAAGAAAAACTGAGCAAAACTTTTAAAGTAATATGCTATCAACTTAACAGATAGCCTTTTTCCTCTGCTTTGTGTTTTTACACCCTTTTGTTGACTCCCTATCTTAATTAACAATGAAGAGGAAAACGGGTTACGCGAAATTACGGGATTACAAATCAACATCTTGTTTTTATATGAAAAAGAAATTACCTTGGATAAATAGGGGTCAAGCTCCGCTGATTTTTGTGATATCAAATTTAGAAGTTTCTCCCCTTTCAACTTACAGCTCCAATTCACTTTTTAGGTTGGGATGCTTGCATTAATATTCATCCCCGATTTCTCTCCTCTTTTTTTTGTGCCAGACAGAGCATATGGCTCCAAAGTAATTTATCTGAAAGAAAATCTTGAAAAATCTTTAACATTTTTTCATCCAGCCCCATGAAATATAAAGGAAATTGATTTTTCTCTTTCAGTGAATAACCAGTCTCAATATCTCTAAGAACAATTTAAACATCCAACTTTCCTGGTGTTTCGGCAAGAAGGGGAAAATATCTGCACCTTGATAACAAACATTTTATAGGCGTTAAAATTCTATTCCATCCGATTTCGCTTTGCATAAGAACATTTTTATAACTATTTTTTGAACGCATTTGATCAAAACAGGATTGTTGTTTTATTTAATTACCTTTGACGTTAACTGAAGAGATGGGCTTTCTCTATCAGTATTTTTTTTGTTCTTTTGCTTTCTTCTTTCTGACGCAACTTCCATTGGATAGTGGGCGAACGGGTTCAGTAAATGATATGTCTATAATCCGAAATATTTTTCACGAAAAACCCCTTTGAATTTCTCATACATACTATTGCCCCTATCATCAAACTTTTCAGCAATTTTTATTTGATCAAACATCTCTTGGGGAAACTTTGCGTATAGCATGAATGTTCTCTGAAGTCCCCTTAATTCTTGATAGCTGATAGTATCCATTTTGAGTGGAACCGAGTCGAGAACCTGATGAACCTTATCGTTTTTATCGAGGTAACCCTTTTCAATACAGTATTCATATAATCTTGTTCCCTTATAAGGAGTGAATAGATTAACGTTAATTGTTGTTGGGTTTATTTGTCTGTTTATACCTATAGTCTCAAATATTAATTCTCGTGTTTCCTCAGGAAATCCAATAATATTATTAACCGTGTACGCAATCCCATATTTCTCAACAATATCAAATGCATCAATCATTTGCTTATTGGTATAGTTTCTGTTTAACATTTTTTTTCTAAATGTTTCATTGCCCTGCTCAATACCAAACTGAAGATTGCGGCAATTCATTTCCTTAAGTATCTTTATTTTTTCTTCGGTAACAGTTTCGGGCCTTGACTGACACCAAAAAGGCAATCCTATATATTTATTGTATCTTTCTGCAAATTCTCGCAGATTACTATCCGGTTTGGCGAGGAATGTTTCTGAATTGAAGTTTACATAATCTGGATTATATTTTTCTTTTAAGTGCTGCATTTCCTTTATAACTCTGCCTGTACTTTTCCTCCTGTAGTATATTCCACAACCATTTTCTTTAAATAATCTTTTTAGGTAGGGAGCCCCACAATACGTGCAGTCATAAGGACATCCCCTGTCAATTTCAACATGAATCATGGTATATATTTTCCCTTGCATAGGCCTATAAAGCCTTCCCTTTTCAAAAATATCATAATCAATAAAAGGAAGTTTATCCAAATCAACAACTGTTCTCATTGGATTCCTAATTATTCGGCCAGTTTTTTTAACCCAGAGGTTCTTAATAGATGAGTAGTCCTCATCCCTGTAAATTTTCTCGCAAAGTTCAACTAAAGGTTCCTCTCCCTCGCCAATGCAGATCATATCCACATTTCTATTGTTGATCACATCTTCCGCAGCAAAAGTTACAAAAACTCCTCCCGCAATGACGGGCGCATCGTAATCCTTTATTTCTTCTAAAAGAGACATTCCAAGATCGAATGTATCTTCGACCAAAGTAATAGCTATTAGGTTTGGTTGATATTCAGCAACTTTCTTTACCAAGTCTTCATACATATCTGTTTCTTTATAACGTATGCCTTTCTGCTCATAACTAAACGGTTTAAGCATAAGCAGGGAAGCCTTCTTTTGTTCAAAGGATATCTCCTCCCAATGATAAAAAGTGGTATCGAACAATTCTACCTCAACCCCTTTTTCTTTTAAACACGGGGCAAGGATAGACAAATTTATGGGCACTAATGTTGCCATCTCCGTGTTTGGGTATATAAACAAAACTTTAAAATCCTTTACCATATAGTCCCCTCTTCAACCTCCTCCCTTCGAGCATGCAAAAATATTAACATACAGTCAGTTGGTGATAATTCAAATATATGAGTATTTTCTGGCCAATAATGTCCTGATGCAATGCTTGTTAGCCTTTATCGTCCATCGAAGCATGGGCGGTTTCTCAGATACTTTTTCAGTAACTGGTCTCCTTTCATGAGGCTTTTCACTCTTTTGAGATGTTCTGATGTATCCACGCTAAGGGTTTCAGCATCTGTCATGACCATTTTCACTTGTTCACCATTTTCCAGAATTCGCATCATGTCCACCGATTCAATACATTCTAACGGTGTTTCCGGCATGGAATTAAATTTAAGTAGATAATCCCTGCGAAATGGAATAATGCAAACTTGTTTTAGCATAGGGACATTTGTAACTCCTTTGCGCCGAGAGGGAATTGGTTCCCTGGAAAAATACAACGCCCGATTATCAATGCCTACTACAACTTTGACTTCGTTGGGGTCTTCAAACTCTCCCACGGTTTTTATCTTGGCCATGAGGTTCACGACGTTTGCAGAGTTGTAGTCAAGCATGGGTTTCACCGCTCTTTCAATCATATCTGGCGTTACCATGGGTTCGTCCCCCTGGACCATGACCACGATATCGATTTTTTCTCCGCTTCCATCCTCAATCTTAAGCATGGCCTCTGCCGTACGGTCTGTACAGCGTTCATGAGTATCCGCAGTCATAACTGCCTTGCCACCGGTCTCCTGGATATAATCATAAATCTCCTTGTCGCAAGTGGCCACGTAGGTTTCTGAAAGAAGAGGGCACATCCTTGTCCGGCAGTACACATGTCCAATCATGGGCATCCCATGGATTTTGGCCATAGGTTTTCCTGGAAACCGGCTGCTGGCCATTCTGGCGGGAATGATAGCGATAATGTTCATTTGGATTTACCTCTCTCGTTCACGAGTACGCCGTTTAAATCATGTAGTTCCGGATACAGTTTTCTATGCACATCGTCAATAACCCGTAAAACACCCTGACCTAAATCTACATGGAGTGGTGGGGCAAGTTTTTTGCCTACCTTGGGACTGAATGAATAAGGGGTGATTTCGTAATGGTCACTGGTATTACCATGCCAAAATTCGAACTCAATATTTTCCCCTATCATTTCGGCAATCATCTTTAAAACATTGCCTACCTTCATCGGCTGATGACCGGTAAGTATGATGTTCTGATTGGTATATTCGGGATTTAGGATTTCAACGCTGCAAAGTGCGGCATCTTCCACATGAATATATTCCCGCAATGCTTCAGGACTGCCAAGATAGCTAATTTTTTTTTCTTGGATGGCCTGGAGGACGAACCGGTAGATTGCATTCCGCTCATCCGCTCTGGGGCCATAGAGGGAACCATATCGCAAGATAGTGTATTCCATACCATAATTTTCATAATAAGCTTCAATATATAGCTCGCAGGCCTGTTTACTGCACCGGTAGAATCCCCCGGATTTGCTATAAACATAGACGCTGCTGGCAAACACATACCGTTTAGCTTTCGCCTTTCGGCATGCCTCAAGAATAATGGAGTTACCCAGAATATTGTATCGGATGGTGTCCAGAGGACGACCATTTGCCGCAGCAATATCCGCAATACCGGCAAAATTAAACACAGCGTCGGTACCCTCGGCCGCTTTATCCACGAGGGCCTCATCCAGAATATCTCCGACAATCATTTTTTGTTCCGGGCGCATCCAGGGAGAGGGTTGTAGATCAAAGATCGTTACCTCATGACCGGCATCGCTTAGCTTGTCGCAAACGTGCGATCCCAAAAAACCTGATCCGCCAAATACTGTTGCTTTCATATTATTTCGGTATTAGTTGTCAAATGTTAGATTTAAGTTTGGTCACAGTTCCGGCCGCTCCGCTGAACGATACAAAAAGACAGCATTTGTTTCGTAAGCAATGAGGGGTATCAATTCGGAAAAACTGTTAGTCCTTTCGCGGCAAGCCGCGGAGAATTTGACCCGCTTCGAAATTAAAACTTAGGCAAATTCTTCACGGACTCTCTTGGATCATCCCTGATAGAGGGTTTTATCACAATGCCTTTCTCTCTTAAATGCTGTTGTATTTCTGCCTCAGCCTGTTCTTTCAATGTAAATAGCGTTTCATTATCAAGAGTTTTAGTGCAATTAATCACAAAATTGCGAACCTCTCCGGCTACTTGCAAGTAAAGATCATCATTTTTTATCAAACCCTTATCTACCACATACTTATAAATTTCTGACCCGGGAAAGGGTGTTAGAAAAAAAAACTCCCCTCCCACAAGATTATCTTTACAAAAACGAACCGTGTTTCTGATTGTAAATTCATCCTCAGAAGGAAAGCCAATCATAAAATACGCTTTAACATCTATGCCTACATCTCTCGTCCATTTAATTGCTTTTGCCGCTTGCTCTGGATTTATACCTTTTTTCATTTCCTTAAGAATTTCTTTATCAGCACTTTCAATACCATAAGCTAATTGTATGCATCCAGAGATAGCCATTTTTTTCAATAACTCAGGTGTTACGTGATTGACCCTAGCATTTGCGGACCAGGATAGAGGTAAGTGTTTTGAGATTATATTCTCTGCAAGCATTGATAGCCTGTTCTTATCATAAGCAATAGTATCGTCAATAAAATGAAGATGATCTACCCCATAATCATGATACAAACCTGTAATTTCTTCAATTATGTTATCAACCGATCGATGACGAACTTTGTTGCCAAAATTTAACATGCAGTAGGTACATCTTCCGGGACATCCACGACTCGTGATAATATTAATACCTTTTCTGGCTTCGGGAGGGTTAAACAAAAAATTTTCCATATATGTCTGGACCCGAAACTTATGCCATTCAGGAAATGGTACAAAATCCAAGTTTGGAATTGCCGGACGAGATTGAGTGAAATAAATTCCCCCCTTTTTCCTAAAGCAAAGTCCCCTGCACCTTTCTATATTCCCATTAATTTCCAACAAGTTACACAGCTCAGTTACCGTTACCTCTCCTTCACCGACAACGACGATGTCGGCATTTGCATAATTGATGTATAGCTCTGGGAAAGACGTGGGTCCTGCCCCCCCCATTATGAGCAGAACACTCGGATCAATTTTCTTGATTTTTTGAGCTAATTGTTTAACTTTTTTGTACTGTGTAATAATGGACGAAACACCAATCCAGTCATACCTGGTTTCCGAAAGAAAATGCTCCAACTTTGATTCCGCATTATTTCGCTCTGCATTCATATCCAATATGTCAACTTCATGTCCCTTATGTGACAACACAGATTCTATATAAGCTATTCCAAGAGGAAAAACGCATGGTGGCATAAATTCTCTTTCAACAGGATATATCAACAATATTTTCATTTAAAGAAAACCTCATCAACCAAATTATGATTTCTCATTGCTTTCATTGATAATATGTCTATGATACTCAATTGCATTTTGCATTTCATAGCGATCAATAGCATCCCTTTTACGAGTATCTGTTTCTTTCATTTTTCTCACTCTACCAACAAGTGTAATCAGCATTGAGAGTATTGCACAATTAATGGATCATTTTCCATTAACCTTTCTATCCTTGCCAGGTCATCGACAGTATCCACACTACATGTAGGAATATGACAAAAAATCATCTTAACCATGTATCCGTGTTCAATTATCCTCATCATATCGACAGATTCAATAATTTCAAGTGGAATCATCTAACAAATGTGTGACTGCCTGGTCAATCATCTCCGGTGTCAACATCGGTTCATCTCCCTACACTATGATAACAATATCCACCCTATATTCTGTTGTTTTTTCAGAAGCCATTTTCCTACCAATCCATATATTTTGATGACCAAGTATTATCCTTTGTCAAAATCATCCCATAAAACCCTTCAAAATCAAAGCGTCTCCATAGCGCTTTTGTAATCCAAAGAAATTCTCTCTTGGGATATTGGAAATAAATTCTCTCTTGTGCAACATTCCATCCGGAATGTTGCACAAGCAATTTCCAGTCGTTTGGGCTCAGTTCATAAATGTGCGTGTTTTCTGCATAGACATTCCTTAATGCCCCTCCCCGAATGTGATGCAAGCCAACACGACTATTTTTTAAATACGGGATTGTAATTACCATATATTTTGCATTTGTCTTGGTGGACAGCTCATGTAAAAAATGACACGGGTTCATTAAATGTTCAAGCATTTCAAAGCATAAGAATATGTCAGCATCAATATTATACTTATGCAAATCTTCCGCCCTTGCATTCACAGCATCAAGCCCTTTTTGTTTGATTTTCTCTACAGCTTGAGCATCAAGGTTAACACTAAGACATTGTAATTTTATATTTTTCGAGTGAAGACCAATAATATATTGCAAATGCGTTCCCGCAGAATCGCCGATATCAATAATGGTAGGGTTTTCAAATTCGCTAATAACTTCATTAACTAACGATACTTGAAACGCATGCTGATTTCGGACTTTAACAGTAGTATATGGATTGTCGATTTTACATGTTGTATATTGGTTCATTATATCTGGCACTATTTCTGCAAGCTTATCTGCTAAGTTCTTCAGGCCTTGCTCTTTAGAAGCTTTCGCAATAGATGTTTTCATTATCAATTGATATGTTTTTCTAAAAAAAGGCTTAATACTCTTGGGTATAGAAGATTTTAGAATCATCAATATGCCTCTAAAGCCTTTCGGCAGGCACAATCCAGCATCCTGATGTCCACACTATACGCCACAAACCTATAACCCTGTTCTGTCCTGCTTTTAAGTTCATCTGCTTTGGGCTCGACGACATGAATCCCGGGGGCTTTGCCTGAGGCGGTTCCAACAGTTTCAATTCTCTGCATGGCCTTTTTCATCAAAGGATGATCAAATTCACCCGGAACACCAAGAGAACCGGATAGATCGTAAGGTCCCACAATAAAACCATCTACACCGTCCACTAAAAGAATGCTCTCTAAATTGTTTACCGCATCAATATGCTCCACCTGGACAATAACGACAGATCCCTTATTCACCCAATCCAGATATTCACCAAAGCTGTTGCCGTAGTCCTGCGCTCTGGCCAACCCCACACCGCGAGTACCCTGCGGAGGATATCGCACTGCCGATACCGCCTGTTCAGCTTCGGCTGCCGAATTTACCATAGGCACAATTACCCCGTGTGCTCCGGCATCCATCACCCTTTTAATCTGAACCGGATCATTGACAGAAAGTCGCACCAGCGGGACAACGCCACAGAGTTCGATTACACGAATCAGTTCTTCTGCCTCACGAATAGTGATTACGCTATGTTCCATATCAACCACCAACCAGTCAAAACCCGCCTTTGCCATGATCTCGGCAATAGCAGGATGGGCAAGGGTAATCCAGGAACCGACAGTAAGTTGTTTGTCTTTAAGCTTTGCTTTCAAATTCATTATGCTACCTTATAATCCTTAATCTTTCTGGGTAGCTCTATATATTTAAAATCCTGAAAATCTGCGTTCATCTGCTTCCTATACAGTCAGCCCTACAAAATCCCGTGCCCACCTGATCTCTTGAGCTGCTTCCAGAAGCGGCGCATCCAGCCCGGGAACAATCCCTATGAAATTAATGCTGCAAGCCTGTGCAGCTCGGTAATCACCTTCGGCATCTCCAAAAAAGACGCATTTCTCAGAATTGAGATGATATTTCTCAAATAGGAATTCTACATTCTCCTGTTTTGACCTTTTTGATCCCAAAACTTCTCTAAAATAAATTTCCAAGCCCCTTCGGCTGACAATTTCTGAAATTTCTTCATCAGGAGTAGCGGACACCACAAAACATGGCACATGTTTATACCATTTTTTAAGAAATTCTTCAGCTCCGAGAATTTCCGGCGCAAACACCACCTCATCCACAACCAAGCGGGAGAAGTCGCTGCAAAGTCGCTGCAATTCAACGTCGTCCAGCGGTTTGCCTAAAAATTCCCGATAATAATGATAAAATTTGTCAACCCGGGTCATCCCACCGTTTCTGCGATGATGCTCCACTACCATATCCTGAATCTCCGGGCCAAAGGGCTCAAATAACTTTGCAAAAGCCCTCGTCTTGACCTCCACCGAATCGGCGAGAACACCATCAAAATCAAAAAAGAATGCTTCCAAATCACAAAAAACTGATTTCATCCCATTTACCCTAATAAACGACTCAACCATTTCCCCAACAATCGTGCATGGTGTTGCTATCCCGTGTCAACCTTGCGTTTGTCAGAAGTAATTCCATCTAAATACCACCACCAATGGGATGGAAGAACATGTGCTCTTCTCCGCATTTCTGCCAGATTTGCAACTTCTGAGATACATTCTATCAGAGAATCGGCCATTTGCAGCAACTGGCGGTCCAATCCTTCCAAACGCGCCCTGTCCGGCTCATCAAGAAGAGGCTCCCTTGATGCAAGACGACTACGAAGATCCAGAATTTCAAGCGCTTCAAACCCGCTTACATCTAAGTTATCAATAGCCCCGGAAATAAAATCCATCAGGTGTTTGCTTTTTTTGTCCATTGCCTCTTAATACTGCCTCCTGAATTCTGCCCTCTGACTTCTGACTTCTGTCTTTTTAACCCTTTCAACAAATTCTCTACCGCCATTTCTTCCATTCGAACTCTTGCCTCTTGGGCATATGATCCAATATGGGAAGTCATGATTACCTTATCGAATTTAGTCAGTGGGCCATCATAGGGCTCCTTTTCAAAAACATCCAAACAGGCATATCCAACATGACCGGATCGTAATCCTATCAGCAGGGATTCTTCATTAATGAGTCCCCCCCTGGCGGTATTAACAAATACAATTCCTTCCTTACATCGAGAAATCTCTTTTTCACCAATTATTCTATCGCACCCGCTGGCATGGATTGATATAATGTCTGACTG